>Ga0181558_10000832_pt1 | contig 29212 bp, 23 predicted proteins | sample 011ome_22_FD_133754 | JGI IMG/M metagenome (GOLD analysis project Ga0181558, IMG submission 133754) | Coastal salt marsh microbial communities from the Groves Creek Marsh, Skidaway Island, Georgia - 011507BT metaG (megahit assembly) | ecosystem: Environmental > Aquatic > Marine > Intertidal...
ATACTGTTACAGTATTACCTCCGATACCAAATGTTACAGTATCATCTAAACCAAAACCGTAATTTGTAGCTGTAGAAACTGCTGTAAAGCCTCCACCTACGTTAGTTGTGATTGCAGCATCACCTGTTACATATCTTTCTCCGTTAACGGTATTAGAACCAGTAACAGACTCCATTTGAATCAAACTAACTGTTCCAGTAGAATTTGCAACAAAACTAGATGCTATAGTGAGGTTATATGCAGCAAAACGAGCAACATTTGCATCATTTTGAAGTGAAGCAAGCATAAAAGCACTATTTGCTTCAATTGTTTCAGATACAGCAGTAGTTGCATCAGTTCCTGTAGCAAATAGCTCGGTTGTTAGGTCTGAAGTTCCAACTGCAGCAAGCGTAGCTGGGCTGTCTGAAAGATCTATGATAAACGCTCTTTTTGCTTTTATTGCAGATCCTGCAGGTGTTCCGTCACCGGAACCAGCAGTAAGAAGTAAAACAGTTCCAGCATTTTGTGCTGTGTTTGATGAATAAACAACGTCTGTTGTTTCAGAATCATCTTCTGCAACAAATGACTCAACAGTATCAAAGTAAACTGCTGCAACTGGTGTTGTAGCAGCTGCTACTGCAGTTAAATACTCTTTCAAAGTTTTCATCCCTGAAGTTGTTGTTGCAGAACCAAGATCACCTGATTTTCCATTTGCAACATCTGTTGCACCGTCATCAGTATCTGTTAACTTAGTTGCAGTAAGATCATTGTCATAAACATTTACTACTGGAGTTCCAGTAGCGCCGACAGCGTCAACACCTGTGAAGTCAATCGTTGTTAACTCATCATTTCCTGTAACTTCAAGGTTTTCGAGGTTGTTAGATGAAACAGTTAATGATGTAAGAGAAGCATTATCAGTTACATCAAGATCACCGTCAAGTACTGCAGCTGTAGCAGTTCCTTTTCTCCATGTCAAATCAACTGTAAGTGATTCTAGATCAGCGTTTGTATCAACATCAAGTGCAGTAGCTTTTGCTCCTGTAACTGTTAAAGTTGTAAGATCGCTGTTGTTGTCAACAGTAATACTTCCAGCTACATCTGCAGAAATAGTTGCAGTTGCAAGATTACCATTACTACCAAGATTAATTGAGCTAGCAATACCAGCAATAGTAACTGTTTCAAGGTCTCCTAAAGTATCTAAATCTATTGCAGGACCATATGAAGGAGCTGCAGTAGTAGCATCAGGATCAGCAACACCTGTAACATCTACCGTTTCAACTTTTGTCCCCGCAGTTACTGATAAAGAAACAAGTGAATTTGATGTAAAGCTCTCAACATCTCCAGTTAAGGTTACAGCACCTTTGAAATCTGTTAAAGTAGCAGTAGCTACATCTTCTAGAGTAATAGACCCATCTGCTATTTTTGTTATTGCAACAGATGCAGGACCTTTGATAGATAAAGTTATTCCATCTTCTAGTTCATCGCCATCTGCATCTAGATCGTCTAAAATAAAGGGCATTGCAGCTCCTTCATCAGTTTCGATTGTTAATGTAGCTGGGGGATAGTATTCTAATGAGGTTAAATGTAATTCTGTTGCTTTGGTAAATCTAATTGTATTTTCTTCAGCATCAGTATCAATACCAGCAACTGTAGTTAAGGATCCAAAATGGATAACACTTACAGTACTTTCAAAATCATCTTTTAAATAGATATTTGTAGCAGATACTAAATTTGGAAAACGCATCCCACCACCTTGTGTAATAGTTAATGATCTTGTACCAGTAAGATTATTAAAAGTAGTTTCGGTGATAGAAGAAGCATCAGCTGTGTAGGTAAAGTCTTTAACTGTTGTTAAGATATTATCTACTAACTGCTGAACTTTAGTTTGATCCATTTGAGTTGAAACAGTAATATTAACATTACCATTTACAATGTTTAAACCGGCTCCCATTGCTAAAAATGCATCAAGAGTTTGAGTTGAGTTAACAACCACATCTCCAGTAAATACTGAGGAAGCAGCTAATAAATCATCTAAGTCCTCTTGAGAAGCATCAACTGCATCTTGAAGAGCAGAAACTTCTTCAGAAGAAGCAACATCAGCTACAGCAGCTTCTATTGAGTCAATATCCGATTGGATATCAGTAAGACCATCAGCTACCGCTGTATCGATTGTGTCACCTAAACCGTTTACAGTACTTGATAAAGAAGCTACTGTACCAGCCAAGGCTGAAAGATCAGATTGTACCTGAGTCAAACCAGCAACGGTCGAAGCCAATGCAGAAATTTGAGATTCAAGGTTGTCAAACTGATCGTCATAATTTTGACATCCCACTACTAAGAGTGCACCAGCCAAAATTGATAATAAACCTTTTTTCATTTGATAAAAATTTAATTAATTAAAAATGTTTGTGTGCATTAACGCACACGTGTCTAATTGCAAGTTTCATGCCAAAGCTAAATATTTGTTAAAAAAAGCCTTTAAAAAACGCTTTAAAATCACAATTTACTGAATTCCATGATTTTAAATTTTAGTGTTTTGGCAAAGGTTATCCACATTTTTAGGTTTTAAGCCACCATTTATGGAGAACCCGCTATGAGTAAATCCGTTTTTTAGTCCAGATTTGCTATTTTTAACAAAAAAACAGGATAGATGAAAAATCTCAGCATATTACTCCTTCTTAGTTTCCTAACAAGTTGCCAACAAAAGCCCACCCAACCCGATATAGCCCTGATCCAAAAAGCCCAGTTAATCCACATGAACACGTTGACGCTCGACACTCATGACGATATCAACGTAAAAAATTTCACAGACAGTCTAAACTACGCTATGGATACAGATACTCAAGTCAATATTCCCAAAATGGAACACGGAGGCCTGGATGTGGCATGGTTTATTGTCTACACCGGACAAGGAGAGCTTACAAAAGAGGGATATAAAAAAGCAGCAGACAATGCCCAGGCAAAATTCGACGCTATCCACCGTTTGGTAAAGGAGTATGCCCCCAATAAAATAGGGCTCGCTGTTTCTTCCAAAGATGTTGATAGCTTTCGAAAAATCGGGAAAAAAGTAGCCATGATCGGGGTTGAAAACGCTTATCCGCTTGGAGAGGATTTAAGTGAGGTAAAAAGATACTATGATCTAGGCGCCCGATATATGTCTTTAGCGCACAACGGCCACAACCAGTTTTCAGACTCCAATACAGGGGAGTTTGACAACACGGCTAAACACAACGGTATTAGTGAGCTGGGCAAAAAAGTGATTGATTCGATGAACTACTACGGCATTATGGTAGACATCTCCCATCCTTCGAAAGAAGCGATCCGTCAAACCATCGCCCATTCTAAAGCTCCCGTTATCGCTTCACACTCCGGAGCAAGAGCCCTATCCGACCACCCTCGAAACCTGGACAACGAACAACTTCAGTGGGTTAAAGAAAGTGGTGGAGTGGTTCAGACCGTTGCACTTGCTCTTTTTGTAAATAAAGATAAACATGAAAAATACCAAGAAGCGCTAAAAACCTTGGAGAACCTAGAAAACGAAGAGGCCCTAGAAGCACTAAAAAAAGAATACCCCCCGGTAGGTGTTGCTGATTTTGTGGATCAGATTGATTACATCAAAAATAAAATAGGGGTTGACCATGTGGGTATCAGCTCTGACTTTGACGGCGGAGGAGGTATTGAAGGCTGGGCTGATGCGTCAGAGACCTTTAATGTGACCCTAGAGCTTGTTCGAAGAGGCTATAGCGAAGAAGAGATTGCTAAAATCTGGGGCGGTAATTTACTTAGGGTTTTAGAGGAGACTACTAAAGTTGCAAGTGAGCTTCAAAAAGTTGATTAAAACAAGTTATTTCACCTTTCGCTGCAACCAGCTAAGCAATTTTCCAATACCTTCCCGTACCTCAGAGGTAGGAGTCGTAAAATGATTTACCATCACAGAAAAAACAAGCGTTTTTCCTTTTTTAGTGATCAGATAGCCCGAGAGATTGTGGTTGTGTCGTAAAGTCCCTGTTTTCCCGAATACATTATATATTTCGTAAGCTTTTAGTGTCCCTGATTCGCCTCCTTTAGGAAAACGAGATAAAATTTGATTCCAGGAAGAAGTCTTGTAAATCTCTTTTAAAACTGCCACAAGCGATCTGGGGGTAAACATATTGTAACGGGACACCCCAGAGCCATCCACCCAAATAAAGGGGTCTGGAGTCCATTGAGACCATTTTTTTTGCAAAGAATCTATTGCCTGCTGCTCTAGTAACACTCCGTTGTTTTTCTCTGCAATCATAATAAGCAGTGCCTCTGCAATTCCGTTGTCACTGTTTTGAAGTAGGCCTTTGTAAAGTACTTCTTCAGCTCCTGTGTAAAGTGGAGTCCAAAGGGCCTTATCCTCAGCCGTACTTATTACAATTTCTTTATCTATAGTTTCTCCCAGAAGCTTAACGAATAGGGAGTCTGAAGTGATAAAAGGGCGGTAAAGCGTATCGCCTTCTTTCAATTTAAGGGGATTGATTTGAAAACGATTGGCGTCTTTATCACGCAAAGCCATCGGAGCCATAGAATCGCTTTTTAAAACAAAATCAAACCCAGAAGGGAGTGTTTTAACCTCATTATTCACCTTTGTAATCCCAACAGCATTTCCATAAATAGGGAACGCACTACGCTCAGAGGCATAGTAGTAGGAGTAGTCGTCCCATGACCATCCAGGGCCTTGAGGTTTTGGACCCACCGAGGGAATAACATATTCAAAATCAAAATCCTGTTTAAAAAAATCAGTAAGCTTAGGATCCGGATAAAAAGGATGCAGTAATAATGGATAGCCGGAGGATTGAAACTGAATTACTGAATCATTTTTAATTGAATAGAACAAACTGGGGAAGGAGTCAAAATTTTGGATGGCGCCCAGATAGGTAAGGAGTTTGGTGTTAGAAGCAGGGGTCATATACTTATTCTCATTTATAGAAACAAGGGGTTCAGAGATCTCGAGTTCCGAGACACTTACGCCCACAAAAGCCTCTTTAAAGGCAGGTATTTTTCGTAACTGCCTTTTAAGACGATGCTCTAGAAGCGCTTGAGCGTTACAAAAGGAAAAAGAAAGCAGTAAATAGAATAAATATTTCCCCATTTAAGAATAAAAATAATAAGAGTTTTCTATTTAAACCCTTAGTTAAATTAATGATATATTAAATCCCAAATAAAAATTACGCCCAGGTGCAGGTTCATAAAATCTCCCCCCAAAAGCATTTAGACGAATATTATCGTAATAGGTGGTGTTGAGTAGGTTATTTATCCCTCCCAGAAAATCAATTTCTCCCCATGATATTTGGACTGTTTTTTGGGTCTGAAACCGCAGCTTTTGAAAGGATTCTATGGCTACACTATTGGAATTGTTTGCATAAAACTCACCGACATGTTCTCCTGAGAATATCATTTTCCAATCAGTATTGGTCGAGTATTGAAACTGCAAGAAGAGTTGGCTATTGGGTATTCCAGGAAGGCTATTGCCTTCGAGATTTTCCTCCGCTTTTTTCCCTTCAAATTGATATTGCGCTTGGGTTAAACTGGCTTGCATCCCCCACCTATTCCACTGATACGTGGCGGCTAACTCTAAGCCATAACGCCTTGTCGAGCCGGTATTTTGGTAAAAAGATCTTCCGGGGAAAGCTTCCAATTCATAGGGTAATATCTCATTTGAACTTTTGATGTAGAAGGTTGTGGCTTCGAAGTAACCGGAGCTTGCTTGAGTTTTCCATCCCAGTTCGTAATTAATCGCTTTGGAGGGGTCTAAATTCATATTCAAACCTTCACCACCAGTGGGATTGGCTGAAAGTTCAGAAAGTGTAGGGGTTTCAAAGCTGCTAGAAAAATTGATAAAAAGACGATGAGCTCTTGAGAGGGCATAACTCATTCCAATACTTGGGTTTAGAACTGTATACTCCTGAATTTCTGGTTGAGTATCAGCTCCAAGGGTTTGGTAATCCAGTCGCAGTCCTGATCTGATTAAGAACTTATCCCATTGAAGGTCATCCAACAAGGATATCCCTACATTCCCAAAACGTTCTAATTGAGAAAACACATTATCCCCTTGCATTCCTTGAAGGTTTTGAAAACGATCTCTTTGATCGCGTTGGCCATTGGTTTCAAAACCCAACTGCCATCTATGGGTCAATTTGGATTGGGTTTCTTCATAGCTTAGACGAGATCCTAAGCCGTAATAATTTCTAAACAAATCTATGATTCCCCCATTTTCAAATGGTAGTTTGCCGTAAAAATCTCTAAAGCTGTAAAAAACATAGCTGTCAAGGCTCCATTGGCTCCCCCATTCTTGTTCCCAGCGCATTCCAATTTTAAATTGATCGATTTTTTCAAAAGTGTTATAATCTAGATTCCGCTGTCGTGCTTGACGAAAGTCAGCTTCTGTTTCGTCCAGCTTTAACCCCCCGGCATCTTCAGCCTTTGGACTGTTAGTATAATTTAGCTGAAAATTTATTTTAGAACGAGGGCTAAATGAATGCTTGATTTTAGCATTAAATACATTTTGCTTTAAACCGCTAAAGGCTCTAAAACCTTCAGTAGTGGTTCTGTTTAAGTGGAAAAGTGCTATGGTTTTTGCCCCTTTTAGTTGGGTGGTCAATTGATAATTTTGATACCCATAAGATCCAAAGGTACTTCTGAATCTAGTAGATGCTCCATCCAAACTGTCCAAAGTATTTAAATACAACACCCCTCCTGCTGCGTTCCCGTACAAACTTGCCGATGGCCCTCTAAGAACTTCTAGGCGGCTGAGTAGTCCCAAAGGAAGATTGTCCACTTGACCTTGTCCATCTGGTGTAGTTTCAGGTATCCCGTCTACTATAATTTTTACTCCTCTTATTCCAAAAGCTGCTCTGGATCCGAATCCTCTGATTGAAAGCCTTAAATCCTGTGCGTAATTGTTTGCATTTAATGAAAATAATCCAGGTACAGCTCTTAAATATTCTTGTAGTGATAATTGCTGTTGAAATCCCTGAAGGGGAATTAAATCAATTGAGCTGACAGAAGCGGGTATTAACAAGCGAGAGGTTTTTAATTTCGGAGCTTGTAAGGCTACTTCTTCCAAAGTAATGGTTGAGGTCTGAGATGGAGCTTGACCAAAAAAGAGGCCGGGGAGTGCCAATAAACAAATTAAAACGCTTGGTTTCAAAATTGCAATCAAGGGGTAAATATTCTTTTCTAGCATTTGTTAAATTTGTGCTAAGATAAGGATTATGTATCTCTCAGAACCAGAAGAAATTGTTGCTTATGTAGTATGCATCGCTATAATCATAGGCTTTGGTGTAACTACTTATATGGAAATTAAAAACACTGTCTATGAGGAGAAACAAAAGCACAAAGTACAAAAGGAAAATGAGGAAAAGATTAAGACCCTGATCTCCTACTTTAAGGCTAAAAAGAAACTAATCGATACCGTAGCCAAACTCAATCGAGCTAAGAAAGAGGGGAAATCAGAAAATTAACACTACATTTGTACCTACAATAGTTGTGTTAATAAAACGCTATGAAAAAGATCTACCACAGTTCCTCAAGCCGTGGCGAAGCCAATCACGGATGGCTTCACGCCAAACATTCTTTTAGCTTTGCCAGTTATTTTAATCCAGAGCGGGTTCAATTTGGGGTATTAAGAGTTTTGAATGACGATATAATTGCTCCAGGTATGGGTTTTGGTACGCATCCTCACGACAATATGGAAATCGTTACCATTCCATTGGAAGGGGCTTTAGAGCACAAAGACAGTATGGATAATGTAGGTGTCATTGAAGCGGATGAAATTCAGGTAATGAGCGCAGGTACGGGCGTTTATCACAGTGAATACAATAAAAATAAAGATCAGTCAGTCAATTTATTACAGCTCTGGGTTTTTCCGCATACGCAAAATGTAAGTCCCCGCTACGATCAAAAAAGCATAAAGGAACTCAAAACACCCAATGCATTCTACCCAATAGTAACTCCTAATCCTGAGGGTCCTCCAATGTGGATACATCAAGATGCATGGTTTCATTTAGGTGAATTTGATAAGGAAACTGAGGTTGAATACAGCATTCATAAGGAGGGAAATGGTGTTTATGCTTTTGTTATTGATGGAGAAGGAAATGTTGCTGGGCAAGATTTGAGTAAAAGAGACGCTCTTGGAATATGGGATACCCAATCATTTCCAATTACTGCAAATAAAGATTCCCGTATCTTATTACTAGAAGTTCCAATGCAACAATAATGAATTCAAAACAGCTTTCAGCCAAAGAACTCCTTGAGTTCATCAACAATTTAATTGAGACAGGTCAGTACAACGACAGTGTGCATAAAATAAAGCTGATGACTGCTCGAGACGTAATTGAGAAAATTCTAGAATCAGAATTTTAGTTCACTTCATTCTTTGGTTAATCTATTCAAAGGCGACAAATCACCCTTAGTTATTGAGGAATGCAGCAATAGGCGATTCAACACTATTAAATTTGTTTTGACGACCCTCATCTTGCTTTCAAAGATCTGTGTTTTACTATCTTTACACGGACTACATTGGTATGGATTTAATCCCAAGTTCTGGATTTAATGTTACATCGCTCTCCAGGGGTATGATGGGCATGTTGGTTCTCCTATTAATTGCTTATCTTTTTAGCAATGACAGAAAGCGAATTGCATGGAAAACCGTTGGCCTGGGATTGCTTTCTCAAATAATTATTGCCATAGGTGTACTAAAAGTCAATTGGGTCAAAGGATTGTTCGAGGGCTTAGGAGGGTTCTTCATTAGTGTGCTAGAATATACAGGGGAAGGTGCAAAAATGTTGTTGGGTGAATTTGGAGATGTTGATAGGTACGGCTTTATCTTTGTCTTTCAAGCCTTACCAGTAATTATTTTCTTTTCTGCCTTAAGCTCAATTCTCTATTATTTTGGGATTATCCAAAAGGTTGTAGGCTTTTTAGCATGGATCCTCACTAAACTTCTTAAAATTTCTGGAACTGAGAGCCTCTCCGTGGCAGGAAATATATTTTTAGGTCAAACAGAAGCCCCTCTGATGATCAAAGCTTATCTAGAAAAAATGAATCGATCAGAGCTTTTTTTGGTTATGGTTGGTGGCATGGCAACTGTGGCTGGAAGTGTTTTAGGCGCCTATATCGGCTTTTTGGGAGGCAATGATCCCGTACAGCGTTTGGAGTTTGCCAAGAGTCTTCTTGCCGCTTCTGTCATGGCTGCACCAGGAGCAGTTGCTATCGCAAAAATTATCTACCCTCAGACTGAGGAAATTCAGACCGATATTCATGTTTCAAGCGATAAAATTGGATCAAATTTTTTATCTGCCATTTCCATAGGGACTGGTGAGGGACTTAAAATGGCTGTAAATGTCGGTGCTATGCTTTTAGTCTTTATCGCACTTATTGCCATGCTCAGTGGTATATTGTCAAGCTTTGGTGAATTTATTGGACTAAACACATGGATTGCAGAGCATACTATTTACCAAAATTTCTCCATTGAGTTTATCTTAGGCTATTTGTTTGCTCCACTGATGTGGATCATCGGAGTAGCCAAGGAAGATATGGCCTTGATGGGACAACTCATCGGGGTTAAATTGGTAGCCAGTGAGTTTGTAGGTTATACTCAATTGGTCAGCTTAAAAGACAGTGCTAGTGCGATTCACCTCAACTATCAGAAATCTGTGATCATGGCAACCTATATGCTTTGTGGGTTTGCAAACTTTGCCTCTATAGGAATACAAGTAGGTGGGATAGGAATTATTGCTCCTAAAATCCGGAAAACATTAACCGAACTCGGATTTAAAGCTATGATCGCAGGAACGATAGTTTCCCTGATGTCCGCAACCATAGCCGGCATTATTTTAGGTTAAAAACGCTATAAAATCTTTACCCTGATTTTTTTCCACGTTTTGATCAAGAAATAAGCTGAAACTAATGCCAAAACTGACAGTGGTAAAGCCAATTGGTAATCTCCATAGATAAAGTAACCCGTAGCAAACATCACACTGTATATCATCAAACAACCCAGCAACATGGCAATTATTCCCGATGGAACCGTCCAGCCTTGCTCTCCCTCTTTAAGATTTTCTCCATCTTTATCCGCTGCATCTATTACTTTTTTCCATCCAGGTCCTCCCGGTTGAATTTTAGTGTAGAAAGAGCGTAAGACATCCTTGCTTTCAGCGGGTGTCAGTAAGGTGGTGAGAAGCCAAAGGGAGGTTGTCACAAAAACAACAAAAGGAAATTCAGCCCAAGCTGGTAAAACTCCTTCTACACCAAATAAGGCTTCTTTTACTCCGAAAGCGGGAATTGCTAAAAGCAAAGAAATAAAACCAGAGGCAACCATCGCTACAATCTCACTCCAAGCGTTAATTCGCCACCAAAACCATCTCAATATAAAGATCAATCCTGTTCCCGCACCAAAAACCAAAAGAAGATTAAAGAGCTGCATCGCATTCTGAAGAAAAAGTGCTAGTAAAGTACTCAACACCATCAAAATTACGGTTGATATTCTTCCAACTGCTACCAATCTTTTTTGTGAAGCATCAGGATTGATTTGCCTTTTGTAAAAGTCATATACTACATAAGATGATCCCCAATTTAACTGTGTTGATATGGTGCTCATATAGGCCGATATTAACGAAGCCAATACCAAGCCTAAAAGTCCAGTGGGAAGTTTGGTAAGCATGGCAGGATAGGCCAAATCATGTCCGAGTTTATCTGCTGTAATGTTTGGAAAAGCTGTCTGTATGCTATTGAGATCGGGAAAAACAACCAGTGAAGCCAAAGCGACCAAAATCCATGGCCAAGGTCTTAACGCATAGTGCATGATGTTAAAAAAGAAAGTCGCTCCTATGGCGTGATTTTCATCTTTTGCAGCAAGCATTCGTTGGGCTATATAGCCCCCTCCTCCTGGCTCTGCACCAGGATACCATGAACTCCACCACTGCACTGCAAGAGGAATAATTAGTAGCGTGATCAGTGCTTCACGATTGCCAAAATCAGGTAAAATGGAAATTTTACCCGCTACATTTTCATGAGCAAGCAAGGATTCAATTCCTCCAACTTCTGGAAGGTTTACTAAGTAATATGCCGCACCTATTGCTCCCCCCATAGCGACAAAGAACAAGATTAGGTCTGTATAAACAACCCCTTTAAATCCACCTATCGCACTGAAGGTCACCGTAACTAAGCCTGCCGTGATTACCGTTTGCCAAGGTTCTAAACCCAGCATAATACCCCCTATTTTAATTGCTGCTAAGGTTACCGCTGACATGGTAATTACATTAAAAATAATCCCTAAATATATTGCTCTAAATTTTCTAAGAAAACTCGCAGGTTTGCCTCCATAACGAAGCTCGTAAAACTCCAAGTCCGTATTTACATTGGATTTTCTCCAAAGCTTAGCATACACAAAAACAGTTAGTAAACCGGTAATTAAAAAGCACCACCAAACCCAATTTCCTGATACCCCATTGGTTCTTACAATGTCCGTTACCAAATTAGGCGTATCAGTAGAAAAAGTAGTTGCTACCATCGAAAGTCCTAAAAGCCACCAAGGCATGCTTCTTCCCGATAGAAAAAATTCGTTTGCATTTTTCCCAGAGGTCTTAGATACGTAAATTCCAATTCCCAAGGATACTGCAAAAAATAAAAATATAATTAGCCAATCCAGTGTTGCTAATTCCATAAGATTCATTTATTTGATTCATTTAAAGATAGATAAAAAACGGTCTCGGCATTAAATAGTTGTTAAAAGGCTTTAAAATCACTCAAATTCATCCTAGGTTTGTCGTGTGTAATTGCTGATTTTCAATGAGAAAGCTTATTTTATATCTTGCTTTGATTCCCTCCCTAGGGGTAAACCTCCTCTCGGGTCAAATTGTTGGTGAATCTAAAGAGACACCCAAGTTACTGCTTCCTCCGCCTGAAAACAAAGCACCTAGCTTACTCGAACCCAAAAAACAAAAACAATTTCTATCTGAAGATTTTTTTAATCCAAAATTGGAATTTAAAGACCCTAAAAGCGATCTAAACAACCCCCCTATCAATTTTGGGAGAGGTGAACAATTTCTAGATCCAGGAAAACAATACCTGAATCGTCTAAATCGACGTCCTGAAAAGGAAAAAAATCCAAATCAATTTAAGGTTGATCAATATTTGGGGGACTTCCGAAATAATGGAAAGTTTGTTCAAATTGCGGTTCGTGATCATGAATCCCCTGATGGTGATCTAATAAGGATTATGCTTAATGACCAGGAAGTGGTGCCACAAGTCCTCTTATTAGAACGTTTTAAAACAATCTCTATTGACTTAGTCCCAGGTTTTAATAAAATTGATTTTGTTGCCCTTAATCAAGGTGAATCTGGGCCGAATACCGCTGAGGTACGCGTTTTTGACGATGAAGGTAAACTAGTTGGAGCCAATCGGTGGAACCTTGCAACTGGAGTAAAAGCAACCTATATAATCGTTAAAGAAAACTAAGGCTTAAGCTTGGTAAATTTCAAGCATCCCTTTGATGAATAAGTCAACCTCTTCAGAAGTTCCTGTACTGATTCTACACCAATCGTAAAAGGGAGGAAAAGGCCTTCCTATTCGTACACCCTTCTCCAGCATGGCCGGTCCCAATGCTCTTATATCCCGTTTCGAATGAAAAAATATAAAATTGGTATGCGATGTAACATAATCGAGTTTGAGGTGGTCTAAAAGTTTGTATATCCGCTGTTTTGCCTCTTTATTCTTGTTCAGAGAGAAGTTGTAAAACTCCTCATCTTTAAGTGCTTCCTTAGCTGCCTCAACAGCGAGTACATTACTCATCGCAACGACATTCTGACGAATTTGCTGTGCTATTTCAGGTTTGGCAATCAGGTAACCTACTCTCAAGCCTGCCATGCCATAAACCTTGGAAAAAGTCTTTGAAACAATCACATTATCCCCTCGCTTTACCGCATCTATCATACTGGGATAATTCGGCTCTTCAATAAAATCGTAATAGGCCTCATCTGAAAAGACTATCGTTTTTTTACTCGCTACACCGCAAAAATCCACAAGCTTTTGAGCTGGAACTAAGGTGCCTGTTGGATTATTAGGATTGCATAGGAATACCAATTTTGTCTTTGAGGAAATTTGTTTTTCGATGGCGTCCAAGTCATATCCTTTATCTTCCCCCACGGGTACCCATTTTACCGTAGCTCCCCACTGTTCTGCATAATTCATCATCGCTAAAAAAGTGGGCTGTCCCGAAATGATTTCTCCTCCGTTTGCTGCAAAAGTAATCCCCGCTACTTTTAATCCCTCTGTGGAACCCCCTGTAACGATGATTGATTCAGGAGATACTCCGTGCTTTTTCGCTAATTGTTCTGCTAAATCATCTGAATATGCGTAAGGATATCGACAAGCGTGTTCAAAAGAGTTCTTTATCCGTTCTCTCACTCGCTTCGAAGGACCGTAAGGATTTTCATTTGAACTCAGTCGAATTATGGGTTCCAAACTTCTCGGTTGGAAGTTTTCTTTTTCCTGAGCAGTTAAAAGGGTAGATGGTGCCAGCATCAATCCTCCAATTCCCATTGAGGCTTTAAGCCAGTCTCTTCGTGATTGCATGTTTATTGGTTTTCTATAAAGTTCAATTTTTTTTAAATGAAAACAAAATTAAATCTTTACTTTACTGTATGAGTGATTTGATCTCCTCGACAGAAGCTTTACTAAAAGCAATCATAAGTCCCTTAGAATGGGTCATGCTTTTGGCAGTTGTAGGAGGTGGTCTTTACCTGATGTTACACAGTCGAGGAATCCCTCTTTTAAAGCTACGTCCTGCTTTTAAACTCCTTTTTTTAAAAGAAAAAACTCAAGGAATTTCTCGTTTTCAAGCACTGTCAGCAGTGCTTGCTGCAACTGTAGGTCTAGGCAATATTTCTGGTGTTGCAATCGCCATTCATATGGGAGGTCCAGGAGTTCTAGTCTGGATGTGGCTTACCGCTTTGATCGGAATGATTATTAAATTTTACTCTTGCACCTTGGCTGTTCAGTTGCGTTCTGTAGAAGCAAACGGTGAGCCTTTAGGAGGGCCTATGTATTACATGCAAATGGGAATAAAACAATGGGGGAAGCCTTTGGCTGTATGGTTTTCAATCGCCGGGCTATTCGGGGTACTCCCTGCCTTTACTGCCAATCAACTTACTCAGACTTTTATGAATGTTGTTGAGCCAGATTCATTTATTGCCTTGGGGGATCTTGAGTGGAAATTTTTTATAGGGCTTGTCTTAGCAATAGCCAGTTCATTTGTCATTTTTGGAGGACTTAAATCCATCGTCAAAGTTACCTCAAACTTGGTTCCTGTGATGGTAGGTCTTTATTTTTTTATGGGCTTATTTATCCTAATTTCGAATGGTGATGCAGTCTTTCCAACTCTTGAACTCATCTTTACAGAAGCTTTTAATTTTGATACAGCAGTAACTGGTGGGTTTTGGGGACTGGTGATTTTAGGTGTCCGTCGAGCTGTGTTTTCCAATGAAAGTGGAGTTGGAAATGCACCTATGTATCACGGGCAATCTCAAAGTTCAAAAGGAACAGATGAGGGACTCGTCGCCATGCTTGGTCCTCTTCTCGATACTGTATTGGTATGTAGCATTACAGGTCTGATTGTCATCATAAGTGGGGCTTATAAAACTACAGACCTCAATGGAATTGTGTTGACCTTGGAAGCTTTTCGGATTTTGTTTTTTGGCTTTGGAGATCAGCTCTTACTCCTCATGGTCTTCGTTTTCGGGATTTCAACTCTTTTTACCTACTCCTATTATGGGGTAAAGTGTTTTGGATTCCTAACTCAAAAAAAATGGGGCAGTTACTACAACTATTTCTATGTGGGCAGCATTATTATCTCAGCTCTAGTGACTGTGGAAGTGGTTATCGGTATTATTGATTTAGCGTTTGCACTTATGTGTATTCCTAATATGGTCGCCTTAATTTATTTAGCAAAAAGTGTCAAACAAGAAATGCGAGGGCGAAACTGGATTAGCTAAGCCCCCGTATTATTTTTTATTCTTCACCTATTGGCGGAGGTCCTGGAGGTAACATAGGTGAGTACTGATAGTCTCCCTTACGCATTTTAAATTCGTCCTTTACCTCTTGCAATAGCTTGGAATCTGTAAATAAATCAACCATAGACATGCTTAGAGCTTTCGCTGCATAAACCATCCCTTTATGACCAATTGACATCCCCCCACAAGCAACAACAGCCCAAGAATGCCAAGGTGTTCCTTCTGGTGCTACAGTAACACCTAGACGGACAACTGGCACTAAAAAACTCACATCACCAACATCTGTTGAACCTCCCATGGGGTGTTCGGCAGTGGGTTTTAATGGAGTAATCTTACCGTTGATTCCCAATTTAGGTTTGGATGTTGCCTCTTGAATTTTATAAGCGAAATCTAGTTCTTCAGAGGTATAACTCAAGGGTCCTAAGGTTTCCAAATTTTCTTGTACTGCAACGCCTCCAGCTCTGTTTGGTAAAATCTCATGTATACCAGAAATCAAATTAATTTCATAATCTACATCCGCCATGATTGCTGCACCCTCAGCCATTTTTCTTACGTGTTCGTAAACTTCGTTCATCCCTTCTCTTTTGGTGTCTCTTACCCTTACCCAAATCCTTGAATAATCGGGGACTACATTGACCACTTGACCTCCATCTTGTATATGATAATGAATTCTAACAGTCGGTTTTACATGTTCTCTAAATGAATTGATTCCGTGGGTGTACAATTCTAGCGCATCGGAAGCACTTCTTCCATTCCAAGGATCAGCTGATGCATGAGCTGTCTGACCAAAAAATTCAACTTTAAAATCGACCAAAGCCAAAGAACTTTGAACATCAGCCTCCGTAGTATCCGCTGGATGCCAATCTAAGCAAGCGTCTAAATCATCAAAAAGCCCAGCTCTTGCCATCCAAAGTTTTCCAAAAAACTTCTCCTCTGCAGGGGTTCCAAAAAACTTCACCGTTCCTTTTAATTTGCCTTCAGCAATTAAATTTTTTATTGCAACAGCAGCGCCAAGACTCGCTGTTCCATACATATTGTGCCCACAACCATGACCTGCTGCACCCTCTTTAAAAGGTGTTTTTTCAGGTACTGTTTTCTGTGAGATTCCTGGCAGTGCGTCAAACTCACCCAAAATTCCTATGACGGGTTTACCAGATCCGTAGGTTGCCACAAAAGCTGTTGGTGTTTCCGCTACCCCAACCTCAACATCAAAACCGTTTGCCCTAGCGTAATCGATTAAGGTTTGTGAAGAAACCTTTTCTTGAAAAGCAATCTCTGCAGCTGCCCAAATCTTATCACTCACCGTAATTAATTCGTCTTTTTGTGTTTCTACAGAAGCAATTACCTCCTTTTTTAACGCCTTCTTGTTTTGTGCGTTAAGGGGAACTAAAGTAAGCCCCATCAGTATTCCTAAAATTAGTTTGTTCATAATACTTGTTTTAACCTTTTAATTTGTTTGGTTTTTTACTGGAATCAAAATAGCTGCCACCAGCAAAACTATTGCTCCAACAACATAGGGCCAGTCAATAAACGAAAGCTTATTATACATGATCCCCACAACGATACTACACAAAATAAATCCTATCGCAAATAAAATCTTTAAGATCCATTTTAACATAGTATCAGAGTTTGGGATGAATTTACACATTAGTTGTCAAACTTGCTTATTTTTGATAATGATTCGAATCTATTTTATCGGTCTTTTTATTTTAATCACTGCAATTGCCGCCAATATACTCGCTGTAAAACTGCAATTAAAATCGTGGTATGATTTACTCAACGGACTCGCAAATTCAAAGTCTTATTGGGAATTAATCACTTTTAAAGATAGCCTATGGCTTTTTCTCCTTTACCCGTTAGTTTTAGGCTTGGGGGCTGTATTTGCAAACTTTATCTATCTAAAATTATTTCCCTCATGACTAGTACAGTACACTATTTAGGAGACCTTCGGAGTGAAGGAACTCACTTGGCCTCATCTACAACACTAATTACAGATGCTCCTGTTGACAACCACGGCAAAGGAGAAACTTTTTCGCCAACCGATACTGTTGCTACAAGTCTGGGCTCATGTATGTTAACCATCATGGGGATTAAAGCCAGATCTCTTGAGTTGGATTTGAGAGGGACGACTGCTAAAGTTGAAAAAGTCATGGCTGCTGATCCTAGAAGAATAGCAGAAATAAAGGTCGATATCCACTTCAATAAATCCTTTAATCCCAAAACTAAATTGATTTTAGAACGTTCAGCACTTAGCTGCCCTGTAGCCCAATCACTGCACCCAGATTTGAATCAAAACATCAGCTTTCACTGGCCGGAATAAAAGACTTCCTTGCGAAGAGGATTAGACTGTAAACCAAAATTCCAGTTGGCCCAAGCATAAAGGTAAACAGCATAGGAAATACAATGATTTTATGTGAAATTCCAAGCTTCCTACTGTGCTTGACAATCCATACACCAACCCAAAAATCAAATGCCAAATAATGTAACCAGCCAGCTGCTGCAGATTCAGCTGTAGCCCTTTGAAACAAACTAACAATCCCCTCCAAAGAGCTGAAATCTGCTTCCATAAGCCCTCCAGAAATAATTATGAAATAGAGATAGAAAATACTTAATCCCAATGGAACCCAGGGATAGTCCATCAAAACATCAGATAACTTTTGTTTTGGAAAAAAAATTATAGCTCCCCAGGCTAATAGGATTAGGCTATTGCAGAGATTAAAAAGTAGCGTCGTCATAAATATTCAGTTATTATTCTTTTAAGCAAAATACTCTTTTTAATTTAGTCAGTATGTTGCTCTTCAAAGACATTCACGGTCAAGCCGTAGATCCCGTTGCACATACCATAGAGGTGATCAAGAACTATCCATATGCTGAAATTCATATCGGAACTGATTCACAAAACATAAATAAACAAAGCAGGTATACAACTGTAATTGCTTACAGGCTTGGTAGCAGGGGAGTGCATTATATATTAAGTAAATCCAATATCGATATTGTTCGAGATATGTGGAAACGATTATGGAGAGAAGCAGAACTGAGCATCGATACTGCAGAATGGCTAACACAAAAGGTGAGTGTTAAAGTCCAAATTGATATGGACTACAATGGAGATGAGAATTTTAAATCTCATAAATTGATTTCAGCTGCCAAGGGTTGGGCAAATTCACTAGGCTACAAAGTTAATGTAAAACCCAATAATCAAATTGCTACCAGAGCAGCAGATTACCATTGTAAATAACTAACGTGTTCTGAATACTTGAGTAAAATAAGCCGTGCTATCTTGAGTAAAAGCAACACCTACACCCAACTCATCGAAATCTCCTATCATATTGGTGTAATGCCCTGGAGAGTTTCTCCATCCTTCAACGACACACTCAGCAATCGCTTCAGCACTTCGCGTATCGCCACAACCAATTACATTTTCAAACCACGGAATATAACCAATGTTTTCTGCTATACTACTCCATACAAAATCTAAATCATCGGCTCGTTCAGAAGGTGATTTTCCTTCGTGGTCTACATGATCAAAAAAATCATACGTGATCATATTTTCACTATGTAAGCTGGCCAATGCATCCATCTCATCGTCCTGAAGAAGATCTTTCAGACCTTGAGCGCTGCGAATTGCATTGGTTTTGTTTAATATCTTTATCGCTATCTGCCCTTTTAAGTCTTTGGATTCAGTTGACTCATCTTCGGAGGACTCTTTTGTACACCCAATAAAAATTCCAATAAATAAAAAAAGAAATGTGATTTTAAATCGCATCGGTTTCCATTTGATATAAAAATAGACAATTTGACTATCTTTAATTCTATCTATTAAAAGAAACTTATATGCGTTTTGCGATTATTGCTCCTCCAGTACCTACTCAACAATGGAAAAAGGAATTAGAACAACTTTCTCCTGAGATCAAATTGGTTATTGGAACTGACACAGACCATGCTGAAGATGTCGTCTGTGCCATGGTTTGGAAACAAAAACGCGGTGCCTTAACTAAATTTAAAAATTTAAAACTCATCTTCTCCATGGGTGCAGGGGTTGACCATATTCTAGAGGATGATACCATCCCCAAACAGATTCCCATCTGCAGAGTAGTAGACCCTCAAATGGCTTTTTCAATGAGTAATTACATTTTAATGGCTGTACTAAACCATCACAGATCATTTTACGATTTTCAAAAAGCAAAACAAAAAAAACATTGGGCGCAATTCGACTTTCAAGAACACCAATTGAAAATTGGCGTTCTCGGTACTGGTTTTTTAGGCATGGATGCTGCAACTAAATTACATCATTTAGGGTTTAGTGTTTTAGGTTACAGTAATTCCCCCAAAGACACTCCTTTTCCTTCCTTTACTGGAGATCAACTAAACGACTTTCTCGGCCAAATAAATGTTTTAATCTGTTTGGTTCCCTATACCCCCAAGACAGAAGGCTTTTTAAACTACGGTCTCTTTCAAAAACTCGCTGAGCCAACCTATTTAATTAATGTTTCACGCGGATCTGTTCAAGTAGAAAAAGACATTATAAAAGCTTTGGACGAAGGAATTTTATGCGGTGCTTTTTTAGATGTTTTTGAACAGGAACCTCTCCCAAAAAACAGTCCGCTTTGGACACATCCATCTGTACAAATCACACCTCATATTGCGAGCTTGACCTATCCAAGAGAAAGCGTCCTTCAGGTGTTGGATTGTTTTAAGCGGGTAAAAGATGGGCTTCCGCTTATTCATCAAGTCGACCGAAAAAAAATGTACTAAGACAAATCAATAGCTTTAGCAATCTTTTCCATACCAAAACGAATAGGATCGGTAACTGGGAGGTCCAATTGTTTTTCTAAATCAATGATGTAATTTTGAGCCTCTTCAGCTGAAAATGTACTCGTATTTGCTGCTATCCCAACGACCTTTGCTTGAGGATATGTGCCGAGGACGCTGCAAAGGGATTCATTTAATTGAATGAACTTCTTTAAATCTGGAATACGAATATTTTCAGGGCTTCTCAAGTTTTGTTTTTCGGCGCGAAGGCATAAGATTAAATGAGTTGGACAACTCCCTCTCATTAAGGGTAAAGTGGCTGTACTCCCCGGATGTAATAAGGATCCTTGCCCTTCTACAAGTATGATTTCTTTATCTTTTTGTTCCAGTACCACCTGTTCAACCGCACCGCAGGCATGGTCAACTTTAAAAGCATCAAGGGGTATTCCCTTACCGGTAACAGTAATTCCAATTTGACCCGTTGCTACAAAGCCAATATTGACTTTTTGCTTTAGATAATGAGAATACAATTCTAGACCTGCGGTCATTTTCCCTACTGCCATATCCGTGCCCACAAAAAGAATTCGCTTGTTATTCAATTTAGCGGCTTGCGCTGTGGCTATATTGGGTGTGAACTGGGGTACACGAACATCCCAAATCCACTGTTTTTCTGGGAATGGAATTTTAGTTCCCCAGACGGGATTCAACAAATCATGTAATCCGTTAACAATACTTAAACCTGCATTTAAGGCTTCTTCAATCACCTGATTCCAGCTTTCTGGAATACGCCCTCCAGAAGGAGCTATTCCAAGAATTAATACCTCTGCTCCATGTTCTATGGCTTCTGATAAACTCGCTAAGATTGGTGCCTTTTTATCGGTTATCATATAATCTTGAATCTGTTTCCCAGCAAGTTTTTCATCAATAACTCCTACAATAGGATTGGGAAGATAACGCGCTACTCCTGTTCCCATTTTTCCATAATCACTGTCTATATGACCTTCCATATAAACTGCTATTTTATGAGTTGATTTAAGCATAAAATTCATTTTTTAATTCAGCACCATGGCCTGGTTTGTCTAGGGGTAGTGTTATTCCATCCACCATAGGTGCACCGCGGCTTGGGTCTGGAGAAAGATTGTAATGAGAATCTAAATCTATATGATCAATTCCTCCTGAAACAGCTGCTGCTGAAGCGATGGCTACAGAGGATTCACTCATACACCCAATCATGGTTTTTAATCCATGTGCTCGAGCTGTTGCAATAATTCTTAAGGCTTCTGTAATGCCTCCACATTTCATCAATTTCATATTTACACCGTCTACATGAGCGGCAAAATGAGGTATGTTTTCCGCAAAGCGACATGACTCATCAACGTAAATAGGAAGTGGTCTGTCTTTGTACAAATATTTTAGATTGTCCTCTTCTCCCTCTTTTAAAGGCTGCTCAATATAGTCTACTTTTCTGTCTGCTAACCACTGCATCATGTGTTGTGCTTCTGAAACATCCCAGCCTCCATTCGCATCTACTCTCAATTTTACATCATAAGATCTTGTACTCTCCACAACTTGGTTAAACATGGCTTTATCTGCTTCTAAGCCTTCGGGCGATCCCAACTTTATTTTTAATGATTTTACAGTAGTACCGTCAAGCAATAAAGGAACTCGTTCTTTTACCACCTGTGGTGGATTAATCCCTATGGTTACGGATGTTGGGGTGTTTGGTTTGGAAAAGCCTAATAGTTGGTAAAGTGGCAGGCCTGCCTTTTTTGCTGTCCAATCCCAAAGAGCCGTGTCTAATGCAACATAGGCACATGGAGGAATTTGGTCTCTTCGAGCTCGGTCGTACAAGGATTGTATGGACTCTCCTTCTATTCCTTTTGTGATAAATGATTCGAGAATCTGTTGGACTTCTTCTGCCGAACTGGCTCCCTCAGTACCCCCAGGAGCGGCTTCTCCCCAAGCGGTAATCCCCTCTTTCTCCAGTTTTAAAAAAATATTTTCAGAGTCGTACCTTACCCCTCTACTAATCGCTAGAGGAAAACGCTTGACTAGTTTTACTTTAAAAAATGAAATCTTCATTTGTTCTTTGCTTGATTTTGAAAAAAGGACACTCTACTCTGTCTTTTTTACGTCTAATTCAACTAACTCTCCTGAAAAAACTGTTTTGGTAGATTCATTTGCAAGAAGCGATAGGGTTTCGAATGGTTTATGAGGAAAAAAGATCTCTGTCATCACCGTTTCACCTTGATCATAGAATAGTTCAATTGAAGTTTTATCCAATAAAAATTCAAGGAGTAATTCATCGTTCATTCCAAAACGCGGAGCAAGTGAGGGCTTGTCAGAAAAGTCCTCAGAAAAATCAACCGCTCCGGACTTACTGCGATCTATGAAGAATTGTTTTTGTCTGTGATCATAACCAAAAAGCAAGGAGTCTCCAGCTTGATTTGCAAGTACAAAGGTGTAGGTGTTTTCTTCTATATTTTTTAGATCGATCTTAATTTTTGCTGAAGTAAGTTTTATCCCTTTTTCATCTACTATCATTTTCCCTTCACCTATAGTAGTCTCTTTAATTTTTACTTTTTTTGCAGTTACTTTTTCTGAATCCATAAACAGAGAAGACTTCAGCCTGAATCCGTTTACTGTTTTAAAAAGTTCCAATGTCCGTGCTAAAGTCATTGAACTGCGCCATTTGTAGGTAGGTACTTTAGTCGCATATTGCCAGTTGGACATCCAGCCTAAAAAAAGAGGGTTTCCCTTTTGGTCCCTCCAATTTGAAAAAGTTACCCCTGCGTAATTGTCTTTGCCAAAATCAGTCCAAAAATGATGTGCTTTTTCCATCTCTGTTTTGAAGTTGGGATCAAGTGTAAAGTTAATCCCGTCAAAATCTCCTACAAAATATTGAGTGGCGCTTCCTCCATTAGGCCCTCCAGGATTGATGCTTACAAGATGCACCCATTTGGTCTCTTCACTCCCATTGACTTTAAGCTCAAATAAATCTGGGCACTCCCACACACCCTCGTGATTCCCAATACCCTTCCCAAAACTGGAAAGGAAAGTCCATTCAATTAGGTTTGGAGAACTAAAAAATTGGGTTTCTTGACCTGCTGCAAGGGTCAAAATCCATTTCTTTTGGCTATCCATCCAGAATACTTTGGGATCCCTAAAGTCGCGTATTCCTGGATTCTCAATTACTGGGTTATTTTTATACTTTGTCCAGCTATGGCCCTCATCTAAAGAATAGGCAATACCCTGTGTTTGAAAACGTTCACTACCCCCTTCTGCAGCCTCAGCATCATGATTGGTATATAGGGCCACTATGGGTGGATTTTCCAAACTCCCTAAACCGGAAGTATTCTGAAAATCAACAACTGCACTTCCAGAAAAAATAGTTCCTAGATCATCTGGGTACAAAGCTATAGGGTGTTCTTGCCAATTAAGTAGATCTTCACTTGTAGCATGCCCCCAATGCATCGGGCCCCAAACATTTGATTCTGGATGATGTTGAAAATAAAGGTGAAAGGTTCCGTTCAAATAAAACATCCCGTTGGGATCGTTCATCCAATTATTTTCTGGAGTAAAATGAAAGCTTGGGCGGTATTTTTCTTCTTCAATTTCTGTCTTTGATATCATTTCCTTCTGACTGCTTGTAGCTGTTGAACACGCATTAAATAAAATAAAAATAGCCCCTACAAATAAAATAAAATCTTGTCTTGTCTTCATCTAAAGCGGTCCTTTTTTTTCAATCAGGGTTTTACTTAATTTTTCTAGGGAAATTCCTCTTGTTTCTGGCATCATATAATGAACAAAAACCAATTGAAGAACCATAAATAAAGCAAAAATCAAAAAGACGACTCCTGCCCCTATACTCCCAAATAAAAGAGGAACAAAAGAAGGGATTATGGCCGCCAAAACCCAGTGAACACTCGTTCCAAACGATTGTCCTGCATTACGCAAATGATTGGGGAATATTTCAGATATAAAAACCCATATTATTGCTCCTTGACCTATTGCATGGGCGGCTATAAAAAGGAAAAGAAAAATTGGAATCAGCAGACCTCCCCATTGAAAAAAGAAGGCACAGGATACCAAACTAAGAGAAATAATATATCCAAAAGAGCCAATATACATCAACTGTCTTCTACCTAATTTGTCAATTAAAGAAATCCCAATAAATGTGAAAATTAGATTGGTAACTCCAATTCCAATACTACTTAATAAAGAGGTACTTTCGCCCAAGCCACCTTCCTCAAATATTCTTGGTGCGTAATACAAAAAAGCATTAATCCCGGAAAGTTGATTGAAAAAAGCAACTAAAAAAGCCAATTGAAGTGGAAAACGATATTTGGACTGAAAAATTGATTCATTGTTGTTTTCCTTTGAATTGTCCTCATTCATTTCCGAAACTAGATTGTCAAAAGAGCCTTCAGGGTCAATCTGACTGTAAATCCCTTTTGCTTCATCTAATCTGTTCTTCGTAATCAGCCAGCGTGGGCTTTTTGGGATTCCTAAACAAAGGAGTGTATAGATAAAGGCTGGGAAGGCTTCTACACCCATCATCCAGCGCCAATCGTTTTCACCTATCCCACTTAAAAGATAGTTGGATATAAATGCCAACAAAATTCCCGAAACCAAACTAAACTGATACAGTCCAACAAGACGGCCTCTTTGCTTTGCAGGTGCAATCTCAGAAATATACGCGGGAGCTGCAATTGTAGAAATTCCAACACCTAATCCTCCAATAAAACGGAATGCTGCAAAGGTTATAGGGTCGTTTGCCAAGGCTGATCCAACCGCTGAAAGGGTGTATAAAATTCCTATGCCTGATAAGGTTTGTTTTCGCCCAAAGCGCTGGGTAGGAAATCCCCCAAAAATTGCTCCAGCAACCGTTCCCCAAAGGGCCATTGCCATGACTACAGCTCCGTGAAATCCGTCTGATGAATTCCATAAAGTCTGTAGTTTTTTGTCTGCCCCTGAGATTACTACGGTATCAAATCCAAAAAGAAGTCCCGCTAGAGCAGCAACTAGGGACCAATAAAAAACCTGTTTCATATCGTTCAGTTAATTTTTTGCCTGCGTTTAACTTTTTTAAAAATAAGAGAATTAAAGACAATCTGACTTTATTCTATACATTATTTACCCATTCTACTTTTTCAATAAAGATTGGATTGACTTAAAGTATGTATCTTTAAATCAAATCCATTTTTTATGAAGTCTTTAAATAATTTGGTTGGTTTTTTCATCTTTTCTTCAGTCTTTTTGAGCTGTAACGATCAATCAAAATCTAATAAGGAAACCAAGCCAAAAATAGCTATTGCTGGTCTTGCAATTGAGTCCAGTACATTTTCTCCTGCTACATCTGATGCTTCTGCTTTTTTAGCAAGGCAAGGAACCGAAGTATTTGAATACTACCCCTTTTTAACTGAAAACAGCCCCCAACGTAAAGCAGCACAATGGGTTCCTACTCTTCGAGGGCATGCCCTTCCAGGAGGTATAGTCACCCGTAAAGCATATGACTCTTTAGTCAACAATACTCTGAATCTTCTAGAAAAAGACATGCCCTACGACGGTTTATTCTTTGATATTCATGGAGCCATGAGCGTCCAAGGTATTGATGATCCTGAGGGTGATTTTATCCAAAAAATCAGAGCGTTAATCGGTTCTAAAACTTTGATTTCAACCTCCATGGATTTGCATGGAAACGTCTCTAAACGTTTGGCTAAACACAGCGATCTGATTACCTGCTATCGCATGGCACCTCATGAAGATGCCATAGAATCAAAACAGCGAGCGGTTGACAATCTCCTAGACCGGTTGAAGTCAGGAAAAGGAAAGCCTAAATACAAGGCTTGGATTCCTGTTCCCATTTTACTGCCAGGAGAAAAAACAAGTACACGGATTGAACCTGGTAAAAGCCTTTATGCTAAAGTTCAGCCCCTAACGGAAAAGGAAGGCGTTATTGATGCTGCTATATGGATTGGTTACGCTTGGGCCGATGAGCCAAGAAATCACGCTGTTGTGATGGTTACTGGTGACGACCAAAAAGCGGTAAGCGAAAGTGCTGAGTCATTAGCAAATCATTTCTGGGAGGTTCGCAAAGAGTTTGATTTTGTCGCACCAACAGCGACTCTTGAAAAAAGTCTTGCTCTAGCACTAAAATCAGATAAAAAACCATTCGTGATAAGTGATATGGGTGATAACCCAACGGCTGGTGGTGCGGGTGATGTGACATGGACACTTCGAGAATTATTGAGTCGCCCTGAGTTTAAAACAAAAAATGGTCCCTCACTTATTTACGCCTCGATCCCTGGTCCAAAAATGATTCAGGCTGCCTTAGACTCAGGGGTTGGAGGAAAAGTAAAAGCATCGGTAGGTGCGGCAGTTGATGATCGCTTTGCTCCTCCCATTCTCTTAGAAGGTGTTGTTGAATCAATTTATAAAGGCGATGTTCATGCTGAGGTTGAGGCCGTTGTCAGAGTAGGAAGTATCCGCGTGATCGTAGCCAAAAAAAGAAAACCCTATCATCGTGAAAAAGACTTTACCCAATTAGGGTTAGACCCTAGATCCAGTGATATTTTAGTGGTAAAAATAGGCTATCTCGTTCCTGAACTTTACAATCTTAGAGGGGATTGGATTATGGCGCTCACCCCAGGTGGTGTAGATCAAGACTTGGAACGATTAGACTATAAAAGAGTTCAGCGGCCTTTGTTCCCTTTGGATAAAGATATGTCCGAAGTAGATCTAAGTACTCGATGGATTCCATCTTCAGATACTCAATAAAAAAAATAATTGATATGCGTAAACTTGTTTATTTCTTAAGCCTCATCCTTTTAAATAATTGTACCGAGTCGACTCTTGTTGAGCAGGAAAAAAGAAGTGTTGAAGGTTTAAAACAAAGTGTAGAGATTCTTCGAGATCAATGGGGGATTAATCACCTATATGCTCAAAATCAACACGATCTATTTTTTACTCAGGGTTATGCAGCAGCACAAGATCGGTTATTTCAATTCGAAATTTGGAGAAGGCAAGCGACTGGAGCTGTCGCTGAAATTTTAGGCGCAAGAGAATTAAAACGGGATATTGGAACGCGGCTTTTTAAATATAGAGGGGATCTTGATCGTGAGCTAAACCATTACCACCCTGAAGGAAAAGCCATTATTGAAGCTTACGTCTCAGGAGTTAATGCTTATATAAAGTCTGTTGTAAACACTCCTGAAAAACTCCCCTTACCCTTTAAAATTTTAGGGATTGAACCTCAACCGTGGACGGCAGAAGTGGTCATTTCCAGACATCAAGGGCTGCTGGGAAATATTGGTCAGGAACTTGAAATCGGTCGAGCAGTTGCACTTATTGGTCCTGAAAAAGTCAAGGATCTACTCTGGTTACACCCTCAAGAACCCGTCTTGGATTTAGATCCTAAAATTGATCAACAGCTTCTTTTTGAAGACCTACTCGCACCGTATTTTGCATTTAGAAAAGGGGTGCAATTTGAGCCTCGGGACCTTCAACCAGAATACAGAACTGCTGAAGCCATTAGCTTGTTAAATCAATTCAACGAATTATCAAAAGACTCCCTAGCCATTGGGAGTAATAATTGGGTCGTTGCTGGATCAAAAACAGTCGATGGCAATACTTATATGGCTAACGACCCTCATCGAACGATTGCTGTTCCTTCACTGCGTTATATGGCACATTTGGTTGCGCCAGGATGGAATGTCATTGGTGGAGGCGAGCCAGAAATCCCCGGTATTTCAATAGGCCATAATGGAATCGGTGCGTGGGGATTGACCGTGTTTAGGACTGACGGAGAAGACCTCTACCAATATGAACTCAATCCAAAGAACCCGCTACAATACAAATATAAAGGTGAGTGGAAAGATTTTAAAATTATTGAGGAAGTGGTCAAAGTAAAAGATGGTCCAAACGAAACCATCAAATTATATTACAGTCATCACGGTCCTATAACCTATCTCAACAAAAAGGCGCTAAAAGCCTATGGCGTTCGCTGTGCTTGGTTAGATCCTGGTGGATCTCCTTATCTTGCATCCTTGCGTATGGATCAGGCTCAAAACTGGGAGGAATTTAGAGATGCCTGCAATTACAGTCATATCCCAGGAGAAAATATGATTTGGGCTGATAAAAATGGAACTATTGGTTGGCAAGCAGTTGGTATTGCACCTGTAAGGAATCACTCTTCAGGTCTTGTCCCTGTACCAGGAGATGGAAGTTATGATTGGGATGGATACCTGCCCATTATTCAAAAGCCAAACGAACTGAATCCGAAAAGTGGTTTTATCGCTACTGCAAATCAAAATGTAACCCCCGAAGATTACGAACATTGGAATGCCATCGGATTTTCGTGGTCTGATCCTTACAGAGGGGATCGGGTAAATGAATTTTTGGAGAGTAAGAACCATTTAAATATGGAAGATATGCGGCGTTTACAAACGGATGTTGCTTCTTTGCCCGCTCGCACTTTGATTCCTTTGTTGCTTGAGCTTCCCCTTGATCCGCAACTCGCCCAGCTCCAAAATAAATTCTCCAATTGGGATCAACGCCTTGAACCCACATCTATCGAAGCTGGTATTTACGTAGCTTGGGAGGATGAAATTCAACGATTAGCCCATGAGAAATTTGTGCCAGAAAATGTAAAAAAACACTTAGGCAAACTTCAGCTTAAACGTATTTTGGATTGGATTCAAAAACCAAAAGACAGTCCTTTTAAATCACACAGTTCGAGGAATTCTTTTCTAATGGAGGCTTTTAAAAATGCCGTTGGTAATTTAAAAAAATCCCTAGGAGAAGAGCCCTTGCAATGGCAATACGGTCAAGAAGCGTACAAACACAGCTCCATCACTCATGCTCTTGGGGCTGTAGCTTCTTCTCAATATGCAAAGAAACTTAATCTGCCTTCACTTCCAAGAGGGGGCAACGCCTATACGCCTGGTTCCACAGGAAGCAATAAGCGTCAAAGCAGTGGTGCAAGTTTTAGAATGATTGTCAATACAGGAGATTGGGATGCCACCATAGGAACAAATGCTCCTGGCCAGTCAGGCAATCCCGACAGTCCGTTTTATACTAATTTGTACGAGGATTGGGCAAAGGATGTTTATTTCCCAGTATATTATTCAAAAGAAAAAATTGAAGAACATCTTTATAAAAGAACCCTCTTAACTCCTTAATGTTCCTTGTTTGATGTGGCGTCTAGTTTTGGTACAGTAATGTGATTCGCTAAGAAAATAGCATTTAAAAACATCCTGTTGGTGCCGTATGCCGTTCCCCTAAAATTGGGGTTGTCTGCAAACATCACCACTCTTCCTTTGCCAACACTAGAGACAATTACTGCCGCTGACTTGGGTAGAAACTCCTTTCTAATAGTCTTGGAAATATATCCATCTATATGTGGGTCTCCATCGTATTTTACTGGGGTACCGTAAGGATTTTTA
>Ga0181558_10000838_pt1 | contig 29136 bp, 25 predicted proteins | sample 011ome_22_FD_133754 | JGI IMG/M metagenome (GOLD analysis project Ga0181558, IMG submission 133754) | Coastal salt marsh microbial communities from the Groves Creek Marsh, Skidaway Island, Georgia - 011507BT metaG (megahit assembly) | ecosystem: Environmental > Aquatic > Marine > Intertidal...
AAAAAAAATAATTTTATCGGCAGTACAGTTCAGCACAATGGCTGGTCGGATAGCTGGGCCGAATTCTTTTGGGAAAAACGGCTTGAGCCGCAGATATACCAGATGCTGGAAGTGTCGACCTCTTTTCCCGAAAGTGCCCTCGAACCACTTAAGGAAAAGGTGCTTAAACTGCTTGGTGCTTATGAGTTTGCTCCGTCTCTCGTTCATGGCGATCTTTGGAATGGTAATGTCGGTACAACCATAGAAGGAAAGCCTGCAATTTTTGATCCCGCGGTTTACTGGGGTCACTCGGAAACAGATATAGCCTTGGCAAGGCTCTTTGGTGGGTTTACAGAGACTTTTTTTGAGGCCTATGAATCAGTGCGTCCCTCGCTTCAGGATGAAGAGGACAGGCTGCAGGTTTATCAGCTTTATCACTTGCTTAATCACTACAACCTGTTTGGTGGCAATTATCTGGATCAATGTATTAAGAAAATTGGCAAGATAATGGCGCTGTAACGGAGCTGGAATGCACGAGGCTGATCAAAAGTTAATAGATGTTTACCTGGACCGTATCTGGGCAGAACGCGGTCTCAGTCAGAATACACTCGACTCTTACCGTAGTGATCTGGAGTCGTTTGCTAACTGGATGCACAAAAAGGATATAAATATTTCATCCGCCGAATCCTATAATTTGCAAAGCTATCTGGCATTCAGGTTTTCCAATAATTATTCGCCGCGTTCAACCTCCAGGGCGCTTTCATGTTTGCGAGGATTTTATAGATGGGCTGTGCGTGACCGAATGCTAGATACCGATCCCACGGTACTGCTGGAAAACCCCAAACTGGGTAAATCCTTACCGAAGACCCTCACCGAGAAAGACGTAGAAAAACTGCTGAATGAGCCCAATGTAGAGATCCCGATTGAACTAAGGGACAAAGCTATGCTTGAAGTTCTCTATGGAGCAGGCTTACGTGTCAGTGAATTGGTGGGCCTGAATTTGAACCAAATCAATCTACGTCAGGGAGTGGTCCGGACATTTGGCAAAGGTAGCAAAGAGCGATTAGTTCCGCTTGGAGAAGAAGCAATCTATTGGGTGGAGCAATATATTAAGAACGCACGCCCTGAATTAACCGGTGGGTTGGCAAATGATGCTTTGTTCTTATCCAATAGACGAACCCATATGACACGCCAAACCTTCTGGTATCGAATTAAGGAATACGCCAAAAGGTCCGGGATTCGTGCCGCAATCTCGCCACACGTATTAAGGCATGCCTTTGCTACACATTTGCTAAATCATGGCGCTGACTTGCGTGTCGTCCAGCTATTGCTTGGCCACAGCGATCTTTCCACTACCCAGATTTATACACATATAGCCCGACAAAGATTAAAAGATCTTCACTCGCAACATCACCCACGTGGATAGAGGGTATTGTGTGAACAATTGCATAGAATTAATTGAATGCCGTGATTTTTTTGAGGTCAGGACGTTACAATTAACGTCTTCAACAAATTCCCTAACTTGATATCTGTAATGAATTCAAAATTGAGCCGAACTTTCCTATGCTTTATCGGGCTATTACTCGCAATAGCTGTAATTGCCCAATCAGTTGAAGAAACCATAGAGACCCATATTTTGGATGGATTACGCAATGCGCGTCCTGATCTGGATTTTGGTAACCCTGTACCTTCACCTGTCGAAGGTTATTACGAGGTATCTATTTCCGGTGCCCAAACCATATACGTGTCTGAAGATGGCAAACACTTTTTCTCCGGAGAGCTTTACTTTTCTGAGCCTGGGCGTTTTGTAAATGCCACAGAGATGGAGCGTACAAAGCATCGTTTGGAGGTTATGGAAACCCTGGATGAGAATGACATGATCATCTACAAGCCAGATGGTGAGACCAAAGCCGTAATGACGGTTTTCACAGATGTAACTTGTGGGTTTTGTCGAAAGCTGCACGCAAAAATAGCAGAAATGAATGCCTTGGGAATAGAAGTGCACTATCTTGCTTATCCACGCTCGGGTGTTATGCGTGATGGAAGCTATACGCGAGAGTATGAAGAGACCGTAAAGGCATGGTGTGCCCCGTCATCAGAACGTGCGGAGGTTCTCACAGCCCTCAAGATGGGTGAGACCGTCAATGTAGAAGTTTGTGACGATTCTCCAGTGCAGGAGCAATTCCAGCTTGGTCGTAGCTTCGGCGTCACAGGAACCCCGGCAATTATCCTGCCAGACGGTAGTCTGTTGCCTGGTTATCGCTCGCCCGAAGAGTATGCCCGGATTCTGGGAATTGATACTGGCAGCTAATTTCGCCCCATTATTTTTGTTGCCGGTGTAACCGGTAAATTTCCATAAAAGGCCGTGCTACAATGCCCGGCTTTTTTTATGGCAAGCCTCTGCAAATCTAGCTTTGAGGCTTGAATCCCAGCTCCCAATTACAGCTTTTTTAGAGGGTTTTCAGTGAGTCAGGTGAATGTAGGTATATGTGGCCTCGGTACCGTTGGTGGCGGTACTTTTAACGTGCTTAGGCGCAATGCAGCAGTGATTGCTGATCGTGCAGGTGCGCGAATTGAGGTAACTCATATTGCAACGCGGAGCGACAATCCTGCATATGACACTTCAGGTGTGCGCATGTCCCGTGATGTATTCGACGTCGCGCGTGATCCTGAAATTGACATTCTTGTAGAAAGCATGGGTGGTACCGATATTGCCTTTGATTTGGTCATGGAGGCAATTCAGCAGGGCAAGCACATTGTTACTGCCAACAAGGCACTCATTGCTGAACGTGGAAATGAAATCTTTGCCGCAGCGGGAGCGCGCGGTGTTGCGGTTGCCTATGAGGCAGCTGTTGCGGGAGGTATACCTATAATCCAGGCATTAAGGGATGGGCTTTCTGCTAACAAAATCAATTGGTTAGCCGGGATTATTAATGGAACAGGTAACTTTATTCTTACCGAAATGCGGGATAAGGGTAAAGCCTTTGCCTCGGTTTTAAAGGAAGCACAAAAACTCGGTTATGCGGAAGCGGACCCTACATTTGATGTGGAGGGTATTGATGCCGCACATAAACTGGTCATCCTGGCATCTATTGCCTTTGGAATTCCCCTACAATTTGATCGTATTTATACACAGGGCATCTCCCGAATAAAAAATGAAGATGTTGTACACGCTGGTGAGCTTGGCTTTGTTATCAAACATCTGGGTATCGCTCGCCGGGGAGAAAAGGGTATCGAATTGCGTGTCCATCCAACCCTAATTCCCAAGGATCGATTGATTGCCAAGGTAGACGGTGTGATGAATGCGGTCATGATTGAAGGTGATGCCGTAGGGCCAACGCTATATTTTGGTGCCGGCGCTGGTGCGGAACCTACCGCATCCTCGGTTATTGCTAACCTGATCGAAATCGCGCATCAGAAAGACGTAGCTCCAGAAGCTCGTTCATCCTATCTGGGCGTACCGATGGATAAACTTAAAGATACGCCCGTGGTCGATATTGAAGACTGTGAAACATCGTTCTACCTGCGCTTTACTGCAGCAGATAAGCCCGGTGTACTCAATAAAATTACCCAATTGCTGAGCAATGCAGAGCTAAGTGTTGAAGCGATCCAGCAAAAAGAACCTATTTCCGGTTCAGCGGAAGCCACTATAGTAATGGTGACTCACAAAGCCGTGGAATCGGAACTGCGCAAGGTCGTATCCAGTCTTGAGAAACTGGACGTTATCACCAGCAAGGTGGTTTATATTCGAGTTGAAGACCTCGATTAAGACGAATTTTTTGGAGATTTGAGCAAGTGATATACCAGAGTACTCGCGGGCAGGCGCCCGAGCTCGGTTTTGAAGATGCCGTATTGGCTGGCATGGCCTCTGATGGTGGTCTTTATGTGCCTAAAGAACTGCCCAGGTTTAGTGCTGACAAGATCCGCTCCTTCGCCGGAATGAGTTATGAGGAAGTGGCTTTTGAGGTTATGAAGCCCTTTGTTGCTGATGCGATTAGTGATCAGGAGCTAAGGCAACTTATCGAAGAGAGCTATTCTGAATTTCGCCACAGTGCGGTTGCCCCAATGGTACAACTTGACCAAAATCTCTGGGTTTTGGAGCTTTTTCATGGGCCGACGCTGGCGTTCAAGGATTTTGCGCTACAGTTTTTGGGCCGATTGCTCGACTTGATATTGAAGCGGCGAAATCAAAAAGTGGTCATTATGGGTGCCACATCAGGCGATACTGGTTCTGCCGCTATTGAGGGGTGTCGCCGCTGTGACAATGTGGATATCTTCATTTTGCATCCATATAAGCGAGTGTCTGACGTTCAGCGCCGCCAGATGACAACGGTTATTGCTGACAACGTTCGTAATATTGCGTTGGAAGGTAATTTTGATGATTGTCAAAACATGGTCAAAGCTAGCTTTTCCGATCAGTCATTTTTGCCTGAAGACCGCCAGCTAGTGGCAGTAAACTCAATTAACTGGGCGCGAATCATGGCCCAGATTGTCTATTACTTTTACTCTGCAGTTGCCCTGGGCGCGCCCGATCGTCCGGTGTCTTATTCTGTGCCTACTGGCAATTTCGGTGATATTTTTGCCGGCTATCTGGCAAGCAAAATGGGCTTGCCAATCGATAAACTTATCGTCGCGACCAATGCCAACGACATCTTGCATCGATGCATAAGTGACAACGATTACAGTCTTCATCCGCTGGTTCACAGTTTGTCACCAAGTATGGACATCATGATATCCAGCAACTTTGAGCGTATGTTATTTGACCTTTACGAAGGCGATGCCAGCGCTATAGCCGAGTTGATGGACAATCTAAAGAATACCGGTAGTCTCAAGCTTAGCTCGATGGCGCTCAATCGTGCACGTACTTTATTTGGCAGCTATCGACTGGATGACGACGAGATGATTGATGTGATCCGCGATGAATTTGCTAAAAATGAATACCTGCTTGATCCGCATACTGCCATTGGTGTGGCTGCAGGGCGAAAATACCAGGCTGGTGCCATACCTATGGTTTGTCTGGCAACCGCTCATCCAGCTAAATTCCCTGAGGCTGTAAAAAAATCGGGCTACCCGGAAGATCCACCCCTGCCGCATCATATGGAAGACTTATTTGATCGCGAAGGGGCTTATGAAGTTCTCCCTAAAGATCAGGCGGATGTACAGAAATACATAGTCGCTAATATCCGAAAATAACGAGTCAGATTCACCAGCGTTATGAAACCCCAGCTCAAGGCTCGCGAGTTTGATTTATCTAATTCGCGCTTTGGGCCAGGGCTTTCTACAACCATCCAGCGCATTCTTCTGTCACGTGGTATCTCTTCCGACGCAGCGCTCGATCAACGGCTTTCCACGCTATCTCCGCCAGAATATCTTGCCGGTATTGATTCTGCCGTTGATCTTCTCGAGCAAGCACTAAAGCAGCAAAAAACTGTTTTAATCTGCGGTGATTATGATGCCGATGGTGCGACCGCGACTGCTCTGGCTATAAGGGTTTTGCGATCCATGGGATTGCATAACATTGATTTCCTGGTGCCCAACAGGTTTGATTTTGGTTATGGGCTTTCACCTGAACTTGTCACAGTTGCCGCTGAATCCAAACCCGATCTTATCCTGACTGTCGATAATGGAATCTCTAGCCTTGCCGGAGTCAAAGAAGCGCGCAAGAGAGCTATCCAGGTGCTTGTTACAGATCATCACCTGCCAGGCAGTGAGTTACCGGATGCCAATGCCATTGTTAATCCAAACCAGCCCGGGTGCGAATTCCCATCAAAGAATCTTGCCGGGGTAGGGGTGGTATTTTATCTGTTGATTGCGCTGAGGGCCCGATTAAGGCAAAGCAACTGGTTTGAACAACAACAGCTCCCCGAGCCGCGGCTGGAAAACTATCTGGACATTGTGGCGCTGGGAACCGTTGCCGATCTTGTCCCTCTGGATCAAGTAAACAGGGTGCTGGTATCGCAAGGGCTCAAGTTGCTTCGCAGTGGTCAGGGCAACCCGGGAATTAAGGCGATACTGGACGTTTCAGGTAGGGATTTTTCCCAGGCGCGCTCGGCGGATCTGGGATTCGCTGTCGGGCCCAGAATTAATGCGGCTGGAAGACTGGACGATATAACTGAAGGGATTAACTGTTTATTGGCAGATGATCCTATGGCCGCTCATCAATATGCCCGTGACCTGCATCATATCAATCTGGAAAGGCGGCAGATTCAGGATCAGATGCAAGCGGATGCGGATCGAAGTCTTGAATCGCTCAAGTTGGATCATAACAATTTACCATGGGGATATTGCTGTTTTGAAGAGCAGTGGCATCAAGGGTTGGTCGGGCTAGTTGCAGCCCGTATCAAGGATAGTATCCATCGACCGGTTATTGCGTTTGCTCCTTCAGAGGATAATTCGGTACTCAAAGGCTCCGCAAGGTCAATTCCAGGACTACATATTCGTGATTGCCTAGAGCGTATAAATAGCCAGCATCCGAAGCTTATCCAGAAGTTTGGTGGTCATGCCATGGCTGCTGGCCTCACGATCGAAACCAGTAACTACAAGCAGTTCAAAAAAGCCTTCGATGAAGCCACAAGAGAGCTGCTTAACGAGGAAGATTTGCAATCGGTTTTGTGGAACGACGGTGTGCTTGATGACACGGATTTCTCGCTGGAATTCGCTTCTACATTAGAGAATCTACTTCCTTGGGGACAAGGCGTTCCAGAACCACAATTCCAGGGGCGCTTTGGGGTTTTTAGTAGCCGCTGCTTAAAAGAAAAACATTTAAAGATGCAATTGGCTCGGCCAGGAACGTCGAAGGTGCTCGATGCCATTTGGTTTAATGCCCCTGTCGAGCTTATGAGCCTATCGGATGGGCTTATAGATGCAGTTTACCGTATGGAAATAAATCGATTCAGGGGCTCAGAGAGCCTGCAACTTCAAATTGTTTATGCCGAGCCAGTTAGTCCTGATTAATCAAAGGGCGCAGGAAATTAAGTACGTAATCCTTGATTAACGGCTGGGCCGTTTCATTCGGGTGTATCCCATCATCCTGCATTAGCTCAGTATTGGTAGCGATCTGTTCCTGATATAAATTTAAAAATGGGGCGTCCATTTCCCCAGCAATTTCCGGAAATATCGCAGCAAACGCGTTACTGTATCGATCCCCGTAATTTGGTGGGATGCGGATGCCAAAATATATTGGCTCGGCACCGAAATTTTTTACGATACGACCTATCTGTAACAGGTTGTTCTCGATCACATTTAACGGGTATCCGCGTAATCCATCATTACCACCCAACTGAATGATTACCCAGTCAGGCTGATGGGTATCCAGTAACGATTGAACCCTGGAAAGGCCTCCCCCTGTAGCTTCTCCACTAACGCTTGCGTTAATGACCTCGTGCTGGCTATCGAGTTCAGTAGTCATTAACTGTACCCAGCCAGATTCCCAGGGGATGTCATATGCAGCGCTCAGGCTATCGCCCAAAACAAGAATGCGATCCGCATAAGCGGGTGCTGTAGAGAGAAATGTACAAAAAAAAGCGATTAAAAATGAAACAATCTTCATGGCCGGTACGTAAAAAGTGCTGCTAGTATCAAAATCTACGAGTCTTTGGGCAAAAAGGTTTGCCCTGTAACCCTCAAAAAGTAACTTTTGCATGATAACAACAAAATCTCTTTGCAAGACCGTTGAAACGAACGACGGCAAACTTGAACTGTTAAAAAATATCAATCTTGAAATTGAAGCGGGCCAAAGTGTCGCCATTATTGGCCCGTCGGGCGCTGGAAAATCCACATTGCTGGGTTTGATTGCGGGCCTTGATATGCCTACTTCGGGCAAAATTTATCTGGATCAATACTGTATTACCGATATGGATGAAGAAGAGCGAGCCAAGGTTCGTTCCGAACTCGTCGGCTTCGTGTTTCAGACCTTTCAGCTTTTGCCGGGCTTGAGTGCGCTGGAAAACGTCGCCTTGCCGCTTGAACTTCGAGGTGATGGCAGCGCCATAGCAGATGCAAAAATGTATCTGGATCGCGTTGGCTTGGCCGAGCGATATGACCACTATCCGCGTCAGCTTTCAGGTGGTGAACAACAAAGGGTTGCCCTGGCGCGCGCTTTTGCCTGCAAGCCAACCATATTGTTCGCTGATGAGCCTACCGGGAATCTGGATGCCAAGACGGGGGAGAAAATTAGCGACTTGTTGTTTAAATTGAATTCGGAAGAGGGTGCTACGCTGGTTCTTGTTACCCACGAAACCCGTCTGGCTGATCGATGCCAGCGTCAGTTGGTTATCGATGCGGGAGAGATCGTTAGCGATGCTTGAACTTAAGCTTTTGTGGCGAGACTGGAAAGGTGCTCAGCTAAGTCTTATTGCCGCATCACTGGTTTTGGCGGTAGCGGTCGTTGCTGGCGTCGCCATTCTGGCAGAACGAGTTCAAGGGGGCTTGTCACGCGAAGCCAGTGGATTTATTGCCTCTGATCTCATCATTCATTCAAGTATTGAAGTCCCAAGGCTTTACTGGGATAAAGCTGATGAACTGGGCCTGCAGACAGCAGAATCCACCCAGTTTAGCTCCATGATTTTTCGTGACGACCATACACATTTGGGTACGGTTAAAGCGGTTGGGGATTTATATCCCCTGCGAGGTGAATTAACCATCACCGATGTTCCGTTCGCACCGGACGATTCAACCTGGAGTAAAACAAATCAAGGTCCGCGCGCCGGGGAAGCTTGGGTTGAAGAACGCCTGTTACCTATCATGGATATGGAAATGGGTGATTCCATTGAAGTTGGCAATCTAGAGCTGCCTGTGACCAAAGTCATTATCAGTGAGCCTGATCGCGGAAGTGGTTTCTCCGTGATGGGCGCAAGGGTCATGATAAACGCCCAGGATTTGCCTGCCACAGGCGTGGTTCAGCCCGGAAGTCGAGTTAGTTACCACATGCTGGTCGCGGGTGAAGACACCCAGGTTCAGTCGTTTCAGGACTGGTTGGACGAAATGGTCAATGAGGATTACAACGAACACCTGCATTATCACCTGCCGGAAGAGTCCGAGGAGCGTCTGCAAAGCGCATTAGAAAGGGGACGAAGTTTCCTGTTGCTGGCGGGTACGGTCGGGGTGCTTTTGGCTGCAATTGCATTGGCGCTTTCCAGTCAAAGATACGCGGAGCGACACAAAGACAGCATCGCCCTCATGAAGAGTTGGGGATTGTCAGCCTCCCGAATAAGGTCAATTCTGTTTCGGCAAATAGCACTGCTCGGTTTGTTCTGTACAGTCATTGGTTTGTTGCTTGGCGTAGGGATACACCAGTTTTTGCTCTGGTCCATTAGCGATCTTCTTCCCGGGGGATTGCCCCAGGCTGGCATTGGCCCTTATCTGGTCGCTTCCATGACGGGCGTATTTTGTTTGATGGGCTTTGCCCTCCCGGCCATGTGGCATCTCCCAAGCATTGAACCCTTACGTGTTTTAAGGCGTGATCTGCCAACCAGCGCCCTGAGTCTTGGTGAAAGAGCGCTTGCAGGTATTGCCATGTTGATAGGTATCCTGTTTTTCTATAGCTCAAGCCTGTTGATGACTTTTTCCTTCATTGGGGGTGCGGCGGTGGTGGCGCTGGTGCTGGGCGGATTGGCGTACGGCTTAATGACGCTGTTTAAGCGTTGGGCAACCAGGGCTGGCAGTATATTTAGGTTGTCGATTGGCAATTTATGGCGACGGAAGTGGCAATCCATTATCCAGATGATCGCTTTCTCCTTCACGATTATGTTTTTGCTAGTGATGCTAAGTATGCGAACTTCGTTACTCGAGGATTGGCAATTACAGCTTCCCGAAGATGCGCCCAATCATTTTCTTGTGAACGTAGCCCCTTATGAAGTGGATCATGTTCAGGACATGCTGGCTGATCACCAACTGCAAAGTGCTGAGTGGTATCCCATGGTCCGCGGCCGCCTAATTAAACAGAACGGTGAGATGATTCTGGAGGAGCGACTGGATCTGGCCGATGGCCTGGATCGTGAGGTTAATCTTACCTGGGCGATGCAATTGCCAGATTCCAATGAAGTTGTCGCTGGAGAGTGGTGGACAGAGCCTGGCAAGGCAGAATTTTCTATGGAAGAAGAAGTTGCTGGCCAGCTGGGTGTGGAGCTCGGGGACATGTTTACATTCAGTCTTGGTGGACTGGAAGTAGAAGCAGAGTTAACCAGTTTACGTAGTGTTGACTGGGACAGTATGAAACCCAACTTTTTCATCATCTTTCCCGAAGGTGTTTTGGAAGATTATTCCCCCAACTGGATTACCAGTGTCTACTTGGAGCGCGAAGACAAGCTGTTTATTAATGACCTCTTGTCTGAATACCCAACTATTCTGGTCGTTGCCCTGGATGAAATCATTAACCGTATTCGCATAGTTATTGACCGGGTCAGCATGGGGCTGGAAATGATGCTAATGCTTGTTTTAGCCTGTGGGATTTTGGTTTTATTTGCGGCGATCGCCACCAGCTTTGATGAGCGTGCACAGGAGTCAGCTATTCTGAGAACCTTGGGTAGCTCGCGTAAAATTGTACTCGGTGCCCTGTTTTTGGAATTTGGCTTTATGGGTTTTATGGCGGGGCTGGTTGGTGCGCTAGGAGCGCAAATTGCCGTGTTCGCACTCCAGTACTTTGTCTTTAATATGGATTTGGTTTTTTACGGCTGGATATGGCTTGTTGGTCCGCTATCAGGTGCCATAGTGGTTTCCGCTATGGGGTTGATGCGCAGTTATTCTTTAGTAACGACGCCGCCTCTTCAGTCCTTGCGAGCATTAGGTTAATTCACTGCAAAGCGAGACAACCAAGAAGAATAAAACTACTCGATTACCGACTTAATGCCATCGGTAATCGAGCTGTGAAAATGTTATTGAGGCCTATTGCCTGACGGCGGTGATGTTTTCACCACCCCAGCTAAAGGAGAATGTTTCCGCGGGGTTTTCAGTATTACCACCAAATTCAAACTGTCCCGGCCAATCTTTGGAGAAGAAGCTCGTTTCAGAATTTGCGTAAATTCGACTCCACTCTGAAAGCAGCGTGCCATAACTCTCAGGCACACCCTCAAAAGATAGGTAGTTGCCACCTTGGTAGCTGATCACATAGGTATTTTCACCGTCGGAATATGTGCCTTCAAGTCGCTCATAAGCCTCTGCGTCCAGCTGAACCGCAGAATCCAATACCAGCTGTATCCCTTCCATATAAGCTATGGGCTGAATGGTTCCGTGGTTGGATTTCTCAGGAAAATAGTAATCAAAGGTCAGGCTTGGATAATTTCTTGTCTGGAATTGTCTAACGAACTTGCGTCCTCCAACGGTTAGGTGATCTTTGCCGCCTGATGCCAGATAAAAATCCACTGGCATGTCGTTGTGGGTTTCGGCGTACCGCGCTTCAAGGGCCAGCAAGTCATCATTCACTGCAGGCGCAGAGGCAATGTAGTTTTGAAATGTGTTGGTGGCAGTAAGCATAGTGTATATGGTGAACTGCCCACCTAGAGAATGCCCCCAGAGCGTTCGATCTTCCAATGAAGTTCGGTAATTGTCTTCGACAAAGGGGATCAGTTCTTCCTGAAAGAAACGGACGAAATCTGCAGCTCGTGCATCCGTCCTAAAGTCCCGCGAGCGAAAATTGCCACCATCGGCGGTATATGCGACAGCGACAGTAATGTGTTCCTGTGCGACATTTGTCCAATACAAAGAACCCAGTGGCTGGCCGGTAAAAACGTAGTACTGGTTACCGTCAATCATATAAAGCGTCGGATAGATTTTATCCGGATTGTCTGCATAACTGTCGGGCAATGTGACATAGACACCGTAGGTATAGTCCATTATGTCTGAATGCAGTCGGCGGTCATGCGTATTAGGAATCTGAACTGGCATAAAATTTTGTGCAGCGGCAGGAGTGACAATGCCCAGCACAAGAATGGCGGTCAATATAAGACGGATTTTCATTCGTTCCCCCCTTGTGGGAAAAGCTGTTTTTCTAAAACTTTGCTGGCTTAGTGTATAAACCAGAGCGGCAAACTATATAAGTTTCTCGCTTTAACTTCAGCCTTTTCGGGTGACAGAAGTGTCAGGAAAAATCAAAGAAATGCAGGTGCTTCTGGCCCCAAAGGAATTCCAGCTATCAGCCAAATTGCCAAAACGATAGACCATGTCAAAAGAAACATAAGACTGAAGGGCAGCATAGCTGCCAGCAGTGTACCTATGCCTGCATTGCGATCATATTTTTGGATAAAGGCCAGTACAACACCGAAGTAGGGCATCAATGGAGTGATGATGTTGGTGGAGCTATCACCAATTCGATAAGCCACCTGGGCGGCTTCCGGTGAAATGCCGGACAACAGGAGCATGGGAACAAAAATAGGTGCCAGAAGAGCCCATTTGGCTGATGCGCTGCCTATCAGCAAGTTGATTAACGCCGATAGCAGTACGAACATAATCAGCAAAACGGTGCTGTTGGGATTAACCGCCTGCAGAAATTCAGCACCCTTAATGGCCGTAATAATCCCCAATTGACTCCAGCCAAACCAGTTAACGAACTGGGCAGCAAAAAACATTAAAACCAAATAAGAGGCCATGGTTCCCATGCTGTTTTCCATGCCGGAAATCATGTCTCTGGAGGGTTGTTGGTAGTTGCCGCTACGGCGACCAAAGACGTAACCGGCAATTGCAGCGTAGAGCGCGATAATCAAGACAATCCCGGAGATAAAAGGGGAGTGCAGAATGCTTCCAGTTTCTGGATCACGCAAGATGGCGTTGTCCGGAATTATTGCGATCAACAATATGAGTGCATAAATCAACGTGAAAACACCCACCGATCGCAGACCGCGCTTATCTGGGTCGGACAATTGACCAAGGCTTTCGGTCTCGGCATTTTCTTTATTGTCCAATAAGGGCTCTACCCATTTTTCTGTAACAACTGTTCCAACGATTGAAATCAGGAAGGTAGAAACAAAGATAAAGTAATAATTGCCTGCGGCAGTAACCTCGTAACCTGGTTGAACCAAATGCGCCGCTTCTGTCGATAAGCCTGCCAGAATTGCATCGAGTGGGCCGATGAGTAGATTGGCGCTAAATCCTCCCGAGACACCGGCAAATGCGGCGGCAATACCTGCAATAGGACTGCGTCCTGCGCTGGCAAAAACAATACCTGCAAGTGGCACAAGGACAACATAGCCGGTATCTGCCGCGAGACTGGAAAGAACGCCAGCCAATACTACTAGAAAGGTCATTAGTCGCCCGGACGCGTTCAAGATAGTCGCGCGCAGGACGGCTCGTATGAGCCCACTGTGCTCTGCCACCCCAATGCCCATGATCGCTACCAATACTGTCCCTACAGGGGCAAATCCAGTGAAATTTTTAACTGCCGATGTCAGGATATAGCGAGCACCTTCACCCGTTAACAGGTTTTTAGCGACAATATCGTTGCCGTTGACAGGATGTGTAGCAGAAGCGCCAAACGCCCAACAGATGGCCGAGAGCAGTGCGATAAAACCACACAGATAGACAAACAGCAGCGTAGGGTGCGGAAGGCGGTTGCCAACCCGTTCAATCAAGACCAGTTGTCTTTGAATAAAACTGTTACCAATCATTCGCTATCCTTTCTTGGGGGCGATGAGAAATCTACTTGATGGCAATCATTGAGCAGAAGTTTAGGCACTGAAACCATATGCTAGACGAATTAAAACCGGCTTCGGTAAAGCGAGACTGGTGCTCGGGAATAGTTTCAGGAATTAGCACGTTTTCAATGGCCGAGCGTTTCTGTGCGATTTCCAGATCAGAATACCCTTGGCGGCGTTTAAATTCATGGTGTGCATCGATAAAAATCTGGTTCAGTTGAGGGTCAACAATTTTGATTTTTTCCGAAACCATTAACAGACCACCTTCGACCATTCCGTCGTAAATGTTTTTTAGCATGCGAAGCCGGTCTTCTATTGGCACAAACTGCAAAGTGAAATTGAGAACAACCAAGCTGGCATTTTCAATCTCGACATCGCGGATATCAGCCAGTTTGAGCTCGATTTCCTGCTTCGCGGGTTTGGCATCCAAAATATTGCGAAATTCACCCAGCATGGCCTCAGAGTTGTCTACGGCAACGATCTTGCAATTGTCTGGGATTTCAGTGCTGATACTTAGGGTGGATGCCCCCAACGAGCATCCCAGGTCATAGCAATTGGTTTCTGGGGCAACACACCGGGATGCCAGTGTACCGGTCATGGCAATGATGCTTTCATAGCCGGGAACTGAGCGTTGGATCATATCGGGAAACACATCTACTACTCGTTGATCAAAGGCAAAACCGCTGATCTTTCCCAACGGAGCTGAGTAGATTTGATCCCTGGCCATTATGGTTACCTAAAGCTTTTTGGTCGCCAGGCCAAGTGATTGGGCGGAGTCTTCGCCCTGTTTGCCGGTAAGTACAGCAGTGCTGGCTAATTCTTTTTTTAAGTAAGTTTCTGTCACTCGCTTAAGGTCCGCCATCGAGGTTTCAAGCACGCGATCACGAAACGTCTTCTTGATATCACTGGTGCGGCCAAATAAATCTCCATGGAAGGCCTGTTTGGCCTCGCCGGCAGGAGAGCCCGGTTTGTCCAGACCGCCCACAACCCCAAGCACCGCTTCTTCAAGCAGCCGATCTTCATGATCGGTTTGCAGCATCCAGTCGATAGCGCGATCAAAGTCATTCAACGTGCCTTCAAGTCGGGGGTCGCGATAAGAAAAGAATCTGAATGAGCCGCTGTAGTTGTCTTGAGTTGCACCTCCACCGTAGGCACCACCTTGTTCACGAATGCAGGTATGCAAGAAATTATTGCGCATAAAACCACTTAGCACGGTTAGGGATGGCGCATCAGGGTGAGTAGTGGGAACTGTTTTGTAGGCTTTTGCGCAGAAATTCACCTGGGAGTTTGCCACCCAAAGTTCATTGGCGGCAAAGCTGTCTGGCCCAGGCAGTGATAAATAGGCGTCACTTGGTGATTGGTTTAGCTGCATATCACCAAGGCTGGATCTGAAGTCTTCTAAATCGGCCGACTCGCCAATTACCAGTAATTTACGAGCACTGGATAATAATTTTTGGTGCAGTGATTGAAGTCTCTGCATAAATTGATCCAGTTCAGGGCTGTTTTTTAATGAGTTATCCAGCGCTTTAAGGTTATGAATCCCGGCAAGCCCGCTGGTTTGAAAGGCAAGCATGGCCGATGGAGAGGAATTCTGTGCAGCGGCACCCATAGCCAAACTGTGACCGCTGCCGGTGACCTGATTCTCTGCCCTGGCACGACCATGAGATACCAGCTCACGCACGCGCCCGTGCTCGTCAAAGCGAACGGACGAAAGGGTTTGGTTCATCAGGTCAGAAAGCGCCGGTTGGTTGCGTTTCAGTGCCTTGCCGGAGAGAAGGATCAGCCCCTTCGCTTTATTGGTATCCCAGGGATCGGCTTGAACTCTAAAGGTGCAATTCAACCCACCAGAAACTGAAGACTGCCATTGCTGTACATCAAGGTACGATTTATCAGCTACTCCGAGCTCAGTCCAAAAGTGGCTTAGCAGGGGAAGTAATTTGATTTCTTCCAGCGTTAAATCGGGAAGCTCCAGAACAACTTCTTGATAAACCAGTCCGTTAGTTCCAGCGCCATAACTGTATATGGGCGTGGCTGAATCGCTGATTGTTTCGGGCTCTGGTTGGCTGTAATTTCGGGATACATCCTCCAGGCCCACCTTCGGTAGATTAGCCGGATCATCGTGTTGGCTTTGTCGCTCGCTGAGAGCAACGGCCTGATCAACTATTGTCTTGATCTCGTCATCATTAAGATTTTCGCGAATATGGTCCAGACGAGAGCGCTCTTCCTGCTGTTTTTTATCGGCTAGTTCGGTGTCTGGAACCAGTGAAAGTGTAACCCTGTGAGGGTTATCCAATAGCAGCTCCCTACAAAGATTTTTTATATATTCAGGATCCTGAATTTCCTTGCGCATTTCAGCGATAACTGGTTCAAGATCAAGCAGGGCAACGGGATCGCCGCGATGGGTTGCGCTGTTAAGTGACTGCAGTATTAATTGCAGGCCAAAAGGGTAGCTGTCGCCAGAAATTTCTCGTTGCTGTAATTCCAATTGATGCAGGCAGGCTTCCATTTGATCCTGGGTTGCCCCGTCTTTAGCAACCTGATTGAGCGTATCCAAAATGAGCTGCTCAACTTTTTCAGTGCTATCTTTCTCGGCGCCCTCCAGTCCACAAACAAAGGCCATTTCCAGTTGTGAGTCGTCCAGGCCACATAGGGGGGAGGGTGCGCGGCCCAAATCTGAGGTTTCCAAGGCCAGTTGTAATGGTGAGGCACTATTTTCCAGCAGCACAGATGTCAACAAATGTGCTTGCATGGATTTTTTAAGATCGATGCTTTCACCGAGCAGCCAGCCCATAACCACATGGGTTTTATTGTTGGTTCCTTCGTCTGCGGGAACATTGTAACTTTCGGTGACTTGCATGGGTTTGTCATAGCGCTTTTCCAGCGGTACACGAATCTCATGATCAAGTGGGGTAAAACGCTTTAGTGCCTTTTCTTCAAATTCTTTCTGTAAATCGGCCGCGTTCATATCACCAAAAGTCATAAAAATAGCGTTGCTAGGGTGATAATGGGTTTTGTGAAAGTTGATTAGCTCTTCGTAGCTAAGATCTGTAATGACCTCTGGGTCCCCGCCACTGTTGTAATGGTATGTCGTCGTGGGATAGAGGTACTTGCTCATGGTGTGCCAAAGGATCGATGTTGGCGAGCTCATTGCGCCTTTCATTTCATTGAAGACGACCCCTTTGAATTCCAGTGAGCTTGCCGGATTTCTCATCTCAGAAAATTCAAGTCGATGACCTTCCTGCGCAAAATCGAGTGGATCCAGTTTTGGGAAAAACACCGCGTCCAGATAGACGTCCAGCAGGTTGTTGAAATCTTTTTTGTTCTGGCTCGCAAACGGATATGCCGTCCAGTCAGAACTGGTAAAGGCATTCATAAAAGTGTTTAGCGAGCGACGGATCATCATGAAAAATGGATCGCGAACCGGGTATTTCTCACTCCCGCAAAGTGCTGTGTGTTCAAGGATATGGGCAACGCCTTTGGAGTCTTGGGGCACTGTCCTCAAGGCAACCAAAAAAACGTTTTCGTTGTTGTCCGCGCTGATATGAATATGTTGCGCGCCCGTGGCTTTGTGTCGGTATTCCTGTACTTCCAGATTGAGTGCGTCAATTTTCTGGCTGCGTAGATGCTCGAATGACTGAAATGCGGTCACAGTTGAATAGTTTCCTGAAATTTTTAGTGAATTTGTTGGTCGCTAGTGTACTGGTAAATGGGGTAAGGCCGACGAATTTAAAGGGCGTATATTAGAATCAAATTACTCTGGAAGATGCAGCTTGAATTGATAAAACTTCTGCCAGTTTTTACCGGTGATCCAAAGTAGTTGGCTGTCAGGGTCCCAGGCAATTCCATTGAGCACATTGTTACGATCTACACGTAATTCACGACTGGCTAAGGAAGTAAAATCAAGGGACTGGACTATTTCTCCAGTGGCTGGGTCAATAATGTATATCCTGGTGTCATACCAGCGATTGGCGAAGATCCAGCCGTTAATCCATTCAAGCTCGTTCAAGCGGTCTACTGTATTTCCGTTGAGATGAACACTTATCTCTCCCAGTTTATTGCCGTTGGCGTCCAGGCGAAGGAGCTTATCGGTTCCATTGGAAAGCCACAGGCTATCCCCATCAGATGTTAGCCCCCAACCCTCGCCCTCATAGCCAAAACCATCGACGGGAGTGAGCATGGTGCCCTGATAAGCAAAAGCTTTGCCTGCTTGCCAGGTTAATTGATAAATGTTGTCCTGATGATTTGTGGCACCTTCAGCAAAATACTCGTCACCAAGTTTGCGTTGAATGCCCGGTGTTATGTTGTCGGCCTGGTATTTAATCAAGGCCGACTCGCCATACTTGCCGATGCTTTCGTAAAGACGATCCTGATAAAAGAATAGACCCTGGGTGAAATATGTCTGCGGGTGCGGGCTTGAGCTGACATATTCCAGTTCAAACAGGCGTTCTTCGTGGGCATGCCCTGTCCCTTGGCTGACACAAATGGTTGATATAAATACGAGTAAGAATGTGCTCGCTGTTCTACAAGATTTACGGGACAATTCAGGCCGGTCTTGATCAAAAAATCGCATTGCTATTTTTACTATTTTGGGAAATATCTTCATGCAGAAACTGAAATCTTACGTTGGTTTGGCACTTATTGGTGGTTTATTGGTTATTTTGCCACTGGCTGTGTTTATTCTCGCGGGCAGATGGGTACTTGGGCTCTTTAGCGACCTGGTATCTCCGGCCAGCGATCCATTGAGTAGTACCTTTGGTCTATCACCTTTGTTTTCAGACATTTTGGTGATTGCCATTTTTCTCACTGTCTGCTTTTTAGTTGGCGTATTGGTTCGCACAGCGTTTGGGCGATGGATGCATAACACCTTCGATGACTTACTCATCAGGTTGGCGCCTGGCTACAAAACGATCAAAGGCATGATCCAGCAACTCATCGGTGGCACGGACACCGGTAGCCTTCTGAAAGGGGAGGTTGTTCTTGCCCGGTTGTTTGGTCCGGAATGTGAAACAACTGCTACTGGAATTGTGACCAGCAAACACAAGAATGGCATGGTTACGGTGTATATCCCCACGGCTCCTGTACCTACATCTGGCCTGACTTATCATTTGCCCGCCAATTCAGTGGAATACCTAACGGGTGTCACGGCAGAAGAAGCTATGCGAACTATCATTGCATGTGGTGCAGGCTCATCTGAGATGTTGTCTAATAAAAACAATGGGATAAGTGCTATTTCTAATTAAAATTATAGGTTTTTAATTTGTCTTAGAAGTTTGCTAATCTGATCTTGAAGGCCTTCTCCGCGAGATAAATCCATCTGCGCAGCGTAGATTTCATTGAGATCGTGGATACTCATGTAATCAGGGTGATGCAATTCAGCAATTAGGGCGTAATTTTTAGCTGGATCGCTAGCATTTGAGACAGAAAATAAATACAGATGAAGAGCAAGACTTTTAGCCTCCTGCAGTTGCATAAGCTTATATACCTGATTTGTTGGCTTGACCTCCAGTTCGTCGATAAGAAGGCCGTATTTATGGATATGCCAACCGTCAGCCTTAAACGTTGATCCTATAGAGGCCCCTTTGAGAATGCGCTCATGAAGAGCTTCAATCCCGGGGTTTACCGGTTCCAGGAACATGACCGATGCAAATGTTCGTGTGACGCGTCCTTGCTCGCTCTCAGAGTAAAGGGAAGTCTGACGGAAATCATTTTCCTGATTGATCAGTTCGATTCCATAGCTGCCAAATTGTTGAAAAATGCGTTCGCTGTTCAAAAGCTGTTCAGGCTCATATTGCGTGATTGATTGGGAAAATGTCGAGCCTATAACAAGTAAAGCCCCGACAAACAGTACTAATTTATGCATTAATTAAGACTTTCTGGCTTCAACTCCATCAAATAGTCAGCCCCGTCGTCATCATGATGTTCGATTTTAACGATTTCGTAACCCAAAGCTGGAGCAATCCAAACTGATGTCTGCTTTTCCCCGTCGTCGTATATTCGCTCAAGTTTGATGACCGTAATTTCCCGGTTTTCGAATTCCATGGTTTCTTCGCCCAGAGATTCAAACTGGTATGAACGTAGGTCACCTCGATTGACAAATTCATAGTTGGTCAGCTCTTTCCCTGACTCGACATCCATTGGGACGAGGATCTGGTAGAGAATACGATCGACAACTCCAGCGTGCAATTCTGCAGTGCGTTGGTCATCCCCTCGTTGCCAGTTGGCAATTTCTTCCTGCCAATCAAAATAGGTGGTTTCCTCGCGATTTACCCCCAGAAGCCTTCCCTTAAAATAGTGTATTTGGGGGATAGGATAACCTTCCTCAGACAGAGTAAAACGACTTCTTTCTTCGTAGCGGGCAATCCAGTTTCTGGCTTTAAGACTGAGTTCCCAAACACCGGGCTCAACTTCCTTGAGTTCTCGTGAAGATTTCGCATTAAAGCCGGCGAATGTGCTTTTGTATTCACGATAGAAGGGTTCCAGAGAAAAAGCTTGGCTGGAAGCAGAAAAAATTGCCAATGAGATGAGTGCAAGACAAAGGGGTCGAAATTTCATACCTAAACCTAATTTGGTTTCGCGTTGTATTGTAAACCGCTGGAAGGAAGGAGTTCCCCATCCAGGGTTACCCCTTTGTCAGTTAGTTGCACTCGTTGGTTAAGGCACCAGTCAACTGCGATAGGGTAAATATGATGCTCTATCTCTCGTTGCACACGGTTCGCCAATGTTTCTTCGGAGTCATCAGGCAGCACAGGAACAGCTCCTTGGATAATCGGTGGGCCGCCATCCAGCTCAGGAGTCACAAAGTGAACGGTTGCACCATGCTCACTGTCACCTGCTTCCAGAGCTCTTTGATGCGTATGTAGCCCTTGGTATTTAGGTAGCAGGGAAGGGTGGATGTTTATTAGCCGGCCCAAGTAGCGATTGACGAAGCCGGAAGTGAGAATACGCATGAAACCGGCCAAAACCACAAGGTCTGGCTGAAAGGAATCAATAAGATTTGCCAAGGCCAGGTCGTACTCCTCCCGTGAGCTATAGTCACGATGATCCAGCGTTAGGGCCTCAATATTTGCTCGCCTCGCTCGATCCAGTCCTTTTGCATCGGGCACATTACTTATAACGGCTAAGATGTCTCCCCTGATAGTGCCATTTTGGCAATGATCAATAATGGCTTGCAGATTGGTTCCACTGCCAGAAATAATGACCAGGATGGTTGGCATTTTTACTATTCCTGTCTCTTACTGGCAATTAACTAAATGAGCTCAACCTGTTCCTCGTCACCCTCACGTGCTCGGATTTCACCAATCACGAAAGGTTGTTCGCCAGTCGCATGAAGAAGATCGATGACTGCTTCTTCGTCGCGTTCGGCGATCACCAGGATCATGCCTACACCGCAGTTAAAGGTACGCATCATCTCGAGATCGTCGATATTTCCCTGTTCTTTAAGCCAATTAAAAATTTCTGGCATATCCCAGCTGGACGTATCAATCATTGCCTTGGATGTTTTAGGCATTACTCGGGGAAGGTTTTCCAAAATACCACCACCAGTAATATGGGCCAGGGCGCGCACCTCTATGTGTTTAAGCAATGCCAAAATAGGCTTAACGTAGATACGGGTTGGTTCCAGTAAAACTTCGGCAAGGGATTTGTCACCCAGTTTGGTTTTGGTTGCGTCAATTCCCTTTGCCTCAAGGATCTTTCTTACCAGAGAGTAGCCATTGGAGTGAATACCACTGGAAGGTAGGGCAATTAGCTTGTTACCGGTGTAAACATTGGTTCCTTCAATGATTTTTGATTTTTCTACAACACCTACGCAAAAGCCGGCCAAATCGTAGTCGCCTTCGTCGTACATTCCGGGCATTTCTGCAGTTTCACCCCCAACAAGAGCACAGCCTGAAAGCTCACAGCCTTTGCCGATGCCTTCGACCACATCTGCAGCCACACCCACATCGAGCTTACCGGTGGCGTAGTAATCCAGAAATTGCAGGGGTTCTGCACCTGTTACCACCAAATCATTGACGCACATGGCAACCAAATCGATGCCGATGGTGTTATGTATTCCGAATTCGATCGCCAGCTTAAGCTTGGTTCCAACCCCATCGGTCCCTGATACCAACACAGGTTCTTTGAAGTGGCCGGGGATTTCGCAAAGCGCGCCAAATCCACCAAGGCTGGACATGACTTCTACACGACGTGTATTGGCGGCAACCGATTTTATACGGTCGACAAGTGAATTGCCGGCATCTATATCGACACCAGCGTCCTTGTAGGTAAGAGAATCAGTAGAAGAAGTATCGGAAGACATCTGTATTTGGTGTGAAGTTATTAGATATTTTGTTAAGGGCTGCATTCTACATGATGGCAGTTCAGATTGACGCAAAAAATTAAGATAGAATGCCGCTTTCATTTGCTCAATCAGGTTCAGCTTCTGTGCGCTTTTTTGTTGTCTTGTTCGTTCTGTTGTTTAGCCCCGTAACCAATGCTTATGAGCGTATTACTGGTGTCTATGAAGCTAGGATAAAAATTGAAAATCGTTCTGACCAGGCTCGCAATGAAGCGATCCAGGAAGGGTTGGAGCAAGTTTTGGTGCGCTACACGGGGTATTCAGGTATTGGTCAGTTCCCTGAACTTGAATCTGAGTTTAACAATGCCCAGCGGTATGTCATTGAATACGGTGTAGAGTCCACTGAGTACCCTTTGTCTGATGGGCTGGGAGTGGAGGAGGGTGACAGCCTGTGGATTCGTTATAACGCCAATCTGATTGATCAGTTGGCCAAGTCTCTGGAATTACCTATTTGGCCTACCTGGAGGCCTAGTCTCCAATACATAGTAGTGACTGAACTTTGGGGGGAGCCTCATTTTCCCTCAAGGGAAGAGCAGCCCGCGTTGTTTTTACAGCTTCAATCGATTTTCCAGAAGCGTGGGTTAAATGCTTCATACTTGAGTTCGGCAATGTCTGGTTTTAATGCCAGCCGAATCTGGGCGATGGATACTGAAACTGCAGATCGTCTCGTCCAGAACAGCACCGCAGATATTGTCACTGTTATACGAATTACTCCTGACTCTTCCGATTACACCCTGGATATGTTGTTTATGAGTGCTGGCAATGATACTCGTTTACGACGAACGTCATCTTCCCTGCTTGAGGGCCTAAATGACGGATTAAATGTCTTTGTTGATAGTCTTTCTACTCAGTTGGCATTTATAGGCGGCGCTGACCAGGATCTCGAACTTTATCTTCGGGTCGATGGCGTTAGAAGTTTCAGCGAATATCGAACCCTTTTGGATCAATTCGCCGACCTTGAACAAGTCATTTTTGCTCGAATGGATCGTGCTGATGACCGCGGTGTCCGATATTTGTTACGTTACCAATCGGATCAGGCATTGCTGATTGATTCCATTGTTGCCATTACAGGCCTGCAGCTGGTTGATACCACATCAGCCAGAGTGGAGCGCTCCAACGACGTCCTTTCAAGCGATAACCTACAACAACCGGCGCGGTTTGGTATGCCGGGATCCGTGCAAAACCCGTTGCTATTTTTTAACCCGGATCAGAACTTTTTATCCCCTGCGTCAGAGGGCATGCGCTGATGACGGCGACACCCAGACAGCTTTCCCTGTCCGTTCGTCTTGACGATTACGCAACTTTTGATAATTACTTCTCCGTCTCGGGCAGTTCAAATGAGCAAGCCAAGCTGGCCCTGCAAAATCTTGATAGCTCCAGCTTTGTTTATTTATGGGGAGCCGAGGGCACTGGCCGTTCACACTTGTTACAGGCGCTTTGCAGGGGGAGAATAGGTGCCTGGATGTACTTGCCGCTTAAAGACCTGGTTGATGATAATCCTGCAAGCGTACTGGAAGGGCTTGAATCCCTTAATGTTCTGGTACTGGACGATCTGGACTCGGTATCTGGCCAACCAGAGTGGGCAGAGCAGCTTTTCTATCTATATAACCGCATTCAGCAACAAGGCAACGCCCTGGTCGTATCTGCCAATGTTTCACCGACAAAAATTCAAACACCACTTGCCGATTTAAAATCCAGATTATCAGCGATGCATGTTTATCGCCTGCAGCAGCTTTCTGACAAACAATTACAAGATGCTTTGAAGTTTAGGGCGAAACGGCGGGGATTTGAGTTGCCGCAATCTGTTGCTGAGTATCTACTGCGTCACTTTCCTCGGGGAATTCGGCATCAAATAGAGTTTTTGGATCAATTGGATACAGGATCTCTCGAAGCAAAGAGAAAATTAAGCATTCCTCTCGTAAAAGAGTTATTAATACATAGTGAGGAACACCATGACTAACGAAGAACAATGGCGCGACAAACTAAGTCCTGAGGAATATCACGTTTGTCGTGAAAAAGGCACAGAACGTCCCTTTACCGGTAAATACTGGGACAGTTGGGAAGAGGGTGAGTATCGCTGCACCTGCTGCAATGCGCTTCTTTTCCAATCAGATAGTAAATTTGATGCAGGATGTGGCTGGCCGAGTTTTTATGAGCCTGCAGATAACGCTGAAATTGACGAACATGTTGATGATAGTTTCGGAATGCGTCGCACAGAAGTCACTTGCCATAATTGCGGAGCTCATCTGGGACATGTGTTTCCTGACGGCCCGGCACCGACCGGTCTTAGGTACTGCATTAACTCTGTTTCAATTAAACATGAGAATGATCAGTAGTATTTGGAGGGGATTTTTAACTTTCAGTGGTTTTCTTGCTTGACAGCTTTAGGGGTGCTTCATAGAATGCGCGCCTCTTTCGATGAGGCCACCCAGAGCCGTCAAGCTTGGGAAAATTCGATAGAACGACGTCCCGTTCGTCTAGAGGCCTAGGACACCGCCCTTTCACGGCGGTAACAGGGGTTCGACTCCCCTACGGGACGCCATTTTTTTGATAGAGTTTGATTTCTTCAGGCTCTTCAAGAAGCGGGATTAGCTCAGTTGGTAGAGCGGTACCTTGCCAAGGTACAGGTCGTCGGTTCGAACCCGATATCCCGCTCCATTTTATTATTTCCCCATATTTTGCGACTGCTACGTTTTTGTAGAAATGCGCCATATTTCACGGTTATTTTTTAACGCCTGTAGTTTATTACTTCCTAAATTTGAGTATTCTGTTTCCACCGATGGATGATTCGGTATTTGAGCAACATTCAAGGATGTAGTTATGGATAAAATTGAGCTCGCATTTACACAGCCGGGCGCCATTAGTGCCAGGGACCTATCTTCTTATTTGCACTATTTCACAGCAGCCTATGCCATTGCTGTAGAGCATTACGGTAACGTCCCGGCAGAGAAGCTCCTCGAAAAATTTGGTTACTATCTTGACGATTACCGGAGAGTTCTTTGCCAACTGGGTAATGACGAGAAGCTCGATATGGTGGAGTACTATTTTTATTCCCGGGTTGAAGAACATGAACTCTATGTACAGCAAATTCAGACCAACGATGCCCTGCGCCTATTTTGCTTTGGTCTTGAAGTAGGGATATTACTTCCCGCAATGATTTCCGGCTGTGAATTTAGTAAGACGGATAATGGACTTCATATGGAACCGCTGCCTACGGGATTAAAGAAACTTAAGGAGGCTTTTTTCAAATTGCCCGGGCGACAAAAATAAAACCCTGGGCTTAGTGAAGTGCGGTTATTATTTAGCCAACAGGGAGATTCTTTACTCCCAATCCAAGTCGAATATGCCCTTTGCCGTGTAAAAAGCAATCACCGGGCAAGGCAAGTGCACCAGTGTTTTGTAATAATGAGAGCGAATACTCTCGGGCATCGTCAAAGCCCTTTAGTTTTGGGTATGCGAGGCAACCAGACATGGGCGTAATCCATTCAAAAGCCAGGTCGTCACCCTGTTTTTCTATATGCACTATATTTGCTCGAATAATGTTAACGACTCGTTTGTATAGCTTGTCGGCATTACGTATAGCCAGAGTAGCCAGATATTCGTCAGTGACGCCATTGCAGATAGACAAGAACTCCTTTATTTCCAGGAGTTTGTTAATTAAGGCCTGATCCTGTGTGGCTATCCAGCCAACCCTTACGCCACCCAGTCCAAAGCACTTCGAAGCGACGCCCAGACTAATGCCTTTTTCGTACTCACTGGCAACGGGGTTTAACCTTTGTTCGGGATTAAATTCCAAACCGCGATAAACTTCATCAGAAAACAGCCAGGTATCCGTTTCCCTGGCTTTATTGATTACAGCTTGCAGCTCGTTTTTACTCAATAAATGTCCAGTGGGGTTATGCGGAAAATTTATGACCGCAAGGCGGGTATCCGCATTGATATTTTCCAGCCACTTATCAAGATCTAAAGTCCATCCCTCTGGACTGTAGTCCATGGCGCAGAAATTAATCCATGCCCCTAGCCCCTGTGCTGTCAGCACCAAGGGTTCAAACATTGGGGTAATGGCGGAAACATGATCTGCTGAACCTACTAACGCTTGGAAACAGGAAAATATGGCCTCCTGGGCCCCCGCAAAACAAACAATCTGGTCACTATTGAGCCCCGGGTATTGGGCCGCAATGGCGTCACGCAGATACTCCTCACCCTGGCTGTTCGTATAGCCCAGTTGCAAGGATTCCCATACATCTATCTCCTCGTTGGATGCCAAGGCTAATAACTCATGGAGCGGCATGGCTTCCGGCGTGGCGGTACTAAGAAAGTACCTTGCCTGTGATTGGTAATGTTTTTTATAGGCCGCCAGGCGGTTTTCCGGAAACAGTTCCACAGAGTTATTTCTTTCGCCAGACAGTCATTTGGGCAACCGAATGTTGATATTTACGAGCAGTTTCACGAATCACAAATGGTATATCCCGTGGTTCCTCCACTAGCTCAAATGATGCCTCAAGCGCCTGAGTTAATCCGTCCAGCGTTGTAAAGTTTTCGCCCACATGATCTTTGTAACCGCCGAGCCATTCATTGCGCTCTGTGTATTCCTCAAGCCATGTATAAGGTGAGGTTAATACAAGCAAACCGCCGGGTAGTATTCGTTTCTGGATACTTTGCAGAAATTGTCGAGGGGAATACAGACGGTCAATCAGGTTGCCACAGAAAATCAGGCTATATCCGGTAAATTTGTCTTGCAGGTTGCAGGCGTCACCTTGAACGAAGTCGCAGCGATCTGCGATATTTTCATAGCCCAAATCCGTCAAAGTTGTTTCCTTAAATTCGACTATATCTCCCTCGATAGGGGCGGTGAAGCGCTTCAATCCTGTTTGTTGGAGTTCTACTGCCGAGTTGATGAAACGTGCAGAAAAATCCAGGCCATCCACTCGTTCAAAGTGCGTTGCCAATTCAAAACTGGAGCGTCCAACAGCACAACCCAAATCAAGTGCCTTTCCAGATAACTGCTCTTTTTTGGCCAGTTCAACACAGATTTTTCCGCAGTGTTTCGCGTAGTTCTCAACCCCGAAATACTCCTCACCATAGTGAAATTCAAGGTACTGGGAAACCAGCTCGTCTGTTTCATAGGGATTAGCAGAAATTTTTACCTCCTGGTCGGATTCAATATAACGAAATCCGGCGTGTTGAAAGAAATGCCTGCGGAAAGCATAACGTGAATCCCTGATGGCGTAGTTGCCTGTTGAAAAATAACAGCCACCCTTAATCAGGTTGTGATTGCCATCAAAAGTCGGCGTGGAGAAATCATCGTAGGCCGGGTGAACCTCAAAACCGGGTAGGGCGTCGATGGGCGTCTCAGTCCACTGCCATACATTGCCTATCAGGTCATAAAGCTCAGAGCCATTGCCAAGCACCGTTTTGAACAGATTGACTGGGCAGGCTGACGCGCCGTGCTCGAGATTAATATTTCCAGGCGCTTTCTCCCAATAAGGCTGGTCAGTATCGAGCTCATTGCGCATGGCATACCATTCCGCTTCCGTTGGTAGTCGGATTTGTTTACCAGTTTGTTCTGACTTCCAGTTACAAAATGCCTTGGCCTCCAGATAATTTATGTCAACTGGCCAGCTCCAGGGCATTTTAATGGCGTCTGTCAGCGTGCGGTAACCATAGGTATCACCCTGTTTAAACCAAAACTCAGGCAATTCAGCCTGGGTGTATTGGCGCCATTCCCAGCCTTCATCTGTCCAATATTTTTCAGTGTGGTAGCCCTCAGCTTCAACAAACTCGAGATACTCTTTGTTTGAAACCAGATATTTGCTTGCTTTGAAGCCTTGAACGTCGACAACCCGCTCGCCATATTCATTGTCCCAGCCATATAAATCGGCGTCGTGATCTTTACCAATCCGAACGGTTTTCCCCGGCACAGGTACAAGCTTGTTCAATGGCGACTCAGTATCCTGAATTGCGCAGGTGCTAAAAAGAGGGTGATTTTTCACCAAGCCTAGTGGTAACTGTCGTATTAGAACTGAGCTCGTCTCCAAATGAATACGCTCATGCTCAATCCCCATGAGGATAATCCACATAGGGTCTTCCCATTTGATAGGCAGAGAGAGAGGTGCGTTATCAATAAAATCGTTAACCAATTCCCTGACCTTGTTGCGATAGCTTTGAACCTCGCCGGGAGTGGGCCAATTGTAATTTGCATCATTCAGGTCGTCCCAGGACATCTCGTCGACCCCAATTGCCACCATCGATTCCAATTCTGAATCCAGTCTTTCTGGTATTAGTTTGGCGACATGCAGCTTGTTGACAAAGAAAACGGCCGTGTGCCCATAATAAAAAATTAGCGGGTGTCGAAGGGGTATCGCCTTGGTATAAAAGGATTCGTCACTTGCTAGACAATCAAACAAGCGTTCGTAGAGAGTGTAGGTATCATTGAAGTATTTTTTGATTTCAGCCCGTTTGGCATCCGGGTCATCGCCAGTGAGAAGGACAGATTTGGTGATTAGGAGGTTGTAGTCGCCCGATTCTTTAGGCGTATTTATGGGGATATTCATACTCTATTGCTTATTCCTTATTCCTTGGCAGTCTTTTCTGTCCTGCTCTTATTCGTAGACACGGCTTGATTGGATCTATTACAAATTTATCGGCCTGTGCACTAATGGCAGTAACAGGATAACCATTTTCACATAGTGAAAACACCAATCTGTCGATCGCCATAGGCTATCAAGGTCCCGGAAGGCGTTTTTTGGATACGATTTTTAATGCGACTGAATTACCATTACCAGTATGATTTTTAAATGGTTTTCACGCACCGCTGAAATGCCCAAATTGCCATTATTGGTCTTGGGGGCGGAGTTTGGCAGTTACCAATTTCTTCAGTTGGTGCAATTGTCGAGTAAATATAAGGTAGTGGGATTTATCTCCACTGACTCTTGGCAAAAGCAGTCAGGATTTGGAAAAATTGGGTTGGTAAGCCCTGCTGAAGTAAAATCAGTCTGTGAGTCCAGAAATATTGTTGCGCTGGTGGTAACCAGTGACCAGCAAGAATTTTTTGAGAAGAGTGAGGAGATGAAGCCTGTCAGGGAATGTGGACCGCTGGTAAAACCATGCGACATCCTGGCGATACCTCAGTCTGCGAGTAGGGAAGTTGCCAATTCATTCATTGACTCCTTGGTGACGTCATAGAACTATTCACGC
>Ga0181558_10000840_pt1 | contig 29099 bp, 25 predicted proteins | sample 011ome_22_FD_133754 | JGI IMG/M metagenome (GOLD analysis project Ga0181558, IMG submission 133754) | Coastal salt marsh microbial communities from the Groves Creek Marsh, Skidaway Island, Georgia - 011507BT metaG (megahit assembly) | ecosystem: Environmental > Aquatic > Marine > Intertidal...
AAATGGATTGGAATGGAACTTTTAATGCCGTGGCCCCCCACCCAGTCTCTCAAAGAACACTCATCAATACCCTAGGAGCAGCATTGGGGCGTCCTGTTTTTTTGCCTAATATTCCAGGTTTCCTTATGAAATTGTTTATGGGGGAGCGCGCTATTCTTATTTTGGGAAGCCAAAAAATTAGCTCACAAAAGCTTCTTTCCAATGGATTTTCGTTTGAATACGATACGTTAAATACCGCGTTAGAGCATATTTTTAAAAAAAAGAATGACATTTTGACATAAAACTCCGCTTGGCAATAATTTTGAAGAATCATACTAAACAATGAATATGGCAGAAAAACAGTCCAAACCCAATTCAAAAGCGAAAGCAAAAAAATCTTCTACTGGGAAAAACCCAGTCAAAGACGACTGCTCTCAAATGCTAGAGAAACTCAATGAAGAGCTCAAGAATGAAAAAGACAAATACCTCAGGTTATTTGCGGAATTTGAAAACTTCAAAAAAAGAACTGCCAAGGAGCGCATAGAACTTTTTAAGACTGCTGGCCAAGAGGTTATCGGTGCTATACTGCCTGTTTTGGATGACTTTGACCGGGCGATAACACAAACTCCTGAGGAAAGGTCCAACGAAATCGAAGGTTTTAAATTGATTCATAATAAATTGAACGATGTGCTAAAAAGCAATGGTTTAGAAGTTACAGAGACGAAGATTGGAGACGTTTTTGATGCCGAAATTCATGAAGCCATAACCTTGATTCCCGCTCAAAAAGATTCGGAAAAAGGTAAAATAATAGACATAACAGAAAAAGGCTATCAACTTGGTGATAAAATCATAAGGTTTCCCAAGGTAGTCGTAGGTCAATAGTATATGAAAGAAGACTATTATGATATATTAGGATTATCTAAAGGGGCATCGGCTTCAGAGATAAAAAAAGCCTATCGCAAAAAAGCCATTGAATTTCATCCCGATAAGAATCCAGGAGACAAACAGGCTGAGGCCAATTTTAAGAAAGCTGCCGAGGCTTATGAAGTATTGAGCGACCCGCAGAAAAAATCCCAGTACGACCAGTTTGGTCATTCCGCCTTTGAATCTGGAGGTTTTGGTGGCGGTGGCATGAATATGGAAGATATTTTCAGTCAATTTGGTGATATTTTTGGCAGTGCTTTTGGCGGAGGTGGTTTTGGTGGTTTTGGACAGTCCCAAGCCAGAGGGAAAGGAAGCAATCTGAGGATTAGGGTTCAATTGACCCTCAATGAAATTGTAAATGGTACTGAAAAGAAAATTAAAGTCAAGAGAAAAGTTCAAGCCCCTGGGGTAAGATATTCAACTTGTGGGACTTGTAATGGTCGTGGTCAAGTGATGCGGGTAACCAATACCATTTTGGGGAGAATGCAAAGCGCTTCTACCTGTCCCAAATGCAATGGGTCAGGTCAAACCCTCTCTGATCGACCCTCCGGAAGCGATGCCAACGGAATGATAGATAGTGAGGAAACCGTATCTATCAAAATACCTGCTGGTGTAGAAGAAGGCATGCAACTAAAAGTCTCCGGCAAAGGGAATGAAGCTGCTGGCAATGGCATTTCTGGTGATTTATTGGTGTTGATCGAAGAAAAGAGTGACGATCAGTTTGTTCGAGAAGGAAATCACCTACACTATGATTTATACATTAGCATAGCCGAGGCAGCCTTGGGCGTGTCTAAAGAAATCAACCTGCTGGAAGGAAAAGTGAGGATCAAATTGGAATCTGGGATTCAGTCTGGAAAAACCTTAAGGCTTAGAGGTAAAGGCATCCCCGACCTTAATGGTTACGGCAAGGGAGACCTTCTCGTTCATGTGAATGTTTGGACCCCAAAAACACTCAATAAAGAGCAAAAACAGTTTTTTCAAAAAATGTTAACGGATGAAAACTTCAAACCAAATCCCGATAGGTCCGACAAGTCCTTTTTTGAAAAAGTGAAAGACATGTTTGCTTGATAAACATTCATATCAGAAAAAATATATATATTTGAACAACACTAATATTTAGTGTTATTTCTTTTTCATAGCAATTTTTTTCCCATCCCTTTCACAAGGGGTGGGTTTTGTTTTTGTATTATCTTCGTATAGAATATCAGTCATGGATAAACTATTAGATTTTTTTAATTATCAGATCAAAATTGGTAACGACATCTTACTGACTCCTAAGTCAATTGTGGTTATTATCATCGTATTTTCTTTTACTTACCTGTTTCTCAAGCTCTTCCGTAAGATTGCATTTAGAACCCTAAATAATGATACGAAACTCAAGTTCAAGGGAATACTGACCTTTTTTAATTACCTGGTCTATTTGATCGTAATATTAATCACCTTAGACAATGTAGGGGTCAAGGTAAGTGCCATTTTTGCTGCATCTGCAGCACTTTTGGTGGGGATTGGACTGGCCCTGCAAACCTTGATACAAGATGTTTTTTCGGGGATTTCTATTTTGGCTGATAAAACCGTTCATGTAGGAGATGTCATACAAATTGATGGACAAGTGGGTCGGGTAGAAAATATCATGCTCAGAACGACAAGAGCAGTTACTAGAGATAACAAAGTATTGATCATTCCGAATCATAAATTTTTAACTTCCATCCTTTACAACTGGACGGAAAACGGAACCCTAACTAGGGAAATCATTAAATTTGGTGTTGCTTATGATACAGATGTCAAGCTACTCAAGGAGGCTGTGATTGAGATCGCCAACAATCACCCCAAGGTGCTAAAAAACCCAGAACCTTTTTTACTTTTCGAAGATTATGGGGACAGTGCATTGATGTTTCAGCTTATCTTTTCCATGAACATCAGCTTTGAAGCCAATCTTGTAAAAAGCGACCTTAGGTATAAAATTTTCGAAAGACTCAAAGTACTCAATATTGAGATACCATTCCCACAAAGAGTCGTTACATTTAAAAATAATATACCCAAAACCCAATGAAGAAAATTTTATTGATAGAAGACGAAGAACCTATCAGACGGGTATTGATTCGAATCTTGGAGGAGGAAAACAAGGAATACCAGATCATCGAGTGTGAGGATGGTAAGTCAGGTTTTAGCACCTTAAGCAAAGAAGACTTTGATTTGGTTTTGTGCGATATTAAGATGCCCAAAATGGATGGTGTGGAGGTCTTGCAAAAGGCAAGACGAATGGGAATCAATGTTCCAATTATCATGTTGACCGGTCATGGAAATGTGGCTACCGCTGTAGAGGCAATGAAATCGGGGGCTTTTGATTTTATTCCCAAACCCCCAGATTTGAATCGTTTGCTGACCGCAGTCCGAAATGCATTAGAAATTAAAAACCTGGTTCTAGAAAATAAAAACCTTAAAAAACGAATTGCCAAAAAATATAAAATAATCGGAGAAACAGATCAGATCCATTACATTCACGATTTGATTGAAAAAGTCGCTCCCACTGACGCTAGGGTCCTCATCACTGGGGACAGTGGAACAGGAAAAGAGTTGGTCGCCCATAACCTCCACCAAAAAAGCAATCGTTCTGGAGGACCATTTGTCGAAGTCAATTGTGCTGCTATTCCTTCGGAGTTAATTGAAAGTGAGCTATTTGGTCATATGAAAGGCGCTTTTACCTCTGCCGTTAAGGATCGTCCAGGTAAGTTTGAAAATGCCAACGGCGGCACTCTGTTTTTGGATGAGATAGCCGATATGAGTTTGGCAGCTCAAGCAAAGGTACTAAGAGCACTTCAGGAAAATAGGATTCAAAGAGTAGGAGGAGACAAAGACATTAAGGTGGACGTTAGGGTCATTGCTGCAACCAACAAAAGTTTGAGTGAAGAAATTGAAAAAGGAAAATTCAGAGAAGATCTTTATCACAGGTTGGCTGTCATTTTGATTGAGGTGCCCTCATTGAAAGATAGAAAAGATGACATTCCGCTTTTGGTGGATTATTTTTCCAATTATTTAACGGTTGAACAAGGGCTAGATTCCAAATCATTTTCGGCAAAAGCAATGGATCGATTGATGGAATATCCCTGGACAGGGAATATTCGGGAGCTAAGAAATGTGATAGAACGGTTGATGATCCTGGCTTCTAATCCTGTTACAGATAAAGATATCGATCAGTTTGCCTCCAAACCCAATTCATAACATATGTTTAAAAAAGGAGTATTGATTTTATTTTTTTGCGTTTTTTTCGTTCAGGCGCAACAAAACGATTCGGTGGCACAAGGGATAAAAGATATTTACGATCAAGCCTTAACTAATGGAAAATCCTATGATTGGCTGGATCATTTGTCAAATCAGATCGGTGGGCGTCTGTCCGGTTCATTAAATGAGGAGCGGGCCATACAATGGGCCAAGGAAGAACTCAAAGCCCTACCCATTGATTCTGTATGGCTTCAACCGGTAATGGTTCCCAAATGGGTCAGAGGGACTTTTGAGTATGCCAATATCGAATCAAGTCCCGGAAATACCATTAATGTTAATATTTGCGCCCTGGGAGGTTCCATAGCCACCCCCTCTAGCGGAATTAGGGCAAACGTAATCGAAGTAAAAAGTTTCGATGACTTGGACAAAATAGGTAAAGAAAAAATTAAAGGAAAAATTGTTTTTTTTAACCGTCCAATGGAGGCGGGATTGGTCAATACCTATGATGCCTATGCCAGAGCAGTTGACCAGCGCTATAGTGGTGCGGCTGAAGCGTCAAAGTTCGGTGCTGTGGCAGTCATTGTTCGTTCCCTGAACCACAGATTGGACGATTATCCACATACGGGTGTGATGAGTTACGGAGCATTGCCATTGAGCAATAGAATTCCTGCTGCTGCGATAAGTACAAATGATGCCGAGCTACTGAGTTCTATGATTGCTCTCAACCCCAATCTCAGGTTTTTTATGAAACAGAATTGCAAAAATTACCCGGACGTACAATCCTACAATGTCATCGCCCAAATTGACGGCAGCGAATCTCCTGAGAAAATAATTTTGGTAGGGGCGCATTTGGACTCATGGGATTTGGGAGATGGCGCTCATGATGATGGGGCAGGAGTAGTGCAATCCATGGAAGTATTGAATATTTTGAGTTCAAAAAAATTTCGACCCAAAAACTCCATCAGAGTGGTATTGTTTGCCAACGAAGAAAATGGCTTGAAAGGAGCAAAAGCTTATGCTAAAAGTGTTAAAAAATCAAGAGAAACCCATTTAATGGCTCTGGAGTCCGATACAGGAGGATTCACCCCCAGAGCCTTCAGTTTTGATACCTCAAAAAAGTACTTTGAAAAAATTATGAGATGGAAACCTTATTTAGAACCTTATTATATCCATTCTTTTTCGCAACGAGGCAGTGGGGCTGATGTGAGCTTACTGAAAGACAATGCTTTGGTATTGGCTGCATTGAGAACCGATTCTCAACGCTATTTTATTCATCATCACTCAGAGATGGATACGTTCAGTGAAATCAATGAGAGAGAATTGGCCTTGGGAGCTGCCGGCATGACTGCATTGGTTTACCTTCTTGATCAATTCGGTCTTGAATAATTCTTTTTTCGATTATTGACTTTAATGGGTCTGAGCACTTACACAAGAGAATTTAACACCAACCTAAAGTTGGCCTATCCCGTCATTGTCGGTATGCTTGGTCATACCATAGTGCAATTGATCGATAACATTATGGTGGGACAATTGGGAACCGCAGAATTGGCGGCTGTCTCATTGGGAAATAGTTTTGTTTTTGTAGCCATGTCGTTGGGCATTGGATTTTCTACCGCCATCACCCCAATGGTCTCTGAGGCCTTAGGAGGGAAAAATCACACTAAGGTGAGAAATGTTTTTGTTCATGGATTGATTCTTTGTTTTGGAATGGGACTCTTACTGGCCTTGGCAGTTTTGTTATCACAACCCTTGCTCTCTCAAATGAGCCAACCGCTAGAAGTTGTTTTTTTGGCAAAGCCCTATCTTTTCTGGGTGGCACTATCTCTTGTTCCACTTGTTGGTTTTCAAGGTTTTAGACAATTTGCTGAGGGCTTGTTTCAAACCCGACTCGCCATGTATGCCACACTGTTGGGCAATGTGATCAACGTGATTTTAAATTACCTTTTAATTTTTGGACTCTTCGGATTTCCCGAATTGGGGATGGAGGGGGCAGCCATAGGGACTCTAATTTCAAGGTGGTCCATGGTCTTGTTTATGGCCATCAACGTGGTTAATAAAAAAAGCTTTAAGAGATATTACCGTAAAATTTTTAGGGTCAGGTTAAAAAAATCAATTTTTAAGAGGATCATTTCCTTGGGCTTTCCCTCTGCATTACAAATGTTTTTTGAGGTGGTTTTCTTTACTTCGGCCATCTGGATGTCAGGCTTTTTGGGAAAAAATCCCCAAGCGGCCAATCAGATCGCACTCAATTTATCCTCGATGACTTATATGGTAGCCTTGGGTATTGGAGTTACTGCCATGATTCGGGTTGGGAATGAAAAGGGGAGGGGCGATTATTTAGCTTTGCGTAGGGTCGCCATTTCAACGCTGCTTTTGATCTTTATAATGGATTTTGTTTTTTGCCTGTTTTTCTTGGCCACCAATGAGCTACTCCCTTGGCTATACCTAAACAATAGTACTGCTGAAATTTCTCTTGATGAAATTGAGGTGGCTCAAATCGCATCCAAATTAATTCTCATTGCCGCTTTATTTCAAATCGCAGATGGCATTCAAGCGGTAGTTCTTGGGGCTCTTAGAGGGATACAAGATGTGACACTTCCCGCCCTATTGATTTTTTTTTCTTATGGAATCGTAGGCTTTCCCATTTGCTATTATCTGGGATTAGAAATTGGCAGAGGTGTCGCTGGGATTTGGATCGGACTTCTAACGGGATTAATGCTTTCCGCTATACTTTTACTACTAAGATTTCAGTATCTTACTAAAAAAATACTATCTAAAATTCAACTCAAATAATGGATTTGCCAAAATTTTTGATCGCAGACAATTCAGAACTCAAGGAGGCAATTTTTGTTCTGCACACCCAATATCCGCGTTTTTTACTAAACGTTGCCAATGATGAAATCCATTGGATGGAAGAATTCGAAAAAGAAGACAAAGCAGAACTGGAATCACAGACGGCCTCATTGATCGAGCAAGCATTGCAGTTCTATGATAAAGAAATAGAGAATTTTGAATAGCCTTGGAGGAGATCATCGCCCTAGACCATAAGTTATTTCTCTTTCTTAATGGATTGGGGACCCCAATTTTTGATGGATTTTGGCTGCTCATGACCCACAAGGCGACCAATATTTCCATTTATCTGTTATTGGCGCTGATTTATTGGAAACAGCAGTCGTTAAAGCCTTTTTTGATTTTGTTGTTATTCACAGCTGTATTGATTTTGGTAACAGATCAGTCAACCAATCTTTTCAAAGAGGGTTTTGAACGCTTACGCCCGTGTCATGAGCCATTATTAGAGGGAGTGGTAAGATTAGTTAAGGACGGATGTGGTGGCATGTATGGATATTTCTCTGGTCATGCTTCCAACTCGTTTGCTTTGGCAGTTTTCTTCTCCGGGATTTTTGTTCATCGCTATCGTAAGTTACCATTTGTTCTTCTCTTTCTTGCCTTTTTAGTGGCCTATAGTAGAATTTATATCGGTGTTCATTACCCATTGGATGTGTTCTCGGGTATGGCCTTTGGTGCAGTTACTGGAGGAGTATTTTACCGCATATGGGCCCTAAAAATAGAGCGGTGAATGCAGGGGTTAATGTCCGTCCTCTTTTAATAACTCTGGGGATTTGGACTTAAACTTGTTCAGTCTTGGTTTGGATACATTCAAAATATAGAGGTCATTGGGATTGTTTTGTTCGTAATCCTGATGATAATTTTCAGCGTAGTAGAATTTTGAAAGTTTTTTTACTTCGGTAACAATTTCACGTGGGTAAACTTTTTCTGCAGTGAGTTTAGCAATGTGATCCTCTATGATTTTTTTTTCTTCTTCATTTTGGTAAAAAGCCACCGAGCGGTATTGAGTACCGCGATCAGGCCCCTGTTGATTGAGGAGGGTGGGATCATGTGAATCAAAGAATACAGTTACCAAAGTCGCAAAATCAATTATTTTAGGGTCATAGATGACCTCTACTGTTTCTGCATGACCTGTTTTTCCAGTAATCACCTGATAGTAGGTAGGATTTTTGGTTTTCCCTCCAGCGTAGCCTGAATAGGCTTCTTCAACGCCTTTCAAACTCTCATAAACAGCTTCTACACACCAAAAACAACCAGAGGCGAAATAAGCTTTGGCTTTATTTTGTATGGTCTTTGTAGGTTCCCACACTGCAGTGGCACCGTCCACAGGTTCTGGTGTATTCAATTGACAAGTATTCATTAAGATGATCAAAAGTACAAACATCATTTTCATATTATTTATTTATTCTTCCTATTGGTCGATTGGCTATGCCTTGAATGTTGAGTAGATTATCACCCAATTCGTTTCGCATATCGTTGGCAAGGGATTTTATTTTTTGGACAACATCAGGGTACTTTGATGCAACGTCAGTGGTTTCACCAACATCATCCTTGAGGTTATACAATTCAATTTTCTCGATGGCATTCATTTCGTATTTTACCGGGTATCCATCTTTTCCTCCTGGTCTGCCATTGAGTGTTCTGAAGGTGTGAGGGAAATAAAGCTTCCAGTCCTTATACCGAACGCCATGAAGCTCATTCGTTTTGTAATAAAAGAAATAGGCCTCTTGTGGGCTTTCGTTCGTTTCCCCTTTGAAAACATTCCAAACACTTTTACCATCAATTTTTTTTGGAGGCAACTCAGCATTAGTAATTTCAGCAATGGTAGGTAAAAGATCAATGGCCATTATTGGGGTATCAATGGTTCTTGCTTTTTTTATCTCCTTTGGATAGTGGATCACACAGGGCTCTCTTTGTCCCCCTTCCCATGCGGTACCTTTTCCTTCCCTCAAGGGTGATGCACTTCCTGCGTGATTTCCGAAATTCAACCAAGGACCGTTATCGCTAGTAAAAACAAAAAAGGTGTTTTCTTCCAATCCATTTTCTTTGAGTTTTTTGATGATTTCACCCACCGACCAATCGATTTCCATGATCACATCTCCATAGAGACCTTGTTTGCTTTTCCCTTTGAATTTATCTGAAACAGCTATGGGTACGTGTGGCATGGGATGAGGAACATAAAGGAAGAAGGGGTGCTCTTTGTTTCGCTCTATAAAATCTACTGCTGCATGAGTAAGTTCGGTCGTCAATTGTGCTTGATCTTCCAAGGTTCGAATTTCTTTGACCACCTCAAAATTGTGGAAAAAGGGAAGTTGAGGATATGTTTTGGCCAACCGATGGTCTGAGGGCACTTGGTTTCCGTCATAATCTACCGGCCACATGTCGTTAGAGTAGGGGATACCCTTAAATTCATCAAAACCGTGGTTGTTGGGTAAAAATTCGGGGTGGTGTCCCAAATGCCATTTCCCAAAGATTCCAGTTTTGTAACCTCTTACTTTTAGCATTTCTGCCAAAGTGGTTTCTTGTGCATTGATTCCTACTTTATGATAGGGAAATAAGGCACCAGAGATTCCAATTCTGTTGGGGTAGCATCCCGTGAGTAAGGCAGCTCTGGAGGCAGAACATACTGCTTGAGCGGAATAAAAATTAGTAAGCTTTAACCCATTTTCAGCCAGTTCATCCAAATGGGGGGTGTGGATGTTGGGAGATCCGTAGCTACTTAAGTCCTGATAGCCCTGATCATCTGTGAACACAATCACAATATTTGGGGGTCTATCCATAGTAATTTTCCTCCTGTCCTTGCAGGACAGCAATATGAAAAAGGCTAATAATGAGAGTATATATTTCATTTTTTAATTTAAAAGTATAAAAAATTTGACTCTTGTGTTGATTTAAAGTTCCCCCAAAAACCTCATTAACGATTGACCAAATCTTTTCCAACTGTAATCAGTTTGAACATTTTGAAATGCGACTTTAAATTCTGACAACGCATTTTCTTCTAACATCTGACTGAGGTTTTTAGCAATTTTTTCGGGGTTGATTTCGGTAACTTTTCCTGTTTGATCTTTTACTATAGGGGCACTCAGGCCTGGAAGATCAGAGGCCAAAATTGGGGTTTGGTAATGATAGGCCAAGGGTGTTACCCCACTTTGAGTGGCACTGGTATAAGTTTGAGCAATGACATCGGCAGCACAAAAAGAGGTCGCCGCTTTATGTGCATTGGCATATTCAAAATCACAGATAACCCGCTCATTGAGTTTTAGTTCTTTAATCCGTTGGGTGTATTTTTCTTTGGGCTCATACAATTCCCCAACAATGGCCAGGATAACATTTTTTTCTTCCAATGGAGGCCGGGCAAATGCCTCTATCAACAAGTCCAAACCTTTGTACTTGCGGATCAAACCAAAAAATAAAACTATTTTTTTATCAGTTGGCCAGCCTAATCTCGCTCTTGCTTTTTCCTTTGAAATGGGGGGAGGTAGTTCATCAGCAATGGGATGGAATCCTCGCCAAACAGAGCAATTCTCTAGATCGGATTTTATTTGGTCTCCCACTGAGTGTGAGAGGGTAGCAAAACCATCCATAGATTTAGAAAAAAAATGCCTTAGAAAGTTGTCCCAAGGTCGGGTTTCGTGTGGAATCCAATTGTCAACAAGGCCAATTTTTTTTATGTCCTTTTTTAAACCCCTAGAAATTCCATTCCAGCAGGGGGCCAAAAAAGGGGTCCAATATCGAAAAATCACATAATGGGGTTGCTGAGAATTAATAGATTTCGCCACCTTTGACCAATTTAAGGGGTTGAAGCTGTGAATTTTTCTTTGGACAATGATGCCATCTGGTGGTTTCTCATCACTGTATTGTGTTTTGCCTGGAAATAATATTTTTGGGTACTGTGTAGTAAATGTGTAAACAACCACTTCATCTCCAAGGGCTTTGAGGTTTAAGGCCAGCTGAACTTGGGTATCTGCAATACCACCTCTAAAGGGGTGTGCGGGGCCCAGCAGGATTACTTTTTTTTTATTCTTCATTCAAAGAATTAAGGGTTCGCTCTTGATTTAAGACCATTAAACCAACACAGCTAAGGGAGAAATAAACCAATCCAAAATAAAAAATCACCGGTAGATGCGTCAAGTAAAAATCACTTTGAAAGGGAAAGGCAAAGAACAATAAACCCAATAAACTTCTACCCATTTCAAATGGAAAAGACCATGTGTAACCATCCATAAGCGAGGTAAACCCAAAAATACAGAGGAAGATTAGCCCGCCAAAAAGAAAGGCTTGATTGGGAGAATAGGAGGTATAATTCGCCAAAAAATAGAACAGCATAAAAGTAACGGACAACCAATGGAACAAAGCCCAGCTTTTTTGGAGAGGACTCGCTTTGGGGTTGTATTTTTCAATGGGTTGATCCGAACTGATTTTTTTTAGAGGATATTGCTCGATAACATCAGGGGGACGATGACCAGTGGGTTTCCACCAAAGTAATAGTTTTTCTCCCCACAAGCGGGTATGCCAGGCATCTTGAATCATGCCCCACAAGTGTTGAAAGTTGATGATCAGCGGATTCCAAGTCTGTACAGGTTTCAGCACTCCATATACTGGGGGTTCCTCTTCTAACTCCTCCTGAAAAGTACCAAACCAGCGGTCCCATACACAAAAAATTGCAGCCAGATTTTTATCAATATAAATGGGATTAATAGCATGGTGAACCCTATGCTGGGAGGGTGTTACCAAGATATATTCTAAGATTCCCAATTTACCGATATGCTGGGTATGGTACCAAAACTGTCCAAACAAATGAATAGGCGCAAGAACTGTAATGACCTCCCTCGAAACACCCAATACCGCTGCTGGGATTAAGAATAGTGCCGCATATCCCAACAGATCGGAAATGCTTTGTCGCAACGCACAAGCCAAGTTAAACTCCTCACTGCTGTGGTGAATAAGGTGTTGATTCCAAAAAAAGTTGATTTTATGGTTCAATCGGTGGTTCCAGTAGGAAGCAAAATCTACACATACAAAAGCGATGAAATACAATACCAGACTGCTCTCAAGATTAAAGATAGCAAGGTACTTTAGCAGGAAAGGATAGGAAACAATTACCACTCCTAAGCCTAGAATGTCTTTTAAAATATTGGTCATTCCAGAACTTAAGCTGGAAAGGGTATCCATAAAAGTATAGGTTTGCTTGCCTACCATATGACCGTAGGCCATTTCTACGAGGATCAAGATCAAAAAAAAAGGAACTACCCACAATAAAACCTTAGCATAAATCTCCATCACTCACATTTACGATCTCTAAGTTATTGAATTAATTATTGATCACCCACTCTCCTTTTTTGATCAGGGGTTCGGCTTGTTTGAATTTTAAGGTTTTGGTTTCTCCACTACTAATGTTTCGGATGACCACCTTTTCATTCCTCCCGATTTTGGGACGTTCTCTGACAATGGTTTCCACCATATTTCTTTGCGGACCTCCTGCATTTGCTCCTACATTTTGATTTCTTTGTGCCATTTCGTCGGTATTCAGAACTTCATCTTTAGAAGTACTGTACCCTTTTGGGGAATTGGTTCTTTTTTTTGCCTCTTGTATCTGGGTCTCATTATGGTTGGGCAGTCCTCCTTTGAAAAGAAAGGACAAAATCTCTTTATTCAAACTATTAATCATAGATTTGAAAAGTTCGAAAGCTTCAAATTTGTAGATCAATAGCGGGTCTTTTTGTTCATGAACGGCCAACTGAACAGACTGTTTTAGTTCATCCATTTTACGAAGGTGGGTCTTCCAAGCTTCATCGATTAGTGCCAAAGTGATATTCCTTTCAAAATCCTGCACCAAATACTTCCCTTGGGTTTCATAAGCCTTTTGAAGGTTGGTTACCACTTTCAATGTTTTGATACCGTCAGTAAATGGAACAACAATTCTTTCAAAAGTATTGCCAGGTCGCTCGTAAACCTCTTTGATTACAGGATAGGCCAAGGCTGCATTGGAAGCAATTTTATCATTGTAATGTTCCGTAAGTTGAGGGTACAACTTATTGAGGATTTCACTTTCTGAAGTTTCTTTAAAAGTCGTATCATCGAGTGGTGCCATTACAGAGAAATTACTGATGATCTCAAATTCAAAGTTTTTGAAATCATTGGTGGCTTTGTTGCTCAAAACAATTTCTTCACAAGTATCGTAAAGGATATTGGCAATATCGAGTTTGATTCGGTCTCCCCCGAGGGCATGTCTCCTTCTTTTATAGATGACTTCACGTTGCGCATTCATCACATCATCGTATTCTAATAAGCGTTTGCGGATACCAAAATTATTTTCCTCCACCTTTTTTTGCGCTCTTTCTATGGACTTGGTCATCATGGAATGTTGGATTACTTCCCCCTCCTCAAGTCCCATGCGATCCATCACCTTAGCCACTCGGTCCGATCCAAAAAGTCGCATGAGGTTGTCCTCTAATGAAACATAAAACTGAGAGCTTCCAGGATCTCCTTGTCGCCCTGATCTTCCCCTCAACTGTCGGTCAACGCGCCTTGAATCATGACGTTCTGTTCCAATGATGGCAAGGCCACCAGAATCTTTGACTTGATCGGAAAGTTTGATATCCGTTCCTCTACCAGCCATATTGGTTGCAATGGTAACGATTCCAGGATTACCGGCTTCGGCAACAACATCTGCTTCTTTTTTATGAAGTTTAGCATTTAATACATTGTGGTGAACTTTGCGGATGTTGAGCATTTTACTCAACAGTTCGGAGATTTCTACCGAGGTGGTACCGATCAATACAGGCCTCCCCGCTTGGGTAAGGGCCGTTACCTCCTCAATGACAGCATTGTATTTTTCACGTTTGGTTTTGTAAATCAAATCATCCCTATCCTTTCGTGCAATCGGTCTATTGGTAGGGATTTCAATAACATCGAGCTTGTAAATTTCCCAGAATTCCCCTGCTTCCGTAATGGCGGTACCTGTCATTCCCGACAACTTTTCATACATGCGAAAGTAGTTCTGGAGTGTGATGGTGGCAAAGGTTTGTGTAGCGGCTTCAATTTTTACATTTTCCTTGGCTTCAATGGCTTGGTGCAATCCATCGGAATACCTCCGACCATCCATGATTCGACCCGTTTGCTCATCTACGATCATCACCTTATTATCCATGACTACATATTCAACATCTTTTTCAAAGAGGGTGTAAGCCTTGAAAAGTTGGTTCATGGTATGAATGCGTTCTCCTTTTATGCTGAAATCTTTAAAAAGTTGATCTTTAAGGGCTGCTTCTTTTCTTGCCTCCAATTCCTGTTTTTCAATTTTAGCAATCTCAGCGCCAATATCTGGAAGGATAAAGAAGTTTTTGTCTTCGCTTTCAGCTGATAGGATTTCTATTCCTTTATCGGTAAGCTCTATCTGATTGGTTTTCTCGTCGATGGTAAAGAACAACTCGGCATCCACTTTGGGCATTTCTCGGTTGTTGTCTTGCATGTAGAAATTTTCCGTCTTTTGTAAAAGTTGCTTTACCCCCTCTTGACTGAGGAATTTAATCAAGCTCTTGTTTTTTGGAAGTCCTCTGAAAACCCTCAACAGTAGAAATCCACCTTCTTTGGCATCGCCCTCAGTGATTTTCTTTTTGGCTTCTGCAAGTACTCCTGTGAGGTAAGTTCTTTGCTTGGCCACCAAAGCCGAAACTTTTGGCTTGAGGAGATCAAATTCGTGTCGATCCCCTTCTGGGGTGGGACCAGAGATGATCAAGGGTGTTCTTGCATCGTCGATCAACACTGAATCCACCTCATCTACTATTGCATAATGGTGTTTGGGTTGTACCAAATCATCTGTTGAATGGGCCATATTATCCCTGAGATAATCAAAACCAAACTCATTGTTAGTCCCGTAAGTAATATCTGCCAAGTAGGCTTTTCTTCTCTCTTTGCTATTGGGTTTGTGATGATCGATACAGTCCACCCGCATGCCGTGGAACTCAAATAAAGGCCCCATCCAAGCACTGTCTCGCTTGGCCAGATAATCATTAACCGTTACCAAGTGAACCCCTTTTCCAGTAAGGGCATTTAAATAAACGGGAAGGGTCGCCACGAGGGTTTTCCCTTCTCCAGTTTGCATTTCTGCAATTTTACCCTGGTGTAATACAATTCCTCCGATCAACTGAACATCATAGTGAATCATGTCCCAAACAATTGGTTTTCCTGCAGCATCCCATGCATTGGACCACAGGGCATGATCTCCCTCTAAACGGATATAGCTTTTGTCCTGAGACAGCTCACGGTCAAAGGCTGTTGCACTGACAGTTAGGGTACTATTTTCAACAAATCTCCTAGCAGTTTCCTTGATCACGGCAAATGCCTCTGGCAGTATTTCGTCCAAGGTTTGGGAGATGATTTCTTGTGACTCCAATGTTAGACCATCCAATTGTTCGTACAATTGTTCTTTTTGATCGATGTCTTCGCTATTGTCAATTTCAGATTTGAGCAGGTCCATTTGATCCTTAACCCCTTTCAATTGCTGATTGATCTTATTTTTAAAAGCATTTGTTTTGTTCCTCAACTCGTCATTGCTCAAATCTTTGTAGGCATTGAAGTAGGTGTTGATTTGATCGACCAAAGGCAGAATTTTTGCTAAATCCTTCTTTGTTTTATCGCCAACAAATACTTTTAAAACGGAATTTAATAGACTCATTCGTTTGAATTAAAACATTCAAAATTAAGCAAAAAAAAAGCCTCAGATGAGACTTTTGATTTTTGATTTTTTAAGATTAATACTCATCCTCATTCCAAAGATAATCTTCTTCGGTGGGAAAATCAGGCCAAATTTCCTCAATCGACTCATACACATCTCCTTCGTCTTCCATTGATTGAAGGTTCTCCACCACTTCTAGGGGAGCTCCTGTGCGAATGGAAAAATCAATTAATTCGTCTTTTGTCGCAGGCCAAGGTGCGTCGCTGAGGTAGGAGGCAAGTTCTAAGGTCCAATACATGATCACAATTTTTTGCAAAAATAGATTTTTAGTACAACTATGCAAGTTTGCAATCTATTTTTTTTGTGCGCTCCATTTTATTTCTGAAACTTCAAATTCCTTGGACAATTTTCTGGCCAGTATAAAAAGAAAGTCAGAAAGTCGGTTGATGTATGCAATAATAATTTCGGGAACATTTTCTTTCTCATTGAGCTCGGTGATGAATCGCTCTGCCCTTCTACAGGTACACCTTGCCAAATGTGCGTAGGAAACGGCGACATGGCCTCCAGGTATGACAAAGTTTTTTAGCACCGGCAGTTCCTTGTTGATCAAATCGATTTGATCTTCTAGGTTTTTGACATGTTTTTCCTCAATGGGATCCAAAATGTTCATCAACTGGGAGACTTCAAAAGAAGTGTCGTCGGCCAATTGAGAAGCAACTGTCATCAAATCCTGCTGAATTTTAATAAGCGTGCTGTCTAGGTTTTCATCCATCTTGTAGTTCCTGATCAACCCAATCCATGCATTCAATTCATCCACAGAGCCGTAAGCTTTGATTCTAACATGATGTTTACTCACCCGCTTGCCTGAAAGCAATCCAGTCGTTCCATCGTCTCCAGTTTTGGTATAAAGTTTTAAACTGCTCATATCCCTTTCTTTCATTCTATCATCTGAAGCAAGTCGCCTTTTTTTCGGACCGTGCTTTTATAATTTATTTACTAGGCAAAAATACTAATTATAAACGGTTCTTTATCAAGCTTAGCAGGCGACAAGCAAAAGTTGGTCAAGAATTTATTCAAAGGAGGGTTGAAGGAAATCGAACCTTTAGCTCTTTTTCAGTCTTCCACTTATTGCAATAAGAAAAAATAAAATGGCAATAAACCCAGACCAGCGAGCAATGTAATCCCCGTATTGGGTGTAAAATGTAATTTTGTCTCGAGGCGCAAATTTACCTTTCAATACGCCTTTGGTATCATACGGCAGTTTTTTGGTAATTTCTCCTTTTGCATTGATAATGGCTGAAATGCCGGTATTGGCACTCCTTACAATACTCCTGCGGTTTTCTATAGCACGTATCCTAGCATAACTGAGCAATTGTCTGTGTCCGGGCGTATTTCCCCACCAGGCATCATTGGTGATGATCCCCAAAAAATGAGCGCCATTTCTGACATATTCAGTCACATATTCCCCATAAATTGATTCGTAGCAGATCACTGGACCCACTTTAAGTTGAAGAAGTGGGTGTTCAAAAACATCACGATCCTCTTGAATCGCACGACTGGAAACAGTGCCACCCAAGTCCAGCAAAAACTCTCCCAAAATGGGTTTAAAAAAACTTTTATAAGGCATATTTTCAACACCAACCACCAATTTTGATTTGTGATAAAATTCCGATTCCTGTTGGTATTGCATTTTTAGGGCGGAATTGTAAAAATCTACCCATATATTGTCTCTGACAAAATTAGCGGTGGGGGTAGGCTCCTCATCGGAACGGTAAATCTTGTAGGACTGTATCCCCGCAATCAACTGAGTTTTGGGATGTTGTGTCAGAAGACTGTCCAATCGATCGTGTAAGGTCGTATTATTGAAATCCTCTATTGAGGCGCCCATACCCGCACCGAAATAAGTTTCAGGAGTGAAAATATAGCGGGTCTCATCCGTTATTTCATTCATGGTCATTTGGTTGAAGAGTTTTACGTAATGATCATTTTCATTATTGTATTTCTCCTTGTAGGGGTCAATATTGGGCTGCAATAACAACACTTCTTGCGTAGGCTTAAATTCCTTTTGACTTTGAAAAATATAAATGGAAACCACTATGGGAAGTGCAATGGCTACTAGCCATGGACTTAGTTTTTGAATCCAAACTGTATTTTTAAAACTAGGTTGATGGTTCTTGAGAACCTCAAAGAGCCCGATGTTGAGGATCAAAATCCAAAGGGTTCCTCCAAAAGCTCCCGTGTACTCATACCACTGTATCCAATGAATGTCCTCAGAAAAAACATTTCCAAGGTTGAGCCAAGGCCAAGAAAAATCCCATTCCAAATGGAATTTCTCAAATGCAATCCATAAGGTAATCAGAAAAATATAGGCGGTTCGTAGTGGTAGTCTTTTTTTGGACCAATGGAATAGCAACATCAAAAGGGTGTAAAAAAGACTATTGCAGACGATAGCAAAAACCATCCCAAAAACGGAGGAATTAATGATCCACCAGGTGGTTCCTACGTTCCAAATCAGGAAGCTCAAATAGAAAAAAAAGAACAATCTTCGTTTTTTTCGATTATGAGGGTCATTTGCGATTCGATTTTCAATGAAAAAAACGGGAATTAAACCCACAAAAATCAGTAAAGATAAACCTTCAACAGGCCACGACAAAGTGAGTAACAAACCAGATAAAATCGATAACGGCAGAGGGTTTTTGTAAAAATTCATCTAATTTATGTCTGCTTATTTTTTTCTTATGCGATCAAATCTTAATTTGCATGGCCATTAGAATTTAAATTGGCTATGCAAAACTAATGATTAAAAAATCAGTTCCACATTTTTTTACTTCATTAAACCTCTTATCAGGCTGCTTTTCAATCTATTTCGCCTACATATTTCAATTCGAAACCGCACTAGTTTTTTTGTTGTCGGGGGTATTCTTCGATGTTTTGGATGGACTTTTCGCGCGCTTGCTTAAAGTAGAAAGTCAGCTGGGCGTACAATTGGACTCTATGGCAGATATGGTCACCTGTGGCGTGGCTCCGGGAATCATCATGGCACAGCTTTTTGTAATGGCTGGTAATCGCCCCCTTGAAATAGCAATTTCATGGCCGTATAATAACGTAGTAGAATACATCCCTTGGGTACTCATTGGTTTTTTAATCCCGCTGGGGGCTGCTTTTCGATTGGCGCGATTTAACATCAATGGTTCTCAAATAAAACATTTTAGTGGATTACCGACACCAGCCATGGCTCTTTTTTTCGGGGCACTACCGCTTTTGGTTAAACACCCGACTTTCTCTTTTTTGAAACCTTTTGTTATTTCCAACCTTGGATTGATCTTTTTGACTTTACTATTTGTCATTCTTATGAATGCCAATTTTGAAATGATTGCCTTTAAATCCCTTAGAACAGGAATAATTGATACTTTCCTTAGGATTTTATTGGTTGTTGTATCCCCTCTATTGATTTTCCTTTTTGGCTTGGGAGGGATCAGCTTGGTCATTCTGATCTACTTGATTTTTAACTTGGTTAAAAACAGCGTTCGGCGAATCGTTTGATCCCTAATATTGGTTTTTGTTAGGGTCAAATTTTGAAAAAATGGAATACATGATATAGATTACACCCAAGCAAATATCCAACTTACTAACTATATTTAAAGATGTTTTTCGGTCTCCATTGAGATGCCCATGACGATAAAAATGAAGCCTAAAAATGAGAAATAAATTCTTTCGAACTTTTTTCTTTGCTTTGGGCTTAATTTTGGAATTTTTTTGAACACAAAGTGAATCAGCCCAACGATGCCAAAGACGACCAACACTATGGTTAATCCGAGGAGGGGGTCGCCAGATAAAGCAATAAGGTGTTGAATGAAATGAAATTTAGGGACAATCATATGGGGCATTTCTACCCCTTAATATACTAAAAAGTCACCTTCTTTTTTCTGAGTTCGAAGTTTTTACCTAGGTATACTTTTCTAACCATCTCGTCTTGAGCAAGCTCTTCAGGCGTTCCTGCTTTGAGAATACTTCCCTCAAACATCAAATAAGTTTTGTCGGTAATGGCCAATGTTTCTTGTACGTTGTGATCGGTAATGAGTATTCCAATATTTTTTTTCTTAAGGTGAGCAACGATCTTTTGGATATCTTCAACAGCAACAGGGTCAACACCAGCAAAAGGCTCATCGAGTAAAACAAACTTGGGATCAGTGGCCAGTGCTCTGGCAATTTCCGTTCTCCTTCTTTCTCCTCCCGAGAGTAAATCTCCCCTGTTTTTACGGATGTGGGTCAGGCCAAATTCTTCCAATAACCCCTCCATTTTTTCTTTTTGTTCTGCTTTGGAGAGTTTGCTCAGTTGCAGTACACCCAATAGGTTATCTTCCACACTTAGCTTTCTGAAAACAGAGGCCTCTTGGGCCAAGTAACCGATGCCATTTTGGGCTCTTTTGTACATGGGATAGGAGGTAATGTCTGTGTCGTCCAACAATATTCTGCCTCCTTGGGGTTTGATCAGGCCTACGATCATATAGAAAGAAGTCGTTTTTCCTGCTCCATTGGGACCCAGTAAGCCAACGATCTCCCCTTGCTCTACAGCAATGGAGATCCCCTTCACTACTTTTCTACCCTTGTAGGACTTTTCTATGTTTTGAGCGCTTAATATCATTCGCCGCTAGCAGTTTTTTTCAATTCTCTTTCCAACCGACGGTAGGTAAATTTGGAAATAAAGATACTTACTTCATACAATATCAATAGGGGAATACTCACGATGATCTGGCTTACAATATCCGGTGGGGTAATAATGGCGGATAAACTCAATACGATCACCAAGGCAAATTTTCTGTTTTTACTTAAAAATTGAGGGGTAACGATCCCGACCTTGGTAAGGAAATAAATGATGATGGGGAGTTCAAAAATCAGGCCGCTGGCCAAAACCGATGCTCGTAAAAGGCCAATATAACTGCTGAGGTCGAAATCGTTGAAGACCTCGCCGCTTACTGTATAATTACCAAGAAAATTGATGGAGAGTGGGGTGACCACATAGTATCCAAAAAACACCCCGAAAAAGAACAATAAAGAGGAAACAAAGATAAAGCCTTTGGCACTTTTTCGTTCGTTTTCGTGTAAACCTGGACTAACAAATTTCCAAAATTCAAAAATCACATAGGGAAAAGCGACAATGAAACCGGCTAAAATCGAGGTCCATAAGTGAGCAGAAAACTGCCCAGCAACGGTCCTGCTTTGAATACGAAAGGGCATTTCGGTAATGCAAAAACTATCGCCTTGGCCAAAGGTTTCGGAAAGGTGACAAAACCATCTATAGGTCGGAAAATCTATTTTTTTGGGTCCGAAAATGATGGTATCAAAAATAAAATCTTTTGCAATGAAGGCGACCGATGCCAAAACAAGAATGGAAAGGCAGGAGCGAAGGAGGTGCCACCTCAGCTCCTCCAAATGATCCAAAAAAGACATTTCATTTGGGTTATTAGCCATTTAATCCTTCTTTAATAAAATCTAAAATATGGACGATTCCCTTATAGTTTCCATCCGTATCAACAATAACCAAATGATTGATTTTTTTGGTTTGCATCATTTTCATTGCTTCAAAAGCCAGTACATCTGACTCTACGCAACAGGGTTGTTGGGTCATAACATCTGAAGCAATAAACGTACTGATATCTTGGGTTTTTTCCAAAAGCCTACGGATATCACCATCAGTGATCAATCCTAAGATTGTTCCACGATCTTCAACCACTGTAGCGCCCAATCTTTTTTCAGAGATTTCATGAATGACTTCTCTGATGGGAGCTTTGCGGGGGACTTTTGGTTTTTTGGACGCGTCGAGTAGATTCCCCACCCTGAGGAGCAATCTTTTTCCTAAGCTTCCAGAGGGATGAAGTTGGGCAAAATCTTTGGCTTCAAAACCATTCAGTTCCATCAAGCATATGGCCAGTGCATCGCCCATTACCATTTGAACGGTGGTGCTGGTGGTGGGAGCCAAATCATGAGGGCAAGCTTCCTTTTCTACAGGGGTATAAAGCAGATGATCCGCTTGACGCCCCAAATATGAATCCCGATCTGCAGTCATTGCCACAATAGGATTGCCATTGTTTTGTAAAAATGGAATCAAATCCTTGATCTCTTGTGAGTTACCGCTTTTGGAAATTGCAATGACAACATCGTTGGTTTCAACCATCCCCAGGTCTCCATGGGTCGCGTCAGCGGCATGAAGGTAAATCGATGGAGTTCCTGTGGAACTAAGGGTAGCGGCTATTTTGGTTGCTACATTTCCGCTTTTGCCCACACCGGTTATGATGACTTTTCCCTTACATCGATGAATTAATTTCACTACCTCTTCAAAGTAATCGCCGATATCATCCCGCAATGAATTCAAAGATTGGATTTGGATACCAATCGTATTTCGCGCTATTTCAGTAATGGATGAAGTTTCAATCAATTTGTAATCTTTTGATTCTTTTTTGTTAAGTAAAAATCTTATATTAGGGTTACAAATTTAGCTAAATTAATACTAAAGCTTAACCGTTGCATAAACAAAAAGATTTAAAGTCATCTCTCAAGCGATACTTTGGTTTTAGTCAATTTAAAGGTTTACAGCAGCCGGTAATCGAGAACTTAATTTCTGGGGAAGATACTTTTGTGATCATGCCTACGGGTGGTGGAAAATCCCTTTGTTATCAATTGCCAGCATTGTTAAGTGAGGGAACGGCACTGGTCGTTTCGCCACTGATTGCCCTTATGAAAAACCAGGTGGATTCCATCCGAGGGATTTCTTCGGACAACGGAATTGCTCATGTTTTGAACTCCTCTCAAAACAAAACTGAAACCGCCCTGGTAAAGAATGATTTGATCAATGGAGTAACCAAACTGCTCTATGTGGCCCCTGAGTCCCTTGCCAAAAAGGAAGTCATTGATTTTTTTAAATCCATCAAAATATCTTTTTTAGCTGTTGATGAAGCCCACTGTATTTCTGAGTGGGGTCATGATTTTAGACCAGAGTACAGAAATTTAAGAATCATATTGGATCAAATTGGTCAAAAGATACCCATCATTGCGCTGACTGCTACAGCAACTCCAAAGGTACAGGAGGATATTCTTAAAAACTTAAAGATTGTTAACGCCAAGGTATTTAAAGCATCCTTTAATCGACCTAATCTTTATTATGAAGTAAGACAGAAAACCACTCAAGTTGAGACAGAAATCATCAAATTTATTAAAGCCAGATCCGCCAAATCAGGCATTATTTATTGTCTCTCTCGGAAAAGAGTAGAGGAACTAGCCCAAGTCCTTCAAGTAAATGGGGTCAATGCTTTGCCTTATCATGCTGGATTGGACTCAAAAACACGGGCCAACAATCAAGATATGTTTCTCAAAGAGGACTGTGATGTGATTGTAGCCACAATTGCTTTTGGGATGGGAATCGATAAGCCCGATGTAAGGTTTGTAATTCATCACGATATTCCTAAGAGCATTGAGAGTTATTATCAAGAGACCGGGAGGGCCGGAAGAGATGGAGGGGAGGGACATTGCTTGGCTTTTTATTCCTACAAGGACATTGAAAAATTAGAGAAATTTATGTCAGGAAAGCCTATAGCTGAGCAGGAAATTGGCTTTGCACTGCTTAACGAAATGGCAGCCTATGCAGAAACTTCTATTTCTCGAAGAAAGTTTATCCTTCATTATTTTGGTGAGTCTTTTGATTCTGAAAATGGCGCAGGTGCTGATATGGACGATAATATGCGATTTCCTAAGCCAAAAATAGAAGCAGCGAATGAATTAAAAATATTGATTAAGACCATATCTGATACCCATGAGAAGTATAAATCCAAAGAAATTGTTAAAACCTTAGTAGGGGAAAAAAATGCCTTGATACTCTCCCATAAAACCCATGAAAAACCCTTTTTTGGTTTGGGAAAAGACAAGGATTCAAAATTCTGGATGGCCTTGTTGCGTCAGGCTTTGGTTGGAGGTTATTTTATAAAGGAGGTTGAAACTTATGGAGTAATCAAACTCACGGAGAAAGCGACATCATTTCTGAATCAATCCGAATCTTTCATGATGACAAATGATCATGAATATCCATCGGATTCCACCACTTCAATTAATGTCAAGTCACAAGGAAGTGCTGATCCTGTTTTGATGGATCAACTTCGTGCTCTAAGAAAAAAGGTTGCTCAAGAGGAAGATGTTCCTCCCTATGCTGTATTCCAGGAATACTCCCTAGAAGACATGTCGCTCAAATACCCCATCAGCATGCAAGAGTTAACCCAAATTAATGGTGTTGGAGAGGGTAAAGCCAAGCGATATGGATCAAAATTCATTGATTTAATAAACAAATACGTTCAGGACAATCAAATTACCCGTCCCGATGATTTAATCATCAAAAGTACGGGTGCTAATTCCAGTCTTAAATTGTATCTCATTCAAAGTATAGACAGAAAGCTGTCTTTGGAAGACATAGCCTCAGCCAAGGGGATGAAGATGTCTCAACTGATTTCTGAAATGGAGACCATTGTTTTTTCTGGCACCAAATTGAATATAGATTATTGGATTCAAGAGATTTTCGATGAAGATCAAATCGAAGAATTGAACGATTACTTTATGGAAGCGGATACAGACGATTTGGGAGTGGCCTCCGAAGAATTTGATGGAGACTACGAAGAGGAAGATCTTCAATTGTTCCGATTGAAGTTCATAAGTGAGGTTGGAAATTGAATTCCCAGCAAACATTTCTGCGAAGTATTGTTATCTTCGCCAAAAACTAAATTAATACATATGAAGGAGGGGATTTACGCCATTTTCAAGACCGATAAAGGAGAAATAAAAATAGATTTGAGCTATGACAAAACACCAGGAACGGTGGGAAATTTTGTCGGGTTGGCGGAGGGTTCAATCCCTAACGAAGTGAGCTCGGAAGGAATACCTTATTACGATGGCTTGAAATTCCATCGGGTGATTGCAGATTTTATGATTCAAGGAGGTTGCCCCCAAGGTACTGGAGTAGCTGGCCCAGGGTATAATTTCGACGATGAGTTCCATCCGGAATTAAAGCACGATCGACCGGGTATATTGTCCATGGCCAATGCAGGCCCAGGAACCAACGGCAGCCAATTTTTTATCACCCATACCGCCACCCCGTGGTTGGATGGTAAACACACAGTTTTTGGTCATTTGGTGGAAGGTCAAGCGGTAGTTGATGCTATCGATCAAGGGGACACCATCAATAGTTTGGTGATTGAAAGAGTAGGGTCCAAAGCTGAAAATTGGAACGCCAAAGCTGCTTTTGATGCATTTCTAAACCAAAAAGAAGAACGACTCAAAGCAACCCAAGAAGCCGCAGCCAAAGAATTGGAAGATCTGGTAAAAGGCATGGAAAAAACCGATCAGGGACTTTATTATAATATTACTAGAGCAGGGGAGGGTGAATTTCCTTCCAAAGGCGCCAATGTTTCGGTTCACTACAGGGGCATGTTACTCGATGGAACGGTTTTCGACTCCTCCTATCAGAGAAATGAACCCATACACTTTCCCTTGGGAGAAGGAAGGGTAATCCCAGGATGGGATATAGGCATTGCCCTACTCAAAAAGGGAGCCGCGGCAAAATTGGTGATACCCAGTGAGCTGGCCTATGGATCTAGTGGTGCTGGAGGGGTGATTCCCCCAAATGCTACTTTAGTTTTTGAAGTAGAATTGGTCGATTTTAGTGTGTAGTAAACCCCTTAGGTTCATTGCCCGCTTTCCACTTGATGCCACAACCCAAACTTGGAATTTGATTTGCTTCTTGAGGAAATCCATTGCTTAAATTAGTGCAGGCTGTCATAAGATCTAAACCAGTAATGGGATTATCATTTTTGGGGCGTGCATCGTCAAAACGGCCACGATAAACCAATTTAAGCTCCCCATCAAACAAATAAAAATCGGGGGTACAAGCTGCTTCATAGGCCATTGCAATTTCTTGTGTTTCGTCATACAAATATGGAAATCCAAAGGATTTTTCTAGTGCTAATTTTTTCATCAATTCAGGACGATCCTCAGGATAAGAATTAATGTCATTGCTGGAAATCGCTACCGTATGGATTCCCATTGGCTTGATCTCATTAGAAATCTCCACCATTTTATCCAATAGGTGGATTACGTAGGGGCAGTGATTGCACATAAAAATGACCAGTGTGCCTTTGGATCCTTTGACCTCCTCCAAGGACAACATTTGATTGTCAACCGAATTTGGGAGTGTAAAAGAGGGTGCTTCTGTATTTAAAGGAAGCATGTAAGATTCTGTCCTGGCCATTATAAGCTATTTTGACCACAAATCTAAAGAAAAATAAAAGGCTAAAATTTAAATCGAGATTGAAAATTATCCCCTAAATGGATTTAGATATCATCAAAATTTAAATCAGTAAATACATTTCCTGAAACTTCAGCAGAATCTAAGCTTCTGTCTTTATCGAAATCCTTCTGGTGTCTTTCACTGATTACCTCTTCCCCTCTTTCTTTGATAATGAAGCCTATCATTTCATTCAGGATGGAACTAAAATCATTAAAATCTTCCTTGTACAAGTAAATCTTGTGTTTCTTGTAATGGAAGGTTCCGTCTTCATTGGTAAACTTTTTACTTTCTGTTATCGTTAAGTAATAGTCACTAGCTTTGGTTTCACGAACATCGAAAAAATAAGTTCTTCTTCCTGCCCGAAGAACCTTGGAAAATATCTCTTCCTGATTCTTTTCACTATTGTTATACATAGAACTTTTGTTTAAATAATTTAGTTTATATGCCAAAAATCTAAAAAAAAATGAAACAAAACAAATTAATTATTCAATTCATCTTGTTGTTTGTTGAAAAGATCAAAATACAAACCTTTGCTTTTTATTAACTTCTGATGGTTTCCTTGCTCTAAAATTTCTCCCTTATCTAAAACCAGAATTTGATCTGCATCTTTGACCGATGAGATCCGATGACTGACGATAATGGTTGTTTTATCTTTGCAGTAGGCTTTTAAATTTTTCAGGATTTTCTCTTCTGTATCAGCATCTACAGCGGAAAGACAATCATCAAAGAGTAATATTTTGGGATCCTTTATCAGTGCCCTTGCTATCGAAACCCGTTGGATTTGCCCGCCAGAAAGCGTTAAACCCCTTTCCCCGAGTAGGGTTTTGTATCCTTCCTTAAATTTAACAATGCTTTTGTGAACAGCTGCGTTTTTTGCGGCTTCAACAATCTCCTCTTCGGATGCATTCATTTTTCCAAAACGAATATTGTCCTCAATCGTCTCAGAAAACAAAAAAGGATTTTGAGGAACATTGCCAATGGCTCCTCTAAGCTTTTCAAGTTTAAATTTTTTAATATCATTTCCATCCAAGAAAATCTCTCCCTGGTCTGGGTCATAGAGCCGATTGATCAGATTTAATAATGATGATTTTCCAGAACCTACTTTACCGATGATGCCCAGTGTCTCTCCTTCCGATATGCTGAAGCTCAGTTTATTTATTGCCCTGATCTGGGTTTCTGGATAGGTAAACGACACCCCCTCAAATCGTATGCTTCCTTTGATATCAGTATCAATTCCTTTTCCGTCTTGGATTTCAATGGGCTCACTCAAAAAAGCATTGATTCTTTTTTGTGAGGCTTCTGCTTGTTGCACTATTGAGGTGACCCAGCCAACTACAGCGACTGGCCAAGTCAACATATTGATATAGATAATGAACTCTGCCAATACCCCTATTTCAATAGATCCATTGATGTATTCTTGGCCCCCAATAAATATAACGATCAAGTTACTCAAGCCAATTAACAGGATCATTAAGGGAAAAAACCAAGCTTGTACTTTGACCAAATTCATGTTTTTTTTCTTGCTATCCATTGCTAAGACGGAAAAATCTCGGGAGGTGTATTTTTCAAGACTGTAGGACTTGATGACGGATATTCCACTAAATGATTCTTGTGTAAAGGAAGATAGCTTGGATAGCATCTCTTGAACTACTGTACTTCGAAGATTGATTACCCTACTCAATTTATAGATGGTAAAAGACAGCAAAGGGAGCGGAATAAGGGTATACAGTGATAGTTTGGGTGCGATGCTGAACATGATAGCGATCACACAGAGGAACAGGGTAGCAGTATTGATGCTGTACATGATTGCCGGTCCTACGTACATCCTCACCTTACTTACATCTTCACTGATTCGGCTCATCAAGTCCCCCGTTCTGTTGTTTTTATAGAAGCGTTGCGTCAATTTTTGATAGTGGCTAAAAATTTCATTCTTCAAATCATATTCAATATAGCGGGAAACATTGATGATCGTTTGGCGCATCAAAAAGGTGAAAAAGCCTGAAAGTAGGGTAGCACCAATGATGATCAATATGTTGGTGAGCATGAGCGATTTTAGGCCGGAGAGTGTCCCTTGTTGATTCGTCAAAAAGTTTTCCACTGCAGTAAGAGAATTTCCAATAAGCCTTGGGGTGAAGAGTGAAAAGATCCTAGAAATGATGGTAATAACAATTCCCAAAACTAGTTTTAAACGGTATTTCCTAAGGTATTTATTGAGGTATTGTAGTGCTGTCATTGATCCATCAAGCTATAGTCATTTCCACAGTTGCCAAAGGTAATCAAATGCTTTAGTTATCAAATTCAAAAAGCTTTTTAGTTGATTAAATTTCAAAATTAAAGCCTTACTTTTGCGCCCTACTTTGTTAAATAAAAAATGCTAACCCGAAGACATTTGCGCATCAAGGTAATGCAGTCACTGTATTCCTTTCTCCAACAAAGGGAAGGCAATTTGGCAAAGGAGGTTGATTTTTTTAAAAAAAGCTACCAAAACACCTTTTCGCTATACATTACTTTGCTGGCTTTTCTCAAATCAACCCACCAACATGCAGTGGATAAAATTCAATTACAAAAAGAACTGAGAACCAAAGCGGTTTTGGGACAATCAAATCCATTGGTTCACAACCGTATTCTAAAGTGCATTGCAGAACACCCTGAGTTGGAGAATTACATCAAAAAAAGAAAAATTAAATTTTGGGAACTGGACTTTGACTATGTCAAATCCAGTTATAATGCATTGGTAGAAAGCGAAAATTACAAGGAATATACGCAAATCGAATCGCCTAGCCTACAAGAGGATCGCGCCATCATCAGTCATTTCTTTAAAGAAATTATCGCACCCTCTGACGGTTTTTATGATTATATCGAAGACAAAGAATTGACATGGATTGACGACCTCCCAGTGGTGAATACCTTTATCCTAAAAGTCATTAGGAATATCGATCCAAAAGACAGGGACAGCCTGTATTTTCCTCAGATGAACACCGACGAAGACGACCCTCAATTTGCCATTGGGCTCTTAGAAAAAGTAGTGGCCAACAATGAAATGCTTCAAGAGGAAATGGTAGCGAGAACCGCCAATTGGGACAGTGACAGGATTGCAATTTTGGATGCCATAATGATCAAGATGGCCAT
>Ga0181558_10000844_pt1 | contig 29018 bp, 24 predicted proteins | sample 011ome_22_FD_133754 | JGI IMG/M metagenome (GOLD analysis project Ga0181558, IMG submission 133754) | Coastal salt marsh microbial communities from the Groves Creek Marsh, Skidaway Island, Georgia - 011507BT metaG (megahit assembly) | ecosystem: Environmental > Aquatic > Marine > Intertidal...
CGGATGGGAATATTATCCACGGGATCACCGAAGCTTACGGAGACCCAGCGATTGTCCTATCCCAGGGAGGACTCAGTCAATTGATACCCCGGGCCAAGGTGAAAAAGTCCAGTAGGATGAAGCGTTCTCTGATGCTCTCGGCAGAACAGCTTGGGCTGACTGCTCAGGATGTGGCCGATGTGGTGGCCTTTATGAAGGAGTACAACTAGACCCTTTCACTCTAGTTTGGGATCGTAAAGATTAGCTGGGTAAATCCGACTCCCGCCAGTTGACCAGCTCCACAGCTTCGGCCAACCCATTCTGCGGATTGACTTGGAGCAGGCAGCCCTGCATGCCAACATCGCCCTCCGCCACCGGACATTTTCTGGGCATCCCATCGACAAAGCGGCCCACGCAGGCATCGATATCTCGACCGAGCACGGATTCGCGGGGACCGGTCATTCCCAGATCGCTCTGATAAGCGGAACCACCCCGAAGAATGCGCAAGTCGGCCGTGGGCACATGGGTGTGGGTGCCGTAAATCATCGCTACCCTGCCATCGAGGTGCCAGCCCATCGCTTCCTTTTCCGATGTGGTTTCGGCATGAATTTCAGCCAAAATCAGATCGCAGCTAGCATCTAACTGTTCGATGATCCGATCAGCCGTGGCAAAGGGGCAATCCACTTTAGGCCCCATGAAAGTACGACCGAGTACAGTGAACAACCCTACGCTGGTTCCAGCAAAATCGATTACCAGGTGATCTTTTCCTGGGTTAGAGTCTGGCAGGTTCGCAGGACGGCAAACAAAGTCCAGTCCATCAATCTCGTTGGCAAAGTTCATCTGATCCCAGACATGGTCGCCCAAGGTGATTCCCTGGACCCCAGCCTTACGAATTTCTTCAGCGGTTTTGGCGGTGATCCCTGCTCCACCGGCAGCATTTTCCCCATTGGCAATCACTGCATCGATCCCACTTTGCTCAACAAAAGTGGAGAGGTGTGCCTTTAAAAAATTTCTTCCCGGACGGCCAACAACATCCCCAAGTAGAAGGATTTTAATCATAGGTTCAGCGACAGCCTCCCTATTTCGGCAGAAAGAAGGAGGGTTGGGAACAATTCCCAAAGGTACGTTCGTGCAGAGCGATCGGTTTGGCCTCCTCAAACTCAGTGTCCAATACCATAATTTGGGTGGGCCCAAGCGGGGAACGGCGGGTAAAAAAGATGTGCCTGCCATCATTGGCCCAGCAAGCCTGCATCGCGTGGTCATTGCCACGGGTAAGCATACGGCTTTTCCGCAGCATAAAATTATATTCAAAGAGGTGAAAGCCTCCGCTGACTGCCGCAGTGAAAACCACCCGGGATGGATCGACTGGATTCCACGCCGCCTCCACACAATGGGAACTCACATTGGTGGGAATTCTCGACAAAACACCGGAGGAAAGAGAAACCTCATAAAGCTGGGGCTTCCCTCTGGAATCGGAGGTTACGATCAAACGCCTTCCATCCGGAGACCAGCATGGCCCGGATTCATTGCTCTTATTGTTGGTCACCCGCTTCGGGCGGACATAGGGAGAACTCGCCAACCAAACCTCAGGATTTCCGGAAGTGGATAAAATCAATGCAACCTGAGAAGATTTGGGGCTTTGCACCACTTGTAGATTACTTCCACGATACTCCGCAACTGTGGAAACGCGACGGGTACCGAGGTCGAGATGATAAAGGTTATTAAAAATTCTGCGGTTGCTGGTAAAAAAGATTCCCGTACCTGAATTATTCCAGCTTGGATTGAAAGTTATCTTCCCAAATGAGGTCTGGGGACGGGCGTAAGTCATCAACGAATCCGCTACATAAATTTCTTTCTTCCCTGATAAATCGGAAATAAATGCCAGCCTTCCGGAAAAGAACCCAGGTATACCAAGTAGTTCCCTGACCAGACGGTCACAGGCTCGACTCGCAGCTTCTTCCAGGGACGCACCCGACTCGCTAAAACTAAGGTGCGGTACCCGGGGGGATCCTTGGGTGATAACTACCTGGATATCATCCTTACCAGCCGAAGAGAAAGTAACCGAGTACTTGCTCTGTTTCTCATGAGCGAGACGTAATCCTCCATGGACAAAAATGGGCTTACTGACCAGAGGAATCAATGCCTGTGGCGTTCTTCCGAGATCAAGCGGGATTTGCTTTTTGGCCAGCTCCCCCTCAATCGGGCCAAGAATGATTGAATCATTTCCCCGGGAGCTTTGGGCCAGACCGGCAAACAGCCCACATATGGCCAGTAGTACCATCCCCTTGTTAATTACGCTAAAACCTTTCACCAATGCCACACTCATAACTAAACACATTTATAACATCTTTCCTCTCTTCAAGCGAAAAGCTCTTGGCAGGTAAGATTTTATTTTCAGATACAGGCGAAGAGAACTAATTTAGATACCTAGGCACCGATCTGAAACACTCTGGCGTGCTTTTTACCTTGCCGAACATTCGACGAAGATTCTTGATGATTCGCTTGATCAATGACTGAAGCAGAACTTCTATCTCTTTTAAAAAATGTGGCTTACCCTGGTTTCAGCCGGGACATTGTCTCGTTTGGACTCGTGCAAAAAGCGAGTTTTTCCGAGGGCAAGGCATCGGTGGTGCTGGAAGTCAGTTCGGGTGACTCGACCTTGCCCTTGACGATTAAGCAAGCGGCCGAAAAAGAACTCTTAAAACACTCGGCTGTAGAGGAGGCAGAAGTGGTTGTTCGCACCAAGGGAGATGGCCAGAAGGCTCAGTCCATAAGCACCAGCGAAGCGAATCTTGCCGGAGTCAAAAGAATCCTTGCCATTGCCAGCGGAAAAGGAGGTGTCGGCAAATCCACTTTAACTGCCAATCTCGCCTGTGCCCTGGCCAGATCGAAGAATATGGATGGGAAAACGCTTAAGGTTGGAGTGATGGACTGCGACCTGTACGGGCCGTCCATACCCCTGCTTTTAGGTGCCTCGGACCGGCCAGAATTGGTGGGCGACAACATCCTAGCCCCAGTTGAAAGTTACGATGTAAAATGTATCTCGATGGGACTTCTTATCGATGAGGAGAGCCCCGTAGTATGGCGGGGTCCGATGATTATGAAAACCATTCAGCAGTTTGCCGAAAATGTAAAGTGGGGGGAACTGGACTATCTGCTTATTGATTTACCTCCGGGCACCGGCGACGCCCAACTCTCTCTTGCCCAGGTGCTCCCCCTGGATGGTGCCCTGATCATCACCACTCCCCAAAAAGCAGCAGTGGATGTCGCCCGCCGTGGTGCCCGTATGTTTGAAAAGGTCAATGTGCCACTGGTGGGCGTGGTTGAGAATATGAGCTATTTGGTTGAACCAAGTAGTGGTGAACGGCGTTATCTTTTCGGGCAGGGCGGTGGCAGCACCACTGCCCATGCTTTAAAGGTCCCATTTTTGGGAGAGGTGCCTCTGGACGAGGAGGTACGAATGGGGGGGGATCATGGTACTCCTGTGGTGTTGGTAAACCAGGAAAACCCATCGAGTCGAGCCTTCTCGGAAATTTCCCAGAAGATACTCGAAATACTACCGGCAGATTAAGCCAATCCCCCCGGAAGGAGAGTGCCGGCAAAAAGATCAGTTAGCCCTTGATTTCGCGGTGCACAGTGTGCCTACGAAGGAATGGGTTGTATTTCTTTTTCTCAACCGCTTCGGTCTGCAACTTCTTGTTGCGGGAAGACATGTAACGCGAAGGTGGTTTACCTTCCTTGCGGGCTTCGGTGCATTCAATGATGATGGTTTCTCTAGGCATGATTGTGACTAAAATGAGTTAAAGAGGCTTTTCCGGCAATCATAAAATCCCAGATCTCACACCGGCAACGCCATTGAATCCGTTTGCAAAAAGGAAACAATTCGGCTTAGGTTAAGGATTTATGGAAAGTTATGGCAATGAGGCGATTTCCCATGGTGCCGAAAATCACCACAGGGAAATGCAGGTAAAACAGGAAGACAGTAGTGAGCTAGAAGTCCCTGAAAACGGCCGGGGGGGAACCAGCAAAGTGACCCGAGGTGCCGAGCCCTACAAACTGGGGGGTGCCCTCAGTGAAGAATTTGTCCCTTCCCACGAAGATGAACACTGTGATAAACCCGGAGAACCGATGCCTGTGCTCGACCATGTAACCGATCCGGGTATCGATTGCACACGGGAAGCGGATGCACGGGTAGTCCACGCTGACCCGCTCCCGAAGAGTCCCCTACCCGACCAAATGCACAATGACCGGTACTGGGATGAAAAAAGTCTCGACCGTGAACTCAGCGATGACCAGCAAAGAGATAAGGAAGTCCGCGAAGAGGTGCAGGATTTTGAGCGGGCCGCCAAGGAAAATGATGATGCAGGACGCCCCTTTCAAAATGATGTGCTTGATCCCTACTTTCGCAGTGGTTCAGGCACCGCAAACGATTCCCCGGATAAGGGATTGGATTCGGCCCTTTAACTGGTCCCACCACCTTCCACTTTGCAAAGCCCCCCCAGTCGGTTGGAAATCGTGGGAAACTTCCTTGCGTTGGGCTGGGAAGATGGGAAGGAAATTATTTTGAATGCTTCCACCCTCCGGGAAAACTCCCCCAGTGCCGAGCAAGCGGGAGAGAGCGACATCTTTGGGAGAATCCGTGGTGGTTCCAGCCAAAGGGATTTCCGGGAAGTGCAACTTCTATCGGCACACAAAGTTGGCAATTATGCCGTTCGGTTGCTTTTTTCCGACGGGCACGGTTCAGGGATCTACTCCTGGGAATACCTGCGAAACTTATCCGCCCAGCAGAACTGAACTTTTTGACTAAGCCAAGCCCCTGCCCTTGATCCGAAGAAAATCGAGGAGTTCCACAACCAAGGCATGCTGAGCATTCTCAAACTCATTTTCAAGATGAGCAACCGCCTGGGAACGGTTCATTTCCCTGCGGTAAAGAACCTTGTAAACCGCCCTCACAACCTCGACCTGTTCGGAAGAAAATCCAGCACGTTCAAGAGCAACTTTATTGATCGAACGGACATCTGCAGGAGAGCCGTCCGCCAGCATAAAGGGAGGCACATCCTGCACTAATTTGGAGCAGGCAGAGACCATACTGTAACGGCCCAGGCGGCAAAACTGGTGAACTCCCGCTCCCCAACCCACATTGACATGATCTTCCACCTCAACATGTCCGCCAAGAGCGGAGTGACTGCTCATGACCAAATGATCTCCAATCTGGCAGTCGTGGGCAACATGGCTGTAAGCCAAAAATACATTGTCTGACCCGATGCGGGTAAAATCATTTTCCGCCGTGGCGACATGGGCAGTCACATATTCGCGGAAAGTATTACGGTCCCCAATCTCCAGACCGGGATCTCCCCCCTTATATTTCAAGTCGTGAGTAAGCCCGCCAATCAAAGCATAGGGGAAAATGGTGTTTTCTTTTCCGATGGCTACCCTGCCCTCAACCGTGGCGTGGTGCATGACCTCGGTGCCATCCCCTATCTTTGCATTGGGGCCAACCATGGCAAAAGGACCGACCACCACATCCTCACCCAACTCTGCGTGAGGGTGGACGATGGACTGAGGGTGAATGCTTACGCCCAATGGAAAAACCTACCCTTCCTCACCGGCATCGACGATGGAAAACATCAGACTGGCAGAGGAGACCACTTTTTCTCCAACCTGACATTCGACATTGGCGGTAGCTAATTTGTTTCCCCGTACCTTATCGAGTTTCGCAGTGATGCGCAACTGGTCCCCGGGAACCACCGGCCGGCGGAACTTCACTTTGTCCGCACTCATAAAAAAGGCGACCTTGCCCTCAGATGAGCTCATTCTCAACAAAAGGATACCGGCAGCCTGGGCCATGGCTTCGAGTTGCAAAACACCCGGCATCACCGGATGACCAGGAAAGTGGCCAGGAAAAAAAGGTTCGTTGATCGTGACATTTTTCAGGGCGACCAGGGTCTCGTTCCCCTCGATTGAAACGACCCGGTCAACCAGTACAAAGGGAAAACGGTGAGGTAGGACATCCAGCACCCGGCGCACATCCAACTCCGTCTCATCAGGCAGAACGAAAGACTTGGTCGTTTTCGCAGGTGCCTTTTTCTTGGAGGAATTCTCCAAAATTTTGGCAACCAGTTCAGAATTAAGGGAATGCCCGGGACGGACAGCGATAATATGAGCCTTCAACGATTTTCCCAGAAGCGAAAAATCTCCCACTATGTCGAGAATTTTATGCCGGACGAACTCATCATCAAAGCGGAGAGGTTCCTTGGAGAGAATCTTGTCTCCCTTTATGACAATAGCACTATCAAGGCTCCCCCCCCTGATCTTACCAATTTTTAAAAGCTCCTCAATCTCTTCGTAAATTGTAAAGGTACGGGCCGGAGCAATCTGGGCGATGTAGGTTTCTGGATCAAGGTCAATGGAGAGGTGCTGGACATGACTGCCACGGTCATCCGCCGATGTGCAGGTCACCCGAAACCCATTGTGAGGCAGGACGATGATCGAACGATTTCCCGAAGTGAAAGAAATCGGTTCCTTCACCTCGATATACTGCCGGGGCTCTTCCTGCTCCACCGGTTCCGCCTCGAGTATAAGGTTTACAAAGGGACGGGAGGAACCGTCCATAATCGGGGGCTCGCTTGCATCGAGTTCAATCTCTGCATTATCGATCCCGCAACCCACCAAAGCACTGAGCACGTGCTCAATGGTATGAACTTTGGCGTTCCCGTTGGTGATGGTGGTGCTCCGGACCAATTCCGACACATTTTCTGAGAATGGACGAATTTCTGGCTTTCCATAGAGGTCAGTCCGGCGAAAGAGGAAGCCTGTGCTTGGATCAGCTGGCTTGAGGGTGAGGGTTACCTCTTCCCCCGTGTGCAGGGACTTCCCCTTGATTGATCTTTCCCGAAGAATGGTCCTTTGCTTAACAGACATCTAGAGAATATTCTTTAAGGCATCCTATCTGGAGTGTAAAGGGATAAGCAATGCTTGGATGATTGAGTGCTTGAACAGAAAGGACACTTTTTAGTATAAAGGTATTAATTACCTGAACATGCCCCTGCCCTTTAAGAAGAGATTCAAAAGAGAATACCGTAAGATGATCGACCGAATGGTTCGCAATCACGCATTGCACACCTTTGCCCTTCGAATTTTTTATTTCGCGTGCTTTGTGTTGTCGATCATTCTTGCCACTCTTCTCTACCTCGAAAAGTAACTGGTCGGCAAAGAAATTATCCTACAGGAAAAGGAACCAACCTGAGGGGCTTTCCTTTGAGCAGTGCTTCCTTCCATTCCACCAGTGCCTCCCTTTTATCCTGCTCCTGATACCTTGCACTGCCCAGAAACTCAGTCAGCCGAAGGTGCCGATTTTCCCTGAGATAGTCACCCAGTTCCCTGTTGGAATTGGGAAAACCGAGCAGGCACTTGACCAGTTCCTTCGCCTCAGGAAGGTATTCGAGTTGATCGCCCACTTGTAGCCTTGCACCTTTGGCCAAGGCAAGGGCAGCACTCTCCTGATATACTTCATTTTTTAAGGGCAGGTAATTGAACGCCATGGATATGTGCTTGATTCGGGGAAGTTTAAAAATGGGGGTCGGGTCATCAATGAAATTGCGGGAAAGTCCGACAGACTCAAGTTTCTGCAGCAGGGAGAGGTCGGATAAATTGATCAGTAAATTGGAGTGCAGGTCAATCGATCTTAATTGGTCGAGGTTACGCAGGGGGCGCAGGTCGCAAATTTGATTTTCCGCAAGGTTGAGCCGGACCAGGTTAAAGAGGGACTGCACACCGTCGAGAGAGTACAAACGGTTATTGGAAAGGGAAAGCTGGCGAAGGCTGTCGAATTGACTAAGGTTTTTAATTTGCTCAATCTGATTCCCGGAAAGCAACAGGGTACTGAGACGGGGAAGGTTGGATAGGGAGTCTATCTGCCTAATACTATTATTGTAGAGGTGCAAGTTGGACAGTTTCTCCAGGTCTTTTATTTCGAGCAAGGGATCAGAATCCCTCTTTCCATTTCCACTAATGTCACGGAAGCTCTCCCCTTGGTCGTACTGCTTATTTCTGTTTTCATCTGAGTAGCTCTCGGGGCGGCCCAACTGATTGCCCTGAGCAAAGAGATTGACGAGGATTTTAAGATCGCCCACCCCTTCAAGATCAAGGAGGGAATTTTCGGAAACATCAAGGTGAACGAGGCTGGTAAAATGGCGAATTCCACTAAGTCCAAGCAAACGGTTACGGGCGAGGTTCAGTTCCCGAATTATCCTCCTTCCCCCCTTAAGTTTTTGGGACAACTCCGTGAGTTCGAGGGTCAACTGGGTGCGGCCCTCATCGCTTAACGAGGTATCATTCATCTTTGTCTTCAGTTGGGTCACCCTTTTCTGAAGATCAGTTCCTGCGAGCGGAACGAGAGAGGTGAGGTTGGCTAAGCGGTTGCCGGAAATATCCAGTTTGACCAGGTTTTTCAGATCAGCAAGCGGACTAAAATCTTCAATCAGGTTATCACGCAAGACCAAGGTCTTGAGCGAGTAGGCGTGTTCCAGCCCACGAAGATCACGGATGCCACGATCATTGGCTTCTAGGTATTCCAGTTTTTCCTGCACTAATCCAAGAGTGAGGGATTTCTCATTGACCCCAATCGAGTAAGCCACCGCCCTTTGCAGGGACGGGTCCGGTATAAAGATCTCCTCTGCCTTCAACGATTGAACCAACATTCCCAAAAGTCCAAAGGGGACCATCAGGCGGACGAGTGAAAGGAAAAAAGGAAAGTGTAAGAGCATCACAAGTTACATAGTCGGACCATTTGGGCCGACCTTTAGCAAGTTAAGCCCGCAAGCGTAGAATGAGGTCTTTGGACTCCACGGATTCACCGACCTGAGCGAGGATTTCGTCCACCGTGCCATCGGCAGAGGCGTAGAGGGTGGTCTGCATCTTCATTGCTTCCAAGACCGCGACTTTTTCGCCCTTCTTGATCGGCTTGCCCACGCTGGTGGCAATGCTGCTGATCATCGCGGGTATGGGTGCGGCAATATGTAACGGGTTGGCCGGATCGGCCTTCTCGCGTGCCTTGGCATCCCCCTTGACCGACTTGTCCTCCACCAGTGAGGTCCGGGCCTTGCCATTGAGTTCGAAGGTCAGGGAACGAATGCCCTTTTCGTCAGGCTCCCCCACATTGAGCAACTTGATGAAAAGAGTCTTCCCCTCCTCGATCTCAATGGAGATTTCCTCCCCGACATCAAGACCGTGGAAATAAGCGGTGGTGGGGAGAACCGAGACATCCCCATTTTGGGCCCGGAAAGCAAGGTAGTCCTGAAAGACCTTGGGGTACATCAGGTGCGAAAAGAGATCGTCCTCGGTGGCTTTGCGGCCAATTTTCTTTTGAAGGCTGGCAAATTCCTTTTTTAGATCGATTTTCGGAGCGGAAGCACCGGGGCGTCCCCGCATCGGTTTGCGATCGCCCAGCACCACTTTTTGCACCGCCTTAGGCCAGCCACCCATGGGCTGACCGAGGTTGCCGGAGAGCAGGTCGATCACCGACTCCGGAAATCCGGTTTCAGGGGGAAGGTTAAGCATATCCTCGGGTTTAACTCCCTTGGTAATAAGGAAAATAGCGAGATCGCCAACGCACTTACTGCTGGGAGTCACCTTGACGATATCTCCAAGCAATTTGTTAACCTCCTGATAGGTCTTAACCACATCGGGCCAGCGCTTGCCCAGCCCCAGGGCGGCGGCCTGCTCCCGCAGGTTGGTGTACTGCCCGCCGGGCATTTGGTGATGAAAGACCTCGGCACTGCCAAAGGGAGGCGAGGTATCGAAGGGAGCGTAGTACTGCCGCACGGCCTCCCAATAGATGGAGAGTTCATTGAGTGCCACCACATCCAAACCGGTGGACCGGGGAGCATTGCGCAGGGCGTGAGCAATGGAGTTGAGGTTCGGCTGACTGGTGCACCCGGACATAGAGGACACCGCCAGGTCGACCACATCGACTCCCGCCTCCGATGCCTTCAGCACTGAGGCTGAGGCAATACCGCTGGAATCATGGGTATGAAAATGAATGGGCAACGGCACCTCGTCGCGCAGAGCCTTGACCAAGCGATGCACCGCAGTCGGGTGGCACAGACCGGCCATATCCTTGATGGCAATGATATGGGCCCCCATCTTTTCCAGTTCCTTGGCCAGGCCGACATAGTAATTCAGTACATATTTTTCTTCTTTGGGGTCGGTAAAGTCACCGGTGTAGCAAAGGGCCGCCTCGCAAAGGGATTTGGTCCGCTCATTCACTGTTTCCATGGCAACCTTGAGGTTGGGCAGGTAGTTGAGAGAGTCAAAGATACGGAAGACATCCATGCCCGCCTCAGAGGAGTGAATGACGAATTCCCGCACCACATTGTCGGGGTAATTGGCATAGCCCACCCCGTTGGATCCGCGAAGGAGCATCTGAAAGAGGATATTGGGCACGCGCTCCCGCAATTTTCTCAGTCGCTCATATGGGGATTCCCCAAGAAAGCGCATACAGGTATCAAAGGTCGCGCCACCCCACATTTCCAGGCTAAACAACCCGGGCAGACGCCGGGCAATGAAGTCGGCCACCGCAAGCATGTCATAGGTACGCATGCGGGCGGCGAAGAGAGACTGGTGGGCATCGCGCAAGGTGGTATCGGTCACCATCAGTGGCTTTTGTTCGCGCAACCACTTGGAAAACTTGACCGCTCCCTCCGCCAGCAAAAGATCACGGGTACCACGAGGAGGAGATTGCTTAGGGTCGTGTTCAGGGACGATTAAAGGAAGTGGGTTCTTGACCCGTTCTCGCCCCTTGACCTGCGGGTTGCCATTGACCACGATCTCACCTAGGTAGTTAAGCAGGCGGGAGGCACGATCGCGTCTCCCCTTAAAGCGGAAAAGCTCCGGGGTGATATCGATCATCTTGGTGCTGGCCCGGCCGGCCACGAATTCCTTGTGGGAGATGACGTTTTCTAGGAAAGGGATGTTGGTCTTGACCCCACGGATGCGCATTTCACGGAGGGCCCGGTGCATACGGTCGAGGGCCTGGCCGAGATTCGGACCAGAGGTGGTGATCTTGACCAAGAGGGAGTCATAAAAAGGAGTGATAATGGACCCGGTGTCGCCCATGGCTCCGTCGAGACGCACTCCGAACCCAGCCGATGAACGATAGCTAAGAATCTTGCCGTAATCGGGAGTAAATCCTTTTTCCGGATCCTCAGTGGTTACGCGGCACTGCACAGCACAACCGTTGCGAGGAATCTTGTCCTGTGCAGGAATACCAATTTTAGCACCATGGAGGGGATGATTCATCGCCACCAGAATTTGCGAGCGCACGATATCGATCCCGGTGATCTGCTCGGTCACGGTGTGCTCGACCTGGATGCGGGGGTTCATCTCGATGAAGAACCACTCGTTGGTGTCCTGATCGAGGAGAAATTCTACGGTACCTGCATTGTCGTAGCCAATTTTGCTAGCCAATTGAACACCGGCTTCGCAGAGCTCCTGGACTACCTGATCGGGCAGACCAATGGAGGGAGCCACCTCGACCACCTTCTGATAGCGGCGCTGGACCGAGCAGTCCCGCTCATGTAAGTGCACGACATTGCCCTTACGGTCTCCCAGAATCTGTACTTCCAGATGCTTGGCCCGGCCGACATACCGCTCCAAAAAGACCGCGGGATTACCGAAGGCACGCTCCGCTTCCCCCTGAGCTTCTTCAAGCATGGGGGCGAGATCTTTTTCCTCCATGACCACGCGCATGCCTCGCCCCCCGCCGCCAAAAGCAGCTTTGATAATCAGGGGGAAACCAATTTTGCGCCCCCACTTAAGGGCCTCAGCTGCCTTGGCCACCGGTTTGGGGGTGGCTGGCAGCGTGGGAACTCCAGCCTCGTCGGCGGCCTTCTTAGCCGCCACCTTGTCGCCCATACGTTGAATGAGTTCGGGGCGCGGGCCCACAAAGGTGATGCCGGCATCGTCGCAGGCCTTGGCAAAATCCGGGTTTTCGGAAAGAAAGCCATAACCAGGGTGAATCATGTCCACTCCCTTGTCCTTGGCCAGTGTGATGATAGAATCGATATCGAGGTAAGCAGCCACCGGCCCCTTGCCCTTGCCGACTTGGTAGGCCTCGTCCGCCTTGAAGCGATGGACACCAAAGCGATCCTGCTCGGCATAGATGGCGACAGTTCTTAAATTAAGTTCTGTCGCTGAGCGAAAAATACGGACAGCAATTTCACTTCGGTTCGCAACAAGTAGCTTTTTCATAGAATGAGGACTGGGGGTTAGGAGAAATATTCAGAAATGCCTAGGATTAACTTTTTCTTCAATGTCAAAAGCACCCAACGGCTTTATTTTAGATTTTTGAAAGGTAAATTCTCGCCCCGCCTAAATCAATCAGGAGAGCGAACCAACTGCCTGATCAAACCAGGAAATTACTTCCTCTTTGAGGATGAAGAAATAAAGCAGGGCGGCCAAGGCGAGGAAGGGACCGAAAGGAACCTCATTCCCCCAGCTCAGGTCACCGGCACCGGTCCCGGAAGGTCTAAAGCATTTTTGTACGAGCATTACAGGGAGCAAAATAAGTGAACCAAGAGCGGCTCCGCCAAAAATACAAAACACCGCACCTTCCCATCCGCAAAAGGCACCCACACAACCCAAAAGTTTGACATCCCCCTCGCCCAATGCTTCCCGACCGAAAAGTCGCGAAGCCACCGCCCCAATCCAGTAAAGCATACCTGCTCCAATTAACAGGCCCAACAGGCTGGACTTGCCCGCGAGGAAATGAACCAGCGAGGAAGAATCGGGGGAAAAGCCTTGGAGCGAAGGAACGCAAACTGAGAGAATCAATCCAACCAGGGCACCGCCCATACTGAAACGATCCGGAATCAACATGGTTTCAGCGTCAATGACCACCACCGCAACCATAATCCATGCAAAGATGCAGCCACAGATAAGGGCACCTGATTCCAGTGCTACTGTTTCCTGCCAAAATATCCAACCAAATACCAGCCCCAGAAATAATTCCACCCCTAGGTAACGAGGGGATATTTTTTCACCACAGCAACTGGCCCGCCCCCGCAGTGCAATCCAACCAAGAATTGGAAGGTTATGAAACCATGGAATTGGCTCCTTGCAACTGGGGCAGCGGGATCGAGGATGGACCACGGAAAGACCATGAGGTATCCGGCTGGCACAGACATTGAGGAAACTGCCCAGGCATGCCCCCACCACAAGTCCGATGGGGGCCATAATAGAAGGATTCAGCAACAGTTCACTCACTGGATTACTAAATCCGAAAGGCTGCCTCGGCGGCTCTTTCCATTGCGGAAATGGGCACATCTACCCCGGACCAGATTTCGAGGGATCGGGCGGCCTGCCCAACCAGCATACCCAGTCCATTTGCACGCTGAAAGCCCGCCGCCCTGGCTTCCCGCAGAAGGGCCGTCTGGGCGGGGTTGTATATCATGTCGTAGACAGAGGTATTATCCGGTAACCCGCTCAGGGAAAGTGGTGAAGGGTCGGACTCCTTCAGTCCGAGAGAGGTGGCATTGACAAGGAGCGGATGGGAGGCATGGGCAAAAAAGGCGGGCACTTCCGCTGCGGAGAAAATCTCGGGCAGGTTTGCAAACTGATTTCCCTCAAGCACACGAACCAACTCTTGGGCTCGGGCAGCGGAACGGTTGAGCAGGCCGATCTTTGCACACCCTTCTAAAAGTGCCTGGGCGACCGCTGCCCGGGCGGCCCCCCCTGCCCCAAGGATTAAAACTTCGAAATCACCCAGACTGCGGGAGAATGCGATTTGGAGGGCACGGGAAAAGCCGGCACCATCGCTGTTATACCCTTTCCACGATCCATTTTCCCAACTGAGAGTATTGACCGCACCCATCTTGGCCGCTTCCTCATCGATCTGTTCAAGTGAAGGGAGCACTTCGACTTTATGGGGAATAGTGAGGTTTAATCCGCGGTACCCCAGGTCGGCAAGTTGGGGAAGAGCTTCGGGCAAACGCTCAACTGCGAGTTCAATCTTGTCATATCGCCACTCGGAAAAGCGGGGGTCGAGCCGGGCCATTTCCTCGAGGGCTGCCCGGTGCAATTGCGGGCTGATTGAGTGCTGGATGGGAAAGCCGAGAACAGCCAACCCCACACTCCCCACGGAAAGGGGCCCTATATCCCTTAGTTGCAGCGGAGGCTCAGGCATTGGGGGCTTCTTGCTGCACCCGTTCGAACTCTTGGACAAATTTGAGGAACATCCAGGAGTGAAAATCATCACCGGCTTTAGAGTATTGGTTGACCAAGTTTCGGCAAGCCCGGCTCAGGGTTTCAGAAACCGTAACCGGCAGGAGGTAAGGGCCGGCTTCCTCGAGGGGGACCTGGCCGAGGTGATCTTCCATCTGCTCCAGATCTATCAAACGCCCACCCGCCCAGCAATCGATGTAAAAAGGGTGCTTTTCCTCAAAGCATCCCACCAGAAACCGGCCAGGTGTACCAATCGGTTCCAATTCAAAACCAACCCGCCGGGCGACTAGAATATAGATCGCACAAAGGACAATGGGCAGACCTTGCCGGTGCTCGAGCACCTGATGAAGAAAGCTATTTTCTGGGTTATCAAAATCCTGCCCCGCACCCCGAAATTCAAACTCGTGAAAGAGAACACGATTTAACACCGCACAGGTCTGACGGGCCCTGGATGGGGTCACCATCAGTTCCCGGACGCGGTCGGCCATCTGGTCAAGCAACATCGTGTAGGATGGGCTTTTCAGGTGAGGGTATACCGCACGGTCAAGGAGGAACCAACCGGTCTCCAACTCATACCGCAGAGACTGAATAAAGCGTAAAAAATCACCCGGACCATCGACCCAACCGAGGCTTTCGATAATATCCTGAGCATGCTTGGCGAGATAACGGTCGCCCCCCTGAGCAATATTCTGCAAAAAAGCGTGGGAGCCTTCAGGATTTTTGGAAAAATGCTCGAGTAAGCCCCCCCTCACTGTTGAGGACTCGTCATCCAACAGGGAGATAACGGCATCCCATTGATCCGCTTGCTTGTTTCCAGTATCCTCCATTCTCGATATAACTTCGCGCTTCTACCGCAATTGGGCAAGTCTAGGTTCTTCAGATTGGAGCATCACTAGTCGCGCACTCCAAAGAGGGCGGAACCGACACGGATCATCGTACTTCCCTGAGCAATCGCCGAATCCAAATCATCGGACATCCCCATAGACAACTCGGGCAGCGAAACCTCATGGGAATCCTGCAAGCGGTCACGTATTTCCTGCAATTTGGCAAAGCATGCCCTAGCCACGGCGGGGTTTTCTGGAGCGTAGGGGGCAATGGTCATCAGTCCGTCCACCTTCAGGTTGGCTGCCCCTAAGGCCTCTTCCAGAGCCGCCGAGGTTTCCCCAGAGTTAAAGCCATATTTTGCCGGGTCCTCCCCTGCATTGACCTGAAGCAGAATTGGACAGATCAGGTCCAGTTTCTCTGCCGCAGATTGGAGCTTTTGAATCAGTTTGAGTGAGTCAACCGTCTGCACCCGGGCAAATTTCCCCATTACTTGGTTGACCTTATTGCTCTGCAAATGACCGATCAGTTCCCACTCAACCCCGCTTATCTCATTCTGCTTAGACTTGGCCTCCTGCACCCTGTTCTCACCCACCCTTGGGATGCCGGCATCGCGGCAATATTCGACGGCGGCAACTGGCCAGTTTTTGGTCACGGGAAGAAGGAAGACCTCGCTGATTTCCCGTTGATTGCGCTCACAGGCTACCCTTATACGCTCTTGGATGGCAGCGAGGTTTTGCTCAAACTCATCTCGACTGATCATAAGTAGTTCTTGTGATTATTTTTGTTTCCATTAGTAGAAGTTATTAGACAAAGCCCATGCACATTCAAAATTTCAAGACATTTTGCGATCTTGTTGAAACCCAAAGTTTCTCCAAGGCAGCCAAGCTCAACGAAGTCACACAGTCTGCAGTCAGTCAGCAACTTAAGGCGATGGAATCGCATTATCAAATGCTAATCATTGACCGGAACCAAAAAAAATTCCGCCTGACTCCCCAGGGCAATGCCCTTTACGCCACCTTTAAGGAAATCCTTACCCTGTACGAGCGCCTTAATTGCGAAATACAGGAAATGCGCAATGTGGTCAGCGGAACCATCCAGATTTCCACCGTCAACAGCATCGGCTTGCATGTACTGCCCCCCTACCTCAAGTCCTTCATCAAGGAATTTCCCTCGGTCAATGCCCGGGTGGAATACAGAAGAGCCAATCTGGTATATGAAGATGTGTTGCATGGCAGTGCCGACATCGGACTGGTTGCCTTTCCTGAGCCCAATAAAGAGCTAACCATCACCCCCTTTGCCAACGATGAGCTCATCGTCGCCCTGAGCCCGGAGCACCCCTTCAACAAAAAGAGCATGATCAAGATGAACGATTTGCAGGGGGTGGAGTTCATTGCCTTTGAAAAGGATATTCCCACCCGCAAAGCCACAGATAAAATTCTTTCGGAGGCTGGGGTCAATGTTTCCATCGTTATGGAGTTTGATAATGTGGAGACTGTCAAGCGGGCCATCGAGATTAACGCTGGTCTTGCCATACTTCCCGCCAGCACGGTCGTCAACGAGGTTGAACGTAACCAATTGGTTAGCTACAAACTTGAAGGGGGTATACACAACCGCCCCCTCGCCATGATTTACAAAGACAGCCGCCTGCTTACCCCGGCCCTGCGTTCTTTTGTCAATATGCTAACCAACGACCCTGCATGACCGGACGGCCAATCTTTACTCAGTAGTTTTTCGCCAAGGGGGGATGAGCCCGGCTCAAGGTGGCAGTGAAACTGCCCACCACCACTTTACTGCTCACCCGCACAGGCACCCTGCGTAGATCATCGGAGTACCAAACCTGCAGTAACCCGTCCGGGCTTTTATTGAAAACACCCCCAAGGTTTTCCATGGCAGGCTCGGTGCGAATCACTGAGTAAGTACCCATTGGAAGTTTCAATTTCTCACGGTCGCCTGAACGCACGGCCACCTTACGGAACTTTTTACCATCACAGGTCGGCAAGATTTTTTCCGAGTTGGGCTCGATGGGATGGATGCGGAAATAATAAGCAATGGCGAGAGGATCAAAGCAGGGCTCAGGGAGGGGCATGATCTTTGGATCCTGGCTATTGAGAGAATAACGCACCTCATTTTTCCCGTAGTCGTAATCCACCAGGATCTCCCTTCTAGTACTCCCTTCACGCTGGGATTTTTGGTAAGACAGGGTTCGGGTAAAGGCATCATCCATTGTACTGGTGATGGTGGTTCGTACTTTGTAAAAAGTATCAGCAAAAGAATTGGTGCGAACAAAAAACTTCACTTGATGAACCGGACCCATGGCAGTACGGTTGGCCTCATTGCCCGGCAACCGGTTGACCTCCATGGTCGCATAACCCACCGGAAAAAAACCCCATTTCATCTCGTACTCCAATTTCTCGCCGGAAATAAAGGGAAGCAAAGTTTCCGCCCGCAGCAAAGGAGCAAGCAGGAGAAGAACCGGCAAGAAAAGAAAAATAGTTTTTTTCTTACTCATGCAACCCGGACCGGGTCGAGCTTCCATATATCCCGCGCATATTGCCCAATGGTGCGGTCGGAAGAAAACTTCCCCGATCCGGCAACATTGCGAATGGCCATCGCCGACCAGTTTTCCTGGTCCTTATAGGCAAGGCTGACTTTTTCCTGGGCTTCCACATAGGCCCGATAATCGGCAAGTACGAAGAAAGGATCTCCCCAGTCGAGCAAGCCACGGGTGAGGTCCGCGGTTTGCGTGCCTTGGCCCGGCGAGAAGAAATCAGATGACAACCAGTCGAGCACTGCTTTGAGTTCCCCGTCGGATTCGTAGTAGGAAAAGGGATCATAACCGTTACACCTAAGGTCTTCAATTCCCTCCACGGCCTGACCAAAAATAAAGATATTTTCATCTCCCACTTCCTCGAGAATTTCCACATTGGCCCCATCAAGGGTACCGATGGTCAAGGCACCATTGAGAGCGAACTTCATATTTCCAGTCCCCGAAGCCTCTTTGCCAGCAGTGGAAATTTGTTCGGACAAATCGGACGCCGGAATCATCCGCTCCGCAACCGAAACTCCATAGTTGGGCCAGAACACCACCTTAAGTTTCTCCTTGATACGCGGATCGGAGTTGATTTTCTGAGCGACCAAGTTAATGGCGTGAATGATTACCTTGGCCATGTGATATCCGGGGGCGGCCTTGGCCCCAAACAAAAATACCCGCGGAGGAATGTCCAGGTCAGGGTTGTGTAAAAGCCTGCGGTAAAGAGTCAGAATGTGTAGCAGATTAAGATGCTGCCGCTTATACTCGTGCAACCTCTTGATCTGAGCATCAAACAGGGCATCGGGGCTGATTTCTGTACCGACGCGTGATTGGACCATCTTCGCGAGCACCTCTTTGTTGTGCATCTTGATGCTTCGGAATTTTTCCCGAAAGGAAGCATCCTCCGCCATTTTCTCAAGTTCGCGCAACTGGGAAGATTCGGTCACCCACCCAGCACCAATGGAATCACTGACCAAACTGGAGAGCTTGGGGTTACATCCCACCAGCCATCTTCTTGGAGTGATCCCGTTGGTTTTATTGTTAAAACGGGCCGGATAAAGCTCGGCAAAATCACGCAACAGCCTTTGCTGGAGCAGTTCGGTATGAAGGGCGGCCACCCCGTTGACCGAATGACTGCCGACCACCGAAAGGTGAGCCATTCTCACCTGACCGTCTGCAACGATGGCCATGTTCCTTTTCCGTTCGGTATCTCCGGGAGCAAGTTTTTCGACCTCGTTTTGTAAAAACCGCCGGTTAACCTCAAGCACGAGGTCGTAATGACGAGGAAGTACCTTGGCAAAAAGGCCCTCACTCCAAGTCTCCAGGGCCTCGGGAAGCAGGGTATGGTTGGTGTAGGCAAAGGTCTTTTTTACCAGATCCCAGGCCTGATCCCAGGGCATTTGTTCGAGATCGACCAGAATGCGCAAAAGTTCGAGGATGGCGACCGCAGGGTGGGTATCGTTGAGCTGAACCACCACTTTTTCACTGAATTGCTCCCAGCCCTTGTGCTTCCTGCGGTAGCGGGCAATCATATCCTGCAAGGAACAGGAGACAAAAAAGTATTGTTGAACGAGGCGTAATTCCTTGCCGTTTTCTGTTTCATCATTGGGATAGAGCACCTTGGATATGGTCTCGACCATCGCCTTTTCCCTGACCGCCTCGACATAGCCGCCCTGGTTAAAAACATCGAGGTCAAACTCCTCCGATGCTTTCGACTCCCAAAGGCGTAAGAAATTAACGGTGTTGGTGCCGTACCCGACAATGGCGACATCAAAGGGAATTCCATCGACCACTTTGGTGTCGACCCATTTCGGCCGGTAGTCTCCGCGGTCATCGTAGTCGTGTTGCACATGACCATAGAGCTGCACCTTTTGCATGAACTGGGGGCGGGCGATTTCCCAGGGGTTGCCATACCTTCTCCAGTCATCGGGCTTCTCCACCTGCCTGCCGTTTTCAAACTCCTGCTTAAAGAGGCCATACTGGTAATGAATTCCATACCCAATAGCTGGCAGATCCATGGTCGCCATGGAATCGAGAAAACAGGCGGCCAGCCTTCCCAGCCCGCCGTTGCCCAACCCCATATCATGCTCTTCATTGAGAAGTTCAGAAAGATCAAATCCCAACTCGGCCAAGGCCTCACCGAGGGGCTCGCGAATACCCAGGTTGCAGAGGTTGGATTCTAGTAACCTTCCCATCAGGTATTCGAGACTGAGGTAGTGCACACGGCGAACATCCTTTTCAAGGTGAGTCTTCTGGGTGCGGATGTACTTTTCCATGATTTGCTCACGGACGGCCAGGCAGGCCGCTGTCCACAGCTCCTGTCGGGAAACATTTTCCAACTGCCGGGCCAAAGTGAGCCGGAGTTGGTGCAGAATGGATGCTTTCAAATCTGCGACTTGGGCGGAGGGATTTGCCGGAGGGCAAACTTGGGAATTCTTTTTAGTTTGGGTCATAGACAAAGGTTTTATTTAAATAGGCATATCTTGTGCCATCTCTTGAGAAAGAGCGTGAAAGTACGCTTTTTGAAAAAAAATGAGGGAAACTCCAGCTCAGTTTGCAGAGAATTTATAAACTGAGATATGGCGGTAGGTTTCTCCGGGTCGGAGCACACAACTTGGCCAACCGTCCTCGCCCTGATGATTGGGGCTGTCAGGAAAGAGCTGAGGCTCCAGACAAAGCCCTGACCGTAAGGGGTAGAGACTGCCCGACATCCCCGTCAGCGAACCGTCCAAATAATTGCCGCTGTAAAACTGGACACCTGGCTGATCTGTGAAAAGCTCGAGCTTCCTCCCCGACTCCGGGTCTTTGAGAATGGCCGCAAGAGCCAGTTCCTTCTTTCCCTGCGGCACTAACCAAGTGTGATCATAGCCCTTCCCGGCAAGGAGTTGCGGGTGTTCCTGATCGATCCTCGCCCCGATCTGGGTGGACCTACGGAAGTCAAACGGAGTGCCAATCACCCGCTCAATCCCAGTTGGAATACCGGTATCATCCGTCGCCACCATCTGAGTGCCCGGCAAAGTAAGCTCATGGGACAGGATTGAGGGGTTGCCCTCGCCCGCCAGGTTGAAATAAGTGTGGTTGGTCAGGTTAACCACGGTGGGTTTGTCAGTGACCGCCTCGATTTCTATCTTCAGCTCGTCTTCGTCAGTGAGGGAGTAAGTGGCCTTGGTGACAAGCCTCCCAGGATAACCTTCCTCCCCATCCGGGCTCTGGTAGGTGAAGACAACGCCAAGGTCGACCTCCAATGCCCTTCCTACCCAAACTCTCTTGTCAAACCCCTCCTCCCCACCATGGAGATGGTTAGGGCCATTGTTGGTTGCAAGCTGGTATTCCGTCTGATCCAAAGAGAATTTCCCGAGGGCAATGCGGTTGGCGTAGCGTCCGGCAATGCAACCGAAGTAAGGGCTTTTGGTCGCGTAGTCCCCCAGGTTAGAAAAACCCAGTGACACATTTTCTTTTTTGCCGTCTCGGTCGGGAACAAAAATTTCCCGCACTGACGCTCCATATTCAATAAGGCTGACCTCTGTGCCGTTTTCATTAATCATCCGGAACTCATGAACCTTGGTCCCGTCGGCTAACTGACCAAACACCCGTTTGGAAATAGTCATTTTCTTTCTAATATCAGGCTGTGCGGGTGTGCTCAAGCCAAGGGTGTCTTTCCCCTTCTCGTAGGCACTCTTACTCTGACCGACGAGATAAGACCAGCTTTCCTCCGCTTTTTCCCTGGTCTTTTTGCCGACCTCACTGGGCGTGCAGGAGGGGAGCACAAGGGCCAGCGTGACTACCAAAATGGAGGGGAAAAAAATACTCTTTTTCATAAGTGGAATGCATATTTAAGGAATAAGGGTGATCTAACTAAGCAATTGCCGAACTGGCAATCATAGTTTGCGCTTGAAACGATTCTCAAAATCCCGCTTGGGGATTTCAAAATAGGTAGGTCTGCCTTTAGGGCAGACATAGGGATTTCTGCACGCCAGTAACTGGTTGATCAACCGGATAATTTCATCATCTGAAAAATCATCCCTTACTTCCATGGTGTAGTTTGCCCGATTCTCCAAAGCCTTGCGTGCCCAAGACTCAAACTTTGCATCTCCCCGTTCCTCCCTTGCCAGATCGAGGAAGTCACGGATGAAATGAGCGGCCTCCCCTGGTTCAAGCCAGGTTGGGCAGCCTTCCAGTCGATAAAAATTCCGCCCAAACTCTTCAAGCTCGAACCCGATCCGGCGTAATTTTGGCAGGGTTTCCTCGAGGTTTTTTCGGTCCACACCATCCAATTCCAGCGGATCCGGAAGCAGGAGGGACTGGGAGGATGAACTTTGGTGATCGCGCAAGGTGTCCTCCAACTGTTCCAGTCGAATCCGCTCGTAAGCCGCCCGCAAGTGGAGAGCGACCAACCCTTCGGGGGTGGAAAAGAGCACAAGATCCCCATGGGCACGATCGATAAACCTCCAGGTCGCGGTGACGTCCGCGCGCCCCCCCACTCCACTCGCAGGAAGCAGCGATGCAGGCGATCCGCGTTGCGGTGCAGGCACCACCCACTCCTTCTTTGCTTCTACCGGACCGGCAGAAGCCCCTGAGTAGGGATCCGTTTGCCTGGGCAAATCTTCCTTCTTACCAAATAATTGCAGGGCTCTGGGATCGATTTGCGGAACCATCTTCCCAGCCCGCTCATCGTAGACCTCCTTGACCTCGGGCACCACCTGAGGCAACTGCTCGAACGAGCGGTTGTGGGCGAGTACGGCATTGAGCAGAAAGTGGCGCACCTTCGCCTCCTCCCGAAAACGGATCTCCCTTTTGGCGGGATGCACATTCACATCCACTGCCGAAGGATCGAGGTTTAAAAAAAGAATTACTGGTGGATACCTGCCCTTGGGCAAAAAGGTGTGAAAGCCCTCCAGCACGGCGTAAGACATGGTCTTGCTTTCCACCGGTCTGCGGTTCACAAAAAATATCATCTCTTTGCGGGTGGACCGGCTTTGCCCGGGTTTGCCCATCAAACCATGTAGTGAAAGCTCTTTCTCCCCGGCAGAGACAGCGGACAGGGACTCTGCCAGGCCCCGCCCAAAAATTTCCCTGACCCGCTCCTCTACTTTCTCACAGGCAGGAGAACGAAAGAGGGTGCGTCCTCCTTCCACCATGGAAAAGGTCACCCCGGGATGAGCCAGAGCATAGAGTTTCGCCATATGAATGATGTGGGCCGATTCGGTGACCTCGGTCTTCAAAAACTTCCTTCTACCCGGCACCGAATTGAACAAGTGGGCTACTTCAATTCGCGTGCCCACGGGCATTCCACACTCTTTGACATGGATAATTTTGCCACCATTGACCAAAATCTCACTCCCTTGTGCATCCTTCCGTGCCCGGGTGCGCAGGGTAAATCGGCTGACGCTCGAAATTGATGGTAGGGCTTCGCCCCGGAAACCGAAGCTTTGGATATGGTTTAAATCAGAGGCCTTGCGGATCTTGCTGGTCGCATGCCTCTCAATGCTGAGCAGGGCCTGATCCTGGCTCATCCCGTGGCCATCGTCCTCCACTCGGATGTAGGATTTGCCCCCATTTCTGAACTCGATCTCAATTTTGGTCGCCCCCGCATCAATACTGTTCTCGACCAGTTCCTTGAGCACGGCAACTGGTCTTTCGACAACCTCTCCCGCTGCGATTTGATTCGCAACCTGATCAGCAAGAATTCGAATCTTTGGCATCCCCATAATCCGTAAACTTAGGGGCCACCATCGACAACGGGAAATTATGCACAATAAGATTCGGGCTTGGGGAATTTGATTAATTTTGAGATAAGCATATTCACTTCTTATGTCGAACCTCCTGTGCAATCAGCAAAGCCCCTACCTCCTCGAACATGCCCATCAACCGGTTGAATGGATGCCATGGGGGCGGGATGCTCTCGAACTCGCCAAGTCGACGGACAAACCGCTCTTGTTATCCATAGGCTACGCTTCCTGTCATTGGTGCAGCCGGATGTCCGAGGAAAATTTTGAGGACTCCTATGTCGCCTCCATCATGAACCGACATTTTGTTTGCGTTAAAATCGACCGGGAAGAACGGCCTGATCTCGACCAGACCTACATGGAAGCCGTGCGGATGTTCAACCAGTCTGCCGGTTGGCCACTGCACATTTTCTGCATGCCCGACGGCTCTCCCTTTTGGGGAGGTACTTTTTTCCCCAAGGAGGACAATGGGCAGGGAATCGCCCCCTGGCCACAGGTGCTGATGCGCATCGCCGAGCATTACCGCAAGGCAAAACATGAACTGCTGGAGAACGCCGACCATGCCCGGGCCAACCTCGAACACAGCAACCATGCCAATCTTGCCAATCCCGGCGACTGGCACCCGCTCCTCCTTCTTCAGGCTGCCGGGAAACTTTGCTCTGCCCATGATGACACCAACGGAGGCTTCACCCCTGAGCCCAAGTTTCCGTCGCCCATGAAAATTGATTTCTTGCTGGCGATGAGCGAAGCTCAATCCGTCAGACAAAACCCCCAACTCTCAAGCCGGATAGATGAGTGTATCTGCAAAACGCTGACCTCCCTCGCCACCCGAGGAATCCAGGATCCCCTCGGTGGAGGCTTTTTTCGTTACGCCCTCGATGCAGAATGGAATTCCCCGCATTTCGAGAAAATGCTCTCTGATAATGCCCTTCTTATTTCCACTTTTGCCAAGGCCCACAGGAAGTTCAAAAATCCACTCTTTGAAAAAATAGTCCGGCAGTCCTTACAATGGACAGAAGAGGCGTTGGGCGGGAAGAACGGGGGCTATGCCTGCTCCCTCTCCGCCGAAATTAACGGAGTGGAGGGGGCTTATTACCTCTGGGGAATGGAGGAACTGAAAGAAGTGCTCGGTCCGGTGCGGGGCAGAATGTATGCCGAAAAATTATCTCCCATTGGGTCGAGCAAAGAGGATGCCTACCTTCCCCGTGCCATCCCTCTTGGTGAAGACTGGGATGAAGAGACCGATCAGCAGATTCTCCTCTTACTTACAGAAAAACGGAGTCAGAGAACAGCCCCAACCGGCGACCACAAATGCCTGCTCACTGATCATGCCCTGCTCGCCCGGGCACTAATTGACGCTGGGGTATCCTTTGCCTCTCGGGAATGGATCACGCGTGCTCATACCCTTCTGCTTTGGATGGAAAGCACCTACGCCCAGGAGGGGCAGACCGTTTCCTCAGTACGCTTTCCAGATGGTTCGCTCAGTCAGCATGGCTTTCTTGAAGATTATGCTTTTTGGGCGGAAGCCCAGCTTGCTTTCGCTGCAATTTCTGAACCCTTTGGATACGAACCCGCGGAGGAATGGATTGGGCGGGCCGAAGGACTAGCCAATTTTATTAGGTCGAAATTTAAGGATAAACAGGTTGCCGGTTACTTCGCCACCTCCGTTGACCAGTCTTCACCGGCACCGGTGAGGAAAAAGTTTTGGTTCGATAATGCCCTGCCCTCCGGCAACTCCTCCCTGCTGAGGATTTTTCACACCCTCAGCCTGATCGGTAGAAACATGGATGCTTGGGCACAGGAATACAGAGAAGCCTTAGGTGGGTATGTCAAGATTGCTCAAAACACGCCCGATGGTATTGGGCATGCCCTTGCCGCGATCAGTGAGGCACAGATTGGGGTGGTCACCATAACGGGGGAAATGCCATTTCTGCAACTTTGCACCCAAAAGTTAGCAAAATATCCTCACCGACCGGTCTATTTCTTTGCCGCAGACCAAAAGAAATTGACCGTAAACGGCCAGAATGTGGAACCACTTGCCGATTCAGCAGATTGGATCAGTTATCTGTACGGCTAAGTTTAAAGGCTACTTACCCGGCTTAGAAAGCATCTTGCTAAGGGAGCGACCGTCTTCCTGGACCACTTTTTCTGCGATCTGTTTCACATCGTATTCTTTGCCATGCAGGGAATCATGTGCCACTTGAATGGCGGTGCGAATCAGCTTAGAGTCAGTTTTTACTCTCTGACCGGACTTTGAGAGAATACGCTCGATCCCATCCAAGAGGAAAAGATCTTCCTCAGTCAGCGTTATGGTGCGGACAATTCGCTTGGGTATACCTTCATCGGATGTACTCATAACGAATAAGTACTAGATAAAAGAATTACTAAATCAAGTAAAAGCACCAAGTAATGAGATAACCCATTTACTTTCCAACAGTTAAAACTGGGTATGCTTGCGGCTGTGTCTACAGGGTCAAAGCACCGCAAGGGTGCCAATTACTGGTTGCGGTTAATACAGTTGAGATCGTCGAAAGAGCGCTGAAGCCGCTCAACAAAGTGATTTTCGCCGCTTCTTAACCAAACCCGGGGATCGTAGTATTTTTTATTGGGCTTATCGTCACCCTCGGGATTGCCAAGCTGTTGCTGCAGGTAATCTTTGTTCTGCTTGTAGAAGGCGTGCACCCCATCCCAGAATGCCCACTGCATGTCAGTATCGAGGTTCATTTTGACCACACCGTAACCAATCGCCTCGCGGATTTGCTCGCGGGAGGAACCCGATCCGCCATGGAAAACAAAGTCGATCGGTTTGCCGGAAAGTCCGTGCTTCTCCTTCACAAATTCCTGAGAGTTCTTTAGAATGATCGGTGTCAATTCCACATTCCCGGGTTTGTAGACGCCGTGAACATTTCCAAACGCTGCCGCCACGGTGAAACGGTGGCTCACTGAGGAGAGAGTTTCATAGGCCTGGTTGACCTCCTCGGGTTGGGTGTAGAGCCGGGCGCTGTCGATATCGGTGTTGTCCACTCCATCTTCCTCACCTCCGGTAACCCCTAATTCAATCTCCACGGTCATGCCGATCTGATTCATTCTCTGAAAGTATTCCCGGCAGGTACCGAGGTTGTCATCAATCGGTTCCTCGGAGAGATCCAGCATATGGGAACTGTAGAGTGACTTACCTTCACGCTCGTAAAACTTTTCCCCAGCATCCAGCAGTCCGTCAATCCATGGGAGTAACTTCCGGGCGGCGTGGTCGGTGTGCAAAATAACGGGCACATCATAGACTTCAGCCATGGCATGGACATGGAGGGCACCCGAAACAGAACCGGCAATCGCCGCACTCTGCCCATCGTTGCTCAAACTCTTGCCAGCAAAAAACTGACCACCTCCGTTGGAAAACTGAACCATAACCGGAGAATTCACCGCGGCAGCGGTTTCAAGAACGGCATTGACGGTATGGGTGTTGACTACATTGACCGCGGGCAAGGCATATTCGTTTTCTTTGGCATCAGCGAAGATTGCCTGTACGGCATCTCCAGTGGCCACTCCTCCTGGGAATTTTTTACTCATGATGATAGGATTGGGTGTTGGGAATTGGGTGAAAAAAGGACTTGCCTCGCATATTAAGCAAAAGCAGGCAAAAAAATAATATTAACACCAAGAAATTTTTAGCGTAACAGATCTTCGATATTTTCAGAACCGAGGGCTTTTTCCACTTCATCCAGCTTAATAAATGTGGTGCGGGTATGGGGTAGTTTATATCTTTTAAAGACCCCTTTATCTAATAGATAATAGAGCTTGCGCTGGGAGATACGGAGAACTTTGGCCGCTTCGGTGATGCGCAAAATTTTTGGGGCCGGGGGCTTGCGGATATCCTTCATTGCTTCCTGCTGGCTAAGCATGGAATTTTCCAGGCGCTCTATTCTATCTTCCATCGAAACAAGGCGGTCCTTGATCTCGGTCATCACCAAAAAAATCACCTCGGCCTCAATCCCCTCACGCTCTTTAACTCCCAACTCTCTTTCCTTTTCATTGCGAAAACTAAGGGCATCAATCCGGGAACGGAAATACTTGCGGAATCTTTTTTTGCGGTATGTCCAAGCAATGCAATGGGGAGAGGCTCGATCCTTGGCAACAGTGTAGGAAACTTTCATGAAATTCGAATTGATCGGGAAGAATACTTGGGATAGATCAGAATGGTTTAAACCAAGCCGAGATGAGCGACAAGAATTTTCCCGATGTTATCCGCGAGATCCACCAGCAGGACAACCGCTATGGTAAAGGTGCCTATTACTTCATTCGTGAAGCCCTCGATCATACCCTTAAAAATACGCAGAAGAGCAAAAAGGGAAAAGGGGGACATGTATCGGGAATAGAATTGCTCGAGGGCATCCGTGACTACGCCTTGGATCGCTTCGGACCGATGACCCTAACCATGATGAACCATTGGAATATCCGTAAATGTAGGGATTTTGGGGAGATTGTTTTCAACCTGGTCGAGCACGGCATCCTCGGTCGCACCGAAAATGATTCGCTCGAGGATTTTGAACAGGGCTACGATTTCCAGCAGGCATTCCGTGACCCCTTTCTTCCGGCCAAAAGAAAATCTCCGCCCCCAGAACTGAACTAACTACCTCACCTCCCGCCGAAAAGGGCGTAAAGGAAATAGACCAGGGCGAGGAGTCCCAGTGCCTGATAAATTTTTTTTATCCTCTTCCGATTTTCCCCGGATCCAAAAACTCCTCCCTGAGAACATTCCCCGTACTCGGTCTCACTCTGCGCATACTTAGCACGCGACTGGCATACAGGGCAGTTATTCCCATCCGAGGGGTGCCACTCAAAGTCACATTCGGGGCAATTATTGAATTTTTCCATGGGTCAAACTAGGGGGATTATCGATTTTCTCTTGCACTCTCTTAAAATAACTCAAGAAACTTTAACAGCCCATTATAAGAGTACTGTGAAATCCTGCTTCCTCTCCATTCGTCCGATCCTGTTGTCCGCTCTCGCTCTGTTGCTGCCAACACTCGGTTTAGGTGGGGTCTTAAATCAAGAACTTTCCTTCATCCAGTCCAAGGCAATGGAGGGAGATTCCTATTATCAGGGAGCCCTGGCTATCTTCTACAAGTATGGGGAAAAAGGCTTGCCAATTGATTTGGTGGAATCGGAAAGATGGGCAAAACTGGCTGCCGAGAAAGATGGTGGCATCGGACTCGCCGTGCTCGCATCCATTGAACTCGAGAGAGGTAAGACCGAGCGGGGACAATTTCTCTACGACGAAGCATACCTGCACTCCAGCTTACGCGATCTGGAGAAGGCCAAAGACCCCATCGCCCAGTTTTGCATCGGGTTGATGGAGATGGATAACCCGCCCCGCAATATTGAAAAAGGACTTCGTAGCCTGGAACGTTCGGCCGACCAAGGATTTGCCACCGCCCAAGCCACATTGGGGATGATCTATTTCACCGGCATTGGTGTACCCCGCGATCCCAAGGAAGCAATCAAATGGTGCTCTCACGCTTCCAGGCAAAAACTTCCGCTGGGTATGTTTTACCTGGGTATGGCTTATTCCGCCGGGGATGGTGTGAAGAGGAACAACGATTTCTCCAACCGTTGGATTGGCGGTGCCGCCGAAAGAGGATTATCAATGGCTCAACTTACCATCGGGATGAAATTGGCCCTTGGGGATGGTATTGATCGCGACCTCGATCTTGGAGTCCAATGGCTCAGACAGGCATCTA
>Ga0181558_10000847_pt1 | contig 28946 bp, 19 predicted proteins | sample 011ome_22_FD_133754 | JGI IMG/M metagenome (GOLD analysis project Ga0181558, IMG submission 133754) | Coastal salt marsh microbial communities from the Groves Creek Marsh, Skidaway Island, Georgia - 011507BT metaG (megahit assembly) | ecosystem: Environmental > Aquatic > Marine > Intertidal...
AAGCTTTTGTATATCCCCTTCGCTTAAGGAGGCCGCAAAGGTAAGTAGTCTTTTTTATTCTGATGGTATCTTTCTTAACCTTTTTTTAATCTTTTTTTTAAACCCTTATTATTAAAGGGATTAAAAACGAAAACGAATCTAATAAACGCTCAGTTTTCGAATAAGTTTCAAATACTGCATATTTTTTGGAATTGACTTTGTTTGGGCATCGTCTAGGTCTACTTTAACTACGTTTCCGTTCGCTATACCCACCATTATATTTTGCTCTCCTTTTAATAAAGCGACAACTGCTGCTTCGCCTAAACGAGTTGATTGCAACCGATCTAAAAAAGTCGGAGCCCCTCCTCTCTGCATATGTCCTAAAATAGCTATTCGCATACGATCGCTTTCTACGCCCCGTGACTTTAACTCGGTTAATAATTCTTTTGCTCCGCCCAACGCGTCTCCCTCAGCTACGACAACAATGCTGGATTTCTTGGCGATTAATGCTCTCCTCACTTTTTCCTCAAACTCATCTAAATCTTCTTTCCGCTCTGGCATAAACACCTCTTCTGCCCCACTCGCCGCAGCAGCGTTTAGTGCAAGAATTCCTGAATTATTACCCATTACTTCTACTAAAAAGAGTCTGTGGTGAGAGCTAGCCGTATCCCGAATTTTATCAATAGCATCAATAATCGTGTTTAAAGCTGTATCAAACCCAATTGTATAATCAGTACCATTAATATCATTATCAATGGTACCTGGAATACCGATCACCGGAATATTATGCTCATGACTGAAGACCTGGCCTCCTTTAAAAGATCCATCTCCACCAATAATAACCAAGGCTCCTATATTTCTATCTTTTAAATTTTGATAAGCTCTCTTCCTGAATTCAGGTAATTTAAAATTTTCGCTTCTGGCAGTACCGAGAATCGTTCCTCCTCGTTGGATAATATTTGAAACTTCATCATAAGAAAGTGCCTTCATTCGGTTTTCAACTAAACCATTAAACCCGTCCACAACTCCAAACACCCCAATGTTATGATAAATTGCTGCTCTGGCAACAGCTCTTATACAAGCATTCATACCGGGTGCATCTCCTCCAGAAGTTAATACGGCAATATTTTGTATTTTTGACATGTTTAAAGAATCAATATTATGCGGATCTATTTGCTTATAACTACACTTCTTCTGTCCTCCATTTCTATGGCTCAAAATGACAAAGGCCGTAGTTTGTTTTTTGGTGTAACTGCTGGAACAAAAATAGCAAATAATAATCATGCTTGGCGCTACAGTGGATACTACAGTCATTTCGGTACAGATCGTACACAGCTGGAGCACACCTTAATGGATAACCCTACCAATTACACCACTATCAGAGATATGCTAGGTGGCTACGATTATATCGTACCATTCGGTGCTTATTCACTCAATATTCGTTACACTCCGGGTTTATTGACAGGACTGACATTGGGTTATCAGATCAGTCCCAATCTGCAAATGAATGTAGAAGGAAACTTTAACCGTTTAAAGGTGCGTGATATATTTACGATTGAAGTCTATGATTTTTCTGGAGGAGCATCCCAACCGCAATATAGACAAGGACAAATTTATGCAGAAGAAAGTCGTTTCGATGGACGATTCAATTTTGACTACGTTGCAGACGGCAATAAGGCTAAATTCATTATTGGTGGCAGTCTACTTTATTCTTTCTGGAGAATGGATGAACATCTGGCCATATTTAACAACTATACAATGGCTCTTTTTAGCCAATTCTCAAATATTCCTCCTGGTGAGAATAATGTGGTACGAGGAGGCGGCCTAGGTCTAGGAGCTAATCTGGGAGTAGAATACCGTATCAATCAAAAAATAGTCAGTCAAATCATGTATCAACCTTATCACAGTTCCGTTGATTATGGCGTTTCTATTAATAAGCGTATTCTATTACAACACGATATTATCGTTCGCTTTTTATGGAAATAAAATATCCTGTTTTTTTATGGAATATTAATTAGGTAGGCATCCATATAGGTGAAGAACCAATTTAACCACCTAAGATGTACAATAGGACTATATGCTTTTTAGCGCATTATTTCGAAAAAATATCGCCCAGTTCTCCGACGAACAACTCGCACAAAAAGTGGGAGAAGGAGATAAACGAGCTCTTGCTGAGCTCTTTAAAAGGTTTGCGCCACTGGTTAATGGTGTTGCGCTCAAATACGTAAAGAATAAAACAGAAGCGGACGATTTATTAATGCATGTGTTTGAAAAGTTGACCGATAAATTAGATCGACATGAGGTTAATAATTTCAGCAGTTGGATTCATACGGTCACCCGAAATGAGTGCTTAATGTTTCTGCGCAAACAAAAACGATTGACAACTGATGTTGAACAAACTTTGCTAAAACAAGCCGATGATAGTCCTGACACATTTGCGGAAAAACTAGAGCATGAAGAAACGCTTTTGAAATTGGAAGAAGAAATCGAAAAATTGAAACCGCTTCAAAAGCAAGCAATAGAACTTTTTTACCTGGAAAATAGATGTTACCAAGAGGTTGCTGTCATGATGGAAATTGAATTAAAAAAAGTAAAGAGTCTCATCCAGAATGGAAAACGTAATTTAAAAATAGCTTTGGACAAGAAATAGAAATGGCTTTAGAAAATAAACATATCGATTTTGATCGTTTGGCTCGTTACTTGCAAAATGAAATGTCTGCCCTAGAAAGAAACGGATTTGAAAAAGAGGCTTTATCAAATTCGTTTCTCGCTGAGGCCATTGAAGGTTATGAAAATAATCCGGAGAGTTTTGAGGATTTTGAGCAGAAATATAAAAAAGAATTATCCGGCGACAAAGATTATACATTTTTGATTAGCCTCTCGATATTGGGTTTATTATTCCTACTAGCCTATGTGATCGATTTTGAAGATTCTAAAAATGGACAAGCTTACATAAAGGAAAAAAGCATTCACAAAGACCTCTATGTTGAGCACGTGATGACAGAGGTTGAGATTGAACACATTCCGCTTGCTATAGACACACTAGCGATGATGAATGCAAATGAAATGATACCACTCGCAGAATTAAAAGCGAAACAATCCGAAGGGATTCCAACATCAGAAGAGGAAAAACCTAACAATGAAGATGAATTGATCATAATCGAAGAAACATCAATCACTCACGACGACTATCATTATGTATCAGAGGAGAAGTATCGTTTAGGTCAAAATAGTCTTGAGACGGTATATATGCATGATTTGATGGTTGTTGATTACCGCGTCATAACACGTAATAAAAAGAAAATCAGCTATACAAGGTTAAATTTGAGTGGTGTCTCTGCTGCCAATGAGTATGAAAATGAGTCGGAAGAAAAATGGACTGAGACGGAGGTCGAAGTGCCTTATGTAAACTATTTAAGGAGGAGTATGGAGCATTTTGCGGATGGTGACTATAAAAAGGCGTTGAATCGTTATCAAACTATTTTAGAGCAATACAACAACGATATAAACGCGCATTTTTACGGTGGATTATGCCTTTACAATCTGGGCCAATACGATAAAACAATTGAACATCTGAATATCCTTCTTGAGGATGAGTATCACGTATTTGATCAAGAAGCAGCTTGGTATAAAGCCAATTCATTGATTCGACTGAACCGAAAAGAAGAAGCGAAATCTGTTTTAAAAACGATCATCGCTCAAGATGGTTTTTATTCTTCTCAAGCAATCAAGCTGAGTAAATCATTATAATATTTCTTGATTGACGAGATAGGAGGAATTCTTTCGTTATTGGTCAATTTCTCCCTAAAACCTAGCTGGTCAATGCCCTTACTTTGATATCTTTCCTTAAATTTGCGGTTTGATTAAAATTGCAAAAGAATACATGGACATTCCAAAAAAATACGAGCCAGGAAAATGTGAAGACAAGTGGTACGCACACTGGATGAATCAGAATTATTTTCACTCTGAACCAGACGAACGCGAGCCCTACACTATAGTTATTCCTCCACCTAATGTCACAGGTGTATTGCATATGGGGCATATGTTAAACAATACCATTCAAGATGTATTGATTAGACGTGCTCGTATGCAAGGTAAAAATGCCTGCTGGGTTCCGGGTACTGACCATGCCTCTATCGCCACTGAAGCTAAAGTGGTTAAAAAATTACGCGATGAAGGCATCAAAAAGTCGGACCTGAGTCGTTCAGAGTTTTTAGGACATGCGATGGACTGGAAGGATAAATATGGCGGTGTTATTCTTGAACAATTAAAAAAATTAGGAGCTTCATGCGACTGGGAAAGAACGGATTTCACGATGAATCCAGACTATTCTGACAGCGTTATTGACGTATTCCTCGATCTATACAAAAAAGGTAAGATCTACAGAGGAGAACGAATGATTAACTGGGATCCTGCAGCAGAGACGGCATTGTCAGATGAGGAAGTACTCCATAAAGAAGTTAATTCAAAACTCTACCACGTACGTTACAAAATAGAAGGCACCGAAGATGCTTGGTTAACAATTGCAACCACACGACCTGAAACGATACTAGGGGATACAGCTATCTGTATCAATCCAAATGACGCTCGGTTCTTGCATTTGCATGGAAAAAGGGCGATCGTCCCGATTTCAAACCGTTCCGTTCCAATTATTCAAGACGAATATGTAGAAATGGAATTTGGTACAGGCTGTTTAAAAGTAACACCTGCGCACGACGAGAATGATTATAACCTCGGGCAAAAACATAATTTAGAGACATTAGATATTCTCCATGATGACGGAACGCTCAATAAACATGGGCTGCACTATGAAGGTCAAGATCGTTTTGAAGTGAGAAAAGCTATCGCTAAAGAACTGGATGAATTAGGATATCTTATAAAAGTAGAAGACCATATTAATAAAGTTGGTTATTCAGAACGAACAAATGCTGTTATTGAACCAAAACTCTCTTTGCAGTGGTTTGTGGATATGAAGAAACTCTCTGAGCCGGCGCTTAAAACGGTTATGGACGGTGAGATCAATTTCTATCCCGAAAATATGAAAAACACATACCGTCACTGGATGGAAAACATCAAAGATTGGTGTATCTCTAGACAGTTATGGTGGGGACACCAAATTCCGGCTTTCTACTTCGGTAAAGGAGATGAAGATTATGTGGTTGCAAAAACCATGGAAGAAGCTATTGAAAAAGCAACTCAAAAAGCTGGACGTCCAATTACTGCAGAAGACTTAAAACAAGATGAGGATGTTTTAGACACATGGTTCTCTTCTTGGTTATGGCCTATTTCTGTATTTAAGGGTTTAACGGACCAAGGAAATAGTGAGATCAAATATTATTATCCAACCAATGATTTAGTAACTGCTCCGGAAATTATGTTTTTCTGGGTAGCGCGAATGATTATCGCTGGTTTTGAGTATATGGACGAACCTCCTTTCAAGAATGTTTATTACACTGGAATTGTAAGAGACAAGTTGGGACGAAAGATGTCTAAATCATTAGGGAATTCTCCCGATCCTATCAAACTGATTGATGAGTACGGAGCGGACGGGGTCAGATTAGGTGTACTAATTTTATCGCCTGCCGGGAATGACCTCCCTTTTGACAGCTCACAATGCGAGCAAGGAAGAAATTTTTCGAATAAAATTTGGAACGCCTTTCGATTAGTGAATAGCTGGGAATGGCGTGATATTCCTCAACCCGAATCAAGTATTGTCGCAATCGATTGGTTTGAAAGTAAATTAAATACATCGATAGAAGTGATTAATGATCACTTTGAAAAATTCAGAATATCAGATGCCTTGATGGCCACTTATAAGTTAATCTGGGATGATTTCTGCTCATGGTATTTAGAAATAGTTAAACCAGGGTATCAGCAACCCATTGACGCAAAAACATTAGAATCTACTATCGGTTTCTTCGAGAAATTACTGCAACTTATTCACCCATTTATGCCTTTTGTTTCGGAAGAGATTTGGCATTGGCTTCGTGAACGTGGCGAAGGGGAAGACATCATTGTAAGCAGCTGGCCTGAATCAGGAGGTATTGATACAGACATTCTAAAACGTTTTGAAGTTGCGATGGAAGTCATCTCTAACATTCGCAATATCCGCAAGCAAAACAATATTGCCAATAAAATTAAACTCGATTTATCAGTAAAAGTAAATGCAGATAAACTTGAAGGTTTTGACGCTGTCATTCAGAAAATGGGAACACTATCCGCTCTAGAATACACGGATGAGAAAGTCGGAAACGCCTTTAGTTTTATTGTTCAAAACAACGAATACTATATTCCATTTGGAGAACAAATTGACCTTGAGGAGGAAAAGAAAAAATTAGAGGCAGAACTAGAATACGCTGAAGGTTCGCTGAATATCGTTCGTAAAAAACTTGGCAACGAGCGTTTTGTGAATAATGCACCAGAGCAAGTTGTTGCTATTGAGCGCAAAAAGGAATCAGATGCGCTCAGCAAAATTGAAATATTAAAAGATAAACTAGCAGAGTTAAATTAACTCGCTCAAAAAGCTATAATTATGAAATATGATGTTGTTATCATTGGATCAGGACCTGGAGGATATGTTGGAGCCATTCGCTGTGCTCAATTAGGTCTAAAAACTGCAATTATAGAAAAATATAATACACTTGGTGGGACCTGTTTAAATGTTGGATGTATTCCTTCAAAAGCTCTATTGGATTCTTCTGAGCATTTTCATAATGCGGCGCATAATTTTGAAAAGCATGGTATTGAAATCAATTCACCTAAAGTGAATATGGCACAGATGATTGCAAGAAAAAATTCCGTTGTTTCACAGACCTGTGATGGTGTTCAATTCTTAATGGATAAAAATAAGATTGATGTTCTCACTGGAGTTGGGTCATTTATCAATAAGAATACGATTCAAATCACGGATAGTGAAGGTAAGACGACTCAAATCGAAACAAAGAATACAGTCATTGCTACAGGTTCCAAGCCAAATTACTTTCCAGGAATGGAGCCCGACAAAGATCGAATCATTACTTCAACTGAAATGCTAAACCTAGAGGAGGTTGCTGAAAATCTTATCGTGATAGGTGGAGGTGTGATCGGATTAGAATTAGGAAGCGTGCAAGCACGATTAGGTTCTAAAGTGAATGTGATTGAATTTGCAGACCGTATCCTTCCGACAATGGATAAAGCGGTTTCGAAAGAAATGACGAAAGTGCTCAAAAAAGAAGGATTTAAATTCAATTTGAATCACCGTGTTCAAAATGTTGAAAACACTGGTAAAGGTGTTAAAGTAACAGCTTTGAACAAAAAAGGTGAAGAAGTAAGTTTTGAAGGTGATTATTGTTTAGTTGCTGTGGGACGTAAACCTTTTACAGAAGGATTAGGCTTGGAAAATGCAGGTGTGAAGATGGGTGATAGAGGCATGGTAGCTGTCAACGATCATCTTGAAACAAATGTGCCGGGGATTTATGCAATCGGTGATGTCGTTCGTGGAGCGATGCTGGCCCATAAAGCCGAAGAAGAAGGTGTTTTTGTTGCCGAATTAATAGCCGGACAAAAACCGCATTTAAACTACAACCTTATTCCGGGAGTCGTTTATACTTGGCCTGAGGCAGCGGCTGTTGGAAAAACAGAAGAAGAATTAATAGCAGCTGGAATTAAATACAAATCGGGTTCATTCCCTGTAAAAGCATTGGGTAGAGCCAGAGCGAGTATGGATATCATGGGAATGGTAAAGATCCTCGCGGATGCAGAAACAGATGAAGTATTAGGAGTGCATATGGTCTCTGCAAGAGCAGCCGATATGATCATGGAAGCGGTTACGGCAATGGAGTACAGAGCCTCAGCTGAAGATATGGCCCGTATTTGTCATCCACATCCGACTTATACCGAAGCAACAAAAGAAGCAGCGTTAGCGGCAACGGAAAATCGCGCATTGCACATTTAAACCTCAAGCTTAAAGAACTTTTATTACAGATTGCTTGTTAGCATCCTATGGCAAAGACAAAAAAGACAGGTATACTCTTGATTAATTTAGGAACGCCAGACAGTCCTTCTGTCCGCGACGTGAGAAGCTATCTTTCTCAATTTCTAAATGACCCGAGAGTAATCGATATTAATCCAGTTGGTCGGGCAGTTTTAGTGAACGGAATTATTGTACCGTTTCGCGCACCTCAATCTGCTAAGATTTATAAAGAACTATGGAAAGAATGGGATGGAGAGTCTCCTTTGCTCACCTATGGGATTAAACTAAGAGATGCCCTTCGTGAAAAATTTGCCGAGCACGAGCATATTGATGTGGAGTTTGGGATGCGATATAAAAACCCTTCACTAGAGGACGTTTTAGGTAAAATGGAAAAGAAAGGCTACGATGAAATGATCATCTTTCCTTTATTTCCGCATTATGCAAGTTCATCTTCTGGATCAGCCATCGAAAAAGCCCTTAAGATCATAAAAAAATGGTGGGCATTGCCATCGATTAAATTGATAGCTGATTTCTTTGATGACCCAGGCTATATAGATGCTTTTGTTGATCGAGGGCAACAATATGACCCTGCATCATACGACCATGTTCTTTTTAGCTATCATGGTTTACCGATGCGACAGCTTGATAAGGTACACCCTGAATTTAAATGTGCTGACTGTGATTGTCATCTTGCGTTTAAACCTGATCAATTGCGCTGTTATCGTAATCAATGTTTTGAAACGACTCGTCTAATTGCTGATAAGCTAGGGATACCAGAGGAGAAATATACTGTTGCATTTCAATCACGCTTAGGTAAAACACCTTGGCTGCAACCGTATTCGGATAAAGTGGTGGAAGATCTGGCTAAAAATGGAGCAAAACGCATATTAGCTTTCTCAGCTGCATTTATCGCCGATTGTTTGGAAACGACGATTGAAATTGGTGACGAATACCAAGAAATTTTTGAAGAACATGGAGGAGAAAAAATTCAACTGGTAGAAAGTTTAAATGACTCACCAAAATGGATTGATGCTGCTCATAATATCATAAGTACCCATTTAGAAGGTTAGCCTCAATTGAGTGCGTGATAAATTTAGTAGATGGTATAAATCACAAACCATGCATTCTAGCTCCCTTAAATTATGAAGCTCATTCTGTCCTATCTTCTCACACCGATCTTCTTCTTCTTTTTTGGGTTGATACTGGTCATATTTCACTTCATCCAAGTAATTGTCTTAAATCTATTTGGACACAAGTTGCACGATAAAAGTGTAACCTCACTCAATTTCTGGCTAATGAATTGTATGTTCATACTGGGCACTCGTATTCGGTTTAAAGGTTTTGATCAAAAGTTAGACCAAGTACCCACTCTATTTGTCAGCAACCACCAAAGTATGTGGGATATCCCACCAGTAATGTGGAAATTGCGAAAATGGAGGATAAAATATATTGCAAAGGCGTCATTATCTCGCTTTATACCAAGTATTTCATACAATCTTAGGCACGGAGGATCTTTATCTATTGATCGTAAAGATCGAGAGGGTTCGGTTGAAAAAATTAAAGAATTCGCTGCCTTTATTCAAAAAAACGGTTTCTCTATCTGCATATACCCAGAAGGTACAAGAAGTAGAGACGGAATTGTTAAGCAGTTTAAACCCTCGGGGATTGATGCTATACTGGAAGTACTGCCAGATATTCAAGTTGTCCCAGTTGCTATTAAAAATACAGGTAAAATAGATAATAAAGGTAAGTTCAATAAAAACCGAGGCATACAAACGGAATTTACTATGTTGCCAAAACGGAAACTGAACCGTGAGAAATTAACCGAAGAGTTGGAGTCCATTCGTCAAGAGATTATTGCGGCAATTAATCAAAAACCATAAAAAACGCATAGGTCTCTCATCTTTCATTCCCATTGCTTTTGAAATATTAGACAGTTCATTATCTTTGGTGATATCACTAAATAGATAACATGGGAAGAGCATTTGAATTTAGAAAAGCACGTAAAATGAAGCGTTGGGGACAAATGTCCAAAACGTTTACTAAGATTGGTAGAGAGATTACGAAAGTAGCCAAAGAAGGTGGGCCGGATCCAGATTCCAATTCTAAGCTACGTTTACTTATTCAAAATGCTAAGGCGGCCAACATGCCCAAGGATAATGTTGAACGTGCTATTAAAAAAGCAACGGAAAAGAATCAAGAAGATTGGGATGAGCGTGTTTATGAAGGTTATGCCCCACATGGAATTGCGGTACTCGTTGAAACATTGACCGATAATTCTACACGCACAGTAGCGAATGTACGGGCAGCTTTTAATAAATGTGATGGCTCACTGGGCACGAGCGGCAGTGTTGAGTTTCTTTTTGAGCATAAGTGTATGTTTAAAATAGACGCCACTGATATCGACTTGGAAGAATTTGAATTCGAAATGATCGATTATGGTGCAGAGGAGATTGATAAGGATGATGATGACAACGAAATCATTATCTACGGTCAATTCGCAGATTTCGGAAATATTCAAAGTGCACTTGAAGAAAAGAAATTTGAAATTAAGGAAGCGCAATTAGAGCGTGTTCCAATGGACACAAAGACACTCACTGAAGAACAAGAGGAAGATGTGAATAAACTAATCGAAAGGTTAGAGGAAGATGATGATGTTCAGCAGGTGTTTCATACAATGGGATAGTTCATATTCCATTTGATAAGAAAAAAGAGGCATTCAATATGGATGCCTCTTTTTTGTTAGCTAAATGAATGAATAAAAAAATCCGCCTCGAATTCCTAAATGGAATTGAAGCGGATTCTTGCTTTCTTAGAGTTTTAGCAGCTATTTCAATACGGTAATATGTCCGTTTATTTTATGACGTTTCGCTCATCGTTTCTTTGAATTCGATTCGCCAAACATAAACACCATCTTCAACCAATCCCATATCTCCATAGGTTCCATCCCAACCATAGGTCGCATCATAGGATTCAAAAACCATTTCTCCCCATCGGTTAAACATCATCAAGTGGTAATTATAGATATCAATACCCGAGTAGAAAACTGGTTTGAATTCATCATTAAACGAATTGCCATCCAGTGTAAATGTGTTAGGGATAAAGTAAAGCAAAGCATCCTTAATGGTTATGTACTGTTCAACCATATCCTCGCAGCCATAATCGCTGATTGCTCTCAATCGAATTCTGTATTCTTTGTTACCAACTGCTGGATATAGATGAGATGGATGCTCCGCCTCTGAACCTGTTCCGTCTCCAAAATCCCATATATAAGAGTCTGCATACATCGATTCATTTGTGAAGTCGACTTCGGTGTCATTCACAGTGATATCATCAGGGCTATAACGGAATGCTGCTATTGGTTGTGGTACGATATCTATATAGTTATCATAGGTCACTGTATTTTCACATCCTGCTGGCGACGTTAACGTTAATGTAACATCATAGAAGCCAGCTGTAGAATAAACATGTGAAGGTGTTTTTCCAGTAGCTGTGCTTCCGTCTCCAAATGCCCATTCGAACGCTATTCCATCAGTCAATGAAGCAAAGTTAATTTCAAATGGTGCACAACCTTGAAGTTGATCGGCAGTGAACGCAATTTCCGGTAATGGATGAACTGTTACCATCACATCATCCGTATTGGTACAACCTCCTGCTGTTGTCCCAGTCACCGTTTAGATTGCTGTTGATCCCGGTGTAAACGAAACACCATCCACTACTCCACCATCCCAAACATAAGTGTCTGCTCCGCCTCCGGTTAATACCAATGTGGCATCTTCACAAATCTCATCAGGCACAGCAGTTGCTGTTACTGTTGGAAGTGGATTGACTGTTACAGTAATATCATCTGTTCCTTCGCAACCGTTAGCATCTGTCCCTGTTACTGTGTACGTAGTTGTTGCTGCAGGTGTAAAAGCAACACCATCCGTAACGCCGCCATCCCATGTATAGGTTCCGCCTAAACCGGCTCCCGATCCTGATAAAGTGACTGCATCACCATCACAAACCGCAAAGTCAGCTCCTGCATCAATAACAGGATTTGGATTTACAGTCGTTAAAATGAGCAGCATAAGAACGGGGAGTTCGGATGCGTTAGTTCATAGAGTAGGTATATCGTTAATAATGTTGGTGATGCAAGCTAGAAAAAAAATCAACTTTCTGACCTTCATTTTATTAACAAAAAAAACCGGTCGTACAACTGTGAACGACCGGTTAAATTTTTAACGAATCTTCTCCTATTTTAAGATGGTAATATGTCCAGTTAAATAATATCTTTCATCGCTCATCGTATCTCCAAACTCGATTTTATAAACGTAGACGCCATCTTCGATAATATCTCCTCCGCCGTATGAACCATTCCATCCATAATTCGCGTCATATGTTTCAAAGACGATTTCACCCCATCTATTGAAGATAGTCATATGGAAATCATATATATCCATACCAGAGTAGAAGATTGGTTTAAACTCTTCATTAAATGAATCTCCATCTGGCGTGAACACATTTGGAATATAATAAATCAAAGCATCCTTAACCGTAATGATTTGCTCGGCTATATCTTCACATCCAAAATCATTTGTTGCAGTTAAGTGCACTAGGTACGTTCTATCTCCTACTTTAGGATATAAATGACTTGGACTTTCAGCAAATTCAAGCTCTGAACCATCTCCAAAATCCCATTCGTATGAATCAGCATAGAGAGAGGTATTCTTGAAATTCACTCTTGTGTCTGCTACTGTAATTGAAGTCGGTGAATAGGTAAATTGTGCAACCGGCACTTCAACAACATCAATATAACCTGCGTAGGTTGCTGTATTTGAGCATCCCTCAGCAGAAGTAATAATTAACGTAACGCTATACAGACCAGCTGTAGAATAAGTATGGGTAGTCATGGCACCTGTACCTATTGATCCATCTCCAAACTCCCAGCTATATGCAGCACCAGGAGAGAAAGACTCAAAATTAACTTGAAGCGGTGCACAACCTGAAAGTACGTCTCCAGCAAAAGACACCGTTGGTATAGGGTTGACCGTTACTGTCACTTCATCTGTGCCAGAACAACCTAGATCCGAAGTACCAATGACAGTATATGTTGTTGTTGTTGCTGGTGTAAATGCTACACCATTTGTAACACCTCCATCCCAATCATACACTCCTCCAAATCCTAGTCCAGTTGCATTTAGTGTAACTGATTCACCTTCACAAATAGAAAGGTCATCTCCAGCATCAATATCTGGTGCCGCCTCTAATGTAACTGTTACATTATCTGTGCCTTCGCATCCATTAACATCTGTTCCAGTAACCGTATAAGTTGTTGTCGCTACAGGAGTGAATGCCACGCCATCCGTGACGCCTCCATCCCAAACATATACACCACCCATTCCAGCACCTGAGCCTGAAAGAGTCACTTCTTCACCTTCACATATCTCAATATCCGGACCTGCATCAATAACAGGTAATGGATTAACTGTTACTGTTACATCATCTGTATTTGAACATCCTGCTGCTGTCGTACCAGTCACCGTATAAACTGTTGTGGCTCCAGGCGTAAACGCTACACCGTCAGTTATTCCACCGTCCCAGTCATAAGTACCATCTACTCCAGCTCCTGAACCAGCAAGCGTAACTTCTTCGCCATCGCATACAGTTACATCAGCACCTGCGTCAATAATAGGTGTATCTTCAACTGTAATTGTAACATCTGCTGTGTTGACACAACCATTGGCGTCTGTTCCTGTCACTGTATATGTAGTTGCACCTATATCAACTGGCGTAAAGGCTACACCATCATCCACTAATGGATCCCAGACGTACGTCTCTGCTCCTCCACCAGTAACCGTAACTTCATCACCCAAGCAAATTAAATCATCACTTGCGTCTGCCGTTACATCTGGCAAATCGTTTACTGTGATATCGATTGAATAAGGACAGTCAAGATCACTATCACTAGTAGTTGTATAAGTTGTCGTTCCTAATGGCGGAGTAAATGCAACACCATTTGTTACACCACCATCCCAAGTGACCGTTCCACCAGTTTCAGAAGTAGCTTCTAAAGTTACTTCTTCACCAATACAAACTTCAGTTGCTGAAGCGGTTGTAGTTAAGTCTGTACAATCAACATCACAGATATCAAACGCATCTGCAGTAATAGATATATGCCACCAACAGTATACATTATCCGTAGGCGTAGCGCTCATTGTCAAAACTGCCGTTGGTCCACCTGCTGTAAATGTAGCTTCTCCTTCTTGCCAATAGCAAACGTCGCCAACAAAAGTAACGCTACCTGCAACGACACCATCAACTACAAGGTTGGTTGTTTGATTTCTAGTTGCCGAAGCACCACCCCAGAAACCACCAGTTCCGTGAAAGTTCCCTGCATTAAAACAAAATGTATACGTTTCACCTGGCGTTAATCCTGTAATTATCGTTTGACTCAATTCAGTAACACCTCCACAAACACCTTGAATCCAATCTTCATGTCCATTAGGAGGCAAGTCAACAGCACAGTCAAAAGGACCTACCACACCTGCATTAGGACCATCTGTATCTGATACATCAGGGCTTCCAGCAGTAAATGTCCAACCCGGAGGGGTTGAACTCAATCCGGGAGTTGTTCCGTTTGTAGGAGATATTGTTTGTGAAAACAATGAAAATTGTAGTGTCAAAAAAGCTAAAAGGAGTATTCGTTTCATGATTATAGCAATAAGTTTGGTCGACACGAGATAATAATCATTCGCTATACATACACATTATCAGTGTTTTAAAACGCGAAATATGGAATTATCTCATTTCATAAAGTTAATTTCTATTCAGTTGGTTAAAAAATAATTTAATACTTATTTACACCTATAACGAATGTATTCCGGTAACGTTGCCTTTTTGAAATAAAAAAGGCATCCGTCTATAACGAATGCCTTCACTAATTATAGTTCCGGGTATTATTTCAAGACCGTGATATGTCCGTCTACATAATGACGTTTATCACTCATTGTATCTCCAAATTCAATTTTATAGATGTACACACCATCCTCCACTAGGCCCAAACCTCCGAAAGAGCCATCCCAGCCGAAATTGGCATCATAGGACTCAAAAACAAGTTCACCCCAGCGATTAAAAATCATCATATGGAAATCGTAGATATCTAAACCTGCTGTAAATTGAGGTTTAAACTCCTCATTAAACGAATCACCATCAGGCGTAAAGGTATTTGGTATATAAAAGATAATTACATCTTTAATATAGATAACCTGATCTACCACATCCTCACAACCGTAATCATTTGTTGCCGTTAAGCGCACGTTATAACTACGATCACCTTCCGGTGCATATGTGTAAGTCGGATTATCTGCTTCAGAATTTGAACCATCACCAAACGACCATTCGTATGCATCTGCATAGATTGAATTGTTGATAAAATCAACTTCCGTATCGGTGACATCAATATCATATGGTGCATAAGAGAATTGCGCTACAGGTGTCTCTAATACATGCACATACCCTTCGTAAATTTCAGTATCAATACATCCTTCAGCACTAGTCGCAGTCAGCCTAACGCTGTATAACCCAGAACTTGTATAAGTGTGAATAACTGGTGATCCGGTGCCTATACTTCCATCACCGAACTCCCACTCAAACTCAACGCCTTCACCATAAGATTCAAAACTAACACGCAATGGCGCACAGCCCGTTAAATTGTCGCCTGCAAAAGCAACGAGTGGCAATGGATTTACGGTAACAGTCACCTCATCGGTATTTGTACACCCGTCTGTCGTTGTACCAGTTACAGTATAAGTCGTTGTTTCCATAGGAGAGAATAAAACCCCATCTGTCAGCCCATCTGACCAAAGGTAAACACCCCCCATGCCCGCACCAGATCCATTTAGAATTACAGATTCACCTTCGCAAATCTCTTGATCATCTCCTGCATCGATATCAGGCAACGGAATTACTGTAACAACTACATTGTCTGAATTTTCACAACCATTTGCATCCGTTCCAGTAACTGTATATGTATCTGTTGCATCTGGTGTAAACACAACGCCATCTACAATACCACCCGTCCAAATATAAACGCCATCAATGCCAGCTCCAGAAGCTGTGAGAATAACCTCTTCACCAATACATAATTCTTGATCAGGACCAGCTTCTACAGCAGGTAAATCAAAAACGGTCACAGTTACATCATCTGTATTGATACATCCATTTGCATCGGTTCCAATTACCGTATATAAAGTTGTCGCATCAGGCACAAACGCAACACCATCGGTGACGCCTCCATCCCATGCATATGTACCACCTAAACCAGCACCTGTCGCTGCAAGCGTTGCTTCATCACCATCACATATAGCAAAATCGGCACCCGCATCGATCACTGGATTCGGCAAGACAGTTATTGTAAAATCAGCAACATCAGGCACACAAGGTGCAACTGCATCTACAGTATAGGTAAAGGTATAGTCTCCAGCACCAAGACCACTGGCATCTAACACCCCCGTTACAGGATCAAATTGACCACTTGCCGTTGTCTCCAACCAAATACCGATATCATTATTTCCATCTAACAGGTCATCTAAATCAATCGTTGTACCATCCGTATTACAGAGGCTAACTGTACTATCTAGACCAGCTAATGCCTCTCGATTAATTGTAATTGTCATTATCGCGGTATCATCTTCACATGGATCAAGACCCAAGGCTATATATTCAAAAGTGTAATCTCCCTCATCAACACCAGCGGCATCTAAGATTCCTGTGACATCATCAAAACCTCCTGATGGAATCGGAGAAGTTTCAGACCATAAACCACCGAGTTCTGCATCCACAGACAACAGTGTATTTAAGTCCAAGGATGATCCTCCATCATTACATAGAACACTTGTACTATCATCTCCGGCATTTGCTCCTCCGCTAAAATCGATAATAATTGGTTCGACATCCATACAACCTAAATCAGGATCACCCATCATTACATACACCGTATCTCCCAATCCAATAAAGTCAGTTGGCCATATGCCGACGACTTGATCCATACTATCAGGGACTAATGAATAAAATTCTATAACCACAGGATCACCTTCCCCAAGATTATTAATCTCTAAAGTGGTCAAGTCAAAATCACCGCATTGCGGACCGGGATCAACAATTTCTATAATTGGCGCAGCCGTTACATCGACTATAATTGTTTTCTCAATAGCCGAAGGTAAACATGCTGGAGCTGGCACACCGGTGACGGTATAGGCCGTCGTTACATCAGGAGAAGCCATGGCAGTTGGACCGTCAGTCCCACCAAGCCCAGTTGGAGGATCCCATGTCCAAATGTAATCATCTGCACTAGGGCCGTGGACTGTAATTGCAACAGAATCACCTTGACAAATATAGGCCGTGTCTTCAACAGGTGCACACTCGTCAATAACACCGCCTCCACCGAGGTAATCAAAATAATACAAACTTGAAATGGCCGCATCAATTTGACTAGCGTCCAAAACCACTGTGAAAAGGAAAGTTTCAGGAACACCTACTTCTAATGTCTCTGCCAAATAACCCAATGAGATTGCCTGATCTGAAAAAGTTGTTGCGCCAACTCCACCGGTTAAACCTCCAGCAGCGTTCCATATATTTGAACCATCTCGATTGGCAAATCCACCATAGCTTACCCTAAATTGCTCGCCAATAGCACCCAATCCGATGTAAGAATCCCATGGACCAGTTTGCTCTGCAGTAACCAACGCTTTTTCGCATTCCGGTGTCGGCTGAGCAACAATGGTATTTTGTGTAGCATAGCCACCTCCAATTGTCACATTATTATCCGGATCCAGATTTCTGTAATAGTATGTATCGAAGATGTCAGTAGGACCTGTATTCGTCAGGGTCACCTCTGTTGTATAATACAATTCTGTCGTAATCAACCGGTAAACAATATGAACATCAACATTTGCAACTGATCCATCCCATTCGACATAAATGCAATCACCATTTGTGTCGTATGAACTGATAGAACCTGGAATCTGTTCTAAATTGCCGGAAGCGTTATTTGAATAATTCACACCGCCGATTTCTAAACCGAATCCATTTTCAGGAGAGCCTGGTGTAAAAAAATCACCGTCGTAGTTTCCCCAGGCATCCATCTGCGGATTTGCTACAAAACCGAAGTAAACGGGAGACCCGAGCGCTTGGTTAGAACGGTTGTTTGAAAGTGGAACTCTTGGAGCTCCTTCGTGTCCCGCATCATTGATACCAATCTCAACGTAATCGCCATAAATATAGGCACTTGTCCCAAGAATTTGGGCCCAAGCTGTTGAGCTGAAAAAGGCAATAATCGGGAATACCAAAAATGAGTATTTCTTGATCATAGGGCGTTGGTTTAAGAAGAAAATATGAATCACAAAGGTTGACTTTAAGCGCCAGCCAAGCTTAGCTATTCCTCGTGATAAAGACCACAAAGACTAGACAGGTATTCATTCCACCAAACAATATCCTTTGGTTCAGGTGTACGATCAAGATGAACATGCAATTCTGCAGTTTCAGCTTCATAGTCGACCGAATAAGTCAAAAGATTGTTTGAGATAAAACCAAATCGATCCGAAGCAATTTTTGCTGATTCGAAATCAAGATGGCTAAAACCAATGGAATAAAATTCCTGAATTGGGTTGTCCGCATCTAAGGATACACATAGCTCTGATGTGATTGTTGCTATTCCGGGATCTACATGATCTTCCTCTTGCGCATAAGTAGGCAAGGTGAAGAAAATCAGCCACAGAAAGTGGGGTGATTTTCTAATCATAGGTTAGTTAATAGGTTGATTATTAAACTAAATGTATGAAAAAATACCCAACCACACAAAACTAAATCCTGTAAAATATTAACAATTATGCGTATTCGGTGTTAAAAATCGGAATTTATACCGATTTAGGTAGTGTTAAAAACTAATCAGAAAAAAAACTATGCCTGCACAAGATTATTCAATTCTGCCTTCAATTTTTGAATTGCAACGGCAGTGGGCTGATCTTTAAGTTGGGCCGTAATTTCAAAAACACCTTTACTTAAATCATTTGCCAAAGCCGTTGGCTCTAATTTAGTTGCAGCCATGTTAATGATTTTCAAGACTTCTTCTTTACTTGCAGTGACCATTTCCCAAGCCTGAGGCGTTATAAAGATCTGTTGTGCTAAGTTATGCTCATATTCTTGACGAATGTTTGAGAGTAGTTTTTCTTGAAATGCTCTAGCAGGTAAACTTGGATTATTCAAACGCATGATCATATTGTTGGGTGCAATACGTTCTAAGAATAAGACCATTCGCTGATAAGCGTCCACTTGAAGCGGAAAAAAATGACGTGATAATTCATTTCCGCCCTTTTTCTGCTCTGGAGACTTCTTAGCCTCATTCAATGCCATTAACTTATTTTTTTCGCGTTGGACTTCGGTCCACTTATTCGTGAAATAATAAACGGCCCCGAAAAGGACTATTGAAGGAATCGCTACGATAATAAGAAGGTATAATACAGTGTCTGACATAGTCTCAAGAATTTGGTTTTACAATGATACGCATTTACTAATAAAATACAACCTGGTTAAAAAGTAACATTTTGAGAAAATACCCTAAAATTGATACTGCCAGACTCCTCTGCCGAAAAAGCCAACAGTCAGTACTTTTTGTTTTTCATTAAATTTTAAACCATATACCTTACAATGGGGCAATCCTTGGCCTATAATTTGCCAACGAGCTCTCCCTTTTAAGGCTCTCCCCGAAGCTAAATAAACTCCGGTTCGCGTAGCGATAAACAAAGAACCTCCACCCCATTCTGTATAATACATATTATGTCTGCCAGCCATGGATGAAGGAATATTCTTACTAATATCCATCTCTCTTTTTAGTCGGTGTCTTTCGTTGTTTTTATAGAGAAGTCTGTAAACCATTCCACGATCGCCAAAGATTGTTTCTGGAGAGGTTTTACCTCTTACATAGCTCAAATAAATAAGATTTTTATTTCTATCACTCACTTCAACATCACCTATCCATGTGTTATTTGGGTGCTGAATACGATACCAAGATTTCATAACCTTCAGCGGCGTTGAATTAGCCTGGTCTGTTCTGAATAACAAATGTTCCGTTCTTTGTTTTCCTGTTTCGTCTTTAACAAAATGTAAGACATATGCGATCAGTACATTTTTATTGGACCTCGTGTTAAACAGGCCATAAACTTTATACTTTTCCAAACCATGAGACGCATTAAAATCTGAAATTACCTCAGCTGAATTCGATTTGCCGGGGTCATTTGTTCTAGCCACATTTATATTATCCTTATTGATCCCTTTTCGCTCAAGAAAGTTAAAAAATATAGTGTTATTATCGTAGTAATCCATAACGGCTGCCATCTCCCATCCAGACGTTTTAAAACCATTATTTGCATGCATATTAAACCGCTCGGTCTTCGATGTATCCTGAGAATAATAGAGTCCACCTCCCACATATTGATTAGACGTATAGACAATGGCTTGATTTGATGGATGAATGAGCGGTAAGAGACCGTCTCCACCATTTACTGTTCGCCAAGTATAAGTTCCATTTTTATCATAATCCGCTTGTAGCATGGAACCGTCATGATAACATCCGATAGCTATTTGTTGGGGGTCTTCTTTTGATACTGCTAAGCCCATCACTTCTGCTACACCCATCCCAATCGATGTATTTCGCCATTCGCCTCCACTATCTTCGGACACAAATACACCTCCATGTGTAGCTATGTAAACTTTTAATGAATCAAAAGGATCAAAGGCCACATACTCAATATCCACATGGTACTTGCGATCAATTTTCAATTTTTCTCCATCAGGAAAAGACCATTTATTAACTTGCGTTGCATAGCCAAAATAAACCGTTTTATAATCATGCGGAGAAACGGCAAAAGTATATCCGCTTCCAAAACTGATCCGTTGATTTTCTAAATACAACCAATTTGAATCTGTTTGCGAATCATAGACATAAACCTCGTCTTGTCCTGATTTAAAATCCATCGCTATTAGTAATTGGTCTTTTGCTGGTTCAATGGTTAAGTTTCGCATAGAACGGGTTTCATTAGCGACAAAATTAAGTTGGTCATAGCGTGTACGTTGACTCCCTTCGAGGGATTTAATATCAATTTTCAGAACACTCCATTGACCATGTAAAAAATTGGATACATACATCGTTTCTCCTATAAAGTCTAGATCATAAACCCAGCCTTTGATATTGGGAACTCTATTCCACTTTACAAAACTGGCCATGCAGTCTAGGGTGTAATACAAACCTTCAGAGGTTAAGACCAGGAGCAGATCACTATTCGTTGGATGAAATCTTGTTCCATATATTTTCAAATATCCTGATCCACCAAAAGACTTCAAATCACCGATATTTTTCCATGACTTACCGCCATCTATTGTTCGCATCACACCACCCTTATCTTCAATACGTCCCGGTTTTCCATTGTCTCCTTCAAAATTGGAACAAGCAAACCAAACGTTTTCATGGTCTGGATGGAAATCAGCCCAAGCACAGCCTGTATAAGGCCAATGATCAGAACCTCCACTCTCCCATGAATCACCGCCGTTACTCGAGTAAAATAAACCACCGGATAGAGAGCCCGCTAATAAGTGTCCCTCTTTTTTTTGATAAGTTCGAATAAACTCAATGGGGCCAATACCGCCATCGCTTCTAAATTTTCGATTGGTGGGCGGCTCCGTTGGACCAACTTGTTTCCAATAATCAACATACTTTGATTGACCATTTAGATTACCTGAGATTAGGAATAAGAAACAACAGAAAAGATAGAAGGATGATTTCATAGTCTATTCAAATTTACGTGATATCATTATCAAAAAGAATTCCAATGATAAAAATCCAAAAAAAATGAAAATTTGACGCGATAGTTTTACCTCAATGCAGAAACTTATTTCAATACTGTAATATGCCCGAAGTCTTCGTATTTCTTGTCTGAATTGTTTTCGCGAAACACTATTTTCCAGATATAAATACCATCTTCAACAAATACATCACCGTAAGTACCGTCCCATCCTGCGGTATAATCGTATGACTCCCAAATTAGCTCTCCCCATCGATTATAGATCACCATTTGATAATCTTGGGGAATAAATCCATCAACAAAAACGGGGCTAAAAAATTGATTAAATGGATCCTCATTTGGGGTAAACGCATTTGGTATATAATATTGAATCACTTCCTGAATGGTAACATACTTGACAATAGTATCTCGGCATCCTTTATTGGTAATTGCTATAAGTTGAATGGGATAAGTCATATTTCCATACGGAGGATAAATATGATCTGGCTCAAAATCATCAGAAGTTCCTCCATCTCCAAATGTCCATTCATACGTCATAGCAGACTCAGATAAATTCTCAAACTCTACTTCATTGTGTAAAATATCCGGTTCCTCTGGCGAATAATCAAAATCAGCTACTGGTAGCTCCCAGACACAAACAAAGTCTTCATATGTAGAATCTGTCGTGCAACCGTCAAATGTTACAATCTCAACATGGACATCATAACAACCAGGTGTCGGATAAATGTGAGTCGCTATCACTCCAGTTTCAGAAGCGCCATCACCAAAATCCCACGTTGTCACATCAGTCAATAAGGGGTCAGAAATATTTTCAAAATTAACTGTCAGTACTTGACAACCTTCTGGTGGGTCGGCAATCAACATAACTTCGGGAATGTTCGAAACGTTAATCAGATCAATAGCACCATTCACTATACATCCATTCGCATCACGTGCGACAATAAGATAACTTCCAGGCCAAAGCTCTGAAAATACCGGAGCATCATCAAAAGTTAAACCATCATCAATACTATATTCGTAAGGAGGCGTTCCTCCTGTCACCTCAATTGAGATTAGTCCGTTACCAATACCGCAACTTGGATTTGTAAAACCAATATCGCCGAGCAATAATTCATCGGGCTCAGTTATAATAATTGTTGCGGTTCCAGCACAACCGGTTGGTGTATATATTACTACAACTTCATATGTTCCAGGAGCCAAACCAGCAGCTAGAGCTGTTGTTTGTCCGAGTGGGTCATCCCATAAATAAGAACATGGAGCAACATCAAATTCAGGAATTGCTGTTGCTGTTCCATTATCAAACCCATAACATGTAATATCAGTACTTTCAATATCAACTATCAAATCTTCTGAGGAAATAACCACAATCGTATCCCAAGCACAACCATTTGCATCTTGGATTAATACATCATAAGATCCATCTGCCAAATCGCTAAACGTCGAATCAGGCTGAAAAGCTCCTCCATCCAGGCTAAAAGAATATGGAATCGTGCCACCTAACATGTGAAAAGTGACCTCACCTGTTTCTAATCCACAGATTGCAGGGGTTAAATCAATTGCATCCAAAACGAGTTCGTCTGGTTCAATAAGACTTGTATACTTTGTGTTTTCGCATCCCGCATCATCGACAACTGTAACTCCATAAGTCCCAGCAATCAAATCTATTGCAGTTGGTGTCGTTTGCCCTAAAGGATCGTCCCAAGTATAGAGATACGGCGCTTCGCCATCCTCACCTGAAACAATGGCTGTTCCATCATTTAATCCGAAACAAGAAATATCTGTTGCATCAACATCAAAATCAAGTGAGTCAATATTTACCGTGAAAAAGGCGATATCTGTACAGCCCACCAAATTTGTAACGGTTAAAGAAACCACTTCAGAACCTTCAGTTGTATAAATATGAGTTGGATTCTCCAAGTCGGAAGTAGTACCATCTCCAAAATTCCATAAAAAATCAATAAAAGATGTTCCGTCATAGATCAACCCGGTGGTTGATAAGATGCTTGAAAAATTGACTGTTTGTCCGGGACAAACATCTATATCATCTATATCTATTTCGGATTCCATATCCAAACAAACTTGCTGAAGGTTCCATGCTCCACCCGTTGCTCCAGTCCATCCCCATCTGACAGTTGGTATTCCTCCAAAAATTGATGTGACAATGTCTCCTGTGTAGGTAAATATTAAAACACCGTCCAAAAAAACATCCATCTCCATAAGAGCAGGATCCCAACGAACGCGAAAGTCATGAAACAAACCATCTTCTATATTTGCAATTGCGGTTGCTGGCACTAAGTTATGCGTTAGAACACCATTTGAATGCATGCCCAAATGATCTGACGCAATTTCACCTGCCCAACCATTATTCCAAGTATCAATTTCAATCGCAATAGAGTTGAGAATTCCACCATAACCTAATTGACCGCCACCTGTACCTGTAAAAGTACCTGCTTGTCGCAGAACAAAGGCCATACCATCAGCTCCTCCATCGGAAGCGCCTAGATGCACGCTTGATGTAAAATCAAAAGGCAATGTTAAATCTATAGATCCCGGTGCCCATACAGACCCCGATTGACTTGTCGTGGTTGTTAATGTATAACAGTCGCAAGTTCCCACAGCTGTACCATTTGTGATCATTTGCCCTAGAACCTGATTATAGGCAAACATGGACAAAACAAAGAATATGTGCAAGAGATTTCTCATTTACTCACCTGTAGGCGCAAAGGTAAGTAAATAGTTGCTAATTATTAATATAAAACGATTTTGGAATGTTTAGATTATTTGATAACCGTGATATGCCCGAAGTCTTCGTGCTTCTTGTCTGACTTGTTTTCTCTATAGATAACTTGCCATACATATACACCGTCCTCCACAAAGACATCACCATAAGTTCCATCCCATCTTGCAGAAGGGTCGTAAGACTCCCAAACCATTTCTCCCCATCTGTTATAGATAACAAAGTGGAAGTCTCGAGGTACAAAGCCTGGGACAAATACAGGTCCGAATGTTTGATTAAATGGATCTTCATTGGGTGTAAACGCATTTGGCACATAATAAAGCACAACCTCATCAATTGTCAAGTATTGATAAGTCGTATCACGACAGCCATCAACTGACTCTGCTACAAGCTCGACTAGGTATCTTTGATTGCCGACGTCTGGATAGGTATGATCTGGATTAATATTTGTTGAAAACCCACCATCACCAAAATACCATTCATAAGCAGAACCGTCCTCCGACAGATTCGTAAATTCAACCGTTGGACTGAAGATATCCGGTTCAGCTGGATTATACATAAATGCTGCTTCTGGCATTTGCCATTCACAAATATAATCATCTAAAATCGCGTTGTTTCGGCAACCATCAACCGTAGTAATTCTCACTTCAACATCAAAGCATCCGGGATCTTTGTACACATGTGCAGGCGCCTCACCAGTTGCAATTGCACCATCACCAAAATCCCATTGAATCAACTCGATTAAAGTTGCATCCATCATACTCGTGAATTGTACATCTAAGTCCTCACAACCCTCTCTTCTATCTGCGTCGATATCAATATTCGGTATTGGAAACATGTCTACTGTTACCGTTGTCGTTGCCGTATTTTCGCAACCAGCACTAACCGTTAAAATATATGTTGTATTCACAGTTGGATTGGCCGTATGCACAGGACCTGTCAAAATCGTTCCGTCCACATCATTAGTCCATTCAAAAACATATCCTGAAGGTCCTTCACCATCTGCTTCACCGGCAAGAATAACATTGTCTCCTGGACATATGGTAACATCATCACTTGCGAAGGCTGTTAATGGAACATATTGTGCTACATTCTGAACCTCTAATTCAGAAGAACACCGATTGATATCAGTTACAATTAGATCATGATCGCCGATAACAGCAGTAACAAGACATTCAACATCTGGAGCACCATCCCAAATATAATTATATGGCGCTGTTCCTCCAGAAACTGTTGGACAAAGTGTAGCCATACCACCCAAACAAATCGTTGTATCAGGTCCTAATGTCATAATCAATGGATCTGCTTCTGTAATAAACGCATCACCTACAATTGAACATCCGTTAGCATCTTCGACTAAACTCTCAATAACCCCTATTTAACTTTTAATTACTGCTGTTTAACGCACGGAAATATGCAGATAAAACATCTTCATTTTCATTGCCTTTTGTTTGCACTTCGAGGATGATTGGGCGTTCGTTGGAATCATTGTAAAAACTGGAACATGCAAGTAAAAACTCATCTTCATTTTTAACAGCCATATGATCCAAACTATAAGCGGCACAAAGTGATTTTAAATCGACTTCCGTTTCTGCAAAGAAATAATCTAATTGCGCAGTAGATTTAGGTCCGTCTATTATTTTGAAGATTCCCCCTCCACCATTATTAATGACAATCATTCTGAAATTGGAAGGTAAATAATGATTCCAAAGAGCATTTGAGTCGTAAAGAAATGAGATATCTCCAGAAATTAGCACATTCAATCTATTAGGTGACTCGAGTGCGATTCCCAGAGCTGTGCTTGAAGAACCATCGATTCCACTCACACCGCGATTCGAATAATAACGCATGCCACGTACAGGATTAAAAAGCTGACAATACCGTACGACTGAGCTATTCCCCATATGGATATTAGCTCCATCAGGTATCGTATCAAGAATCAATTCAAATGCTTTTAGATCTGAGAAGGGTGCATTTAGCAAATAACCCTCCATTCTATCAGCTGAAACAAAGTCTAATTGCTTCCATTGACTGCCAAAATTAGATAAAGGCATTATTTCTTCCTGCCCGATGCAAGCTATTAATTCATTTGGGTGAGTGTGAAAAAAACGCGTTAAACTTTGGTAAGTATCTTCTTCAAAATGGTAATGCCCAATACGCCAATTCCATTTGGGTTTATGTTGTCGGAAAAATGATTTAATCCGTTTTGAAATAATGGCACCTCCCATACTTACCAGCAAATCTGGTCGGTATTTCTCTACTTCATTAGGCTGAATTAAGGCTAGAGTCCGATCGATCGTATGACAAAATCGCTCGAAGTGAATAAAATTCGCGGTATTCTCTACCAAAATAGCGACACTCGGATCTGCCAATATAGGCTGCCATTTTTCTATGGTCAGATAACCGCTTGGCATTTGTCCAATAATAATTAGTTTTTTTTCAGCCTGCGCCCACGTTTTTTTTATGTGTAGTTGTTCCTCTTTCGATAAACCGTTTTTCTTAATTTGTAAAGAATTATATAACGGCTGAATTGGTTCATTACTCAATTCATAGAGCGGTTCTGCTAACGGTATATTGATGTGAACAGGACCTTTTGGCACTTGCATGACCTCATGGAAAGCATGGTTAACCAATTCATCCGATAACTTAATTTGATGACCTTTTGGCTCATCTGGTAACTGAAATTCTGCTTTTATAAAATTGCTGAACATACCTTTTTGCCGTATCGTTTGACCGTCACCTTGATCGATTAAAGACGAAGGGCGATCGGCAGTCCATACCATAAGAGGTATTTGCCTATAATAAGCTTCTGTAATTGCAGGTGTATAATTCGCAGGAGCACTACCAGATGTGCAAGTAATAGCAACTGGTTCTCCACTCTCTTCAGCCATTCCAAGCGCCATAAAACCAGCACTTCTTTCGTCATGCACAAGGAAAATCTCAATTTTAGGATGTAAATCTAAAGCTATGACTAAAGGAGCATTTCTAGAGCCCGGCGATACGACTACTTTTCTTAAACCATGTTGCACGGCGATGTCAACTAAATGTGCAATATGTGTTTTACCGGTAGATTTCATGCGCTGCAAAATTACATTGAATGCAACATTAGAACAAATTTAAACCCACTTAGTTTGGCGCAACTTAGAATAAAGATAGGAGCCCGCTTTCATCAAATGGAATATAGATTAGCTTATTTAATAAGCAGTCTAAAACCTTTACCATGCACATTCATTATCTCCACTTTTTGAGAGGGACCTAAGTATTTACGCAACTTTGTGATGTAGACATCCATACTTCGGCCATTAAAATAGTTGTCATCACCCCAGACCTGTCTTAACGCATCATTACGGTCGAGAATATCATCTTTATTTTTAACAAGCAAATAAAATAATTCATTTTCCTTCGTTGTTAATTTCTTCTCTTGACCGTTGATATTGACTTTCTGTGTCAAATAATCATAGTTGATATCTCCAATCGTAAATGCCGTTTCTCTTTTCCCCTCTTTATAGGACCTTTTGAGAATTGCGTTGATTCGAGCCAACAACTCTTCCATGGCAAATGGTTTTGTCATATAATCATCCGCTCCGACATCAAATCCAGCTAGTTTATCCTCTTTCATAGACTTAGCTGTTAAGAATAGGATTGGTATTTCCTTGTCCGTATCACGAATTTCACGCGCAACAGAAAAACCATCCTTTACGGGCATCATCACATCCAAAATCAAAAAATCGAACACTTGTTCTTTATATCGTTTGATGGCTATTTCGCCATCGACACATAACGTTACATCAAAATTCTTCGCTTTTAGATAATTACTTAGCAAGGTTCCTAAATTGGCATCATCTTCAGCCAATAATATTTTTACTTTTTCACTCATTTTCGATATGTATTTTGAATGTTGAACCTTCACCAACAGTGCTATCCACAGATATTTCACCTTTATGTAACTCAACAATGGCATCAACATAGTTTAGACCTAAGCCAAACCCTTTGACATCATGCACGTCACCTGTCGGTACACGATATAATTTTTCAAATATTCTTTTTTGATCTTCTTTTTTAATTCCAATACCGTTATCACTGACTGTCAAATCGAAGCCCCCTGATGTTTCGACCAATTTCAAAGATACTCTAGGAGCCACATTGCAATACTTCAGCGCATTGTCAAGCAAATTATAAAGCACATTGCTAAAGTGTATTCGGTCTACCTGAAACTCTACCTGATCCAGTCGATCTAGGTGAATAATACCCGCTTTATTTTTAAATCGAATTTGAAAAGCATCCACCACCTCTTTCACCAATTGATCGATTCTGACATTAGAGCGTTTCAGGTTCATCTTACCCTTATCTAAAAGTGCTGTTTGAAGAACGTTCTCGACTAATTTGGCGAGACGCTTATTCTCCTGATCGATCATATCAACAAAACTACTGATCGTATTTCCAT
>Ga0181558_10000852_pt1 | contig 28885 bp, 28 predicted proteins | sample 011ome_22_FD_133754 | JGI IMG/M metagenome (GOLD analysis project Ga0181558, IMG submission 133754) | Coastal salt marsh microbial communities from the Groves Creek Marsh, Skidaway Island, Georgia - 011507BT metaG (megahit assembly) | ecosystem: Environmental > Aquatic > Marine > Intertidal...
CTTCCATACCCACACTCACGCCACCCGTCCGAACACGCACTCCGTTGTGGAAACGCCACAACCACTCTCGCAAACCTTCACGACTACGCACCGGCGGATCACTCATTATTGAAATCCGGGCGTGATCTGCGCACATTGGACACGGAAGGTGCGTACATATACCAACAATGATGGCAATTATGTTATCGCATTCTTGTTGAAATATTTCTTCAGATACGTTCTCCACCATTGTGTGCATAAACTCCCACGTAGGTGGTCCCCAAATGTTTCTTCCTCTCGGCGTATCTGTTTTTTTACTTGATATTGCAGTCACTGTATTTTCTGGCTTTTTGGGTGGAATTGCCGCTCTTTTATTGGTAATGGTAAATCTCATCAAGTATAAACTATAATAACATATGTTTTGAAACCAAAAAACATAAACTTTGTGCACCTTATAGATTATGGCAAAAGAAGAACTTGTATTATTAGTACGGAAATGGATAACATTGGATAATGAAATAAAAACACTACAAAAAGAACAAAAGAAGCGTCGGGAAACAAAAAAAGAAGTAAGTATACAGCTCATGGAATTCATGAAAGAACATGATGTAGATACATTTGACTTGAAAGACGGAAACTTGAGATATAAAAAACAAAACGTTAAAAAGCCCATTACCGCAAAAGCACTCAACAATATTTTAAATGAATTTTTTGAAGGGGATGGCGAGAAGGCGTTAGAACTAAACACGTTTATTATGGACAAACGTGAAAAATACGTCCGCGAAACCATCGAACGTAAGATTCGTCCTCCCCAAGCAGTTCCAATAGATGATTAATTACATACTACTACCGTATTCAATTCTACATTATAGTTACCTACAACACGTGGACATCCTGATCCGTTGATGATATCTTCTGTATCGTAAACGCGATTCATATCATCTATGTGATAGACAATGCCCTCAATCTCTAATACCTTCATTGTGACATTCACGGTATTGCGCCCCTTTTCCGCGTCATCAATAACACCATTTGGAGTTCCTTTGCTATGTGTTCCACAAAACTCACTGCATTCCTTGCGTCTTCGCGTACATTGTTCTCCATTCGCCCGTTTTGCAATACAACGGTTATTATCCGGCAAAACATTTTTTACTCTTTTTCGGACAACCATGTCATCTCGATCAATGACAAATTTTGGGTAGGTGTATATAAAGTCGAGAATAGTTGCTTTATCAGTAGATCCCATATCAAGCTCGGCAATTTTTGCACAAACTGAATCCTTAAATGCAAGTGTGTAGTTATCGAATTTTCCATTAAGAGTCTTAAGCATGATGATTGTATATCATTGTAAACAATCATATACAGTTTCAATTTTACTTGCCCTTTATTCGTGTATAATATAGAAAAGAATCGGGTCGTATTATATATGTATTTACCCATACTATTATTAGCATCGGTGATAGGTTTTAGCGTAAGCAAAGACTACAGGGCGGTTGATGATCTGGATCTAAGCAAATATACCGGCAAGTGGTATCAAGTATACGAGGACAAATTCGATAAATTGTTTCAAGGAGAAGGTGTATGTGCAACCGCAGAGTACGCAATCAATGCAAATAACACAGTGTCTGTTTTCAATCAGCAGATAGATCCAACTGGCGAATTTGATAACATATCGGGTATTGCATATTATAAAGAGGGTGACTGCTGTGGTTACTTGACCGTTCAACTTGACGGTACTCCCGAGGCACCATACTGGGTACTTGAATTAGGGCCGGTATTTGACGGATATTACGATTATTCCATTGTTTCTGACAATTTGGCATTATCCCTCTTTGTTTTAACAAGAAACGTGGAAAGGTATTATGACCTTTATGACCACATTGTGATAAAATCAATGGAGAACCTTGGATTCAATAAAAAATACAATGCCCCATTACCAATGAATCAAACCAATTGTTAACACGGACACTGATTAGCAGGTGTATATCATTGTAAAATCATATACAGTTTTCAAAATTATTCAACAAAGACTTTAGCAATCTCTTGGAATTTCTCAATACTTTCTTTCAACACGGCATTTATATGCTGACGTACATTTACTTGGTCTACCACCATGTTATATCCGACTCGTACAACACTATACGTTTCATGAGGATGTGGTTTGAAGAATCCACAAAAGTTCATTATCTTTTCCTCTGTATAATACTTGTCGTACAACCCCCGTTCTAACATATGACCCAATGTGTAATCTTCATTGTCGAGCGTAATGTCATACATATTTTCAGACAACGTCTCACCCTTCTTTATAAACACCTGATCACCATCGACCATCGCAATAAAGTTGGTTAGTTTGTCAATTGCAGCATCACATGCTTTACGGACAATCTGTTTATTGTCGTACATACCTACGCCCTTAATCTTAAAATCATAATTATTTTCTACAAAATATCTCTGTGCATCCAGCAATTCAAAATTTTTCTTCTCAAATTCAATATCTTCTTCATTTACCCCGGTCGACGCGCGCATCTCCGATTCTCTCGTAGACCATTCTTTCATTGCCTTTTCTTGATCAATTGTATTACCATAACTACATACACATGCTACGTTATACATGCTGTTCTCGCGTGCAGTTGATACCCCAAACTCACATTCCAAGATCAGTTCTTCACCTGGAATCTGTGGACTGAGTTTCGGTCTAAGGCGAACAAACAGTATGTAATCGCCAGTAATACTGTTCGGAGGAAATATTTTTTGAACTTCCTCTCGAGGCATATACTCACCGGTTTCTTTATTACGAATTTTAAAATCTTCTGTCGTGACATAAATTGAGTTACTTTCATTATTTTGTTTTGACACCTCAACCACATATTTTCCAGGCAACTTTTCAAGGTCGGACATCATAATTGGAATACACGCGAGACGTTGTTTGATAATTTCATTATGGAACCGACTGGTATTCGATTTTATCGTACATTGGTTCGTTTCAAACGTTTCCGTAATAAATGCATTCACTTGAATATCTGAAAGAACTGTGCGTCTCAGTGCATTTGCGATACTTCTATCAACGCCGGAGAGAGTAAACTCCAGTGTCTCATCATTCTCAAGGATTTTGCTAATCATTGCTGGCATACTGATATATACATACATGTTATTTTTGATTCGATATCAATTTTGCACGTCAGTGTAATGACACCATTATACTGACCTCTAAACCATCATCATTGCGACGACGATAAAGCTAATAACAATGGGTATGAGCACGATTAACCACGATAATAACGGCGCCCCTGCATCGCAAATAAGATTGAGTATCCAAGTCCAGAAAAGGATATACAGGATATCCACGGCAAAAACAAATGCCGTATTGGGTACATCGCATGATAACATACCAACACAAAGAGTCGTATTACTTCCCATATTCTGCAATGCCACAATAACAAGAGCAAAAATGGAAATAACTAAATAAATGTACGCCGGTCTGCACAGATTTGTGAGTCCACGAACTGCCATATTATACTTACTCTATATTTTATTCGATATCTACGTGTGTCAACATATGTCTACGACAACACATGTTTGTAATTCTCAAAGTATCCAACACGTCTCCTTCAGCGGTCTTTGACGTGGTACGTTCCGTCAAATATACAACCTTTGTCGCCGGCATACCCGCCTGTGTCTTTCGCTTACGTACCTCGCGTTGATAATATTCATATTTATCAGCCAGCACATTTCCACAGGTAAAACACTTAACTGGAATAATCATCTTGTATATAGTGTACGAATAGAATTAAAACCGTATCAATTTTAGACACGATAATGTATTTCGCTAATGTATATGGACGTCATTTATAATATCTCATTTGGACTCGTAATAACCGCACTCGCGTTCGGATTCGGAGTATTTGTTAAAAATATGTTCTCAAAAAGAGGAAAACAACAAAATGTTAATCTGGTTGCAGTGTTTGCATTTCTCATACTGATTTTTCATACATTTGCCATAAATGTATTATTTAGCAGCTTTAATCTATTAGTTAGCGGGATAGACTTTATTTTACGAACAACATACACCCTGATGAGCACGGTATTTCGGTTAAACTTAAATTTTCAGGAAATGTTTATCAATTACTCCGGTGACATAAACGTAAAATATCATGATTCAATTGATGACATTATTGCTCAACAAGGATTAACCGATATTGAATTTGTACGTGACGATAATGGTAATATCATTGATCAAAAAGGGGTACAGTCACCTATTCGTTATTACTCCAACGATGAATACAAATACGGGAATAATACTTATGTCCCGTCATATGAAGATGCCGTATTCCTATCCGCTCATCAATACAACACACGCAAACGTTGCAACGAACAAAAAATTGATTAATTTTTTATATCCATGGTTATCATACTCTCATAATAACCATGCTTGACCAAGACTATGGACAATTCATCATCATTGATGATGAACCCGCGTTTACTAAAATAAATACCGCGAAAGAAAGGGTTCATAGTTATGCGCGCAAAAGAACCACAAGCGAAGAATTTCAAGAGCGCGCCAAGACATTATTCGACAATCTTCTCAAACTATTCAGTATTAATGATCCCCATTATCATTAAAATAATTATACAAGAGGTTATCAGCATTTGTATTCTTAACACTCCCACATAACAATTTGATTGATTCATACATTCTTCGTAATACCGTTTCGGGTGTTTGTGCACCCACACGGATAAATCCTTCCTTCACTAAAAATTTACGTATATCCGATATTGGTGCTTGCTTAAGCGTTTGGATTTTCAGGGTCGTATTTGCACGTACCTTTTTGTTTGCTACAATCACACCGACATGTTTTCCTCCCTTGTGTTTACCTACATTGTACTTTCGTTTGTATGTCTTTCTGTATTTTCCTGGTTTTAACTTTTGTTTATAATTCTTATTGAAATCACTGAGAGCACGCGACTCATCAGACGAGCCGGCGTTGGTAGAAACATTGTATTGATCCTGATTTGTGGGTTGAGGTACAGGAAGAACCGGTTCAGGTACTGGCGGAGGGGGCGGTACATAATGGTTATATGTTGGTTGGGCCTGCTGTTGAACCATTCTATACGTTGGAAGTGTACCATTTTTAAGACAACCAAACTTGGGAACATCATTCAAACGCGGGACACTGGAATGCATATGAACCGAAGTTGCTGGTTGCGAATTTTGAACAATTGGTGGAGGCGCCTGATTCGCATCTCTTATGGATGTTAAGAATGCATTGGCCTGCTCAAAATCATTGGTTGTTGGTCGCGCATTTGTATATTGTTCTTTAAGATGCTCTTGATATCGCTGCTCTTGATGTCCTCGAAGCATACGAAGAAATGATTGTCGTTTAAGTTGGTTCCCCTTAATTGTAGTGTTTGCAGGGGACTTAGGCTGACGTATCTTAACATCACTGGACGCAGGACGACTTTTTGCTGTTTTGTTTTTTGGTTTTCCATAAGAGAAAAAGTCTTCGTGTATTTGTATTGATTTTCGCTGTTCCATGACTACTATGACTGAAATATATTATTTATGTCATACAAACCTATGCATATAAGGTACTCAATATTTCTTTACGAATTCCAACCGAAGGATCTTTGATTTGGTTATGTTCAAAAACACTCAGACCCTTATCCACGTCATCTTTTGTTAACATAAGTCTGGTTTGATCAGGCTTACCATAAATCCTTCTACCATGTGATATTTTACAATATGAAAATAACTTTTCTATGTCACGCCCATAAGCGGCAAATTTATCATAATTAGTCTTAAACCATTCATCCGTAAGATCGTCAGATACTCTCCAACCATTGCTCACAACCATTCTGTTAAATATTGTGTATAGATCTTCGTACGTATACTTGTCCATCTCAAATTTCCAAATAAATCTTGACTCAAGTCCACTATTTCTACTTAGAAACCGTTCTTTAATATCCTTCTCGTAACCGGCAACAATTACCATTAACTTGGCCTTGTTATCACTGAGGCACTCACATAATGTGTCAATACACTCCTTTGAATAGTTATCATCATCCACTTGCGAACCAAGCGAATATACCTCATCAATAAACAATACCCCACCAACACATTCTTGAATAACATCCTTAGTCTTTATTGCCGTTTGACCTAAATAACCTGCCACCAAGTCACTGCGTGTAACCTTTTTGAACTTGTTCTTATCGAGAATACCCACCTTAGAATACATTGTTCCTATTATTTTTGCAATCTGTGTCTTGCCCGTGCCAGGACTTCCATATATCATGGTATGCTTATAATCGCCGTCGCCAACTTTATGTAATCCCTGGAGGAAATACAGCAGTTGATTTGTAATCGATTCTTTAAAATTCTTAAGTCCTACCATATTATCCAACTTGACCAGTTCGTCGTTTATGCTATGCAATGATTTCAAATCAATGTTATAACGTTTCGAAGAATCGTATGGATTATCTTCTACGATCTTCAGTAGGTCCGTTATAGTCTGTATATTCGCATCTATCATAATCATCGGGGATTCATTATCAGGTGTGACAGTAAGCTTCTCAAACGTAGTATGATCCACTACATGCTTAGATTTCCAAATATCATATGCATTAGCCTGTTGCACAGTCTGAAGTTTGACAGAAGGAGGCGTAATGTCGCCAACAACCGTTGCACATGAATAATTATTCGACATGTAATCGTAATTAATATGCTGTATCAGTTTCATATACTCGCTCTTCATCACCGCCTTTTTCTCTGCATACGAATCGAGTATCTTTACAAAGTCATTCTGCATTTTCAATGTTAATGGCGATATATTTATACCCATTTCCATGAGAAGAAAATTGATTGGAATGCCAAAACAAGAAAGGAGCATAACAATGGATATAAACATGTCACCCCAACGTAGTGTTCCTACCGAAAATGATAAGATCACGGAGATCATCAAGAGCCAGTGCAAAGATCATGTGAAAACATATGATAAAAACGCCATATTGTCCCATTTGGGCGATTATATTGAAGAACCATACGACGTAATTGAGTCTTACTTTGATGGAAAGCATCTTCAGCGTCTGGTCCGACATCAGTTGGAATCATATAATCATTTCATCACTCACCAGATCGGCCGCACCATTCAAATGTTCAACCCTATGATTGTACGTTCAGCAAACGATTACATTGAAGAATATGATAAGTATCTGCTAAGCATTGAAATTAACTTTCAAAACTTCCGAATCATGACGCCACAAATTCACGAAAACAATGGAGCCACAAAAACTATGTATCCGCAAGAGGCAAAGCTGCGCAACTTCACATATGCATCTACCATGAATATCGATATCCACGTAAAGTACATTATACAAGATGATATGAAGATGGAGCGCTCCCGAACCATAGAAAAGGTGTTTCCCAATATCAATATTGGGCGCCTTCCCATCATGGTGAAATCAAATGCGTGTGTATTAACACAAAATAAATGCAGTCATCCCGATCTTACCGATGATTGTCGTATGGATTGCGGCGGTTATTTCATCATCAAGGGTTCGGAGAAGACCGTACTTGGTCAGGAACGCGTAGCCGAAAATAAGATATACTGCTTTGAAAACAAGTCCACGACCAAATGGACAATGTGTGCAGAAATAAAATCAACGCCCGATGACAAATGCATTTCCCCAAAGCAAATAGACATGATGATTGCGTCAAGAAATAATGGCTTTGGATATGCCATATACGTAAATATCCCTCGCATTCGCCACCCCATCGAACTGTTCACGTTATTCCGCGCATATGGCGTTATTACCGACAAGAATATTTGCGAGCACATTGTCCTTGATATTGAAAACAACGAAGACATACTGAAATTCTTGGAAGCGTCCGTCATTGAGTCGAACACCATTACCACAGAAAGTCAAGCATTCGACTATATTATGAGCCACGTTACATATACTACCGGTAAATTCGGAGGCCCCAACAAGAGAAAGGATGAATTTACGCATGAGGTATTGAATAACGACGTATTCCCTCATTGCAAAACTACCAAAAACAAAATAATGATGCTGGGGTACATGGCAAAGAAGCTTATTATGACTCATATGGGCAAGCTCCCATGTGACGATCGTGATTCATACATCAACAAACGCATCGATCTATGTGGAACATTATTGAATAACTTGTTCAGAAACTACTTCAATAAGCTCGTGAAAGAGATGCAAAAACATATTGTACGCGAGATCAATGGAGGATCATGGAGATCGCGCGACGACTACGAATCGATTATCAATATGACAAATATCTATAAAATTGTCAAAACAACTACCATTGAAAATGGCATCAATCGTGCTCTATCCACCGGCGATTTCAGTATCAAGCAGTCAAACACAAGCAAGGCCGGCGTGGCTCAGGTATTAAACAGACTTACATACATTGCAAGTATAAGCCATCTTCGAAGAATCAATACGCCTTTGGAAAAGAGTGGGGAACTCATCGCGCCCCGGAAGTTGCATGGAACTACCTGGGGATTCTTATGTCCAGTGGAAACGCCAGAAGGTCAATCAGTAGGCGTTGTTAAAAATATCAGTTATCTATGTCATATCACAATTCCTACCGCAAGTCAGACACTATACACGTACGTAACCCCTCACGTAAAAACATTTGACGAGTGTTCATTTCGAGATATGGAGCGCATGGTGAAGGTATTCGTAAACGGTTGTTGGCTCGGTATGACCGACAAAGGTATTGAATTATACAAAGCTATCAAAAAGCACAAATATCAGGGCATTATTAACATCTATACATCCGTAATATTTGATCATGCCAAGAAAGAGGTTCGTATATGCAATGACAGCGGACGCCTGACACGGCCTCTGTATCGCGTGCGAGAAAATAAGGCGATCATCACACTTGGTATCATCAACAAACTACGAAATAAGGACATTACATGGAATGATATGCTTACTAACTGCAATCTCAATGAGTCAGTAATCGAATATATCGATCCCGAAGAGCAGAACTACTCTATGATTGCAATGATGTCAAAGGATACTCTATATCGCACAAACAGTTTCAATTACACACACTGCGAAATTCATCCAAGTACTATGTTTGGTATTCTGGCGTCCTGCGTACCCTTTCCGGAACATAATCAGGCACCCAGGAATACATACCAATGTGCTATGGGTAAACAGGCGATTGGTATATTCGCAACAAATTTCGACAAGCGAATGGACAAGTGCACGTTTGTCCTGAACTCACCAACCCGTCCACTTGTCGAAACTCGTGTTATGGATTTCATAAAACTGGACTCGATTCCGTCCGGTGTTCAGATACATGTTGCCATCATGTCACATACTGGTTTTAATCAGGAGGATAGTGTACTGATCAACCGCGGGTCGATTGATCGCGGTCTGTTCCTTGCAACAATCTATCACACGGAAAAGGACGAGGACAAGAATATTATTCGCGATGAAACCATCCGTTGTAAGCCAAATAAGGCAAAGACCAAAAATATCAAATATGGCAATTACGATAAAATCAACGACAAGGGTTTCATCGATCCTAATACGCTGGTGGAAAACAGGGACATCATCATATCCAAGATCGCACCTATCAAAGAAAATCGTAATGACCCAACCAAGACAGTAAAATACGAAGATAAGAGCAAGACATTCAGAACACATGAAGAATGCTATGTCGACAAAAACTACAATGGGCGCAATGGCGACGGATATGACTTTGCAAAAGTACGTGTTCGTACCACAAGAAAGCCTGTGATGGGAGACAAAGTATCCAGCCGGCATGGTCAAAAGGGTACCATTGGAAACATTATTGACGAATGTGATATGCCATTTACAAAAGATGGTCTCAAACCAGATATCATCATCAATCCTCATGCTATCCCTTCTCGTATGACCATTGGACAGCTCAAAGAAACGCTCCTTGGAAAAGTGCTTTTGGAACTGGGAATGTTTGGCGATGGCACAAGCTTTAGCGAGTTAGAAGTAAAAACCATCTGCCAGGAACTGCAAAAATGCGGTTACGAAAGTTACGGCAATGAAGTCATGTACAACGGTATGACAGGCGAACAATTAGAATCGAGCATCTTTATCGGTCCCGTCTATTACCAGCGACTGAAACACATGGTGAATGACAAGCAACATAGTCGTTCGATAGGTCCCATGGTGAATTTGACAAGACAACCCGCAGAGGGAAGGAGTCGTGATGGTGGATTCCGTATAGGAGAGATGGAGAGAGATGTCATGTTGGCACATGGCATGACACGATTCTGCAAAGACCGAATGTTCGACGCAAGCGATAAATACCAAATTCACGTATGCAGACGCTGCGGCATGCAAGCTTGTTTCAATGACGGCACGGGTGACAAACAGTACGCGAACAACGATATCAAGATCCATATGTGCAAAACTTGTGGAAACATTAGCGACTTTGCATACGTAGATGTGCCATATTCCTTCAAACTCCTGAGTCAGGAACTACAAACGCTCAATGTAGTGCCTCGAATTATATGCGAATAATACGAAAAATAATAGTACGATCACTATCATATGGACAATTATACAATCAACGACATACGGTCTCCGAGCGAGTTTTCGGGAATCTCTTTTTCATGTTTCAAAAAATCGGATGTAAAAAAGGAACTCATGAAGCATATGCTGAAGGGAAACATTGAACAGGCATGTTACTGGTCAGCGGAATATATATGCGCAGGTCATTACGGTGAGCTATGGGAGATTATCCTACTGTTTTTTGGAAAACACATTCATGTGGGAAATCCAAAAATCCTCATCTATATTCAAAAGCGCGTGGATTTGTTCAAAGCAATTATACAGAGCCCCGAATTCATTAGTGAACTACATGCAAGAAATTCTCCTAAGCTTCGACGGCTATTTGCAGAAATAGTGTGTGTTCTCTGCCTCTCGAAAAAACAATACTCTATCGAACCAGTAAAAATCAATCGCAAAGAGGAATTTATCATTACCAATATGCATGATCGTTTGCGTGCAACATCAACCGACTTTATTGCTGATGTATTTTTACCGAAGGACCCAAAAGAGCTGATGATACCATTTAATGAGTTTGCGTTCCATTTGACACAGCGCGATTGTCGTAATGCATCCTATTGGATCGAATGGATTCTTGAGTTTGACTTGATATGCCGAAAAAATAAAGAAAAGACTCAATGTGCCGTTCGACGCTATGTACGAGACGATAAATTATGTCATGATGTGGTCTGGGTAATATGGGACATATTCTTTCACATTGCCGAACAACGGGACGATAAATTCATTATAGTTATTCTACAAGCACTCTTAGGGATATTTACCATCAAATACACCACCGCGTCATGCAAGAAACGACGATTCTTATTATACTTTGGTGTCACCATGTTAACTGAAGAGATCATTCGCGACTCGGATGTATTCCAAGACAAAGAAACGATTCAGACGGTTATTGAAAACATTAACATTGTATACCAACAGATCAAAAAGAACGAACAGAGCCCCAAAACAGATTATCTGTTCTCTGGTCTATCGAAACAAAACAACACAGAAAAGGCCATGAAACAAATAGAACTTGTCAACCGTATGTCAATGGCAAATACAAACGAGTTTGAATGGGACGGAGAACATGAAGATAATGTATTGTAATTGTATATGAGTAATTCTAACCAACAAGATCGGAAGTCGGAAAACCCCATTGAGAATGCATCTTCTGTTACGAATACTCCCGATAAACCTGAAAACTCTAACACCGACAGTCCCAAGTTTTTAGGAAGCGGGACGTATGGTTGTGCATACAAACCACCTATTCAATGCGATGATGGTGATCAACATCCCAATGCCATCACTAAGCTCATGACATCGGATAACGCAAATGACGAAATAAAAGAATACGATGTGATAAAAAAGGTGGATCCAGAAGGGCTGTTTACAGTAAGTGCCATACGTGTATGTAAACCTGATCTTTCTTCGCCAGATTTGCGTAGATATGTCGACAAGACATGCACTCCGACAAAAAACAAAGAGCTGGAAAAATTAGCTATAATTGTTCTTGAAGATGGCGGGATTGATTTAGACAAGATGGTAAAAAATATCAACCGCATTTCCGATAAAGATGTAAGACGTTACGAAATTAAAAAGATGCTGGTTCGCATGATGGATATTATTACGGGTGTTGATAAATTCACAGAAGCAGAAATTGCCCACCGAGACATCAAACTACAAAACACAGTATTCAACGAAGATACCGGCGAAACCAAATTTATTGATTTTGGCATGACCCTTCCATTTGACGAAATAGAAAAAGAGGCCTCTGAAAACAAATATTGGCTTGGAGACAGAATTTTTTGGTCAGTACCTCCATATTGTCTTCTTTTCGCAAAAGACCGATACGATTTTATAACAGAAAAGAAGGGGAATGCACGAAAACTATTCACAATGAGCACGTTAACATCGTTTAAAACTTATTTGGAAAAATATGTTGGTTCATTTCTTACAAAATATAAAAATAATCTTAACATAAAAATCGTAAAACATATACTGCTATCATTCGACGAAACCATTTCAGCTATTGCCATAGACAAAAAATCATACAAAGAATTTATGTACAGGTCTTGCCAGGTGTTGGATTTGTATAATGTCGGAATTTGTTTGATGCAACTATTAGGGGGTCTTGAGCATGCAGATGACATTACACATAACAATTTGTTATTTCATGACCTTATCGAATACATTAAAATAACAGTCGACTGTCACGTATTTCAACATATCACTACAGAAACTGCTATTGATATATATCACCGCCTACTTACACATCATAAACTCTACGAAGAAACCGGTATGGAATATAAAGATGGACGCATCATTGATAATAATAGATTGAAGGCCACTGAAGATAATGCCGAAGAACCAGATAATAATTCTTCTATCAGCACACCAACAGTCGTACACTATAAATCACCCAATGAACATAGAGAAGCATTTAAAAAGTCCGTAGAGACCAATTCTTCTGGTCTCACCGCGCAAATGGAGTTATTACAGGTTGATACATGGGAAACCGCTAATTCGGGTAAGATGGACGTAGAGACACCAGAGGAAACCAATGAAAGACGTCCAACAAAGAAAAAATCCGAAAACCACAATTTGGGTAAGAGGATCAGAGAAATGTCAGAGGAAAACAATGAAAGACGCCCAACAAAGAAAAAAACCAAAACAAAACATGCTAAGAAAAGTTCCAAGAACATTACACGTAAATCACTGTCACTGTCATTGTAAAATGTGATTATATAACAATGTGCTTTTACAAGCAGATTGTTCTCTATCGGTTTCGTAATCGTCGTCTTCTCCGAATTCGTTTCAGACGTCGAATTCGTTTTTTTCTCCATTTCGCTCGCATTCCTGAAAGGACCTCCATTTCAATGTCAATAATGTCTCCATTGTCAAAGAGTGCTCCTACCATACCTCCATCAATAATGAGACCATCCTTTTTGATCCGGGTATACTGAGCAGGAATGAATTCCACATCTTCAATCGCATTCTTGATATCGTTTGTGTCCATATTATACTCCATATTAAGCGTGATGTAACGACCACTAAGCACCCTTGCAATTAATTGCATCTACATTGTCACGACACTTTTTATGCCATAATTCGACGATACAGATAAGTCGTCGAAGCAAAAAGAATACCGCCCCAGAGAGTATCCACAAATACTGCCCAGAGAGGCCAACTTTTAAATATGGCGTAATTGGTTCCTTCGTACATACCATATGAAAAGGAACCCAATACAAACGCGTCTAAAACGCTACGACCTGTGCTTATAATCATCCAGTACAACCCTACAATAATGGCAATATAAGCGATCGCGGCACCTACATAGTTCATCTTCATGTTACTGCCTTGAATCTGCCTTACAACACGTCCATATGCAGATCCCGTTAAAGAAAGATATACCGAATCCAGCGCCAAAACAATAAGAGACAAAATGAGTATGTCGTACATATACATTTTGCATAGACAATTCTATTGTACTCGCCTAAAACGCGGTACCAAAAGATCCTCCGATCATACTATTTGCAGCCATGGGATCCATCATAGGCTGTTGGTATTGAGGCTCTTCTTGCGGAGGGGCGCGAATACTGGTGGACACAGGCGCAGGTGGTCCAGCTGGCTCTTCCTCTTCCTCTTCCTCTTCGGGTTGCGTTGTGCGTTTGCACATAGATTCCTTTGATTTGCCTTCCCATGCCTCCATAGCACGCTCGTAGATGATATTTGCTTTCAGTCCCAACTTGGTCTGAACACTCATCATGATGATCAAGAAAGCAAGGATTACAGAGGTGAGATTGAACTCTCCGTAAATGTTACCACTGTAGGTAGGGAAAAAGGTGATCGCGCGATGAATGAAGATAATTCCTCCGAACATGACAGCAACTTGAAGAGACATCTCAAGAAGGATTTCCAGGGTCCCCTTTTCTTCATCGACATCAGGCACGTAAGTCTGAATCAATTTATTTAAGAGAAAAACAGGAATAACACCCATAAGGGCATACTGAATAGCATTCAGCATTTCGGCATTAGAGTCGTCGGTCCCGGGGAAAACATGGTTTAAAAAGGTCGGACGAGGTGGTGCGTGAAAATTTTGTATTTCTTCCATTATAACAAGTCGTTAGAAAAGAAATAAAGGTTAACGGTCAGTATGAAAAATGCACGAAGAAGAGCAATACATACAGCTTGTACGTGACGTCCTAAATAAAGGAGATCATCAAGAAACCCGGAACGGAGGCACCAAATCCCTATTTGGAGCATCGATGCGATTTTCTCTACGTAACGGTCAAATCCCATTGTTAACTACAAAACGTGTTGCTTGGAAAACCTGTTTTTCGGAACTCCAATGGTTTATTCGCGGACAGACCAACAATGATATTCTTAGCGAACAAAACGTTCATATTTGGGACGACAATTGCACAAGAGAATTTTTAGATGGCCGCGGCCTGACAGATCGGCCAGTTGGCGATCTCGGACCAATATACGGCCATCAATGGCGACACTTCAACGCTACATACGAAAACTGTCACAGCGATTACAGTGGAAAAGGGATCGATCAACTACAGATAATCATCAATGACCTTAAAGATCCATTGAAACGTTCTTCCCGAAGGCTAATTGTAAGTGCTTGGAACCCATGCCAAATTGATGAAATGGCTCTTCCTCCATGCCATGTTATGATGCAGTTTTACGTACGTGCAGGAAAATACCTTTCATGTTCTCTGTATCAGAGAAGTGGCGATATTGGTCTGGGTGTACCATTTAACATAGCATCTTACTCATTTTTGACCCATATTATCGCTAAACATTGTGACTTGGAAGCAGAAGAATTCGTATATTTCTTGGGTAATGCTCATATATATGATGACCATATGGAAGCACTAACCCGTCAATGTACTCGCATGCCAAAACCTTTTCCAAAATTGCGCATTACAAAAAAATATACCGACATCAATGATTACAGCATTAGCGATATTGAATGGACCCGTGGATATGAACATCACGAAGGTATCAAAATGAAGTTTGTGGCTTAATGCGTAAACAATATAATATTTTAGGCTGGATATTCTGTATAATGTCAAGTGCTCTCGCATCTGCAAAACGTAGACGATCGACGCCCACTGAAGCACAACAATCAAAACCAACCAATGTTCCTCCCACAGTGCCGCACGCACCGCCCGCAAATCCGATGGCAACTGTTCTTACTCAAATTGAAGATCGTGTAAATGAATTAGAAAAAACTACCGATATGTCTGGGATCATAGAGGAATACGAAGCTCGATTCAAAATGATTGCAGAGGAAATTGCAAACATCAAGGACGCCCTTCTTAAAGTACAAACCTTTAGTATAGAACTAAATCAATCGTTATTTGACTATGCAAAAATACTCAATCCGCCGGACTCGACGAACGAAGCACCCCAAGAAGAGGAAATCGAGACAATTGAAATTATAGAAAATTGAGAGGGCATTATTCAATAATCTCCATCAAAGACCACGATGGAGATTATTATCAGAGATTCACAGAAGGCAGCAGCATTCTCAATGCTGTTTCAAAATGTTAAGGTATTCACCGAGCTCATCAATATATCCTTTGATGATTCCCAGATGTTTATCCAAGCAATGGATGCAGCAAATGTGACGGTATTTGAAGTAAAGCTTGAAAGAGAATGGTTCGATGATTATACCATGAACGAGAGTTTTACCATGGGTGTAAACACCAACATTATGTCAAAAATTCTTAGCACACGTGAAAAGGATCAACATCTTACCATGTCCGCGACAAAGGGTGCAGATGACGTCGAGATTATGTTTTCAGGAAACGACAAGTCATTTGACAAAGAATTTGTGATGCCACAGGTGGATAACGAGACCGATCATCTGGGAATCCCAGACAGCGAAAGCAATGCTATATTCTCCATGCCATCAGTGACATTCAATTCACTTATTCAGCAATTGCGCATGTTTGGAGAAAGCGCAACCATTAAATGTGACGAAAACGAGATTTCCATGACTGCAAATAGCACAGAGACGGGAAAAATGAAGGTTGTATTGGAGCAAGAAAAATTAGACGAATACGCAATCGACGAAGGAGAAGAATTGGAAATGAGCTTTACATTGAATTACCTGAGCAATATTGCAATATTCAATAAGGTCGCACCTACCGTTGAAGTTAACTTGACCAAAGACTATCCCATGAAAATTGTATTCTATTTAGACGAGAAATGCGAAATGTCCCGTTCCATCGCATTCTACCTGGCCCCGCAAATCGATCTCAATGAAGATTAGCTATGTCCCTGATAAATATTCGTTCTGTTTATCTTTTTCTTTTCATCATGCTGTGTATATGAACACGTTTTTACATATACTCATCTTTGGCGTAATTGCACTACTGTATACTCATTTTACCATTCAAAATGCCACATCCGATGAAATAAATATATATGAAGTCGACAATGAATCAAATCATCGAATACAAACCATATGTGACAGTAAACAAGCACTGGTATTCCTTCGAGATCTTGACCGCATTGATGATGATTTTTGCATCGAAACAGATACAACAGGATCGGCTATGATTGATATCCGCGACGCAAAAAGTCTGTTTGCGCAAACCAAGGAACCCATATGCTCGATCCAAAATTTCGTTTCCGTCAATTCAAGCAACCATAAGCTTGTTGCGCCACCTGCATCCATATTCGCCGGTTACAATATACTCTGCGGATCAAAAGATGCCAAAACTCCCACACTAACACATAACTATTATCGCAAGTTTATCCACGTACAGGACGGAGAAATCGAACTCCATATATCCCCCTTTTCCAATTCAGCTGGATACTATATTGAACCGGACTACGCAAATTATACGTTCTCTGCACCAATTGAAATGCCCGAAGGACAGTCATGCATAGTCCCTTCTGGATACCTTATTAGCATACCACCCAACTGTTTGTATACAGTGAGATTCATATGCGACTACAATTATTGTGTAGACTACTCGTACCATTCTCTGGTAAGTCTTGTATCCAACCTCCATCATATTGGTATATTTTACATGCAGCAACAAAAGATCCAATATATTCCCGATTGGGTGAAACCGGCACGAACCACCTCAAAGGCATTGGTCCCACTGGATCCACCCATCGAAAACGAGGTCGCGGATGCATCAGAAGAACGGGAAAAAGAAGAAGAAGAGATAATTCAATTGGATTGATCAACTTTGTTATCATAGGACCCGTGATAAAATCGACAAAGTATATCCACGTTCAAATAATTGTATTTGTCATCAGGCTTTCCGTGTATTTTTTCCTGCACTTCCTCAGATTGTTCGTCTGGCTCATACCCATACTTGTCATAGAACTCCTCAATCTTTTCATCAGACGCAAATGTTTTTCCGTCTGGTGTCGTATACGCCTTCAGGCGTTGTTGCCAGACCGGGGTGTTTTTTGCATAAACCAGCCATTTGAGCGCCCAATCCTCACGTGTCAGTGTAGGAATAAGGAACATCTCGTTGAATTCTTTATTAATGGTATATTTGACCGCGCGTTTTAATACAGTAACTGGATTACCATCCACAGTTTCAAAATCATCAATCTCTTTTTGTGTCGCTCGAATGTATGCTTTTGGAGGCGCAGGAATAATAGTATCCTTTACATGTTTTATGTTCCATATCTTACCAATAAACCTCGATATGCGTATTGGCTGTCTTATCATATTTTTTACGACCGTTGCGAGATATAGTGGATCCTGATCAAGAGACCATGCATCCGACTCATCCTTGAATTTCTTTGCGATATGTGAACGATATACGTAGACATTTGCATATAATACCTGATTCATCTCAAACGCTTCTCTCCCATACCCACTATAGTACATCTCAAACATCCAGTAATATGCTCGATCCAAATCCTTATTCAAAAGGGCAATAAGATAGGATAGCTTCACTTCTTCCAAGTTATACAAATACCGTGTTAACGTGACTGTCATTGTAATGTTTATGAAAACCTGCTTACCATTATGCAGTATCAATTTTAACTCATAAACAATACAGAGAAATGAGGAGTGTATACATATCTACTATGTATACTATCAGAGGTCTTACTGCACACTTACACTCTATTGGACATAACCATTATCATGCCATTATGGATTGCCAAACATTCAAGGGCGCGCATATATACTGCGTTTTGAACAATATCACCAGTCAAAAATATGGACCACTACTTGAATCATTCATGATCCAAAAATTCGACTATATTAAACGGTCTGCGTCTGAATGCGTTGGTGATTGCTCAAAGAATGATGAAAATATCGAGATCAAGGCTTCGCTTGGAGGAAGTCATCACCGAAAGTTCAATTACGTCCAAATACGTCCTTCCCACAACATTAGCTACTATATGCTGACTGCATACTATTTAAACTTTGAAAATGTAGGCAGAGAAGGAGACTTCTTCATGTTCAAAGTACCAAAAGAAGATATGAAAGGCCTCATTGCCGCATATGGTGGATATGCTCATGGAACCATAAAAGAATATGGTGCCATCACACTGGATTCTATTAACGAAAAAAATAACAAGAAAGAATATGCTCTACGTCCAACATTTGGTGATCCATGTTGGCAAGCGTTATTGAGATACAAAATAAGAGAGGAAGAATTATGATAAGATATCGATAATTACCAGCGCTCTATAAGCCTTCGGTAAAGCGTTTTATAGGTATTCTGCAATTTATCAAATTTCATGTTGTAATTCCCCTCTTGAAATCGCGTATCTATGTTTTCAACAATTTCTCGATCTTGAAGCATGGTATTATACATCATATTTCGCGAGACAATGTCGCCGATGGAATTTTCCCAAAAATTACGATATGTCTTGACAAACAGTTTGCTTTCGTTCTCGTTCACTGGTAAGGCAAAAGTTACCACTGTACTTACAAAATCGCCAAAAAATACGCGCGCAACCGTAGTATGCGGCAACACAAATTCATTTTCTATACGAAGACCCCGAACACCAAACATGCGCCGCGCCATAGATCTTTTCCCAGATTGGTACTCATACGAGGTTTTATAGTGATATTTCCCCACTTGTTTTGGCGGGGTTTCCGAGGTTGGACTCGGATTCTTTGCATTTCCAAATGTATGGACAAACCCTATGTGCATAACATCGAGTGAGTTCTCACTAAGAATACGCGAAAAGCACTTGAATCTCATATTCAGTCGCACTACGCGCGACCCGTTCCGTACATCTTCTTCTTGAAAAATATTTTCTTCAAACTTACACGGAATCTCGGTGCTGTTTGCATGAAGCTTTCGCGCGACCTTATAGTTATATGTATTCAAATATACCCACCCATCCTTTTCAGTCACGTCAAATTTCTCAACGTCGTAATGCGAATCTGGCCGAAAACAAAGTCCAGGTACCTTATCAAGACAGCCAGACGAATTAAACTCATATCCATGATAGGGACACATGATGTTATTATTTACAATATTTCCCCCTGACAACGACGCACCTTTGTGAGGACATGCATCCATGAGTCCCACAAACGATCCATTCAATGTTCTCCATACAACATAGTTATTTCCCCATACCGTGGCTTTTTTAGGCCGATCCACCGGAAAATCTTCCGGCTCTCCGATAACATACCAGTGCAAATCGTATTTATCCTGTTCGGTCATGTTATTGAACGTCATTTTAGGGTGGACCAACCTATTCATACTCGGTCTATTGTGAAAAGGATTCTTGATAACACGTCGCAGACCATTCAAAGGTGTATATGAATGGACGCCGGTAATTACACAAAACACAAAAATCAAAATATTATTAACCATTTCACATAGACGTATTGTTCGCTCTATACATATTTTGTGGGTTTAATGTATATGCCGTCTAATAAAACTCAGAAAAAACGCAGCACAACCACATCTTTTGAAAATGATTTGGCAAACACATTCATGGAAATGCTGGGTATGGTGAAGTTGTTTCACTGGAAAACAGGCTCGTACGCAACCCACGTGGCAACCGATGAGTTGTACGCCAAACTGAACAAACACATTGATAAGTTCATGGAAGTGCTCTTCGGAAAACGCGAAAGCCGTATCGGCGGCGAATCCATGACGCTGGACATTGTCAACACCGAAAAAACCACCGCTGCCAAAAAACGTATGGCGGCATATCGACGCTTTTTGCGCAATCTCGACACTCGTCTTGATACAGAAAAAGATAGCGAACTTCTAAGCATTCGCGATGATATCCTTAACGACCTGCATCAATTTACATACTTACTCTCATTAAAATAGATTGTCACAACGTATAACGCTGTGATATGGGGCCGCGTTTTCGTCTATCAACCATATTTGCAAGCATCCCATGGATGCCTGGAAGTGATAATTCATTGGGCCATTTACCTGTAACTGTTCGGTGTCGCAATGAGTGTGTTCTCATACGCTGTTTCCATACGGTTAATCGTTGTAGCATAACTCGTCTCCATGCTCTTTGAACCAGCCTAATATAATGGGTTTTCAATATACAATAGTGGTATGCTCTACCAAAATTATCTACATATAGTCGCATTTTAACTATATCAAATCGTGGATTCATAACATAAACCAACGAATATTCTGCCAAATAACGCATAATGGTGTGTTGTGGATATTCAAAATAAGTTTTTGTATCCACCGATGTCATAAGGAGGAAGTCTTCGCGGTCCAGATTCATTGTCACCATACCAAGCTTATACTCACCTGTTGTTACCCGTCGTTCGTGCAATTGTACACTAAGATAAACGCGATCGACTTCGTCTGTTTGTGAAGTTTGTTCGTGGCCAGATTCGTCATCGGAGTCGTCATCGGAGTCGTCATCGGAGTCATCGTCGGAGTCATCATCGGAGTCATCATCGGAGTCATGTTCGCTTAGATTGTATTGACTATCTTCGTCGACATCCGTAGAAGACTCGTCCGTATGCTCCCATTCCGAATCCGCCATTGTATTCTATTGTGATATTCTTACGACGCTCTCAGTTGTTCAATTTTTCCCACTATACATAGACGCTTTGTGCTGTAGCGACATATTTCAAAATTTTCTCATTGACCTGCGCCATCTTGTGTTCCAGATGAACAATTTCAAAGTCTCGCGCCATGTTTGCAATCTCGCGACATATACCACTGATCTTAAGCATGGCCTTATTGAAATCACCTGTACTGATTCCTTTTTCCTCTTCAATGGAAGAGAGTACTGTCCGACACATGGCGTCATTATTTGCCTCAATCCATTGAGTCATATAGTCAGCCAGATCATAGTTCGTTACGAATGGATCCGCATGATACCCGACAGATCCCTCCATCAAATCTAAGGTATCGAGCTTATTTGCGGTAATTTGCATAAGATCTCCACACGGCACACATGACTTATCATCCTCACTCACCTTGATGTCGCAAAACATGGTAAGATAAGTAATGATTTGCTCAACCGTTCTATCCTCGAAGTAGTTGGTTTCCAATAGGATTTCGGCAAGCACAAGCGGATGCGCCTCGGCCATATATGAAGCCACTTTACCTTTCTCCGTAAGCTCAGTGTCATCCATGAAACCTCCTCGACGTAAAATATTACAGACCATACGCGTGGTATTTTCAATATACTGCTTTGTCGATTCAGTTTCTTGTATGGTTCTATTGAGTTTGTTTACCGCAGAGTCGTATGCGCGAACGGTCACGACATCACGATCCAAAAATTTATGGGATGCACGTAAATCAGTCAAATCTCGATCAGCCTTCTTTTTACCACGGTTTTTCAGCTGCGGGAGCATATCTATGAGCTCAATATATTTGCGACAGTCATCAACGGGGGTGCGCAAAAACGCCAATTGTCCCTCCTTTTCGGAAACCTCCGTTTTTCGTTCCAGGGCCTTAGCATCAAGGGTTTCCAACTCTTTTTCGACACTTTCCGACAACATGGAATCTTGCGAAAACTCATGTAAATTGTTAGCATCCTTTACTCCACTCTGCAAAAGGCTGAGCACCAAACTATATGTGATTTTGTACTTGGAAACCAATTTTTGCGGCACTCCACACATTACTGCTTTGTATTGCTTCTCATTGGGTAAAGAAAATAGGTTGTTGCAATGCACCACGTGCCCAATCGTATCAATGCCGCGTCGACCCGCCCTCCCTGCCATCTGCGTGTACTCATGCGGCAGTAAGAATCGCTCTTCTATCCCATCGAATTTGGTAAGACTGCTGAATACCGCAGTCTTAATCGGACAGTCCAATCCAATCGCAAAGGACTCCGTGGCAAAGAGCATCTTGATATGACGGCGCGAGATCATAAGCTCCACAATCTCGCGAAACACTGGGATCATACCGGAATGGTGGATCCCAATACCCTTTTCCAACAGGGAAATCAGTTGGTGGTATTCAGGAAGATTGGCATACTCCTCGTAGTTAGGCAACTGTCGCAACACCTTATCACATTCCGCCTTGATCGTGTATGGCACCTTGCTATCATCCTCGAGAAGGGGCACCGTGACCTCGCTCGCATAACGTTCAACCTTCTTGCGCGAAAAGACAAAGACAATTGCTGGCAACATGTCGTTATCTCTCAGATGAAGTGCCAATTGGTTAAGTACATGCTGCGGCTTCATATGCAAATTGCGGTCACGCATCATATCCAAATATTTCTTCATTGTTTTGCGCCCCTCATCGTCATACTGATTGCTTGAGCTCTGTAGTTTGATCATCTTGTTCATATCCGATCGAATCTCCTTCTTCAACGCCTCGTCCTTAATACCTTTGTACAAGCCTTCCGTAGTCGTAATGAACCCATAGTGCGTAAGGGGAACAATCCTATGGTTCGTAGAACACAAGTGCACCTGCTTGTAATTGCTGTCTTGCTCACCGCGGTTTCGCTCACACCATTTTGCAAACTTTTCCGGTCCATCAATGGTAGCGGAGAGCATCACCATCTGTACGTGCATCGGAAGCATGAGTATCGTCTTTTCCCAATTCTGTCCGCGCTGCTCGTCATTGATATAGTGCACCTCATCAAACACCACACACGCCAGTTCGGATTGAAAATCCATCTGAAAATCCAGTTCCGCAGAGGGTCGCTGTTCAGCTGTCTGCTCCTGAAACAATCGGTTCATCAAGATTTCCGTCGTCATAATAAGCACATCCGCCTCAGGATTCGTCTTGATATCACCCGTAAAAAGACCCACGCTTATGTCTGGATACTTCTGTCGGAAATCATAGAATTTCTGGTTTGAGAGCGCCTTGATCGGGCTCGTGTAAATCACCTTCTTCCCCATCGAAACAAAATACTTGATCGCAAACTCCGCCGGGACTGTCTTTCCCGACCCCGTATGTGCCGTGACCAAGCAATGATCACCCTTTACAATCGCACCAATTGCATGCTTCTGAAAAGGACTAAGCTCGAAAGGAAAAGTCTCGAAATGTTCTTTACATTGCGAGACTGCATCATCGTATGTATTGTCATGTATAATCACCATAGTGTTAGCATATATGCAGCGAATTCTTTATACCGATTATTAATTCATTACTGGTTATGCTCAGACATTGAATATGTCATCGTCTATTACTGACTCGTCGCTAACCACAGTGGACGGTGTTCCCGATCGACCATTCTCTTGGGGACGGACCTTTACCATGTAGAACGTGTGACAACGCTGTATCTCTCGCAGCATAAAGGCATAAAGCGTCATATCAGTATACTTAAACGGGATTTCTTTGAGAAATGTATTTGCATGGTTAAGCAAGCTCGGTTGAAAACATACCATATTTACAGACGCATACGTCGTATTAAGAATTTCTTCCATATAATAGATCTGCTTTACGTTTCGCTTTGCTTGAATCGAATGAACCTTATTCTCATGCGTAGCATATACAAACGCCACGTCCACTGGCTTGTCGGCGACAAATACATTGGCTAATCTCTGACACACGATATAATCCTTGTCCGGTTTGTATGCACCCGCGAACGAATAAAACATGGGCTCCGTATATTCCCTGTACGCATCAACCACAATAATGGGTCGCTCATCAAGACCCTCCACGCCCGTAGAAAATGCACACACTTGACACTGCGATGCACCTACATTCTTACGCGCTTCGATACACGTAGTTAGTATGGTTTTTTCGTCACGAAGTGATTCCAGAGCATCCACAATTTCCCCGAGCACGACCGATGCCGTTTCATGCGTTGTTACTACACGTATATGCGCAATCTCAATATATTTCACCGCATTGCATATGGTATTACGTATATGTGGTTTCGCATTTGTGTCTTTGCGCAGTCCCGGATCGTTAATTTGAAACTGGACATTTGGGTTGGTTGTAACTAATAAGGTAAACATCTTTACTAATGTATTACTGGATATAGTTTTATGTCAATAAAAAACCATGTAATGTGACCGTTACTTAATAATCAGCGTCTCCACAGGTAAAATCGTTTGCAGTGTCTTCGTCACAGTCATCCATTTTACTAAGTCCTCTGTCTTCTAACATTTTAATCAGTTCGTTATCATATGCCGCATACATCCATATAGTCTCTCCGCTATCGTATCTACGCTCAACATCGGCACCCATCTCAATAAGTCGCTTCGCCACATCGGTTAACCTATACTGGCAGGCAAACTTCAACGGAGTATATCCATATACCGGGTGCTCTTCGTCGAAATCTGCACCCGCATCCAGTAATATAGTTGCAAGTTCCGGCTCTTTACGATATAGCGTCTCCAGTAAAGGTGAATATTCTTGCATTGGTTTATGGTTTGGATCCGCACCATTGTCCAACATACGCTTCAGCAATTGTTGTCTGGCGTTCTTATGATAATCCTCAGATTCTCCAGGAGGCGTTACTTTGGTAACAAGAGACGCTCCGCATAGATGACATAGCGCAGTGCGTCCTTCATCATCCATCGCCATGATATTGATGTCTGCATGATTCAATAGAATATTTGCTACACCGTGACTTGCACTGAAACATGCGTCAATCAATGGTGTAAATCCAGATCGACCTCGATAATTTATATCAGCGCCATACCGAATAAGTATCTCGGCATTTTCAACCCGATCATGAATTGCGGCCACTCCCAATGGTGTGATATCTGTCGTATAACGCGCATTTACGTCTGCCTTATATATAAGTAGTAGTTCCAAAATTTTCGGGTTTCCCATCTCAGCCGCCGCATGTATAGGCTGTAAATGGGTCTTGTGATGGGATTGATTTGGATTTGCGCCACGCTCAAGCAATAGACGGACCAGTTCCAGGTTTCCCTGTCGAATCGCACCAAACAATGCAGTTGGTTGTTCGCATACCCTGGTCGCGTATGCATCAATCATTGCACCTTCATCCAAAAGTAGACGCACCATTTCAATCGATGTTTCGTGCGAGCACGCAAATATCAGGGCAGTTTCGCCATGTTTTCCTCTGATATTGACGTCCGCATGACCATAATACTGCAACATCTTTACTATGCTCAATCGATTCATTCTAACCGCAAACATAAGGGGCGTATATCCATTTACATTTTGATGATTTATATCCGCTCCTCTGTCAATGAGCATAGACATGATTTCATCAAACCCTTCATTTGCCGCCGCATAGCAGAGAGGGGTTCTACGTTTATGATCAACAACATCCAGCTCTTCACCGTCCAGATCATCAATGAGCTTTCGAGATTCCTCCAAATTCTCATCCCTCAATGCATTGAACAGTTGTTCCGTCTTGTCGCAAAATTCAGTCATGTTTTGTAAACTTGTTTGTGTGTTTGATTTTATGTATTCGCAAATAAAATCAAAATCTTAATCAATTTTATGGATCCTCGAGGCTCTCAAGTTCTTTGGCCTGCCGTGCTTCCTCCATCTCTTCCAACTCCTTCATTCGTCGCTCTTTGTTGGGCGCTCCCAAGAACGACGCAATGTACGGAAGCAGATCAATAGGAAGATTTCCAAATATCCCCGTTGATTCCGGTAACTTCAATACATACTTTCGTTCATGCCAATTGGTCTCACGCGTAAGAATATCCATGACTTCGTATGTATTCTTCAGTGTATTCTCGCTATGCTCATATTCTTCGTCATTCAAAAACTCGTACGTATAATCCAACGCTGTCAGCCCATTGCGGTTTACCAAATGTATATTCACTCCTTTACTCAAAAGATATCTAACCTGCTCAGGATGATCCACCGCCATCATAATAGGTGTGGTATGGTCGAAACATTGAGCGTTTATATCCGCACCTGCCTCAACCAGCAGTTTTACAAGTGCCATTTTTTCGCTATCACATGCACTATGCAATGCTGTCATGTTCATATTTGACGCAAGATTTGGATCCGCATTATAGTGTAATAAGATTCTTACGCACTCTTCGGACTCAGCATCACATGCATGTATTAGTGGAGTGTCTCCAGTGCTGTCCTGGATATTCGGATTAGCGTTGTATTGTAATAACGCTCTCGTACATGTATCATGATTATTAATACATGCCACATGTAATGCGGTATTCTTTTTCTTATCCTGAATGTCTGGGTTTGCCCCGGCCTTTAATAGGCTATACATGATGCTACTATCATTCACAATTGCAGCCCCATGGATACAGCTATAACCTTTATCTTTTGTAACCCAGTTTACGTACGATCCCGCTTTTAGTAACATTTTAACTATATCGTAACGTTCGCACATGATCGATATATACAATGGAGATCGTTCCTCCAGATCTTCGATGTTCACATTTGCGCCCGCACTTATAAGGCAATTTACAATGTCGGTATATCCGTTTATACACGCAACAATTAATGGTGTGTGTCCCCATCGCCCGTCCAACACATCAATAATTTTATGGATCCCCTTTTGTTGTACAAGGTACTTGACTATTTTCTTTCGGTTCCATAAAACCGCGTCAATAAGCGCCGTGTAATTGCCACATTTTGCTATTCTCGTAATATCCGCCCCATGCTCAAGAAGAAATCGAACCGTTTCCAAAGATGAATTTGCCGCAGCAAGCATGAGTGGGATTACACCACTATATTCATCTTCTTTATTCGGATCTGCGCCATTATTCAAGAGATATCGTATGCTATTTACCGTATAACTTCGATCTTTACGTCTACACAAATCGTGCAATCGCATAGGCGAAAATATACCACCATAATACGCAAGCAGCTCAATCATGCGTTGGTTTCCGCGGTCAATCGCAATCTCAAAGGCATTTTCTTGGTCACTATAACAAGCATTGGGCGTTGCGCCATTTTCTAATAGCATAGTTGCAACCTCTAAATCATCATACGTTACTGCTCGCTGTATCGCTGGTATGTAATCGTTATTCACATATGTTAATATCACTGTCAATTGTTCAGCAAGTTTTCTCATTTTATCCAGAGAATGTTCTTCATATATGTCTTTTATATGAGGATGCAGATCATGACGTCGAGTATCCGTCTTTACCCATCGCAACTTGGCATTTTCCGCAATCATGTCACATAAGTCCGAATGCATTTCCATTTGCAGATCGTATTTTCGCGATGCTTCACGTATAACTTCAGGTGGATGTGGAGACCATGTAACTGTAAAATGGTTATTATTCATTTGTTATAGACGAGGCGACTCCTTTATACATATTCCGATATATAGCTGAATACATCATTCGGCGCTTTCGCCGCAATAGGCGATTTTTCACGTACCAATAATATCGGCTCCTTTGTCTTCCATCGGAACGCGTCGATCAAACATGGAGTAAAAATAGTGTATTATTGAAATACACTATTGTGTGAGTGTGTTTGATTTTATAGTCGGGGCGCGCTTGGCGTTTGCATTTCAATGTCATAGTTCTTATTTGAATAACTTTTTTGTTGTTCATGGGCAGGAGCCACAACATGGGCTGTGCCCGCATACACCACGTCATCAAACATGTCGCCTGGTTGTACATATACAGGCGCAGCCACCGGGGCTTCTATATTAATCCTTCCAAGCTGTGTGATCTGCCCTCCATTCACTGAATATAAGAGCGACGTTGGCTTCCAGAAGAACACCGTATATAAACTTCCAAATAATGTCGCCATACATACATCGTATTTATTTGAACAGCCTTGATGACTTATTACTGAACTCAATGGACATATGCATCTATACCATACAGATGTTTCGATATCACCATTTCTGCACTTAAATTTGGTGATTAAATACCCGACTACCGTCATAAATACAAGTCCTCCAAGCACCGCTCCGATGATTAATCCTCCACCTCCACCTCCACCTCCACCTCCACCTCCACCTCCACCTCCACCTCCACCTCCTCGACTCTTTTTCGCCTCTACTTTTCTTTCATCTC
>Ga0181558_10000856_pt1 | contig 28811 bp, 23 predicted proteins | sample 011ome_22_FD_133754 | JGI IMG/M metagenome (GOLD analysis project Ga0181558, IMG submission 133754) | Coastal salt marsh microbial communities from the Groves Creek Marsh, Skidaway Island, Georgia - 011507BT metaG (megahit assembly) | ecosystem: Environmental > Aquatic > Marine > Intertidal...
ATGGTGCTGTCTAAAGATGGGAGTCCGGATATCTACGTGCTGGATTTGGCCACCTATCAGTTGGAGCGCATCACGCGTCATTATGCGATTGATACGGAGCCAACTTGGATGCCCGATGGTAAATCCTTGCTGTTCACCTCTGACCGGGGTGGTCGGCCTCAAATTTATCGCTATGACTTTGTTACGGGTTTAACGGATCGCGTCACCTTTGAAGGTTCGTATAATGCTCGTGCGCGGGTCGCCCAAGACGGTCGCAACGTGGTATTGGTGCATCAGCAAGACGGAGATTACAAAATCGCCGTATACGACATTGAAACGCGCCGTATGACGGCCCTAACATCAACGGATTTAGACGAGAGCCCGAGTATCGCACCCAATGGGTCTATGGTACTCTATGCAACGAAACAAGCGGGGCGCGGGATCTTAGCGGCGGTGTCGGTAGACGGTGGTGCTCGGTTCAATCTCCCAGCGCGGAGCGGCGAAGTGAGAGAGCCCTCGTGGTCTCCTTATTTGCCCAAACGCCCCTAGTGTTGTAACAATCACAGTACAACCCTTAAAGGAAGGAATAAAACATGAAACAGCGTCCACAATTTCGCACCATCGCGACCGTTGCGTTTTTGAGCCTATTTTTGGCAGCGTGTTCGGGAACGGATACTAAAGAGCAAGAAGCAGCGGCAGCCGCAGCAGCTGAGGCGCAAGCCGCTGCTGAAGCGCAGGCCGCAGCGGAAGCAGCCGCTGCCGAGCGAGCGCGAGCCGAGGCCGCAGCGGAACTGCGACGTCTGGAAGACGCTGCTCGGATGGCCGGCAACGTTGTTTATTTCGAGTTTGACAGCTCGGCTTTGACGGAAGCGGGTCGCGCTATCCTGGACAAGCAAGTTGCTTTGCTCAAAAAGACCGGCGCTTCAGTGCGTTTGGAAGGCCACACCGACGAGCGCGGAACCCGCGAGTACAACATTGCTCTGGGTGAGCGTCGAGCCAACGCGGTGCGTGACTATATGATGGTTAATGGCATCCCGGGTTCGCGCTTAGAAAGCATCAGCTACGGTGAAGAGAAGCCCGTTTCTTACGGTTCAAGCGAAGTGAGCTGGTCGCAAAATCGTCGAGTTGAAATTAAGTAAGTGCTCATGAAGGCGCGTGTTGTATTTGGTTTCGTTCTGCTCGCGGGTAGCTCATTGGAGCTGGCCGCCCAAGATTTCATTGATTTGGAAGCGGAACGCCGATCGGAGTCGGCTCAAACTGGGCCGGTTGTGCCGGTACAAAACGCGCCTCAATCCCTGCCTAATAGTCCAGTGAGCTACGGTATTGATGGCTCAGTGGCGACAACCCGACAGAGTGTACTGATTCAAAGCTCGGACACTGGACCCGCTCAAGACGCCGGCTCTTTATTCATACAGGTGCAAAGGCTTGGTGAAGAAGTAAGGCGCTTGAATGGGGTTGTTGAGGAACAGGCCAATCAAATCAAAACGCTGCAAGCGCAAAGCCTTGAGCGGTATTTGGATCTGGATCGTCGCTTGGCCTCTGGTGCGAGCATCTCAACGTCTTCAGCGGACAGCGAAGCGAGTAGCACGACTCCAGCCACGGTAGTGAAGGCGCCGGCGAGTTCGTCAAATACGCAAGAAGAACCAGCGTACCTGGCCGCCCGACAAAAAGTGTACGACAAACAGTTCGATGAGGCTGTTGCCGCCTTCAACGCCTTCTTACTTGATTATCCCAGCGGCGCTTACGCACCCAACGCCCACTATTGGCTGGGCGAGCTTTACCTTGTTTTGAGCCCGCCAGACTTGGAGCTTTCTCGTCAAGCGTTTCAATTGTTGCTGGATCTGTATCCGCAGCATAACAAGGTGCCTGATGCCACTTACAAGCTCGCAACGGTTTACTTTGCCAAGGGTAATCCGTCCAAAGCGCGTGAATTACTGAATGCCGTTATTATGCAGCACGGCTCAAAGAATCACCCTGCCGCGAAACTGGCGCAACAGTTTCTAGACAACAACTTTTAAGCCGCAGTGAATACCTTGCTTTCCGACAGCTCGTGCCTTAATACGAGTTTGACGCTCCGAATTAATGAGCTGTTTTACTCCCTTCAAGGTGAAACCCGAACCCTCGGTTTGCCCACTGTTTTCGTTCGCCTTACGGGTTGCCCGCTCCGCTGTGTTTACTGTGATACGGAGTACGCGTTTCAAGGTGGCGATATCCTTCCGCTATCTGAGATCGCAGAGCGCGTCGGTGGTTATGGTGCACGCTACGTTACGGTGACGGGCGGAGAGCCCTTAGCGCAGCCCAACTGCTGGCCCTTGCTCTCGCTTCTGTGTGATCAGGGCTATGAAGTGTCGCTGGAGACTTCGGGTGCGATGTCAATTGAGGGTGTAGACTCGAGAGTAGTCACGGTGCTCGACTTGAAGACACCGACCTCTGGGGAGTCGCACCGTAATGATTACAGTAACATCGCCCGGTTGCAGCCACATGATCAGGTGAAGTTTGTTATTTGTGATCGCAGCGACTACGAATGGGCGCGATTTAAACTGGATGAGTATGCGCTTGCGGAGAAAGTCAGCGATGTCTTGTTTTCACCTGTACATGGTGACCTTAACCCGACGGATTTGGCGGATTGGATCCTAGAAGACCGCTTACCTGTCCGTTTTCAGCTTCAACTACACAAGTTGTTATGGAACGATGAACCCGGTAGATAACGTAAAGCCCAAAGCCGTGGTGTTGGTCTCTGGGGGATTAGATTCGACCACCGTCTTGGCCATGGCCCAAGCAGAAGGCTTTGAATGTTATACCCTGAGCTTTGATTACGGTCAGCGACACAGAGCAGAATTGGTGGCCGCTGAGCGCGTATCAAGCGGCTACCCAGGGGTTGTTCACAAGGTGGTGAATCTTAATCTCAACTCCATTGGCGGCTCGGCCTTAACAGATGAAAATATTGCCGTGCCTGAATCGCCCACAGAAGGCATTCCCATTACTTATGTGCCGGCTCGTAATACGGTATTTTTGTCTATTGCTCTGGGTTGGGCCGAGGTGCTCGGCGCGAACGATATTTTTATCGGCGTAAATGCAGTTGACTATTCAGGTTACCCAGACTGTCGTCCGGAATTTATTGAGGCCTTTGAAGCCTTGGCGAACGTTGCAACGAAAGTCGGTGTAGAAGGTGGGCGTGTTCGTATTCGTGCGCCTCTGTCTGATCTGTCTAAAGCGGACATCATTGCTAGAGGGGTGGCACTCGGGGTCGATTATTCCGCCACCATTTCTTGCTATCAAGCCGATTCGGATGGCCGCGCGTGTGGTCTGTGTGATTCCTGCCGTTTGCGTAAAGAAGGGTTTGAAGCTGCAGGGGTTTCCGACCCCACGCGATACAAATCGTAAAAATTAAGGTTTTCCGTTTTTCTGTATCGAAAGGCTTGAGTTTTTTGGCTAAACCAGTAAAATTCGCGCCTCTGTAGGGCCGTTAGCTCAGCGGTAGAGCAGTTGGCTTTTAACCAATTGGTCGATGGTTCGAATCCATCACGGCCCACCAAACATCAAAAGCTCGTCGCAAGACGGGCTTTTTTTGTTTGTGGCTAGGCGTTCTGAGATAAGGACCAATTCGACAACACGGGTTAGCGTTTTCGGCGCGGACGTGAAACGACGGCGCCTTTCAGGGTATGTGCTCGAGAGGCAATCACCCCTGGACTCGTCTGGCATGCCTCACTAACTTCGGAACGGCATCCAGGATAATGGACTCCAAGTAGGCTAGGGGATCAGGGCTCTACTCACCATGTCAAAACGAGCACGTTGCGTTCTAACAGAGCGCTTCAGTAGCCTCGCTAGCGAGTTGTCTGCGGCCGAAAAATACGCTCAAAATAGACACGAGAACGATGGCTGCGCCAACGATGAGCGCGAGGTCAAATGATCCTCCATCCGTCAGATATCCCGTAGCGGCCGGCCCAATCATGGCACCAGAGCCGATGGCGGGCACGCTCAAAATAATGTAACGTCCGTCGACATCGAGATCGGCCACCTCTGCGACCGCAAACGGTAGCCCCATGCCGATGCCGAACGTCAAGAGCGCCGCGCCAATGGCGTACAAGGGAAAGCTTGGTGTGCCATATAGCAACGCTGTAGCGACGATCATTAAGAGTCCGCTCGCCGCAAATGGGCGAACATTCCCCAGTCGCTTACCAAGCCACGCCGTAATGAGTGAGCCGAGCGTTGCGAATACCAGTGTCAACGACAATAGTAGCCCAATATCGCTCGGATTGAAGTTGAGTACGGCTCCTATCCTTTCGATGAAAGCCCAAAGGCCTGAGGCCGCCGAGAAAAATAACAAGGTCCCGAGTAGAGCTAGCCAGATTGATTTTGAGTTGAGCGGTGTCTGAGCAGCTGAGGCGGTGCTTACTTCCGTTGGGCTACTATCTCCAATCTCCGATGAAGAAGGTAAGCCAGGGAGAAACAAAGTGAGTAGCAAACTGGTTCCCACCAGAGCGTATACAACACCAGCAAAACCATAATCCGCTACGAGGGTTGATGGGAGAATAAATAGCAACGCTGCTCCAGGAACTGCCTCAATGGCGATTTTGAGACCATACCATCGAGCTGGATTACTCGTGTCTGCCAATATTGTCGTGCCGATCCCGTAAACTGCAGCAAACCCACCGCCCGATACCGCCGTGTAAAGTAATAGCGCCGCCCAGCTCTCGACTACCACACTCAGTATCAAGCTTAGTATAGCTATAGGAAGTAGAAGTAGCGTGGCCTTTCGCCAATTCCAACGGCGAATCCAAAAAAATGCGCTTACCGTAACCATGTTATATCCTGCGAAAAAAGCGGCTGGTAATAGCCCGACTTCGCTGTTGGATAAATTCAAACTGTCTTGGGCTGCTCCCACGTATAAGGGCAAGATGTTGTAAAACAGCGCCCCAATCGCAGAAATGGCCAGCGCAGGTATGATTCGGTGAAGTTTGTCGTATTCTGAAAGCATAGATTTATTGTTCCTAGTTCTGTTGAAGCTCCCGGTAGGCTCTCCACGCCGGGTAATAGCTCATCATGGCACCAAGCCAGAGAATGGAAACCACCCAGTAGGCCATGCTGTAGGAGCTCCATACAATCACTGTACCTACTAACGTTGGCCCGACGGCATTACCCAAGGTCTGCATTGCTGGAATCAGCGCGACGAAGCGGCGTTCTTTGTCAAGCTGCGAGACGAGCGCCATTCTGTATGCCGCCCCGAAATTCCACGCCCATCCATTTATGAACGAGGCGCATACCAAAACGGTTTTATTGATCGATAGGTTAAGCATGACCACCGATGCAATCGAGAGCGCAATGGCCGCAATCATCGGCCACAGATATCCAAAGCGATTAGCCAACCAAGCCGCCGCGAGGGATCCAATAGCACCTGCCGCTAAATTCACGCTAACCAAGTCCCCTCCGAGTTCTCTGTCTTCTGCGGCTGCGCCAATTCGTTCAAGAAAGACCCACACGCCTGCATCCCCTGTGAAGACTAACAGAATTGATAGCAAGCCGAGGGCGACCGGCATTGGCGGGAACCATCGTTGAATGGCCGGTGCAGTTTGCGACAAGTGATTGGGGTCGCTTGTATCTTTCAGTTGCGTGGCAAGTATTGCACAAAAAACGCCGACCAATAACATGGCCAGATATGTGATCGGTAGAAGTTCTTCGGTCTCAATGAAGCGTGTGAGGAGAATGCTGCCCGATACACCGATCATCACCTGCGTAAAGAACAGCAAGGCGTACGAGCGCGTTGGATTCTCCGAATCCGCCAGTACAGCCATCAAGGCGGCGTAAGCGACACCCAGACCAAGACTCGCTATAAAGTGATAGGCGAGCGTGAGGTAATCACCATTGGCGTGGCCCTTGAGCAGCAAAAAGCCAAAGCTGGTTATGAGAGCGCCGATTATGACTTGAGTTCGTCGGGGGTATCGAGTGATCCAGACGGTAGATAACAGCGTGGCGATGAAAATACCGAATGAGTAACCGCTCGCCAGCATGCCCAGTTGATTTTCCTGCAAGCCATAAAGATCGCTGTAAGCACCTAGAATAACCGGCAAGACCAACCAATACGCGAAAAGAAGCGAGCCTAACATGATACCGAGCTGAGTATTGTTATTCGCTTGTATGCGCTGGCTCATATGGATTTTTCCCGTTGTGTGATCAAAAAATGCTGACAAAAAAGCCCGCGTCTGCGGGCTTTTCTTGATGCTTTACCACGATAAGAGCTTTAGAAACGGTAACGCACTTCGGCGCGTACCGATCGTCCGTAACCGGGCATCGACATCGGGAGTAGGAAGTTAATCATTGACTGGATGTACTCTTCGTCAGTTAAATTTTCCCCAATCACGGAAACAGCCAGGCCCGTATTGCCCAGTGTGTAATCGATTCTAGCCCCCAACAAACTGAAGTCAGACGCTAACAGATCAGGTGAGTTATCAGCGGTGTAGTACATTTCATCGACATAAGCGTAGTCGGCCCGTGCACGTAATGACTCCGTAATGTTCCAATTGGCAACGATAGAGAAGGTGTTTTCCGGCGCTCGGATCGCCTGTTTACCTTTTAGATCCGTCGAGTTTCCATCGCCGTCTACAATGACCCCTTGTTCGAACTCGGCGTTTAGTGCGGCGTAGGACAGACGAAGATCGAAGTTGTCGCTAACAAGCCATGTTAAATCCGCTTCAATACCTGACGTCTCAAGATCTGCTACGTTTTGGATTAATATAGAAGCATTATCGTTGGTCTCGAGCTGGAAATCAGCGTAGTCGTACATAAAGGCTGCGATGTTTAATCTGACTCGCTGGTCTGCGAAATCGGTTTTGAAGCCAATTTCGTAGGCATTATTTTCCTCTGGATCGAAGGCGAGGATACGGGTTCCGCCAGGTAGAGTTGGCTGGCGATTAAAGCCACCCGATTTGAAGCCTTGGGCATAACTTGCGTACACCAAGCTTGATTCACCTACTTTGTAGTCCACGGCCAGTCTTGGATCTAGCGATGTCCAGGAGTCTTTCGCCACGATAGCACCTGGAGTGAAAGAGAATACTGCGTTGTTCGCGGCGCCGGCAACAACGCTAATGAGTGCTGTGGTGGTGGAGTCCGTTAAGGGCGTATTCAGAACCATCTCTTTTTCTTCATCAGTGAAGCGCAAACCAAAGGTGACACTCAAACGATCTGAAAGGTCGTAAGTGGCATCCCCGTAAACTGCTAAGCTTGTGGTTTCATTCTCTGCGAAGCTGGATTCACGATGTACGCCACAATCAAGCCCAAAATCCTGTGCTACGAGACACAGGCCCTCATCCAAGAATAAGACATCGAGGCCTGGGTCTTCATAGATGGTCAGATTTGAAGTCGCGCTCGCGGTTTCGTTGTAGTAGCTTGCGCCCACAAACCACTGAAAGCGATCGCTGCCACCATTGAGGCGAAACTCCTGTGAGAATTGCTCAAGGCCCCAAGGTTCAATGAAGTCCACAATGGGCACATCGCCGGTATCTGCATCGGTAGGGAGTGCGACAATATCGCTGTCGTACCAGCCGGTATTAGAGGTAAATGACATATTGTCGTTAATATCCCAGCTGACTTTCAGTACACTCAGATCGGCGTCAATAGTTTGCTCCGGCTCAGCATTGACCGCGACCCTTTCGCCGTATGGGTTGTTTCCCCACAAGCCAAAGTTATCGATCATCTGCCATCGATTTTGCATTTCGAAATGGTCCCAGTAACCGCTTACTGTGACAGCATCGTTTACGCTCCACGTGAAGCCCACTCGATACTGGTCGTGATCTCTGCCGTTTAACTCGTCGCCTGTTATTGAGTTTTCGAAAGTGCCATCACGTTCCTCGAGTCTTGCGGCCACACGTAACGCAAAATTGTCGGAAACCGCTAGATTGGCGATGCCTTCTGCTAAAAATTGGCCTTCGTCACCCGCCGCCACTCTAACACTGCCTGAGTTTTCGCCCAAAACAGCGAATTGATTTGTGATGCTGATCGCTCCAGCTGAGGTATTGCGTCCAAACAGTGTTCCTTGAGGACCTTTGACTACTTCGATGCTGGCCACGTCAAGATAGCCCATCCCGCCAATATTGCGACTCACCGGAATTTCATTAAAGTACGTGCCAACGCTATTGTTGGCGCCTGGGCTAAATGCACCGGTTCCGATTCCTCGTACGGTCAGGACGGTTTGGGTAGCTGCGTCTGCGCTTCCCGAAAGGCCGGGGGTCTGCAGAACGATTGGCCGGAAATCTTTCGCATCCATCGCTATCAGTTCGTCGCTTGAGTATGCGCTTATCGCAATGGGCACATCTTGGATACTTTCAGAGCGCTTTTGGGCGGTAACGATTACTTCCTCAAGTTGTGCACTGGCGGCACTCGCCGTCATGACACCAACAAGAGATACCGCAAGAGAAAGGGGGCGTTTTATCGTTTTCATGATTAGCTCCTTCATAGGATTATTTGTCCTTTTAAATCCTATGTGCCTCGCGTCTTTTTCAGAATGATATTTTAATCCCTTTGGTTGATACTTTAGGCCCATTCAAGGTGGTGGATGGGAGCATTCGGAAATCCTCCGGTGATCGCCCCACGTATTTTTTAAAGGCCCGACTGAAAGGAGGCGGGCTTCCGTAATCCAACAAATAAGCGATTTCTTGAATGGATAAATTGGTGTCCTGCAGATAGTGCTTTCCAAGCTCCATGCGTGTTTCGAGGACTAACTTTTTATAGGAAGTTTCGGCTCGGTATAAACGCTTGCGTAGCTGCGCTGGCGTTAACCTTAGAAGTTCAGCTGCATCCTCGAGCCGAGGCATTTGCCGTCCTTTTCGACTCAGCAGAAGTCTACGAACCTGGGAGGGCGTGTTCTTGTCGATCGTGCTTGGTCCCAACACCCGCTCACACATCGCTTTATAGACATCACTCAGAGATCCGCTGCCTCTGTGTATTGAACGCTGCAGCCATTCAGCAGGAAAAATCAACCCCGTCTCCTCGGCCTCAAAGAGGCAGTTCGGGCCAAAAATCTTGAAGTAGGTCTCTGCATGCAGCGGCGCCCTGAATTCAAACTTCACTGAAATTTTGCCTGTGTCTGCGTGCGGCCCCAATAGCAATTGCAAGGCCCGCCAGTTACCACTGAAACTATCCTCACAAATATTTTGATAATCGTCTTCGTAGAGCGGGTGATGTACCGGGACAATTCGAACTGTATCGCCTTCCACTAACAGTTCATCGGTATAGCGATCTGATGCAAGGCTGTGATACTGATACATAACACGAAAAGCCGAGCCCACGCTGTCACTGTTAATCGCTGCGTATCCCACGAGGCCAAGGTCAAGTATTTCAGCTTTGCTGAATAGTCTTAACGTAATGTCGGGGTGCCACTGCCGACATTCAAGTAAGACGGAATCCAATTGGCCTTGTGTGAGCTGATCGGTTCCATTACTCAGTAGAGAGGGATCGATCCCTGCGTTTTGCAATGCTTTCTCAAATCGACCTACGTTTTCCTCGGATAATAGATCTCGCAATCGTGCGAGCCATGTCGCAACAATGCGACTCTCTTCAGCCTGTCGACTCGAGGTCTTATTGTCGATCACTATCCTGGCGCCTGAGATGATCCGGTAATAATGGACAGCAAGGTAGGAGTGGGGCCGCAAGACCAACCTCCGTCCACTTTGAGCGCTTGCCCGGTGATATATTGACTTGCTTTGCTGACCAAAAAGTAAAACACCCCCGTCATATCATCTACTGTTGCGACTCTGCCCAGTGCGGTGAAGGATTCGCAAATTTGACGCCCTTCCTCGCCACTGCCCATACTCGTTTCTGTATAACCAGGACAAACACAGTTGACGCGTATGCCTCGCGCCCCGAGTTCTAATGCCGCCATTTCAGTTAAACTGACTACCGCTTTTTTGCTCGCAGAGTAGGCTGAGGAGCCCGGCACATTAATGAAAGCGGCCATCGATGACGTCGAGACGATTGCGCCTCCGTCGGCCATCACCGTCGGTGCGTGCTTGAGACCGTAGACCGTTCCCCAATAGTTAATACGCGTCACTTTCTCTAATAGAGCTGATGATTGCTCGGTAATCGTCGGTCCGACATCGCCGACACCCGCGTTCAAAATCGCGAAGTCCAAATCTCCTCCGAGCATTTCTCTGGCTTGCTCAAATGCCTGTCGAACACTTTCTTCGTCACTGACATCGCATTGCAGAGGGACTGCCTCAATACGTTGCGCGGTCTCTTGTGGGAAAACAATATCGGCAATTGCAACATGCGCCCCTGACGCGGCAAATATCTCTGCGGTAGCTTTTCCTATGCCGGAACCACCCCCTGTGATTAAACCCCGTTTACCCCTTAGGTCAAACATACTTAAGTTTCTCCTTGCAAACAGTGTACACCTGGAAGGTTTCTCAAATCCTCAGACTGACAAGGAAATTCCGCCAATTCAATAATGTTACCTTCGGGATCACGAATGTAGACCGCGGCGATGCCGCTCGATTTTTGGGGGCGTCCCAGCGTCGATGCCCCGAGTGCGATAGCACGACTATACTCTTTCTCGACGTCATCTGTGTAGAAGCACAAATGCCTTAAACCCAGATCGGCGGCACATAGCGCGGCTGGGTTTGGTGCTACGCTGGATGGATGGGAAAATTGGAATAACTCTAGATAGCAATTGTGACCTGACAGCATCCTACCCACAGCCTTGCTATTCTTTAGTCCAATAGCGGTGTCAATGAAAAGATTGTCGCACCATCCCTCATTTGCATCGGAAAACACCTTAAACCCGAAGGCCTCACAATAGAACTTCGTGGAACGCTCAAGGTCTTGTACGACGATCGCCGGATGTCCAAATCCCAAGATCATGCGGCATCTGCAAGTGAACAACTGGGGGCGTAATGCTCTGTCAGTTGAATAGTATTACCGCCGCAGGGCTCAGCTAAATAGGCTGTCCACAATCCGGTTAGCACATCTATGTGAGGTTCCTTTATGCCTTTCATCCCAGCCCATAAGGCGTCTTCCCATGCTCTGTTAACGTCTTTTGCCTGGTACAATATTGAAGAAATATGTGGGCCATGTTCTGCGATTTTCTGTTTCTCAAACTCGTGTCGCGCGTTTTGAAGAACGAATAGAGTTCGTCGCTCAACGGGATCATAGTGTCGGTCCGACATCACAACTACTTGCTCACCATTTCCCACGAATCGCTCCAAGACCCGAAGATCCAGCACGCGCTCGTACCAATCGACCATCAGATCTACGTCCTGGCAGATTTCAGCGTTTCCAACCATTTCGAGTCCGCATTCACCAGAGGGTGCGTGGGTGAACTCCTGAACGCGAAACGTTTCGTCGGTATACTCCATTATTTCCACCCATCGTCCCTCAGGATCGTGAACAACAAACCCGTCGTAGGTAGGGAATGCTTCGAAAGGCATAACTTCAGTGGCGCCATTCTCGAGTAACTGATCCATTGACGCACGCGCATCTGATGTGATCCAGCAGACGTGATTGTAGCCTCGGCCGTGATCTCGCCACCAGTTGCGCTCGTACTCGAATTGAAAAGGGGGGGCCTCGATTTGGATTTGGTAGGCGCGGCCTCCGCATCCGAGAAAGGTATAGTCCGAATGACCCTCCCCCGTCACGTGGAAGACATTACCGGAGAAAAAATTGGTAATACCATGGTGCCAACGCAAATAGGGAAACATATTTTCTCTAGGCTGATCATCATAGATGCAAAGATGATGGAGGTGATAGTTAAGCTCTTTAGCGGTTTTCATTTTGAGATAGGCTCCCAGATGTATTGTGTCTGCTCAAGTTAGGTGAGTCTGGTTTTGATAAAAAGGGCCTGAAGGGTCATCTTTGTTGTTATTTGCGGCCATGCAGTCATGGTCATAAATATCATTCATATGATCACAAATATCATTAAACTCAGCCCTTATGACTTTTAAACTGCACAGCAACTGTTTGATTTTTTGAGACGTCTGAGTGATAGCATCGATGGAACAGCGCAAAAATACCGCCCTGATTATTCCTGAGCCGCGTCGGTTTGCACTGGTGGAACGGCCTTTTCCTACGATCACATCTGGATACGCCATCATAAAAACCGAAATAGCACCGATTTGCCTGGAAGGTTCTCGTATTTGGGCTTCTCATGACTTTGAGTTTCACGATGACCCAGAGCATTTAGGGCACGAAGGCGTTGGCACCATCGTCGAGGTCATGCCGGGATCTCATTTTTCGGTGGGTGATAGAGTCATTGTCTTCCAAGGAGACCATTGCGGTCGCTGTCACGCCTGCACCAGTGCGCTATCGCCTACCTACTGCGATTCGAATGATCCCGATATTCTCGGTAACGAGGGAGCAGCGATGCGCGGCATAGAAAAACGGAATAACAGTGCTTCGGGTGGATTTGCCATGGAGCGATATCGGATTGCGCCCGAAGCCAACATCGCCCTAATTCCTGATGAACTGGAATTTCGATACGCTGCTGCGGCGAACTGTTCGTTTGGGGTGGGCTTCTCTAATCAAGAGGCGATGAATGTCAAAGCAGGAGACACGGTCTTGGTAGGCGGCGTGGGCTTTATTGCGCTCGGACACGTAATTTCTGCTCTCTACCGAAATGCACGCGTCATCGCGCTGGCCCGGAATCCCTATCGGATTGACATGCTAAAACGTATGGGCGTCGAGCACATAGTTAACCCGGAATGTGCGGATTGGCTTGAGCAAGTAAAAGACCTCACCTATCGAAAACAAGGGGTTGATGTCGCTATCGATGGGTCGGGGGTGCGTTATTATCAAGAGAAGCTTATGTCAGCGGCTCGCAAATACGGGAAAGTCAATTTCAGTGGGCACACCCCAGGGGCGCGGCTTGATTTCAGCCCGCTTCATCATGTTATCGATCCTGCGCATACGATTATGGGCCAGCATGACGTTCGCAGCCTGGATAGAGAGTATTTAATTCGAGCTTTGTTAGATCCTGAGGTGCAGCGGATGGTTGATGTCATGGTAACCCACGAGTTTCCTATGTCGCGAGCTGGAGAGGCATTCGACGTTCAGGTATCAAAACAGTGCGGAAAAATTTACCTGTGGACACAGGAATAATTTAAAAGAGCAAACTTATGCATAGACTAGATGAAAAAAGAGCCGTGATTTTAGGTGGGACTTCGGGTATCGGCCTAGCCGTGGCCAATAATTTTATTGCCAGTGGCGCACAAACTCTGATTACTGGCAGGCGATCTGCAGGGGAGCAGATCGCAGAGGAAATCGGTGCTGGTTTCATGCGATGCGACGTTGCGGTTGAAGACGAGGTTCGGACGACTCTCACTAAAATCGGTACCCAGTTGGGTGCAATCGATATTCTCGTAATCAATGCAGGAATTGCAGCCGACGAGGGAAGCATTGAGTCTCTCGATTGTGACACCATGAGTGCAATGGTTGATGTTAATTTGAAGGGCACTTTTCACGCGCTTAAATACGCGCCAAGCGTCTTAAAGGATGGAGCGTCTGTTATTTTTACGGGCTCGGTGGCTGGATCGGGCATTACACATGCTGGATCCGCTGTGTATGCAGCCTCTAAAGCTGGCGGCGCCTATCTCGCTCGGGCCAGCGCTATTGAGAACGCACCTCGAGGCATCCGTGTGAATTGCGTTTGTCCTGCCCTTATCGCCGATACGGGTATGATGGTGGCTGATGACGGAAATGATACTGCGGCGTTTTTGAGCCGCCTTAATGCCTTTGGTCGTATGGGCAGACAAGACGAAATCGTCGGTGTATATAACTTTCTGGCGGGGGATGCTTCAACGTTCATAACAGGACAGGAAATACGCGTTGACGGTGGTATGACAGCAGGTTTGGGCTTGCCTTTATTCGCTGCTATCGCTGGCGCCTAAAGTTCTGGCGGCGTTCAAGTTCAGTCTATTTGCGCGGAAGCTTGCCGGTGTTGAGCCGTAAAATTTCTGAAAAGCGCGATGAAAGTTTGACGGGTCTGAGTAGCCAATGGTGTAAGCCACTTCTTGGATCGTCATCTCTTCACCTTTCAGGTAACTTGCCGCGAGCTCCATTCTGAAGTTTGAAACCACCTGTTTGAAGGTTTCACCCTCTTCTTCTAACCTACGACGAAGCGATCGCTCGCTGGTCCCAAGCATTTTTCCTACTTGGGCGATGGTGAGGCCGCTTCCGGGATTCGCCGCAAGAGCTCGCCGGACTCGTGCAACATACCCTTCGGTATTTTTAAGCTGTTTTAGAAGAGCGTCACATTGTTGCTCGCATAATATGGCGGCCGCTTCATTGGCGAATTTAAGCGGCCGCTGAAGTAAGTCTACATCGAAAATAATTTCGGTGCTGTCGGCGCCGAAACTGATGTTCGGTCCCAATATCTCGTTATAGAGGCCTGCATAAGTTGGCTTTGGGTAACCGATTAATAGTCGGGAATACCAATGTCGCGTCGCACCGAAAACGGGTCCGATTTCAGCCCATTGTGCTAAGAGCCTTTCGGTCTCGTAGCGAAGCTTGGCGGGTGTATTTATGAGCTCTGGTCGAGAAATATCTGTGACGCGCAAGCGGCCTACCCGATCGTCAACAAAGAGCCTGGTGTGCAGAGCTGCGCCAATAACATCCTGGTAGCGAGAGTGTCTGGCTATGGCCTTACTTAAGTTTGCGCTTGCAAACATGGCATAGCCAAGTAAGCCATGCTCCAGTAGCGAGACGCCCCGACCATCGAGTAGGCCGAGGCCGAGGTTGGGATAAGCGCCGATGATTTCATCTAGCAAATCGTTGTACTGATCTCTGGTAATCCTGTCGTCGGCCTGCTCGAGTTCATCCATCGTGATACCTAAGCAATCCAAATAAGGAGCCTGGTCTATCCCGACCGATGCCAGAGTGAGGAGTGTGTGACGAACATAGCTGTTCAGTTCGCTGAGTTTCTTTGCCACGAGCGCACCTTGGCCGTAAATGACAAAGACTAGGCCTTTCACTCTCTTGTTGTCAATGTTGTTGGAGAACATGATCAACAGCCTGATGTTTCAAGAGGTTTGAATCGTGGCGTTGGATGTCGATCAGAAAAAATTGCTCATGACCAATTTAATCCGTGCGGAGGAATTTAACCGCATGATGTATCGAAGAATGATGCAGGGGAAATTGATTGGTTTCTATCATCCCGCCGAGGGTGCGATTGCGCCTGGCGTTGCTGCAAGCACCTTCCTAAAACAAGACGACAACCTTTCCCCTCACCATCGAGGCCACGGCATTACTCACATGCTGAGTAAAGGCATTGATATCAAATATTACCTCGCGGAACACACGGGAAAAGTAACGGGCTGCTGTGCGGGACGCTCCGCTTTTCATTTCAGTTTTCCCGAGCATAAGGTCTACATGATGTCGGGCTTTATTGGGTACAACTTTGCGCCCGTTGTTGGCTGGGGCTTTGCCGCTAAGCAGCGGCAGAAAGGTCAGGTAGTCATGAATTGTTCAGGTGACGGTTCCTATGGCCAAGGGCGAGCTCATGAAGCCTTGCTTATGGCTCAGAATTGGAAGCTACCTATTATTTTCTTCTGTGAGAACAACGGCATGAGCATTTTCTCTACGGCTATGGAAATGCATCCGAAGCCGGATATTTCATCTTTAGCAGACGGTTTTGGCATGCCGAGCGTTATTGTCGATGGCCAGAATGTATTTGAAGTAGCTGAAGCTTGCATCGAGGCCATCGACCGAGCTCGCGCCGGAGATGGGCCTACATTTATCGAAGCCAAGACCTTGCGTTTCAACGAACATGATATTGGCACACCGGATCTTTCCGGTTGGGAAGAACGGTCTGAAGCCGAGCATGCTGAAATGCGAGCCCGAGAGCCGGTGGGTATTGCTACCTCTATAGCTCTGGAGGAAGGCTGGCTAACAGAGGCCGATATTGAAGCGATACGTGAAGCAGCCCTCAGCGAAATTGCGGCGGTCGAGGCGTTTGCCGATGAAAGTGAAATAGCGCGTCCCTCAGTAGAGAGTTTGATGGAAGGCGTATTCGCCAAGTAACCACCCCCGTTATTACGAGTCATGAAATATGCGAACAATCACATTAACTGATGCAATTAGAGAAGCCATTGAAGAAGAAATGCGAATCGATCCCAGCGTCTTCGTTGTGGGTCAAGACGTTCGTGGTGCGATTTTTCCTCACACTAAGGGGCTTGTCGAAGAGTTTGGCACCGAGCGTGTGGTTGATACCCCGATCGCTGAATCAGGGATGTATGGCGTCGCTTTTGGAGCGGCTCAAGAAGGTATGCGCCCCATCTGCGACTTTATGTTTGGGGGGTTTTCTTACGTTACCTTTTCTGAGTGCTCTGTAACGACAGGGCAGTATCATTTTCTTCACGGTAGCCAACATGCTTTACCCCTTGTGATTACCGCGGGTGTCGGGACAGGACAGCGACTTGCTAACGATCATGCGATGAGCATACATGGGACCTTTGCTCATCACCCGGGTATTAAAGTCGCAATGCCCTCCACTCCATATGATGCAAAAGGCATGTTCAAGGCTGCCATTCGGGACAACAACCCCGTAGTGATTCCATGGCATATGGGCATCATGATGCTGAAAGGCGAGGTGCCTGATTTGGGCGATGACTATATTGTCCCATTAGGCTCAGCCGACGTGAAACGTGTTGGGTCCGACGTAACCGTGCTTGCCAATAGCCTTCAGCTGCAACACGCCTTGCAAGTAGCGGATAAGCTGGCGCCAGAGATATCGGTCGAAGTAATTGACCCACGGAGTTTCGTTCCCTTCGACATGGAGACGCTCCTCAAATCTTTAGAGAAGACAAACCGACTGGTGATAGTGGATGAAGACTGGGAGTCGGGTGGTTTCGCCGCAACGGTATCGGCGCGTGTGGTTGAGCAAGCATTCGACCTTTTGGATGCACCTATTTTGAGGGTGACGCTGCCTAATATGCCAGTTCCGGGTGGTTATATGGAGGAATACGTTGCGCCGAATCCGGAGCGTATTGAAGCCGCTATCAGAGAGGTCTACGCATAATGCCAAGTAATAAAATCGTTGAATATCTTATGCCGAAGCTGGCTATGGCAATGAACGAAGGTACGGTTGCACAGTGGTTAGTTAAGGAAGGTGACTACGTAGACGAGGGCACTCCCCTTGCTGCTATCGAAACTGAGAAAGTAGCTTACGACGTGGAGGCACCTGGCTCGGGTTACTTTTTCAGTGTTGTTTCGGAGGGTGAAACGGTCAAATGTGGCACGGTGCTGGCCTTTTTTTGCAGTGAGCCTAAAAACCCAAAAGCGGATGCAGAGCACACCGCGAGCGAGCCACTCTTGAATAATGGCCCAGAGATGCAAGAAACGCTCGTGGTCACGTCGTCTCGAATAAAAGCGTCTCCGCTTGCGAAGAAATTAGCGAAGACGTTTGGTATAGACTTGGCGTCGCTCAATGGCACAGGTCCCGGCGGTCGGATTGTAAAGCGAGACGTGCTCTTGGCGCACGAAATCACTAATGATCGAAAAGTGTCGTCCTATACAGCAAGACCAAACGAAGCCTCAGAGCATGTTCTTGCAAAGCTTCCACTTTCTGGGTTACGAAAAACAATCGCCAACCGAATGGTTCAATCGCTTCAGAGCACAGCTCAAGTGAGTTGCCATTGGGAGTCCGATATTACTCAATTACTTGCGCAACGTGCAGAACTTGTAGCTCAAGAGGCACTCCTGGGCACGCGTGTTTCCGTGAATGCCTTTTTGATTCGGGCACTGGTTTATGCAATACGACAAGTGCCTATTGCGAATGCTAACGTCATTAATGATGAGATCGTCATACATCGCGACATTAACGTGGGTATGGCGATTTCTGTGCCGGGCACCTCGGATTACGATAGCGGATTAATGGTAGGTGTTTTGCACAATGTTGAAACGATGGGTCTTGTCGCAATTGATCAGGGTCTCAGAGGTCTCATAGCTCGAGTTCGCAGTGGTGATGCAACACCCGCCGATCTCAGCGGCTCGACCTTTACCCTTTCCAGTACGGCAGGAATCGCTCCGCCCGGTCTGAAAACGACCCCTGTTCTCAATCAGCCTAACGTTGCACTACTGGGGCCATCGACGCCAATCGAACGGCCCATGGTGAAGGAGGGCGAAATAAAGATTTGTACCATGCTGCCCTTAAGCTTTACGTTCGATCACCGTGCGCTTGACGGTGAGCCGGCAGCGCGGTTCATGTCCGCGCTGAACGACGTTCTTGAAAAACCATCCTTGTTACTCGCATGAGAGATCTTTATGACAGAGTATAACTATGACCTAACGGTTATCGGCGGTGGACCTGGTGGCTACGTCGCTGCGATCCGGGGCGCACAACGGGGTATGCGCGTCGCGCTCGTAGAGAAAGATCAGTTAGGGGGAGTTTGCCTAAACTGGGGCTGCATACCGACCAAAACGCTTTTGAGATCTGCAGAAATTCATCACCTGCTGAAATCGGCGAGCGCGTTTGGTCTTCGCGCAAGTGACATTGGAGTTGACTGGTCTAGCGTCGTGGAACGTTCACGGCAAGTGGCCTCTCAGCTATCAAAGGGTGTTGCCCACTTGATGAAGAAAAACAAGATTGACGTTGTCACCGGTCATGCTCGCTTATCGTCTGAGACCAGTCTGTCGATTTCCTTTGCTGACGGCGGAACTCAGATTTTGACGTCTAAAAATATTATTGTAGCTACCGGCGCGCGTCCTCGCGATTTGCAAGGTATTGCCACGGGGCGTAAGCGCATATGGAATTATCGTCAAGCCATGACAGTAGAAAAACTCCCGTCGTCGCTTCTGGTGGTGGGGTCCGGTGCTATTGGTATTGAGTTTGCCAGTCTTTTCGCTGAGCTTGGTGTGGCCGTTACCGTGGTAGAGGTAGAGAAGCGTGCGATACCGAATGAGGACGAGGAGGTATCTTCTTTTGCTCGCGCTCAGTTTGAAAAGCGTGGAATACGCTTCTTAACTGACTCTAGGGTTATCGCCATCAATGAACGCGAGGCATCCGTTGAGGTTGTCATTGAGTCACCTTCAGGAAATGTTAATGAAGTGTTTGACAGTGCCCTCGTCGCCGTTGGTGTGATTGCCAATAGCGATTCTCTAGGGCTCGATGAAGTGGGTGTCAAACTGAATGGCACATCGGTTCAGACTGATGAGTGGGGACAGACTAATATTCCTTCCATCTGGGCTATCGGTGACGTAGCCGGAGGGCCTTGGCTGGCACACAAAGCTTCACACGAGGCGGTTGCTGCGGTGGACCGCATCGCTGGCGCTCGTGATGGTCACCCGATAAACCGTGAAAACATTCCAGGTTGTACTTACAGCTTTCCGCAAATTGCGTCAGTAGGGCTTACGGAAAAGCAAGCCATTGAAGCCGGATATGATATTCGACGCGGAAATTTTCCGTTTGCTGGGAATGGAAAAGCACTGGCGCTTGGCGAAGCCGAGGGTTTTGTTAAAACGATTGTCGATAATGCAACCGGTGAGATTTTAGGCGTTCATATGGTTGGGCCTGAGGTAACCGAGTTGATTCATAGTTTTGTCTTAGCGAGAGAGCTTGAAGCCACCGAGGAAGAACTCGCTGCAACAATATTTCCACATCCGACGCTGTCTGAGGCATTACACGAGAGTGTTCTCGCCGCTGCAGGCAAAGCTTTGCACATCTGAGGACGAGCTCTATGGATGATTCCGTATACGAACTGATCACACGATACGGTGTTGATGACACAGTCAGACAATTTTTGTTTGAGCCAAAACACATGTTTATCAACGGCGGTTATTGTGAAGCCAGCTCTGGGGAATGGTTACCTTCGATTGAACCCTCTACTGCAGGGTTGCTTGCGCAAATACCTGACGGTACCGCAGAGGATGTTGACTTTGCCGTGGCATCCGCTGGGGAAGCACTCTCTGGCGCCTGGGGCAACATGAAAGCAAATCAGAGAGAGAAAATTCTGCTGAAACTGGCTGATCTTATTGAGCGAGATGCCGAGAAATTGGCGCAGATCGAGAGTTTAGATAACGGCAAAGCGCTTGGGCCTTGTATTGACATCGATATACTCGGTGGCGCAGATCTCGTTCGTTTCATGGCGGGCTTAACCACAAAAATCCAGGGTGCTACGCGCCAGGTGGCGGCTGAAGGTGAGCACTTAGCGATGACGCTCAAGGAACCGATTGGTGTCGTGGGCGCCATAGTTCCTTGGAATTGGCCGTTTAATATGGCCATGTGGAAAATTGCGGCTCCCTTAGCTGCGGGTTGCACCGTTGTTGTTAAGCCCGCTCAGCAAACTTCGCTTTCTATGTTGTTTTTCGCTCGGTTACTCGAAGAGGCCGGTGTGCCTGCTGGTGTGGTGAATATCGTGACGGGTAGAGGCAGCCGCATAGGTGATCATATTGCCGGTCATCCAGGAATCGATAAGGTCTCGTTTACCGGGTCGACACCAGTGGGACAACGTGTAGGCGCCAAAGCCAGTGCCGCACTCTCGCCCGTGACACTGGAATTGGGTGGTAAGTCCGCCATGGTGGTATTTGAAGACGCCGATGTAGATGCTGTAGCGGCGGCAACTCGGTGGTCGGTGTTTTTTAACGCGGGTCAAGTTTGTTCAGCTGGCTCTCGACTCTATGTTGAAGAATCCAGACTTGACGAAATGCTCGCTGCGTTGGATCTGATAGTCACTAATATGAAGGTCGCCCCGGGTTTGGATTCCGAATGTGATCTGTGCCCTGTGATTTCAGAGAGCGCAAAAGCATCAATCGAAGACTATGTGCGTCTTGGTGTTACGGAGGGAGCAACCGTTGTAGTCCAAGGCGACAGTGGTGAGGGCAACGGTTTCTTTGTTCCCGCTACCGTTCTTCTTTCATGCAAGAATGATCTGAGAGTGGTTCAAGAGGAAATCTTTGGTCCCGTTTTGGTCGTGATTCCATTTAAGACCGAGGCCGATGCCATTCGGCTCGCCAATGACAACATATACGGGTTGGCGGGCAGCGTGTGGACTAAAGACGTGTCCCGGGCCATACGCGTTGCTAAATGCATTCAGGCGGGTACGGTTTGGATCAACGCCCATGACATTGTTGATTCGGCACTGCCGTTTGGTGGATTTAAAGCGTCGGGGTTTGGAAAAGATTTGGGCCCCGAGCAGCTCGAGCATTTTTTGAAAACCAAGACCCTTTGGATAGCCATCGAACCGAATTCCGACATGATGTGAGTCACATTGAATATGAACCTAAAAAATAACGATACCGATATATTTTCACTCCGTACTCGACGCCATGAAGGCGGGACGCCGGCCCTCAATTATTGGGGGGTAGACAGCGAGAGCGGGAAGTTACTTGATGTCTTGGTGGGCCCCATTGATAACTTCACTGCAATACTGCCAACCAACTCGATGAATAAAAAAATGATAAGAGAGGGCGTTAAGCTCGATGTCGAGGGTGCGAGGAGCCAATATCAAGAAGTCCTCGATTGCTATCGAGACTTTGGCGTTAAAGTTCATATCACGCCCTCCGATCCCTATTTGCCGCTTCAGATATGGGCTCGCGATGGTAGCTACATGACGCCGTGGGGAATGATTGTTGGGCAAATGTCACAGTGGTGGCGTCGCGGTGAATATGGTCCCGTAATGGATTTTTGCGCTCAGAGTAACATTCCAATATACGAGAAAGTAACCGCCGGTTGCGCCGAGGGCGGCGACTTCATGATGATTCGTCCCGATCTCGCGGTAATGGGTTACTCCGGTGATCGTAGCCAAGAAGAGGGAGCCCTACAGATAAAGGATTGGTTGAACAAAGAAGGAGTCGAAGTTTTTCTTTATAGTTTCGACTCTCATTTCGTGCATGCCGACGTCACGATCGTGATGTTGACGGACGATTTGGCGGCTGCCGTGACCGACGTAGTCGATCCGGCGCTCATCGACCTGCTCAAGGCACGCGGTATCCGTGTTATCGATGTTCCATACTGCAAGGCCATGCAGTTGGGCTGTAACGTGATGTCTATGGGTGCCGAAACAGTGCTTCTGCCTAAGCAAAATCAATTTCTTGTTGAGGCGTGTAAAGCTGAAGGTCTCAAAGTTTATGACCCAGATGTGTCATGCATAACCGTTGTCGGTGGCGGTATTCACTGCATGAGTTTGGCGCTCCGCCGAGAAAGTTATTCTGGAGGAAGATAGCGATGCTTCAAATAAATGCGGAACGGCTTTGGCAAAGGCATATGACCTTAGCCAAAATTGGCGCTACGCCCAAGGGTGGCAATAACCGCCAAGCGCTCACCGATAGCGACATCGCCGCCCGAAAGCAGTTTATAAAGTGGTGTGAGTCGGCTGGTTGCGCGGTGCGTATCGATCGAATTGGAAATATTTTTGCTCGTCGGGAAGGTCGCAATGCAACGCTTCCACCGGTGATGACAGGCAGTCATCTGGATACCCAGCCTACTGGCGGTAAATTCGACGGTATCTTTGGCGTACTGGCGGGCCTGGAGGTCGTTGAAACGCTGAACGACATGGATCAAGCCACCGATGCGCCTATTGAAGTCGTGGTTTGGTGTAATGAAGAAGGCTGCCGGTTTACAACCGCCATGATGGGTTCAGCCGTTTGGTCTGGCAAAATGGCAATCGAAGAAGCGCTTGCTCTCACTGATACTGACGGTAAGACGGTGGCCGATGAACTCGAGAGAACTCAACATTTCGGCTCATACCCAGCGGCTCGATTCCCTGCTAAAGCGTTTATTGAAGCTCACATCGAGCAAGGTCCCATTCTAGAGCTGACCGAAACACGTATCGGTGTTGTTCATGGCGTTCAAAATATGAGCCGTCATGAGATTGTTATTACCGGTCAGGAAGTTCATGCAGGGCCTACACCAATGTCAATGCGACAAGATCCTATGCGCGCACTGTCCCATTTTTTACCCTCACTGTATGCGTTGTCCTCAAAGTACGGTGAACATGCGCGAATGACTTTTGGTGTGATTAATGCTCAGCCGGGCTCAAATAATACCGTGCCTGGCGAGCTAAGGATGACCGTTGATATCCGGCATCCAGAGTCGGAGACATACCGTTCAATGGTCACCGAGACCTACAGATTAGTGCGCGAATCGTGCCAAGAGGAAGGATGCCCTGTCGACATTCGGTGTTTCTTTGAAGCGCCCGGGGTTGAGTTCGATGAGTATTGCGTGTCGGCGATTGAAACGGCTGTGGGAGGTTTGGGTTACAGTCATCGTCGCATGGTGAGTGGTGCTGGCCACGACGCCTGTAATATAGGCTCTGTTATTCCAACAGCCATGATTTTTGTGCCGTGCGCAGGCGGCATAAGTCACAACGAGGCCGAATCTGCTAAGCCTGAGGATTTAGCGGCTGGAGCCAATGTGCTGTTAAATGCCCTCGTCAAGTTGTGCGTTGGTGAAGCTGGAGCGGCGGCGCATGGCTGATACACTTCGACCCGATTTGAATGATCGAGATATTCATTTAATTGCGACGAAATCGTTTGGGCTCGAGGTTGAGAGTGTGGTGCCCCTTGGCGGTTATATTGATCAAAATTTTCGGATTGATTTGGTCAACGGCGAGCAAAGATTAATTAAAGTCCATTCTCGAAGGGAATCCTACGACGTCTTGTCTTTGCAAAACGACGCGCTACGACACCTAAAGAATATGAGTTTAGCGTTTGAGACGCCCACGGTCGTAGCGAGTGACTCGGGCGACTACATCGTTAACGCGAAAGTCGGCGGCGAACATGATCGTATTCGGTGCTTAACCTTCCTCGAGGGCGATTTTCTAGCGGACCAAACGCCCTTGAGTAACGCTCTGCTGGTGTCCGCAGGTGAAGTGATTGCGGAACTGGATCTCTCGCTGGCATCGTTCCAGCATGCGGCGGCATCTCGTCCAAATATGGACTGGGATTTGAGGAATGCACCGCGAATCTCGGTACACGTTCCCAAAATCTCGGATCCTGCTTTAAGACGATTGGCCGACTACTTTTTTCTGCAATTTGAAACAGCGGTCTTGCCCGAACTTAACCGATTGCCACTGCAAGTTTGCCACAATGACGGTCATCGCTACTCGCTTCTAACGAACAGTCAGAATATCGCCGCGTCCAGGGTAACGGGCGTCATTGATTTTGGGGATATCTGTTTAACCCACGCTGTCTGTCATTTAGCGGTCTGCATATCGGATCTCATCGTCGATCAGGATGACATTTTGGCTGCTGCCGCTACTATCGTTGCTGGCTACCATGCTGTGCGGCCGCTTTCTGATTTGGAAATTAGGTTAATCTACAATCTTGTTGGCACACGCTTGGCCATCTATGCGGCTATGGCCGCGCGAGCGGCGGTTGAAGACCCTAACAATCATCACCCGCAATCTAAACTTAAAGACGTCCATCGCCTGCTTCGCAGACTCATGCAGACCAGTCCCATTGCTTGGGAAAACGCATTGCGCGCTGCCTGTGATATGGCGGATTCGCGGCATGATACGGAGGTGGAGAATCGGACGCTAGTCGATCAGCGTAACCGCTATTTTTCACCTTCGCTGTACACGCATTATGCACAGCCGATAGTTCTTAAGAGATCCGCGTTTCAATACTTTTACGATCAAGCCGGCCAAACCTTTCTGGACTGTGTCAATAATGTGTGTCAGTGGGGGCATTGCCATCCCAGTGTAGTCCGAGCTGCTCAAAAGCAGATCGCGACCTTGAATACGAACTCGCGCTATGTCTACTCTCAAATGGCTGAATTTGCCGAACGATTGACGGCAACCATGCCCGATGGCTTGGACACGGTGTTTTTTGTGAACTCGGGATCTGAAGCAAATGATCTTGCTGCACGACTGGCCCGAGCGTTTACAAAGCAAAATGATTTTGTGGTGGTCGACCGCGCGTACCACGGTAATTCGAGTTTAGCCACTGATCTGAGCCCAAATCGCATAGACCGGCCAGGACGACCAGGTTTGCCGAAGTATGTTCGAAAGACGGAATGCCCGGATCTTTACCGCGGTCGTTTTCGAGAAGATGATCCTCTTGCCGTTCAAAAATACATTGACGATTTAAATGGCGTGGTCAGTGATATGTTGTCTTCCGGTCGGCCTCCAGCCGCGTTCTTTGCGGAATCTCTCATAGGCACAGGTGGTCAAATCGTATTCCCAGAAAACTACTTGTCCTCGATTTATCGTGCGGTTCGAGCGGCGGGCGGCGTTTGTGTGGCAGATGAAGTGCAGGTTGGCTTTGGTCGAACCGGAGACCATATGTGGTGCTTTCAATCACAAGGCGTTACCCCTGATATTGTGACGATGGGCAAGCCTATCGCTAACGGTCATCCGATGGCGGCGGTGGTCACGCGTAGAGAAATTGCAGAGGCGTTCGATAACGGGGTCACGTATTTTAACACCTTCGGTGGTAACCCAGTGTCATGTGCGGTTGGCTTGGCCTGCCTAGATGTTCTAGAGCAGGAAAATCTAATGGCTAATACACGAGAGATGTCGAGACTCATACGCGAGGGTTTGAACGACCTGAAATCGCGTTACACGATCATCGGTGATATTCGAGGTCTTGGACTCTACATTGGCGTGGAACTAGTCGCGGATCGGGCCACGCGAGCGCCGGCCACTAAAGCCGCTAAAAAGATAGTTGAACTCATGAAGACCAAAGGTGTTTTGGTGAACACCAATGGTTATGATAGCAATGTCATTAAAATCAAGCCGCCCATGATTATCGATTCGACCGATGTTACGCAGTTAATATCGGTGTTCGAAAGTGCCTTATCAGAAGTCGGTTCCTGAGTCGTCCAAATATCGTCTGTTTTGAGTGCAACCTGGGTCTGAAGCCACACAGCAGTGTGGTTTCAGGTATCAGACCAAAGAGGCACTCTACCGTAGTTATGTGCTTACTCGCTTCTAGTAACTCAAGCCATACCCAAAGGGGTATAGCGTGTCTTCCTCAGGGTAACCGGCTGCATCCGGTGCCTGTCGCATAATCGCTTCGGCGCTGTTCGCGAGCGCAAAAGGAAGTTTGCCACTCGGATTAAATCGCCCCGTAATGACATCTAAGAGGGCATCATCGTCCGATCCGAACAGGGCAATATGGGCGCCGGCCTGCTTCAAGCCACTGGCATCATCTAAGACATACGGCTGACGAAAATAGACCGCCAAGATGGTGTTCTCAGAGCCGACCTCCTGCATAACACGCTGAATCTCAGCAAGGCTCGGCGTAACCAGCCAAGACTTGGTGCCAACCATGTCGCTGAATGCTAGGAAGTCGAGTTCATCAGGCGCAGCACCCCCAAATATAGTGGCTGGGTCCATCCCAGGTAGCGGCTGAGGCTCCATTGGGTACTCGCCGAGTGGGGTTATTGGGTTGCTTACCGTTACGCGTATGAGTGCGTAATCCGCGTTTCTCAGAGCGCTTGGGTTAGTCTCTCCATTTACGATCTCGATTTCTTTGGTGTACGCCACATCTTTGCCAACGCCCAGAGTGAAAAGCTTACTGGGCGCGCTCAGAGCTTTGGCCCTTAATGGGAGTAGGGCATTGTCGTTTTTCAGTAATACGATTGCCTTTCGTTGTGCGAGATCGGCTTTGGCTTGAAACTCAGCTTTACCCACAACGGCAGTTGCGTACTCGGGGTCTACGAAGGGATCTTCAAATAAGCCCAGTTCAAATTGCTCTCTTAGTAAGCGAGAAACCGACAGATCAAGGCGTTCTTCTGTAATCAGCCCTTTTTCGACAAGCGACAAAATTTGAGCGTGGCTGTTAAAGCCGGATAGTACATCGGTGCCGGCGTGAATCGACAAACTCAAGAGCTCTTCGATCGATTTATCCTCAAGCCCCCAGGCACGATTGGCGCCTATGGGCCCAATAATGCCGGTGTCGGAATTCACATAGCCTTTAAATCCCAGTTGGTCCCGTAACAGACCCGTGACAATGCCCTTAGAAAAAGCCATCCCAACATTGTTAGGCTCGTAATCTTGGTCTACTGGGATACCATAGTAGGCCATGATGGAAGAGGTTCCTGCTTCGATGGCGGCTATAAACGGCTTTAAGTGCTCATCAAACTGACCGGCCTTGTACTCTTGATTGCGGCCAAAATGGTAGTGTGGATCCCCACCGCCGGCCTGCGGGCCACCGCCGGGAAAATGCTTGATCGTCAGCGCCACACTGCCATTGTTTAATTCGCTGCCCTGCAGGGTGGTTACTAAGGTCGTTATGATTTCAGCCGCGAGATCGGCGTCTTCCGTAAACGTTTCATGTACTCGATACCACCTGGGTTCGGTTGAGAGATCAGCCATATAGCCGTACATACCGCGAAGCCCTATGGAGACCCACTCCTGCCGCATGATGTCGGCAAATTCGCGAATTAGGTCTTGATCACGCGTTGCTGAGAGCCCGGCTTCTTTTGGCCACGTCGAGAAAGAGCCTGCAGACAAATTGATACCCGGCCGCGCGTCCTGCTCATAATGGTTGCGGGCGTTGGATTTGAATAAAGCGGGTATGCCTAAGCGAGTGGCTTCGGCCAGCTCCTGGACCGCGTTGGTGTACTGAGCTGCTTGAGCCGGTGTGATTTGTGCGCCGCTTCGGCCGGGCGGCGCAGAGCGGTCGGGCTCAGGCACCACTGGGTTACGGAAGATGAACCGGTTCATATGTTCATCTTGAACAAAGCGATAGGCATCATCCGGTAGGGCGCCTTCTTGTGCCGCATTGAGCGTTTGAATTAGCATCATGCCCGCTTTTTCTTCACGGGTCATTCGAGACACCAGATCCGCCACGCGCTCTCGAGTGGGCAGCCTCCAATCCTCGTAAGGGTCGAGCGAGCCAGAGGCGTTTAGATCCCGGAACGAAAGATTATCAATATTAATCAGAGGCTTGCTGCGAGCCTCGATCGAAGGCTGTTGCAGAGTGGAACCCGCATCGATGGAGTGGTTCTCTGTATTCACTTGATCGACGCAGGCGCTCGCGAGGAGGGCAAGCGAACTCGCCAGTAAAAACTCAGTTGCTCTTCTGTGATAGGGTTTTTGTCTTTTGTCGATCGCACTTGCGACTGGCCGCATGTTCATCCCTTTTGCTTGTATTCATTAGTCCTAATCCAATTTGGTCAGGCCACTTGGCCAAATTAGCTAAAAATGGGTTGAAAAGCAAATTGCAATGCGCAACGAGCGCATTTAAGTTCTGAGGTTCTTGTGAAGCTGTACTCGATTTGGTGTGCGGGTTAATCTGCACGTTGCCACGCTAGTGCTAACGAGAAGAATTATGAGCAACCCATACAAAGTGGTCGGCGCCTACGGTTCACCCTACACGCGTAAGCTCCAGGCGTATTTGCGCTATAAACGCATCCCTTTTCTTGCGATTTCGCAGGGCTCTGCAGAGTCGCAGGGTTTGCCTCAACCCCGTATACCGATTATTCCGTACTTGATTTACCCCAACGCCAGCGAGGCTCACACTGATACCACTCCCTTGATTCAAAGGTTGGAAGCTGAACACGTCGCGCGCCCCGTGATTCCGCAAAATCCCTCAGTGGCTTTTTTGAACGCCTTGATCGAGGACTTCGCCGATGAGTGGCTGACCAAAGCGATGTTTCACTATCGCTGGAATTTCGCGCCTGATATTGAAAAAGCCGGCGCCTTGATCCCCATCTGGGGCGATACCACGATCGCTCAAGAAAAACGCGAAGCGATGAGTGATTACTTTTCCCAACGGCAAATAGCTCGGCTCTATGTGGTGGGCTCTAATGAAGTAACAGGCCCTGTAATTGAGCAAAGCTACGAGCGTATTTTGAGCTGTCTGGATGCCTGCTTGAGTGAATCGCGTTTCTTACTGGGCGCCGCGCCAGCTTCCTGCGACTTTGCTGTGTATGGTCAATTAACGCAACTCACCTGCTTTGATCCAAC
>Ga0181558_10000858_pt1 | contig 28772 bp, 19 predicted proteins | sample 011ome_22_FD_133754 | JGI IMG/M metagenome (GOLD analysis project Ga0181558, IMG submission 133754) | Coastal salt marsh microbial communities from the Groves Creek Marsh, Skidaway Island, Georgia - 011507BT metaG (megahit assembly) | ecosystem: Environmental > Aquatic > Marine > Intertidal...
ACGACGATTCGCACTTTGACGCGCCTCGCACCGCGGACACCGACGACGACGAAGAACGCCTTCGCGCACTCACCGCCCTGCTGACACCGCGGGCGCCTCGCTGTCGGGACTGCAACTACTTCGACGAACCGTGGCGGAAATTTTAGGTCATAGCATGAACACCACGCAGCTAGCGCGCGGTTCCTGTCTATCTACAGCGGAAATGCAAGTCATGAATCTTGCGGACGAGTTTAGGAAACGTCAGGAGCGAGAGCGACGCCCGCGCACCATGGAGGAAGCGTTCGCTTTGATGAACGAAATGGTAGGTGCACGTTCATGATGCGTAGATACTCATCCGCGAGACTCATCACTTGCATTTCCGCGAATTTTACCTCGTTTGTTTTCGACTGACACTGTTTGCCACAATAACAAACATCTGTTACTTACAAACGCTTCAAGAAGAGGTGCATCAACGCTCGAAGCCCAAACCAGTACCAATGCGCGCCGGCGTGTGTGGGACATTCCACGGACGGCCAAACGCCACCCGTCGGTGTCGCCGAAACCGGCGAGGACTGCGAGCCGAGTCGGACGAGACGAGGCCCAGAATATTTTGGTGGTCCTTTGGGACACTTGCTTTTCTTCGAAGACACCGAGTTCGCGAAGTAGCACTATCATGGATTTCGCCGATGAATGAATATTCGTACGCGCATACTTTTTGTTGGTTTAGTTTATAGAAAGGCTACAAGTACTAGGACTAATAAGTAGTACCACTCGAGGTGGTGGTACTACTTTTTAGTGTACATTTTCAGCGTCTTGTCGAAACCGCACGCGACGAGGGCGTCGCCCGCGACGTCGACGGATGTGAGTTTATTCACGGATGAGGACGACGAGGATGACGCGGAGAGTCTGGTGTTCAACGCGAAATCGCTTCCGGAATAAATGCATACCGTGCCATCGTAGGAGCAGGATGAGAAGAACGCGCCGTGTGTCGCGGTCTTTTCGTATCGTACGCACGACACGAGCGCCGAGTGCGACGCCAACGTGTACGCGCACGCCGCATTCTTGCGTAAATCCCACACGCGCACCGTTCGATCGTCGCTACCGGTGATGATGTGATAGCCATTCGGGGCGAAATCCACGGATAGAATCTGTTTGACGTGCCCGCGCAAGACGCTAATCGATTTGCCGAGACGCAAGTCCCACACGCGACCGATGGCGTCCAACCCCACCGACGCCGCGAGCGCGCCATCGGGGTGGAATCCCACATCGTACACCTCGCGGGAGTGCCCTTCTTGGCACAACAACTCCTCACCCGTTTCCGTGTGCCACAATCGCCAGGTGGCGTCGAACCCCGCGGTGGCGACGTATCGACCGCCGTCTCGCGGGTGAAAGGCAATTTTGCCGCAGCGCGACGCGTGCCCCTTCAGCTCGCGGCGCCTCTCACCATCGGCGCTCCAAATCGCCGCCGTACCGTCCGCGTGCGCGGTCGCAATGGCACACCCATCATGGTACGCATCCAATCCAGTGATTCTATGCTCAGTCGCCTTGATGACAAGATTTGAGCTCAATTTGCCCGCCGCGGCGTCGCACGTCCACGCGCGCACTTCTCCGCTCCAACTCGCGCTCACCGCGCGCTTACCTTGGTCATAAAACCGCACCGCACACAACGGACGCGTGGCGTCGCCAATCTCACTGCATTGTGCGGTAAACGCCGAAGTCGACAACACGATATCATCCATCGCGCGTCGTTCGTCGCCTCCACGTTCGCCTCGTTTCGCTTTTTGCTCCGCCACGCGCTTCGCCGCGCGAGGCAAAGAAAATTCAGCCAAATCCACTCGCGCCTGCAACAATCCATCGGTACCTTCAGTGTAAAAAATTTCCTTCTGGTACGCGCCCACACCGCTCGCATCCACGACAACCGCGCCCCCGCCCGCGACGTCGCCCGACGTCTCGAGCTCGCCCCCATCCCTCGCATCCAACGCCGCTAAAATCCCCCTCAACCGCTCCCGACGCTCGGCTTGTCGCTCACCAAACAGCGTCACGGGTTCTTCGTACCTTCGCAGCATCGCGCGCACCTGCGCATCGTCCGTCGGCGCGTGCGTCGCGCGTAACCTCCGTCGGCTTTCGAACTCTTTCAACAGCGCCTCCTGTCGCTCGCGCGCCGTAGACCGCGCGCCCTCGCCCTCGCCCCCGGTGTCCATGCCATCCAGATCGTAGTACGACGCATCGTCTGCAGCCGTCATCTCGCCCATCGCGCGCCCGTCGTCGAGTCGACAGCGTCGCGTTATGACGCCATGCAATCGCATCACCCATCAGTGTGCGGCGCGACCCTTTCGCGCGCGATGACGCCGCCACCATCGCTATCGGCGCCCGCGCTCGCGACGACCACGACGCACGCGATGGACACGATAACCACCGACGACGCCGACGCCGAACAACGCGCGCAAGCCGACGCGCTGCTCGCCATTCGTCAAGCGCTCAGCGGCATCGCCTTGCGACGCGACGACGACGTCGACGACGACGACGACGTCGACGCGTTCGATTCCGACTCCGACGCCGCGGACGAGGACGCAGAGATTAACGCGCGACTCGACGCGCTGGACGCGCTGGAGGATTACCGCGCGCGCACGTCGGGCGCGGGCGCAACGATCGCGCAGGGTGGTGGCGGCGGCGGCTCCAACGCCAGCGGGTCCAGCGCGTTGTCGAAAGCGTCGACGACGCGGGTGAGGCCGAATGCGAACGGAGGGGCGATGAATAAATCGCGCGTCGTTGGTGGCGCGCAAGGGCAAGGGCAAGGGCGGGTGAGCGCCAGGCACGCCGGGGATGGTGGGAGCGCGCTGGACGCGGGAACGGTGACGTCCAAGGTGTCAAACGCGATGAAGGAGCGCGCGCGTAAGGATGATAAACTGGCGTCGTTGAATAAGGATAAGGAGGATCGAGCGACGGTGGAACAGGCATTGGATCCACGGACGATGCTGATTTTATTTAAGATGTTATCGAGAGAGGTGTTTACGGAGATTCATGGGTGCGTGAGTACGGGGAAGGAGGCAAACGTGTATCACGCGAGGAAAATGGTCGTCGAGGCGCGCGATGATGGGGACGGTGCGGTGACATCGACGACGACGACGACGACGACGACGACGACGACGACGACGACGCGCGTAGAGGATTTTGCAGTCAAGGTGTATAAGACATCGATTTTAGTGTTCAAAGACCGCGACCGGTACGTGAGCGGCGATTGGCGTTGGCGCAACGGGTACTCAAAGAAAAATCCACGGAAAATGGTACAAACATGGGCTGAGAAAGAAATGCGCAACTTGATTCGTTTAAAAGAAGCGGGTCTGCGCGTACCAACAGTGACGATGTTGCGCTCGCACGTGCTGGTGATGGAATTCATCGGCACGGATGGCGTCGCCGCGCCGCGGCTGCGCGACGCCGACATTGGCGTTAAGAAACTCCGCTCGCTCTTCACCGAACTCATCGTGGACGTGCGCGCGATGTACCAAAAGTGTCGTTTGGTGCACGCAGATTTAAGCGAATATAACTTGCTCTTTCACGAAGGGAAGATTTGGATCATCGATGTGTCGCAATCGGTGGATCAAGACCACCCGAGGTGTTTGGATTTCTTGCGTGAGGATTTGTTGCACGTCATTCAATACTTTGCCAAGAAGGACGTGGCCGTACCGACGGTGCGAGAGTTGTTTGATTTTGTCACTGACCCGGCGATTAACGACGATAATATGGAGCAAGTTTTAGAACGCTTGAGCGAATCCGCGGAGGAACAAGCGGTGGATTTGAAGCGCGTCAACGCTCAACTCAACGCATTGAATTCGGCGGATCCAGACGCACAAAATGATTTACCTGAAGGCACCATGGAGCGCCGGGCGGAGAAGGAAATTGCCGACAATGTCTTCCACCAAGCGTTCATTCCGCGCGCGCTCGATGAAGTGGATTCGTTCGAACGCGACCAACGTCGATTGATTCAAGGTGGCGGCGAGAGCGAAGGCATCTACTACCAAACCATTACTGGTATGGAGGCTGATTTAAGTGGTGTGCGCACTATGCCGACGTTGTTGAAAAAGATCGAAGTCGCAGAAGAAGACGGAGATGATGTCAGTGATGGAGGTGTTAGAGGCGGCGGCGATAACATGGATGACGTTGACGAGATGGACGTCGACGGCGATTCTGACTCTGAATATTCAGATTTAGATTCCGACGACGACGACGATGATGATGATGACGACGACGACGACGACGACGACGACAAAGGTGGTGGACGACGTCGGTTTCCTAAAGAAGTCGTAGATAAAGATAAAGTCAAGGCTGAGCGCAAGGAGGCGAAAAAGCTGCAAAAGGCGGCTGCCGCGGAGAAGCGGAAGACGAAAATTCCCAAAAAAGTCAAGAAACGGAAGACTGGCAAGGGCAAAAAATAGCGAGATAGGATCTATAGCATCGTAGTAAAAGCTTACAATCGCGATGAACAAGAAATAAAACACTACAACCTAGTTTCAAGAAGAGCTACGTGACGTATTAGAGCTTGGACGGCACCCGACACGCCGCGGCGAAATCGCTCGGCACGCGTGAGTCCACGAATGCCTTAAAATCGTCGTACGGTGTCAACCCATCACTCGCGCGCGATGTCGAGGTCAACATGAGTGGTTGACCGTTATATACCGCGCGCACGCTTCGCGTGCCGTCGCGCATGCGCCACGTCTCGAAAATTAACGAGCTCGCAGTCTTTGGCCACTCACGAACGCCTTCGCCGAGAACGCCAAGCGCCGCAAACAACGCAATCAGAGACGAATCGTGCCCTGAATATATGCAAAGCTTGACTTTTTCGGGCGACACCATTTCTTCGCAAATCTCCCGCAACAAGCGACCACCGACGAGAGACGCGGCGTCGGCGTCAGAAAAGAACGTAAAATGCCGACGTTCCATCATCGTCAGCAGTTCGGCCACATCTGACTCGCGCACGCCCTCCGGCAGCGCCATGCCGTGATTCACCCGACACTGCAGCGGATCCCACACCATCGTCAGCCCAGCACGAGTGTTCCTTTGCGCCTCCATACCGTCACGAATGCGCGCCAAATGCGGCGCGTTTGCGAACGCCTCTCGCGACGCGTGCTCCGCCGGTTCGTACGCCTCTTTAAATAACACACTCAATCGCTCACACGCCGACCCAGGCTTGGGAAACATCGACTCTCGCTCCTTCTCGCGCACTTCTATCTCCAATTGCGCGCTCGCGTCGTCACTCTCGTCGTCCCAACCGCCCGCCAGCGCGCTTTGCGCGCTCTGCACGCACCGCTTCACCGCCGTCGACCGCACCTTCACCTCTCCATCGCGCACGACCCTGGCGAAATCGCCCGACAAAAATCCACATCGTTCAATCAACCACTCACGAATAATCTCGCGCCCCAACGCGTGCATTTGCGCCGCGCCGCGCGTCGTGAGCTGACCTTCCCACGCCAAGCCGCGGTGGTACAACTTGTCCCGCCATGATTCCCGCACGTCTCCTCGCCTCGCCAGCGCGCGCGAGCGCTCGGCATCGAGCGTCAACGACGACCACGTCGCGTTTGCCCCGTCGCAGTCCTCCGCGGTGGCGGTGATGGGTGTGCGGTCGCCGTGTCGAAACATGAGCTGCACGCGCTCTAACGCTGCGACGTCGCCTGGTGGCTTGGCGACGCGGCTGTGCGACGCGTCATCGGCCGAGGCGCGCCGCGACGCGAGCGGCGAGGCGAGACACGCGGCGGTGAGCGCCATCGTCGTCGCTCGGGCGCCGCGCGCGACGTGCATGAGCGAGAGAGCGCGCGCACAGGTGTGAGGACGGTTGGACGCGTCGCGCTCGACGCTGTAAAGCGTCGTCGAATGTCTACGCTCATGCGTCATGGTTTTACACACGCCTATGTGCGCGCTAACTAGGGTCGTGCTAGATGTGTACAATGACGTGCGTCGCGCGCGCGCGCACGAATTCGGGGTGCCGGGGTGGATATAATTATTCGCGCTTTGCGCGACGGTGGATGCGGGCGGCGGCAAACGCGTGCGCGACGGCGATTGGAATGACGATATCTCCCACGCGTCCCGGTGCGGCAGCGATGGCGGCGAGTATCCAACCCAAGGTGCGATCGATCGCGCGCGGTGGGGCGACGTAGGATGCGGGCGTGACACGCATGGAGAGGCTGACGACGGCGCACGCAAAGGCATCCGTCGGTGACATCGGCGTCGGGGACGCGCGCGCGGCGTCCATAACGTTCGGGAACGCAGACATGACGTGCGCGAACGCGCACTGTACCCATGCGATGATGCTCGGGATCTGTGCGAGCGCACCGCACGCGGCGAGCACGAGGCGCTCGCGGTGGCGCGCAGAGCCGAGCGCTCGGCGAGCCGGGACAGCGCTCGCCGCGTACACCGCGAAAGACGCAATGACCGACTCCACGCGATGACTTTCGTCGCGAAGAATCAACGGTGACGACGCTGTACATATCAACGCAAACACGCACCCGAGCCCGAACGTAGGCTCGACGAACGCGTGCGCTACGATCGCCGCGAGCCCGCTCGCCGCTCGTTCTTGCACAACCTCAAACGCGCGCGCGTTCAATCCGAACACCAACGTGCGCCTCGGCGCCTCATCGCCCGACTCGACGTACCCTAACGCATCAGCGATCGCACGCACGCGCGCGCGCGCCGCGCTCGACGCCGGCGCCGCGCTCATCGCCGATGGAAACGCGTCTACTAACCCGCGAGCCGCGGCGTCCATCAATTGTTTGCACCACATCGCGCACCGGTGATCCGTCGACACTCCGACTGCGGTCAGCGCATCCGCTCTCGCCGCGAACGCCGTGCCACGCGCACCGTTTCTATCCCCATCATTTCCCTTCGCGACCAACGCATCGACGCTCGCCATGGCTAAAGAGCTCACCTGTCGATCCCGAGCGCCGCCCGCGACGGAGGCCAAACCGACGACGTCGGCGGCTCCGCTGGCGCGCCATCGACGCTCAATATCTCTCACGTGCCCGCGCACATCGCGCGTGAGTGCCACTGGATTCCACGCTAACGGCGCCGCCAGCGCAAGCACGGTGACATCGGCGAATTCGTCATGTATATCCGCGATGGCGTCGAGCGCGGCGTACGCCCCAGCGCTGTGCCCGACGACGACGACGCGCGCATTCGCTAGCTCATGCCCAAATTCCAATCCCTTGACCGCGCGCAACGCCCGTCGCACGCTCTCGCCTTGTCGGCGCATGATCGCTGCGTTGTGTATTGACAGTTCTTCCGCGAAATGGACGGCGTAGTAGCGCAAGTCGCACGATGAAGTCGACGACTCGCCGCGCGCTCGCGCGCTCGCGCTCCCGACGCTTCGTACTTGTTTGTACCCACCACCCGTGCCCGGCACGAACACCACCGCGACGACGCAGGATGCGGGTGAGGAATCCGTGTGCGATGCGTACATTCTGTCCTCGTAGCGGTAGAGCGCGTGCGTGGACGACGCGAGCTCGACGTCGGGCTCGAGCGTAAACTTTGGATGCATCCATGACATGTCGCACGCTTGTGAACCGCCGTATAACGGGGTGAAAATGAACATCCACGCGCACGCCATGGCGATGAATGCGATGCGCGAGATGGCGTTGAATGCCGCGCGCGAGCGCGGCGTCATTGCGGTGCGCAAAGCAAAGGAGCTCGCGCGTTGATGGGTTGACTCGCGCGAGAGGCGCCGAATGAAGACGCGTCGGTACGCATCTGTTCGCGAGAGATACGATGACAAGAATCGCTATGATGGTACATGTACAATATAGGGGTCAATGTGTACAGCTAGAACATCCATCTCGCGCGCGGATGGATGAATTGGTTTTGGATTATTCCCACTGTCTTCGGCTTTGACGTCGTCAGTCGACCGTCGGTCGGCTCGCCGCCGGCTCCTCTGGATCCTCTGCCGCCGCCGCCGCCGCAGCCGCCGCAGCCGCAGCCGCGTCCTCGCGCGCCTTGGCCGCCGCCTCTGCTTTCGCCACCTTGGCCGCCGCCTTGGCGGCTTTCTGTGCCTCTTGAGCGCGCGCGCGCGCCTGCGCCTCGGGACCCGCCGCGCCCGCGAGCACCTCCTCGCGCGTCAAAAACGCCCCATTTGCCCCGCGCAGGCGCCTTTTCGCATGCGCTGAACGAGAAGGATACACTTTACGCTTATCACTTGTGCGATTCCGCGCCTCTTCGCGCGCACGCGCACGTCTACGGCGAAGAATCGCGTGGTATTGTCGCGCGTTGACGTACACGGGCGCCTCCCCGGCGGCGAGCAACACGCGCGGCGTCAACGTCGACGCATACATTGCATTTATGTGCGCCGAAGGCGCCATAGTTGGGTACGCAAGACTAGGCGCGTGTGCACCACCGGTGACGCTGCTCACGGGCACCATCATCATCATCATCGGCTCGTCGCGCCCGCGCTGGTGCTGATGCTGTCGCTGAAGAAGAAGATTACGCTGATGTTCTTCATACGCCACGGGCGAAAACGGCGCGAACGCCGCCGCCGACGCCGCCGCAGACGACGACGCCCCACCCTCGTTGTTCATCCGCGCCGCGATCCCACCCGAGAGCGACGTCCCGAACGGATTCCCCGCGCTCAACAGATGATGATGATGATGATGATGTGCATGAAGATGCGAAGACGCGTGTCCAAACGCACTCGGCGTCGACGTCGCGGGCCACGACGCGCTGCCGCCAGTCGCGGCGGCGGTCGACGCGCTCGGAACGTCATCCATCGTCATCATCGACGGCCGCCCGGCGACCCCGCGGCGTCGTCCACTGGCGACATGCGTGGCCCATGCGTGCACAGTGTCTTCGATCGACCAATGATGACCAGGGACGACCCCCCCCAGGGGGCCAAAAAACCAGAAAACCAATTCCCAGGGGTTGGTGCCGCCATCGCGCGACGCACGTCGTCACGCCCGCGGACCCGTTCGACGCGCGCGCACAGCGCGATCGATCGCGTGCGACCGTCTGTCGACACCGCGCGCGCGTGCGAATCGCGTGCGAGCGCGAGTGAGGCGCGAGGTTGGGGCGAGTTCGAGTTCCGAGAGGGCGCGGGCGTTCGCGATTGGGGCGCGGGCGTTCGCGGGTGAGGCGCGCGCGTGGACGACGGTGGTTGGGTGTGGGGTGTTTGTGAATTTTTGTGTGCGCGTGTGGCGTCGCGCGTGCGTCGAGGACGGGACGTTGGGTGCGCGCGCGGCGCGATGTCGTACAAGGACATTGCGCTCGAGGCGCCGCTCGAGGTGCGCACGCGTAAGTCGTTCGAGCGCGATCGCACGAATCGTGTGAAACGGTCAGAGACGATGGGTACGATTACGCAATATTGGGATGATGATCGAGATTGGCGTGAGAAATATCATCCGAACGCGATTGTGGATTTTAAAGAGTTTGCGAGACGCGTCGAGGGCAAGTTGTTGACGGTGTTTTTAGACTACGATGGGACGCTGGCGCCCATCGTGCCTGAGCCAGATAAGGCGTTCATGTCGGATGAGATGCGTGAAGCGGTGCGGTTGTGTGCGCAAAGGTTTCCGGTGGCGATCATATCGGGTAGAAGTCGACATAAGGTGTCGCAATTCATCGGGTTGGATGAATTGTACTACGCCGGGTCGCACGGGCTGGACATCGCCGGGCCAAAGGTGACGATTGATGGACGACCCGTGGAGTCAAAGCTGCGTCATCAGCCTGCACAGTGGGCGCTCGATGTCATGGACCGTGTGGCGGCAGATTTGGAAGTAAAGTTCAAAGATATTCCGGGGACAAATATTGAGCACAATACGTTTTGCGTGTCGGCGCACTACCGCGCGGTATCCGAGGAACTACGACCACGAGTCGAAGCCATCGTGGATGAGATGTGCGCCTCAGAGGAGTGCCTGATTAAGCACGACGGTAAGATGGTGTGGGAAGTTCGCCCGAGAGTGGCTTGGGACAAGGGTAAAGCGTTGTCGTATTTACGCCAAGCGTTGCTTCCAGAGCTCGCCGAGAAGGGCTTCAAGAGCGAAGACGTGTTTACGATTTACATTGGCGACGACGTTACCGACGAAGACGCGTTTATGGAGATTAACGAAGAGCTCGGGGACACGCTGGGTGCGGGATTTTTAGTCGCGTCCACGCCCAAAGTGACCGCGGCTCAGTTTAGCCTTCACGACTGCTCTGAGGTGTTGAAGTTTTTGACGCTCGTCGGAGAACTTGCGGTGTCGGGCGATATCAAGACACTTTAAAGTTGAAAGGATAACGAAATGTGTTGATTTGTAGTAACGGATGATACCGGAGCGTTCGTTGGTTGGGTTGATTCACGAGGGAAAAAGCGCACTCAAAGAGTTTTTCTTGTTTTAGAAAGTTCAGCTTGCTTTTGAATATTCACAACAAAGAACGTAATGTAATGTACACGCGAACGGCGAGGCGCGTCGCCTTGTGTTGTTCTGAATTTAGAATCACCCCGACAGTCTTATCAATTCTTCGTTCTGGATTTTTTCTTCTTTTTAGACTTGTTTGGCGAAACGACGACGGGCGGAGCGTTTTCCACGGGCGCAGTTTCTTCTTCTTTAGGCGCTGCCGCAGCCGGCGTTTCTTCGACAACGGGTTCCTTGTTCGCACTCGAACGACGGCCAAACGATTGGAAACTCTTTACGGCGTTGAGTACGGTTCCCTTTATTTTCTCTTGCGTCTCCTTGCGCTTGTCCTCTTGCATATCCTTGAGCTTTTTCTCAAGCTCGGCGACTTTCTTCTCCAACGCGGCGGCTTCTTCGATCGCACGATTTTTCATCTTCCGACACGCTTCTTCTCGCCAACGTGCACCGACTTCGAGCGCCTTGGCGGCGCGCACCTCCTCAAAACATTCCGCCCGCTCCTTGCGTAACTGCTCGGCATGGTCGAGTGCCATCTGCTTCATCTTTATCTCCTTGCCAGCCGTCTTTCGCGCCATCATTGTCTCTGCAGACTCTTGCGCGTCCTCAAACGCGCTCGATGCACGTTTTAATTCGTCCCGCAAATCGACAATTTCTCGCCTGAGCTTGTTCGCCTCGGTCGCGTTTGCGACTTTTTTCATAGTCATATCCTCCAGTTTTTTCTTCAACGCGCTGACGCTGCGTTGACGCGCGAGCCACCCGCAAATGGCAGGCAACACAAACTTGACAATTTCAATCGCGGGGTTCGCATCCCCCGGCACCGCCGTGGACGCGGCGGCACCGCGCGCCTTACTGGTCTTCGTCTTGGCCTCAGCCTTAGTCTCGACTTTGGCCTCGACGCCGCGTGCCGGCGCCTCCTCCTTCGTCGGCGTCATCGCCTTGGTTTTCTTCGCATTCACCGCGACATCCTTCACCTCAACCACCTTCTTCGTCTCTTTCTTCATCGTCTTCTTCGCCGATGGCAGCACCTGAGTCGTCGCGACGGCGGTTGTCGTCTTTGTCTTTGTCTGTGTCTTCGTCTTCTTCGACTTTGCCGCGCGTTCCGCCGCCGCCACCTCGCGCACACCCTGCGTCACCTCACTCGCAAACATCGTATTCGATATCGTCTTCAACGTCTCCCTCGCACTCGTCTTCGTCTCCTCCACCGTACCCTTTGTCGTCTTCGTCGTCGTCGTCCCGTCGCTACTTCCCCCTCGCGCCCACGCGCGCGTCATGCTCCCCAACGTCGCCTCCGCCGCGCCGTACCTCGACACGATGTCCCCACTCACGGCTCGTATCGCCAACGACGACACCGACGCATCGCTCGCACTCGACGACGACCCCATCGCGCGCGCCCCTCGTTCGTTCGTTCGCGCGTCTCCAATCGATCGATCGACAGCTCTGCGTTCAAAACCAAATGAATGAATGAATGAATCCACGCAAAAGATGCCGCGCACGATCGCGCGCGCGCGTCTCGGGTGAGGCGAGGCGAGGCGAGGCGAGGCGAGGCGATAGATGGAAACGTTCGGTGCGCGCGTCGCGTATGCGCCTGCGTCGCGTCGCGTCGCGTCGCGTCGCGTCGACGTGTGACACAAAAAAAAAGCCTGGTCGAGAAACAAAAAGTTCTTCGCCGAAGTTCATGTTCGAAGGAGAAACAAGAGAGGGAATTATCAAGAAACTCGTCATCATTGATCAAATCCAAAATCCGCTTCTTTGTCTTCAAGATACTCATCACCTAAACCCTAAAATCATCACCAACGCACTCGCGGGGTGCGATGGGGTGGCAAAAAGTATGGGTATTTATTTACGCCGACGACTTTTGGGAGAATTTTGACTGGACAAAGTAGGCTAAAATTAGCCTACCCAATGGGATAAACCCCATGGGAAATATCCCATTGAGTAGGCTATTTCGCGCGCCGGTTGAAAAAAAAAAACGAGCCTCGACATTAAGGATACCGTCGAAGGTCTTCAAGATGGATGGGGAATCCATGGTGTGACGATGCGCTAGAATTCGTGCGTAGACAACTCGTAGAGCGTTGAAATAGACGTTTTTTTGTAAAAGACCTAAAAAATTAGAATCCATGCTCAAGCATTTGAGCACCACTCTGCAAAAGGACTCATCACCAACGCACTCGCGGGGTGCGATGGGGTGGCAAAAAGTATGGGTATTTATTTACGCCGACGACTTTTGGGTGAAAAAGTGCGCTCGGCATTCGGTCGGCATTCGGTCGGCATTCGACGACGACGACGATGACGATGACGGCGACGACGACGATGGTTGTGCGTCCCGCGCGAGGCGAACGATGGCGCGGTGGCGTCGGCGTCGGCGTCGGCGCGACGACGACGACGCACGCGGGGGCGCGCGCGCGCGTCGAGGGGTCGAGCGCGCGCCGACGGTTGGTGGGGTGCGCGCGCGCGACGCGCGTCATGGGCGCGGGTCGCGTCGTGGGTGACGACGGCGACGACGGTGGTGGTGGTGGTGGACGGGTGTGGGGTGTGGGGCGTGGGGCGCGCGCGGGCGCGCGGGCGCGCGGCGCGAGGGGGGGAGAGGCGTGGGGGGCGGCGCGCGCGCGCGCGCCCGCGCGGGACGTCGACGACGGCGTCGGAATCGGCGGTCGCGCGGCGACGTCGGAGGCGACGATCGATCGCGTGCGGGAGTTCGTGCGACGCGTGGTGGTGGCGTTATTGATTGGCGCGGCGTCGATGACGTTGATACCTGGGTCGGCGAACGCGGCGAACGCGGCTAAGACGGCGAATGCGCAACCGACGACGTCTTTGACGACGAAATTGAGCCGTGATTTTCATGATTTACGCACGCGCGTGCGCACGTCGACGACGAGGACGATGAAAGATGGCTTGCAAAGTGTCGGCTATGCGTTGGCGAAGTTTGAGGAGAAGACGCAAGAGAACTGGGGCGTGGACGACGTGTGGGTGCTCATCGTGTGGAACTGGTGCATTCGCCAAGGGCGGGAAAAGTTACACAACGCCATTCAAAGCTTGAAGTCGAAGTTTGATGCTTCGCGTACGCAAGAACCGTTCGATAACTCATTTTTGTCGTGGTTTAAAGCCCCGATGCAAGTCGTACAGGCGTTGTTTGTGATATCTTGGATATTTGACATTGCGTGCGATTTAATCGACCAACTCTCAACCGAATGGGACATTCCCTTGCCTATTCGCGTGGGCTTTGATAAAGGCTCGTACACGCTCTCAGCGGGCGTTATGTCAATCATGTTTGTGCAAAAGTATCTCCCACCATTTTTGACGAAGGTGTTTCCCTCGCTGACGGGTAACGATACGTCGGTGCAATTCGTCATCACGCGTCTCACATCCGCCCTAATGGTTGTTGCCACGCTCATGTTGACGCTCAGTGCGTTTGGTATTCCGGCTAAAGTTCTATTCTCCTTTGGTGGTCTCGGGGGTTTGGCTTTCGGTTTGGCGGCTAAGGACTTTATTAGTAACTTAATCGGAGGTTTGGTGCTCGCCGTTTTGCGCCCGTTTAAAGTCGGCGAGAAAATTTACCTCACCGGAGGTGGTGGCAAGTATCGCGACTCCAAGGAACGAAACGTCAGTAATTACAAAGTTGCCGAGATCGGATGGTACCAAACCAAGCTCATTCCCAAAGATGGCAAGGTTACTACCATTCCGAATGGCTACTTTTTAGGCGCCAACGTCATCAACAGTTCGCGAGCAGAGTATGAATTCTTTGGACCTTCACTCCGCATCGCGTTTCCAGACGTCAACAGTATCGAAGCCATGACTACAGAACTCAGAACGTACTTGGAAAATTCGCGCGCGGTGCATCTTTCGTACAAGAAACCAATGGTCTTTGCGAAGAAGATTGAAGCCGACCACATCGTGGTGCAAATCGAGTCGTACATTTGGGACGTCTACTACGGTCCAGACAAGCCCGATAAAGCCGCGTTCGTTCTCGGACGACAAAAACTCGTCATCGATGTCGTCAATATCGTCCGAAAGCACTGTCCGAACTCGCCGGTCTTGCCAATTGAGATTCAATCGTACGCCGACGCTCAAAATTTTGTGTAACGCGCTAACGCGCTGAATTATTATAAATTTTTTTGTGCGACGACGCCTTCGTCGACGCTGTATACATCATTTCACCGGTAATAATAACAATCGTAATAATCATTAAACTCGCTCTATTATTTTGTTTTCTACGCGTACACGTTATCGGCGCGAATCGGAGCACGGCGCGTTTTAAACTCGCACGTAAACTCAAATCCGAGCACCTCAGCCGCGTGCGCCGCCGCCTGGCGCGCGGCGTTCACATCCGCCCCCGCAAACATCACGCGTACCGGTTCGCTCTCCGGAATCGCCACCGCTCGCGCCTCGATATTCAACATCTCACACATCGTCAACAACGCCGCCGCACCGTTTGATGGCAAGAACACACCAATCGGTAACGGCCGAGGCGCCGGCGGCCACGCCGCCGCGTTCGCCTTGACCGCCGACGTCTCCAACGCGTACGCTTGCACGGAATCAATCAGCTCGTGACTCATTTCCGCCTCCGATGTCTCGAGTTCCGAACACCCAGTGAGAATTAAAACTCGCGTCGGCGCGCCCGCGACGCAACCACACGCGCGTAAGACTTCTTTCGCCCACGCGCGCGCTCCGGCCGCAACGAGCTCGCATCGCGTCTCCACGAATATCACCCCTCGCTCGATGTCCTCATACATCGTACACGACGATTGCGGCGACGATACCGACGGCGTCAAAAACGACGCGTGCGTTTTCTCTCCCGTTCCTGAATGCGGCGCGCGACGCGTCATCTCGCGCGCGTCGCTCGCGATGACGACGCCTCGAGTCCGCGCGCTCACCGCGCGCGCCGCCGCCTCGCACGCGTCCGCGCCCGCCTCGCTCCCGACGCCGACGATGACCACCTTGGGCACGAACGACGACGGCGACGACGGCGTCGTCGTCGTCGACCCATCGACGCTGAGCGCGGCGATGCGCGCCTCGGGCGATGCGAAATCATCCCGCGTGAACGCCTGCGCTCGAGCCGCGCGCGCGTACGCCCCCGACGACGCCACCGCGCGCTCGAGATCTTCATCCACCGTCGTGCGCGAATGCACGTCGACGTCGAGCGGGCTCACCCATGCCTCAGCCATCGAGCGCGGGCGTGCGCGTCCGAGAACGCGCGTCGAGGCGTGGCGTCGGCACGCAACCACCTCTCTAAAATCGGCGTGGACGCGCGCGTGTGTGCGCGTACACTATACCCATAACTTTTGCATACATACTCATATCCCCGAATCTGTTCATGTACACCACGTTCTCGTTGTATGGCTTCGCTCGCGCACACTACGGTCTCGGACGCGGAGGTGCGCGTAATCACGCGATGGCTAAAGACACGCCATGCCCATAGACGCACGCACGGATGGCCCAGCTGGTTAAGGCGCCTCGTTTACACCGAGGAGATCAGGAGTTCGAGTCTCCTTCTGTGTACGGTGGACTTCCTTGACGAAGTCGTCCAATGGCGATATTTTTTGATATTTTTTGTTTTGTGTTAAGTGTGTTGCATGCACGCGATGGTGCGTTGTGCTATGCTATGTGAGGGCTACGCGAGCGGCGCGGCGGTTAATCGATGAAGGCGTCGCCGCCGGCGTCTTGGATGTCAGAGAACATTTCGTTGTCGTCGTCGCCGTGGAATGCGGGACTTCTACCCTGGATGTCGCGGACGAGACGTACAGGGATGGAATCTACGTCGTCGTCGTCGTCGTCGTCGTCGCGCATCTTGCTTGGCGTGTGGAATTCAGAGGGAGGTCGACTGGCGCCGCCGTCGCGGAACGAGGGTGGCGGCGGGGAATACACGCCTTCGTCGTCGTCGTCGACGCCATCAAAGTCGAGCGCGCCGCGGTCTTCGAATACTTCGTTCATGTACGTTCGAGTCTGGCCAAACATATCCGCCATGGTTTCCTGAATGTCGTTGTCAAACGCATCCCAGTACCAATTCATGAAGAAATTCATCGCCACGCGTTTGGCGCGCAAGTTGCGTCGAATCATCTCGCGATGGATTTCACGCTCCTCGACAACCTCGCGCCACTTTGCCATGGCGTTGCGAAGCGTCGAACGATTGGTGCGCGAGATGACGTTGGCGATGAGTCTATCGCGGTACGCCAACGCCTTGGACGCCGTCTTGGCTTGTTCGATGGAATCCACCCACGAGTAAAAGCACTGCACCATGGTGCGCTTGGTCGCGCGAGAGACAAACTTCTGGATCAACACGCGCTGACGGAACAACTCGGTGGTGTTCTCGCTCCACACCGTGAACGCTTGAGATAACCTCAAACGAAGCATGCGATTGACAACCTTACGTAACTTCATCCTTGTTTCCACGCGCTCAATCGTCGCCTCGTGCCAACTGTTGAATGATCGACTCAAGGTTTCATTCTTGATGCGGCTAAACGTGCGATGTAACATTTCGCGCCTGCGCGCACCATCTCGCGAAATGCCGTACCATTGGTTGAACGCTTTGGTCATTGATCGCGAACGCATACGAGTCACAAAACGCTGCAACGAATTGAGACGCTTGCGGTTGTCTTGCACGAGGTCGCGCCATTGGAAGTACGCCGCCGAAGCCAACCGGTTGCGGGCTCGTACGACGACCTTCTCGCACTTCCGGCGGTGGATCGCATTCTCTTGCGCATTCTCAGCCCAGGTGTTAAACGCCTTTGAAAGCGACGACTTGGTGTAGCGTAACAAGAAGCTCGACGCGCGTTGGCGATTTAACACGGCGTCTTGCACCTTGCTTTGCCAACCAGAGAAAGCCTTGGCGAGCTCGACGCGTCGCATGCGGCCATTCATGATTGCGGCGAGGCGATCGATGCGCTCATCTTTCCCCGAAAGCTCGGCCCACTTCGAAAACGCAGATTGAAGTAATCGATGTTGAATGCGACAAAGAATGCGAGTCAAAACGGCTCTGTCGCGCGTGCACTTGGCGACGTTATCGTACCACGTCAAAAAGAAGTGATTCAGCTTGGCGTTGCGCATCTTCTTCACAGCGCGCGCGAGCACCAATTGTCGCTTCTTCCCCGTAACAACTTCGTTGTGCCACGAAATCAACGTTTCCTTCTTTAAGCGTCGCTCGCGTCGGGCGGAGAATCGACTCGCCACGAGATCTTCCTCCTTCTGATCGCGGTGAGATTTCACCCACATCTTGAACGTATTGCGAAGCATATCCATGCGAAGAGGGTGATAAATCTTATGCAGTACGAGTTCGGAAGTCGAAGAAGCGATATTTCCGGCGGCGACTTCGATAGTCGTCAGCAGTGTCTCTCGCATCCACGCCACCGTCGTTCGGTCGCCGTCCTCGGCGGAGCCCAACACCAATTCCGCGCGCGAATCAGTGGTTGCTACCAGGGACAAGCACGCGAGAGCAATACCGCTATCAAACGCAGTCACGACTGCATTATACTCCTCTGCACTCGCCGCCTGGGACGCGATTTCTCGTCGTTTATATCGGCACAGCCCAGCCTCTAAACCAGCCGTAAACGCGTCGGGCAAGTGCACGCGCGACTTTCGCTCCTCAGCAAAGTCACGAGAGTAGTTGCCACGGTAGAACGCACTTCGGATGACTTTCGCTTCGCTAGGTGGAGTAGACTTCAGCGATTGCATCAATTGCTGCCGAGCCTTTACGCGCGCGTGAGGGGCAATGTTTGCTTGGTCTTCGCCTGTGTCAAACGCCGCGGTTAACGCCATGGCTTCTTGCACCGTGTCCGCGTTGTCCCAAATGTGCATATAACGAAGTTGGATCATTCGTGATGCGACTAGTATCCCTTGGTCGAATGCGAATGCGATTTCACTCGCCATGACAGTGTCATCTGCGACGTTTCGCAATGCCGACTGACGCGCGAGATTAATCGCGCCGACTGGGTCGCTGAGCGCGTCGGTGAGCTTGTACGTTGCGGCGTTCTCGCACTCCAATCCAACATCAAACGCGGTGGCGACTAACGCCGTGCGCACGCCTCCAGGAAGAGTTTGCGCGTATGCGACGACAGCCGATTTACGCTGGTGCTGCTTGCGCTCTCCGCGCATCTGAAAACCAACCGAAAGGGCACCATTCAAATACGCCGCTACGCGTCCGCTCGGGGCGATGCGGTCGTTCACCCCGCGGCGAAGAGCGTTATTTCGCATCTCGTTTGCCCACGTTCTAAAGGCAACATACTTGAACCGATTAAGCACCGAGCTGTACACACGTCGAACGCGCTTGCTTTGCGCCAACTCTCGTCGCCAAGTCTTGATCACAGAAGACAAGAGCTTCTTGTTGTACTCTTTGCTATGATACTTGGAAAATGCGAGTTCAATGTTGTTCATTTTCGACAAGCCTTGCGTCGTTCGACGCCAATGAGCAAAGGCTTTCTTCAACACGTTGCCAGTCTGAATTCGCTGAAATGCGCGCAACACCGCTTGCAAGCGCTCCTCATCGAGCGATTCGAGCATCTTTGACCGAAGCTCGAGCGCGCGTCGCTGCTGCTTCAAATCCGTCATCTTTTTGTTACGCTCTTCAACTTCGCTCGCGAGTGAGTCGACTTCTTTCTGTGCAAATGCGCGTAAACGGTTGAGTTCGTTTAACGCCCATTCGCGAAGCTTGTCATCTGCCTCGTGAAGCTCGTGAAGCTCTTGTTCGACAAGCTTGCGCGCGGATACTTCCTTCTCCAACGCCGCGGCCCATTCCTTCATGAGCGCACCACCCATGGCATGCATGGCGTGCGGCGCCTTGCTCGGCGTTCCATCGTCTTGATCTTCGCGAGATAATCGCCAGCGGTCGACCGCGCTCAACGCCTTAACAGTACCACCCGGGGTACTTTGTCGCGACACGCTCGGCCCGAGTCTGTATTCGTCGTCGTCGCCATCGCCGTCGCCCCCACCGACGATACGCCCAACGCGCACAAGCGTCACCTTCAACGTGTACGCATCTAAACGACGATGTTTTAAAGTCACTTCACATCGCATCCACGCCGCGTCGTTCAACTTTTGCATTTCTTGCGCGTCGAGCACCCATTCTTCCCACGTTCCAAAATTCGCGCTCGCAAACACCAACCGGTTCCTCGATTGCCGCGTCGCTTGCAACAATCGATCCCGCGCGAACGCGCTTCTAAAGCCAATAAATCCATTGTGTTGTAAAACCTCCAACTGCGTCTCGCGTCGTTCGCGCAAACTCGCCGCGCTCCCCTTGGCGTCCACGTCGCACGCAAATTTGTACTTTGTCTCCACGTCCCCACGAGAATCATCCTCCACCTCGCGCACGGTATACGGAAACCCCTCATCCGGCGTCACGAACGCCACGACATCCCCCGCTCGTAACCCTACGCGCGGAGCAACCGATTTATAATCCACCTCACGCACCGGCACCGGCCCACGCGCGCCTCCCACGCGCGTCGACGCCTCCGACGGCGCGCGCGACCCTCGCTGCGACGTCGACGTCGACACCAGCCCAGCCAGCGCCTTGGCGTCAACCTCAACAGTGTCTTTATTCCGCATCAACGCCCCACCAAACATCTTATTAAACGCCATCGTGTGCGGGTGACTTTTCGTGCGTGTAATCCAGATCCACAGTCACCACACGACGAGCAATCAATCACGCAACCGTCGTCGACGACGAGGAGGGTATGGATGATTCGATGCCGAAGAGTGTTCAGTGGCGTTGGTTGTCGTCAATCGCGACGCCCGCACACCCGTGGCGTCGCGCTCTGACCACGGCGAATGCCGATTGCCTCACCCGTTTTCGATCGCCAATGCCAGAGGTTCAAAATCAACAACCGCCGCGCCGCGTTGGGCGGATGGTCGAATGTCGACGAATGCGGATGATGATGCGTGACGTGATGTGATGTGATGTGAATACATAAACTATGTGTTGCGCGGGGCATGGCGACGGTCGTCACCGCATGGTGCTCACGCCATGGTTTCTTTGAACGGGTCGTACGTGCTCGATCCGTCTTCGTCGAGCAAATTGAGCGAACGCAAGCGACGCTCTTGGTAGTATTCGAGCTTATCTAAACGACTTGCGATGACGTCGAAGAAAGAGGCGGTTTCGATCAAGGCGGATTTTTCACCCAATCGTACGCGCACGGCGATTTCTTCTCGTGTGGTTAACGAACCCGGGGTTTGCATCAACGCGTTTTTTTCTTCGTCGAGCGAGCGCGTTTCATAGCGGGCGAGCGCTCCGGCGACGCCGTTGGTCATCGAAGCGCAACAATCGGCTTCGTTTTCCGCGCTGAGTGGCTCGGAGATGAGCTGCCAGCACGTTTGGCGGAATAATGCCTCGAGTAAGAATGCGTCTTGACCTTTGCAGTTTAATAACCGCAAGAACGTGCGTAATTCTGGGTCGGGATCTTGATACGCGCGCAACGTAAACGTGGGGGATTCGCCCAAGCCGCACACGTCGAGGACGTCGAGTTTATCGAAACAATTCACGTCATCTTCGGGAATAGACAGCGTGAGAGCGTAGCCTGGTGAGGGCGTGATGGCATCCACGAATCCGAAATCGAGTGCGAATTGCGAATCAATCCCTTGCGGGGCGTAATTCACAAAGATTGGTTCGCCATTTTTCACCGCGCGGTCGACGTCGACGCGCATGGTGGCGTTGTCACCGCCTCGGCCGAATAATCCGCTCACCGCACCAACGATACCGCCCATCGTGGACCACTTTGCCGAGCTCAAGGAGCTGTGATTGACTAAATCTAATCCAGGAATGAGCGCTATGTTCGCACCCTCACACGGAGGTAAAGCGCGCGAACGTAAAATGCCAAACGCCCATCGAAAGCTCGCCTCGTCAAACGTTGTGTTCACGTCAAACACATCCGCGTATTTGACAAAGAAATCCTGCGATAAATCATCGTACACTTGTCGAATATACGCATCGTACCCCGCCGCGTTGTCTAACAACTGCGTTCCCGCAATCATGGCCAATTCCTCCGCCGACCAAAACAACGGCGCGTCGAGCGTCCTCGGCAGCGTCTTCGCGTACGCAGCAAACTTTGCCTTATCCCCTCGCTCGCGCTCTTTCAACACATACAGCGCCAGCGTGGTCCATGACGCTAAATTATACTGCGCATCGCTCAATGCCGCACCAATCTCGCCATCAGCCTTGGCTTTATCCACCGTAACCCACGCCGCGCGAGGTACGGATAACGCGCACTCATTCACCCCTAAATCCTTCCGCGCGCGTAACCCCCAGCCCGCGACGTCGTCCCGCCCCACGGACACTTTCGAACAATCCACACCGTGCGTCTGTGCGAGCCAGGCGAACAACGCTTCGAAATCCGCGCTCGTGCGCGCGTCATCCGACGACGACGCGGCTGCCGATGGTGACGCGCGCGGTGTGCGCGCAGATGACGCCGCCGAACGACGCCCCCGCGCCGCGTGAGACGACGCGACTCGAGCCGTCGTCCCCGTCGTCGTCGATTGCACCATCGCCATCGCGCGCATCGCGTGCATCCGTCGCGCGACGCCGTGTGACGGTGATTAATCTTTGACTGGCGCATTCACAAAAGATCGTCAAAACATGTCGCGCGTGAGCTCGGCGTACTTTGCCCCGACGCTCGGCGCGGGCGAATGCGTTGAGCATGATGGTGGTCGTGATGTGTGCGATCGCGCGCGGCGCAACGACGTCGGTGATGTCGTCAGGGGCGGGGATGATGATGCCAAGACGCGAGGTGTTGATGCATTCGCCGGGACAGTCGATGTTCGACGCGCGCGCGCTGCGGTACAGGCAGCGACGTCGGTGCGCGCGTCTGCGCATGCAAACTTTCCAGCGTCGCGGACGATTCTGTGGGATGACACCGATGCGAGCGCGGATGCGAGCTCGAGCGCGTCGGGGAGCGTTTTAAACGCGTACGCGTACGCGCCTCGCGTCAAGTTTCCTGGTGAATGCACGCGCGAGATGGCGCGCATGATCGCGGAGGACCTCGTGAGCGTTGATAATGGTGATAATGATGCGCGCGGGGCGGCATCGAGCGCGGAAATTCGGGCTATTGGGGTGAATAAGTTGTTGGACGGCGTCGTGACGGTTCGGTTGGCGAAAAGCGACGAAGACGAAGAAGGGGATGTCGATGTTGATGGCAGATTGGACCACACGAGTGAAATGATCATGACATTGATACCGTACGATGGCCACGCGAGTACGCATGAGGTGGCGACAAACTTGCACGGCACCGCATGGGATGAAGCCGAGACGCTGCGACAGACGTTTTACTCCGCGTGCGCGAGCGACGAGCCGTTGTGTCCAGCAATGTTTTGGCCCATGCGTGCAGTGGCGACGCTCGTGGACGACGGCGACGTCAAGTTAGCGAAGGTTGTACTTCGAGTTGTGGTGGCGATTGAAGTACCCACGTGTGCTTTTGCGTTGAAGCCGATATTTGCGCCGCGGTTGGCGGCGAATCCGACGTCGCTCGACGCTCGCGCGCTGTCGATGTGTGACGACAATCCTCGCGTCACCACGGGATACATCACTCTCGATCGCACGCGTAGGGTAGTATTTCTCGATGAAACCGCGTGTGGGACCGAGTTGGAGCCCGTGACCGGGGTCTGGGTACAAGGCGTTGAAAGCGTGAACGACGTCGCGGTATGGGCGGCGTGCGTGCGCTTTGCGTGCTCAGAGCGTTTGTACAAGCTCACGCAGCGTGGCAAGTACTTGCTCGCCGTCTATCTCAAAAATAAGGGTGCTGTTGACTTTTACGAAGTCGATGCGTCGCATGCGAGCTCACCGTTTACGCCATACGGCGCTGACTTCATTGCGTTTCCGGGTGAAGAAGCGTCTGCGAGAGCGACGCCAGTGGACGAAGGCGTCGCGCCTCAATATTTCACCGTGACTCCCGAGGTTTATGGCGCTGAGGTGTACGGTAATGAAAAGGAGGAGGGGGAGGAGGACGAAGACGAGGATGAATATAGCGACGAATATAGCGACAGCGATGACGAACGCGCCGAGCACATAGCGCAAATGGAGTACTTGCAGAAGGAAATTGAATCTCTTCGTCAAGCGATCGCGTCGGCGTCCGTCATGTCTGACGAAGACTACGACGACGAATACGATGATGATGATGATGATGATGATTACGAGGAAGATGAGAAGGACTATGGTGAGGACGAACTCGAGTACGAAATCAGACGCCGCCACGATGACTTTGATGAACGAGAGGAACACGACGACTTCAATCAAGATTCCGAACCTTCTGTGAGTGACTCTGTACGTCAACTAGCGGAAGAGATTAATGACCACGTGCGGCGTTCAAAGTTGGAAACTCAAGTTTCAGCGACGGGGGAGTTTGATCCCAAAAGCTCAAATTTCGCGCCGGCGAAAACGACTCCTCTCCGAGGCGATGGATTGAAGCTCAGACGTCCAAGCGAACTCGCAATCGACGACGACAGCGCCCTGCGCGCCGAGCTTCGACTAGAATACGGCGATGTTCCACACGAACCCTATGACCCGAGCGAAGTGGCGGAAGAGTATTACCCAAAAATTAAATTCGTCGACTCTGATGGACCAGAGCAAGCCGAAGAAGACGTCGACGACGCAATCATCGCCAAGTATATCGCCAAGTACGGCGCCGACGCCTTACTCGGCGCATGATACCGTCGATAGAAACCCATCACCACCAAACCCCGGTGCCTGGTGAACTATATGTAATATTTATCCCGACTCCCCTCCCCGACTCCCGACCGCCGCTCTATCCACTTCACTTTACGTCGCGCGTAAGATGTCGCTCATCACCTCCGCCGCACACGCGCTCGCACTCGCGCCGCGCCGCGCACCCGCACACAAACGCTCCCGTCATCGGTGTCGCGCCACGGAGTACTACGACGACTCGCCACCGTGCTTGCTCGTGTGCTCCTCCAAAGAGTGTAAGAGGAAGGGCGCCTTGAAAACGTATGAAATGCTCTCCCAAAGCGACCAGGCGTCGTGCGGGATGATCAAAGTCACGGGCGTTCGATGCTTCTCGGAATGTGCGGATGGGCCAAACGTCAAGGTGAATCCCGAGGGCGTGGTACTGAATGGAATCAAGACGGCTGAGGACGTCGAGGCGGTGATTCAACGCGCGTTGGACTTTCAAGACTAAAGTCGTCATTTATGGACGCGACAGCCATGTCCAAGGCGAGTGCGTTGAGCGCACGGGTATTAGAACATCTCGAACGTCGAGGTACGGAGGCGACGCGGCGATGGTCGATGGCTTACCTGAAGAACTCGACGCCGTTTTTCGGGTGTAAAATGCCTGCCGTGCGCGAGTGCGTGCGCATCGCCGTCGAAGAAGAAGAAGAGAAGAAGCCGAATAAGAAGCGCGCGCGACTTGAAGATTCCGAGACGGCGGGAATGACGACGTCTTACATGAGTGATGCGATAGCGTTATTGCAGCATGAGTACGGCGAGTCCAAGCAAGCGGGTTCGATACTTTTATGCGAACACACGCCGCCACACGTCTTGGGCTCCGTAGCGACGCTTGAAAGACTCGAACGCGAAGTCATGCGAGCGGAAAACGTGCTCACGGACTGGGCGGTGACTGATTCATTCGCAATCAAAGTGTTGACGCGCGTGTGGAAGGCGAATCCGCAATTGGCGACGAGGATACTCGCCTACGCCCACGAAGACACGTCGTCGTTATGGCACCGTAGGTGTGGCATCGTCGCATTCGTTGGCGTATTCAAACCGAACGTCGACGCGAGCGCGTTACCGGCAAACTTTGGCTTGGCTCTCGTGGACGCGTGCGTGGCCAACTTGCTCGCCTCGCCTGAGGAGCGTTTTGCGCAGACGGGCACGGCTTGGGTTCTGCGGTACGCACTCGCTGCGCACGAGTTTGAGGGCGTGCGAGAGCGCGCAATCGACGCGGTGATGGAGCACAAATCGTTGTGGACCACAGAGGCAAAGAAATCGTTAGTTGAACAACTGAAGTCTCGAGATGACGCGAAGCTCAAGGCTGAAATTTTAGCGCTTAAGTGACACCGACGTGACCTTCAAGCATATAGAACGCATAAAAACTACACAACTAGCAGCGGCGTTAGACTAGCTAGGGTAAAGAAACATCCCCTTAATTCCCTCTGGATCCGAAACAAACCCCATAGCTCGGTAAAACGGAAGCACATCCTCGTCGGCGAATAACGTCACGTTGGCTACGTCGCGCGCAATAATCGCGCGAATCATTTGCATCACCATCGCCTTACCCAATCCTTGGCCTTGGTACTCTGGATCGACGATAATATCCCACAACGTCGCGTTGAACACATGATCGCTCGTCGCCCGCGCGCACCCAATCAATCTCCCTGTATTCGTCTCCCCCCGTGCGCCGCTCGCGTCCACATCCACCTCGTACAACGTCGCCACCATGAAAGAGTTCTCAAGCGCACGCTTAATCTTCCGCCTCGGTCGCGACGGCCATCCCACGGCATCGCATAATCGTTCCACTTCGAGCACATCCACGCTCGCCGTCGTGCTAAACACCACCGTTGTCTCCGTCGCCGGAGCCGCTTTAGACGCGTACGGCCCGAGCACGACATCCAACTCCTTGTCGCTTTGTACGTACGCGTACGGATCCACCATCGTCGCCGACGACGACGATGACGACGACGTCACGTCACGCGCCGAGCTCGACGCGCGCGCGCGCGCACCGCTCGCGAACGACGACGACGACGACGACGTCCAAGGTGATGACGATGATGATGTCACGTCACGCGCCGAGCTCGACGCCCGCGCGCGCGCACCGCTCGCGAACGACGCGCAGCGGCGCACCGACGCCATCGCGGGTGGTCCCGCGCGCATCGCCGTCGCCCGCGGCGCGGTCGCGCGCGCCCACATCGCCCACGGTCGTCGCGAAGTGACGTCGATCGGTTGGGCGTCACTCAGCGCCTCGCGATGCACGGACGACGACGACAGACGGCGGAGGAGCGCGAACGGCGACGAGAGGCGAACATCGAACGCGTACAAAAGTTTAACGCGTTACAGGTGCGCGGGTATGAGAGCGAGAGGGGAAGAGAAGCGCGTCGCGTGAATGATGCGTGGGTGGTTGACTGATGGATTGGTTTTTCCTGCTACGTAAGCAGAGTGATGTTCTACGTCGACATCGCGCGGGTGAGCGCGATGCGGTATCGATGAAAGGTACGTTGTGCGTGCGTGTGCGCGAATGTACATGTGCGCGTGGCATTGATGACTGACGCGCGTTTCAACCACGCAGCGTGCGAAAAGTTGTTAGAGCTGTGTCCAGAAATCATGACGGCGTGGAATCACAGGCGCGAGGTACGTCGATGTGTGCGCGGTATATAAGCGCGTGATTGTGCGCGCATTCGTCGCACGTCGTGTGTTTGCCACGTATGGAGCGTGTGGGGTTTGTATGGAAAGACTAACGAACGCGCGCGCGCGACGTACGCAGACCATTGAAGCCGCGGCGAGTACGTCTTCGCCGAGTGATGATGAAGACGCCGAGCGCGATTGGTGGACGCCTGAATTAAAACTCAGTGAAACCGCGTTGCGCTCAAATCCGAAGAGTTATCCGTCGTGGCATCATAGAAAATGGGTCATTGGACGGCTGACGCGTTTGGCGCCAGACGCGCCGACGACGCGAGATGCGCTTGAACGCGAATTGGCGCTGTGCGTCAAGCTATTGGATATGGATGATCGAAATTTTCATTGCTGGGCGTATAGACGTTTTATCGTCGAGCATCTTGGTCGATCGGTCGATGACGAGTTGGCTTACACGTTGGAAAAGATTGAAAACAATTTTAGCAACTACAGCGCGTGGCACTACCGAAGCGCGCACTTGTCCACGGAAGCGGCGAAGAAGAAAGAAACGCTCGATAAGGAATTTGAACTCGCATCAAACGCGTTTTACACCGAGCCTGAAGACCAAAGTGCGTGGATGTATCACCGATGGTTGACCTCACGCGCGCGGGAGTTGGATGACGCGGGCGAGCGCGACGCGGCGCTGCGCGACGCGCTCGAGACGTGTCGAGAAATCTCTGAGCTCGAACCGGAATGTAAATGGCCTCTTCTCGCCCAGGTCATGCTCTGTGGCGAATCGCACCGTGACGCGGAGACGTTCAATCGATTAGCCGCGCTCGATCCTTCGCGTTCGGGATACTACCGCGACGTCGCGAGCGGTTGACGACATTTTGCCGACGACACTTTGTCGACATGCTTCTACGTGTCACCGGTGCGCATTTAGTAGCTATATACGAATAAAAGTGGGGTGTGAAACATTGTCATTACATATCATGTATAATCTTCATGTTTACGAGCGCCGTAAAAACATCCTCGACGCAAAACTATTGTGTCCTCTATTTATGTGAAAGTCGCCAGAGACTACTCCTCATTACAGCGTCGGCGCGCGCCGACGCAATCACCAGTTGCGCGATTTAAGTACAATAAAGCGCTTACTGGAGTTGCGCGTACCAGAGGCCGGTGATCTTCACATCCTTCGGCACCTTGGCACCAAGATCCGTGTCGGACGGTTGGATGGATTCGAACACGCCCGCGATCTCGCCCGTGGCGGGGTCGTACTTGGCGACGTTGAACACGGCGGAACCCTTCAAGGCGGCGGTGTTCTTGGTGTTCTCCTTGGCAAGCTCTTCAGAGTCAGCGCGCGCAGGGAGAGCGACGGCGTTGTCATAACCAGTGGAACCACCACGGCCCTTCGGGTCGAGGAAAGAAGAACCACGGTACGACGGCACGACAAAGTCGCCGCCGAATTGGGACGTGTTCCCCTTACCCGTGAATTCCTTCAACGTGAAGAGGAACGGCACGCGCTCACCACCCGGCAATTGCACGGTGACCGGAGCGTAGTCAAGGCCATCCTTCTCTTGGATTTGGACAGAGCCATCAGAGCCAACCTTGAATTGACCAGTCATACCGTCGAGGGTGTACGTGAGGCGCGTCATCAAGCGCGTCTTGGAAAATTCAGACTCGCCGGCCTTGAATTGGGACTCCTCCTTGACGGTGAAAGACGTCGGTTCCATGCAGAACTTTTCGAGCGCATAGTCACCCGCCTTGATTTCCTTACCGGAGACGCCACCTTCGACGACCGGGCACGTGTTGGCGAGGCCAGTACCCTTGACTTGGAGGTAGGTGAGACCTTGGAGTTCGTCGTACGTCACGGCGGACGCGGACTGCGACGCGAGAGAAAAAACGCACATAAAACGTCAGTATTTTTGCACACGACTCGACACATTGGTGATGATTTGAATACGTATACATGTCGTCGACACCATTCGCGCGGCGCACACCACCCACGCGCCGCGCGCACGTGTTCGCCCACAGTCATCATTCGAGTGGATATCGTCATCATCATCACCACTGTGATTTTTCAAATGAAAATCCAAAATCCAAATCCATGCACGTGGGTGGATATCCCTGGTGGATCGGCTCTGGATGGGTGATGGCGATGGACGACGACGACGACGACGACG
>Ga0181558_10000865_pt1 | contig 28692 bp, 23 predicted proteins | sample 011ome_22_FD_133754 | JGI IMG/M metagenome (GOLD analysis project Ga0181558, IMG submission 133754) | Coastal salt marsh microbial communities from the Groves Creek Marsh, Skidaway Island, Georgia - 011507BT metaG (megahit assembly) | ecosystem: Environmental > Aquatic > Marine > Intertidal...
GCCGCTATTGGAAAGTCGACCGGCAAGCCAGAGTCCGATTGCGCCTGCGCCTACAATTCCTACTTTCATGTCTTTATTCCTGTTGCTGCCTACTGTGAGGCTTTCCGATAATTGTCTTTAAAACGATCCGGGACGCGCTCGTCGTTGCCCAGCGCTACCCGGCGAACTTCATCGCTATCTGTGGGCTGATGTCCGGCGCTGGCACGGGGCGCAGGACCAGCCACTACGGTGCACCCGAGTCTGCCTATGCCGCTGATCTCTACCTCAATCGTGTCGCCCACATCCAGTGAACGGGAATGGCAGGGCGTGCCTGTTAACACGATATCGCCTGGCATGAGGGTGATGTGCCGCGCCAGATCCGCAATCATATAGTCAGGACCCCAGACCAGTTCCTCACCAATGTTAGCTTCCTGCACTAACTCGCCGTTTCTATAGGTTCGCAGGGTTTGCTGTCTGGGGTCGATTCCGGAAACAATACCGGGACCGATCGGACACATGCCGTCTGCGCCTTTGACGCGAAGCATGGAGCCAGAATCGGTGTCGCGAAAATCATGTAGCCCCATGTCCAGCGCCGGGGCAAAGCCCGCAATGTGATCCCAGGCTTCCTCCGGCGTCACATCTTTAGTTTCTTTGCCAATGATGGCGGCAAACTCTCCCTCGTAATTCAGGTACTGGCAATCCTCGGGTTTCACAATCTGCCCGCCATGGGCATTGATCGCCGTAATGGGTTTCATGAAATAGGTCGGAGTCGGGGTGGGTTGGGGTTTGTTGCGAGATTCTATGCCCCTTGATGTGTAGGTGAGATGCGGGCAGATAATCTTGCCTGGTTCGCAGGGAGCCAGATGTACTACACTTTCTTTCTCCAGCTTACTACCATCCTCAAGCTGCAGTCGACCGTCGTCAGCAACAGTTACCCAGGTCGCAATCCCATCAAGCAGGATGCGGCGTTTTTCTACTCGAGGACCATCAAGTACAGACATCTCTCTATTCTCTCTATTTCATTTTTTCTGTTCTGTTCTGTTCTTTTGTCTTAGCTGTCAAACCACATGTGAATATTGCCAGTGCCATGGGCATTTTCGTATTCAGATAGCGCCAGGCCTTTGGCGGTGCAGTTGGCGCCCCCCATTGCTCCTACCATCTGCAGATAGTGCGCTCCCCAGGCTTCCCACGGTAACCTGCGGTACTCGCTGTCGAAATTCTCCAGAATCTGCTGGTGCTTGCCCTGTTGTAACAGCTCGATGACTCGGTAATCGCTCTCCCGGTTAAAGTCTGAGGACACATTATCCGGGTGATAGATGCGAGGGTTGGGGGGGACGGTATTGATATTTCGGAATTTGTGGCTTAGCGCGCCGGATGCGAGCAATACGACCTGTCGATCACTGCGCTTTATCGCTTCGCCCACGACTTCACCCATTTCCAGGTAGTTTTCAGTGGCCGCAGTCTGGCAGGAACCAACAGACATGACTCGCTGTCCCCGAATCATCGCGTTGACGATATTGATGGTGCCGTAGTGGCGCGCCATGGTGGGTTCGTCGATGGCTCTGGCGATGACTTGCCTTTCTTCGGCAACTATTGCGCATAGTCGGGCCAGTTCTGGATCTCCGTCATAGCCGTACTGCTGTCCATGCAGATACCAGGGCATCTCATCGGAAATATAGGTGCCCTCGTAGTGCGCACCGGCATCTACCAGGTGGCAGCCCGTCGTAAACCAATGCGTATCGAATAGGACGATGGTGTCCGCGCCAGAAGCTTCGATCCTGTCTCGAACACGCTTGAATCCCGCTACGAGATCAGAGTCTCTGCCGTCGCCGGCCTGGATGCGAAATTCTTCGGCCTGAAACAGCCCGGGGTGGTGAGAAACGATGGCGGCCCCAACTATTTTTCCTTGTGACACGGTCTCGCTCCTAGCGCTTCGCGAAACTGGGGACAAAAGGTTGCGTGGGTACTACGACGTCTTTGATGTCACAGAAGAACTCAAAGCTCCATTCACCGCCTTCCCGGCCAATGCCTGAGTTCTTGCAACCACCAAACGGCGCCGCTAGGTCGCGGATGCCAAAAGAGTTTATCCAGATAAAGCCGGTATGGACGCCGAATGCGATGGCCTTGGCATGGGACTCCTCGCCAAAACAGACGCCGCCCAGCCCGTAGTTTGTGCCGTTTGCCAGCGCGATGGCTTCCTCATCCGATGCAAACGACTGCATTACCAGCACTGGACCAAAGACTTCTTCCTGCACGATCTCGGCATCTTGCTGGACCCCGCTCAGCATCGTGGGTTGGAAATATAACTCGCCAGCAGCGTGTCGGGAGCCACCCCACAACACCTCAGCACCGGCGTCGATTGCCCTTTGTACATAAGCCTCTACTTTCTGCAGTTGCCTGGGGTGAATCAGAGGACCAACTTCAGTGCTCTCAAGCTGCGGATTGCCGATCTGAAGTGAGGCAACATGCTCGCGCATTTTTTCCGTAAAGGCCTCTCTGATATTGTCGTGGACAAGAAAGCGGGTGCCCGCAAGACAGACCTGGGTCGCATTGCGGTACATGAGTGCGCCGGTCCTGGCTGCCAGGTCGATGTCGGCATCCTCCAGCACGATAAAGGGAGATTTGCCCCCTAGCTCCAGGCTGCAGGGCACAAGATTTCTGGCCGCGACTTCTGCGATTTCCCTGGCGGTGGGCACGGAACCGGTGAAAGATATTCTGGCCAGTCGTGAATCAGAGGTGAGCAGGGCGCCTGTGGGCCGTCCCTCGCCGTGCACCATGTTGAGCACACCTGGCGGTAAGCCTGCTGCGTGGGCTGCCTCCAACAGTAGTGCGCTGGACATTGGTGCCCATTCCGGCGGTTTGATGATACAGGTATTGCCCGAGGCCAAAGCTGGACCTAACTTCCAGGTCGTCAACATCAGAGGTGCATTCCAGGGCGTGATAATGGCACAGACGCCAGCGGGATCATGGCGCACAAAATGCTGTGCCTGCGGTGTATCCATGACCCGATCCTGGAGCGTCAGGGCGGCCTCTGCGAACCAGGTGATGTTGAGCATGGAGCGGGGAATGATGCCGTGCTGCAGACGGGAAAGCAGGATGCCGGCGTCAGTGGATTCGACTTCGCACAATGCCTCTTTACGTTTGCCTATCTCTTCGGCAAAACGCTGCAGATAAGGTAGCCGCCCTTCGGCGCCGAGTGCGGACCAGGCTGGAAAGGCGTCAGCGGCAGAGGCGATCGCTGCTTCTACGTGCCCCTCAGTGCCTTTGGGCATTTCGCCCAGAGGCGCCTCATCAATTGGTGAGAAAACCGGATAGAACTCTTCGCCCGTAATCCATTCACCATTGATATAGTGATCTCTCGGAACCGGATGTCCTTTTACTTTCAGCATGTTTTGTTTCCTGGTGTGGCGCAGCATTGGGCCTGTGCCAATGCTATCTTATCTCGGTGTCGCGTTGAACGCCTCGACCTGATCGGGGTAGCGTGCGTATCCTACTTCCTCATCGAGGACGACTACGCCGTTGCTCTCGGCAAAGTCTTCAAATACCTGCATCATCTCCGCACGCTGCGCTGGATAAATGGCGCTAAGGTCGCGCGTCTCACCGGGATCTTCGAATAGGTCGTAGAGATGCCAATCGCGGGACGGCCAGTCCCAGAGCAATTTCCAGCGATCGCTCCAGACTGCCTTGTTACCGTAGGTCTCCATGGCTAGATAGGGTCGAGCGGCGGAAATATCCCCAGCATTCTGCAGTTGCTCGGCCGCAGACCGCCCCTGCATCGTGAAACCGGGGTTCGCTGGGACGTCGGCAAATGTCATCAGGGTTGGTGCGATATCCATAATGGACATGAGTGCCTGGCTGTAGCCATTACCCTGAATTTGACCAGGGTAACTAAAGATAGCCGGAACCCGGACACCGCCCTCACCAAGGAAACTCTTGTACTGACTGAAGGCACCGGCACTGACATGGGCCCAACCGCGACTGAAGGTGACATAGGAATTCCTGCGCCCCATGTTTTCGAAAGATTGATCGAAGCGCTCCGGCAGCCATTCCCGATTATTCGCCAGGCCAAATTCTATATTGTTGCCCTCAGGGCCATTGTCAGAGAGAAAAACAATCAGCGTGTTGTCATACTCACCTGTGGCTTTGAGATGCGCCACCAATCGACCCAGCTGCGCATCCATATAGGCAATCATGGCGGCATACAATTCCATGCGCCGGGCTTCTTTTTGCCTTTGCTCGGCGTCGAGGTCGGACCAACTGCCCAGGGCAGTTGGAAAGGTAGGTACTGCGGCGTCCTCGGGAATGAGCCCAAGACTTTTAGCAGACTCGATGCGTTTGGCACGAATGGTTTCCCAGCCTTCATCGTAGACGCCGGCAAAGCGATCTAGCCAGGCATCGGGCACCTGCAAGGGCCAGTGTGGTGCGGTGAATGCCAGGTATCCGAAAAAGGGGCGAGCATCGTCGGACTCTCGTTGGTCCAGATAATCCATGACCTTGTTGACATAGAATTCACTGGAATAGAAATCTTCCGGTAACGCGTTAACCTGAGTCCCTTCATCATAATAAGTGGCAACTGGCGCTGTAGAAGTCTGGCCAGCGGCATCGGCGAAGTGACTGGCACCTCCATCCTGCAAATAAAAGGCTTTCTGAAAGCCGCGAGCATAGGGTGTGGCTATTTCGGCAGCACCCTGATGCCATTTGCCCGCCATAAATGTGTAGTAGCCGGCTTCAGAAAACTGGCTGACAAAAGAGTTGATGTGAGCAGGCCAATCGCCGCTATACCCGGCTTCTCCGCGTAGTATTGGCAAGCGACTGGCTGCGGATGGGTTAAATCCAAAACCAACGGCATGGCTATCCATACCGCTGAGCAGCATGGATCTTGACGGCGCACAGGTGGCATTAGCGTAGAAATTTGTCAGCAGTGTGCCTGATTGCGCCAGCGCATCGAAATTGGGAGTGGGGATTTCGCTGCCGTATGCACCCAGATCGCTGAATCCCAGATCGTCCGCCAGTATCAGCAGGACATTTGGTGCGGATCTCTGCGGCATATTTGAAGTATTACTGTCACAGGCCACCGTCGCTGCACAGAGCGCAAGCAATAGGACTTTCGTTTGAAAACGGCGGGCAGCGGTCATAGCGTCGAGGTGTTAGCTTTCTTAGCTGATGTTTACAAATTACTTGGTGAATTACTACGAGTTTCAGCTATTGACCTGATGACTTGCGCGCAAACTAGCGGCCGGCCTGTTCTCGCTCTCTTGCTCTACCGGCACTGAGGATATTCGGAATCGCATAATTGCCTTCGTGGCAGGCATACTCATACATCACGTATTCCTCGTCGTAAGTTAGCGGCATGGAGAAAGTAAATGATGACGAAAAGTTGACCGGATCGGTGACGTGCGCTTCCCAGATGATAGTGCCTTCGCTGATCCGGGTGAAGCGTTCAACGACACGGAGCTGGTCGCTGACGGGCACACCCTTAAGGCGGCCACCGGCCGTGCTATTGGCGATCATGCCGCGATCGTTAAAATTTCTGGTTTCCACAACCAGCGTGTCTCCCTCCCAGCGCGCGACAGAATCACCCATCCAAAGCTTGATCTTGTCATCGAGATGTTCTGTTTTTTTCAGGTCGATAGTGCGGACATCATGGATCATTTCATAGACGATGGTGAAGGTATCGTCAGTCTGGATGAAGCGATAGGCATTGTTGTAACCAGCCGGCAACATCGAGCCAGGCACACCCCGTGTGATACAGCGGTCCCACACCGTGTGGTAGATGTAATCATTCTCGACATTGGCAAAGTAAAAGTCGCGGGTGGCAAGGGCTGACTCGCGAATCGGTGCGCGACCGTTGGGTGGGTCAACGATCATGGAGGTCTGGCCGGTAGAAAGCACCGTGTCGCCTGAATCCAGCCAGATCTGGTTATAGCCGCCGATGCTACCGCCGGCTTCTACGACTATATTTTTATCTGCACGCTCACGACGCTCCGCGGTATTGCGCTCCATGGTTGCGATCTCGTCATCAGACAGGAATTCGCGGCCCGCCAGGGATGCAGGACGTTCGATCGGAGTAATGGTGTCGTTGGTCCAGACGCCTTGCAAATCAGGCTGCCCATTTGCAAGGCGCGGCACGATATAGTCCTGGGCCAGGATCGATGTGGAGAAGGAAAAAGCGAAAGCGAGTGTAACGAAGTGACGAAACTTGCACATAGCTTGCTCCCGTTTTGGGGTTTGGGGCGTTGCGGTTATGGTTGGGGCTGCAATCGTGAAGACGGCAGCCCACCAGGCCTAAATTAATCCTGGGTGTCTTCGGTTAACCAGGAGAAGTCATCTTCGCTTTGCACGAGAATGTTGGAGCGTTCGCGGCGGAGCTGCTCTTCCTTCTGTGCTTTTTCCAGCACATCGGGGGGCAGATCTCTTCCGACCACGATACCCCTTGGCGTCGTAGGCGCGAAGTAGATGCGGGCATTGGCCATCTCATCCGTAGTGGCAGGGCCGTAAACGACATCCTGGCTTGGATCTGGATTCCAGCGGTTGCCTTCTGAGTTATCAAACCACCAGCTCATGTGCAGAGTAGATCCGGAGGGAATGAACTTTGGTGTTTCATACTCATACAAAAACTGCCAGTTGAAATCGTACTTTGGCACCCACAGCAGCACTTCACGCTCGCCGTCTGGATACTCCAGCTCATAGCGCATGGCCTTGCCGCGATAATGCATGTGGGGCCCCATGGAAAGCAGATAGATATCTTCTTCCACGTCGAAGGTATTGCTCACCTCGTAGTTCGGGTCACCTGCAGGAATGGTCCAGCCGCGATGGGGTAGCAGGTTGGTCTCCACCACATAATCAATGACATCGCCTTCTTCGTAGAATTTAAAGCCGGCGCGGGTGTTATCCACGACATCGGTGCCTTCACCGGTGTCCTTATGGTAGTGCATGTTCACGGTGATAAAAGGGTCTTCTGGCAGTAAAACGCCCCATCCCTCAGGATAAGTGAAGGGGCCACGTCCCGGCACACCGACACCCATATGGCTGGATACGATGTGGTGAACCCAGGGGCCACCTGGATCTAATTCCGCCATGGCAATCCATTTTGGATTTTCATGTGCGCCTTCAGGTACAGGCATCTGTACCGTGGGCTGCCAGTCTTCGACGTCGGCACCCACATAAACCGGCTTGTCGAAGCCAACGACGAGATCGGGTTCGCCGATCCACCAACCGGACTCTGGCATTGCTGTGCCGACACTGGATGATGAAAGTGCGTCATTAGCCGCATTGGCATCACCCTCCAGAGCACCACCGTCAACCCAGGCGATCAACAGCTCTTTATCGGCACTATCCATGTAGCGCTCGCCCTTGAACTCGCCGCGGTGACGCTCGTGCGCACCCCAAGGCGGCATATAGCCGGTAGCCAGGGCATTCTTGATCAGCGGTGCCCAAATCTTGGCCTGCTCATAGTCCATCAGGGACATGGGCGCGCTGATACCACCTACATCAGGCGGGCTGTCCTGGTGACACGCTGCACAATTGTTCATGAAGACCGGCAGGGCATCCTGGTAAAAGGTAGGTGCATCCTGGGCATTGGTGCTGGTGGCCAGGCCAAAATATGCGAGGGCTGCAAGCGGCAGGGCAGGGAGTTTCATGGCGATTCCTTTTGTCAGTAAGGCTTCTTATTAGTCAATGCTTTAGCCTAATCCTAAGCGCGTGGATTGTCCATACATTGGCTTTCACCAAGGCCTTGGTTTGCCACGCTTAAGGTGCTGAAATTCCGAGGCTTTTGCGCTAATGCCGTCGCCAGCCCAAGGGTTGAGGGCAGTGATCGGAAATATCGATTAACATTATCGAAATTAGTCGTTTTACCGATAGATATAACTTCCTTATCCTGAACTTGCTGTTAGTTATTTATTTATTATTTTTGAGGTAAGCAATGATCGATTTAAGAGTACCAAATGTAGTCTTCAAGACACGGGTACGTGATGATTCTGTGAGCGGCGACAACCCTTTCCGCTGGCAGGACGTGAGCAGCGAGGAAATTTTCAGCAACCGCCGCGTGGTTGTGTTCTCTCTGCCGGGTGCCTTCACACCAACCTGCAGCAGCACTCACCTGCCGGGCTACGAAGCTGCCTACGAAGCTTTTAAGGAAGCTGGCGTGGATGAGGTTTACTGTCTGAGCGTGAATGATGCCTTCTCAATGTTCCAGTGGGGCAAGCAACTTGGCGTTGAAAAAGTGCAATTGCTGCCTGACGGAAACGCTGATTTCACCCGCGGCATGGGTATGCTGGTCAAGAAGGATAATCTGGGATTCGGCGATCGCTCCTGGCGCTACTCCATGCTGGTAGAGGATGGTGTGGTCAAGCAAATTTTCAGCGAACCGGGCAAGTCTGACAATTGCCCGACCGACCCTTTCGAGTGCAGCGATTGCGATACCATGCTCGAATTTATCAAGTCTCTAGACACGCTAGCGGCCTGAGGATAAACCGACTAGCATTACTCAGAACGGCGGCAAGTTCAGCCAAACATCTCCCCATTCGCCGCCGTTCCTTTTTCTCATCTCTTGTCATTCAAGCGAACAGATTCATGACCATGGATCATCCATGGCATTGAAAAATCTCCTGTGACCCGCCACGATATCTGGCACTTTCGACAGGTCGGGGGTCACATCGTAAACGTTGCGCTCATAGGTTCCGCCCAGCAGCACGCCATCGCTGCGCGGAAACATATAGAGACCGCCATTGCCCACGATGATGTAGTTTACTTCTGACTGTGGCAGCAGAAAGCTGAGTTGCCCTTTAATGGGCATCATATTGCCGTCATCAAAAAGCGCTTTGGCACCAAGGCCGGTGCAGTTGATGATCACCGGCTCGTTCATGGTCATTAATTCGTCGGCACTGTGTAATTCCCTGACCTCCATCTTGCCGCCAGCATTGAAGAAATCTTGCATCAAGGCAGGCAGGAATACAGCCGGTTCAACCAGCATGGTGTCATAGTGATGCACGCGCTCGACCGGGAAAGGGTGCTCCCCGGCACCAAGGATTGCCCATTGCGGATAAAACTGTGGATAGCGCTCCGGCAGACTTGGCTGCGCATCAGGGGCCTCGTCGCCAAGAATGGAGTAATTTGTAATCCACCTGACCCCGTATTTGTAGCCGACCAGATTCTGAAAGTAGCGATAGGAGTGAGCCTGGGCCTGTTCAAACTGGCCCATGAAGCGAAGGTTAACACTGGTGCGCTCATAGACTGAAGTCGCAGACCATTGACCGCCGGCGATATTGGAAGTCGTATGGGGCGGCAAGTCTCTCGCATAAATTGTGACATCCCAGCCCCGGTCCTGCATCAGGCGCGCTGCGGTCAGCCCAAGTGCACCACAGCCCAAAACGGCCGCCTGTTTGTGGGGCGTAGCCAGGGCCAGTTCCATAGCAAGGTGGGAAGAACCCCAGCTCAAGGTGATGCCACCGCCGCCATGGCCATAGTTATGGACCAAAACTTTATCGTTGCGGCGCTCGGCGCTCACGTTAAAACCGTTGCGTCGGAAAGGCCGGAGGCCAGCCACAGTGCGGATAATTCGTTCCTCGCTGACATTCACCCTACGCAGCGCAGTGCCAGACAACGTATAGTTTGCGCGCTTGCCTGCGCTGGGTAGCGCACAGCCTGCCAGCATCGGCATAGCGGCTGCAGCAAGTGATTTGATTACAGTACGACGGCTTGGCATGAGGATTGGTCTCTGCGCTAATTGATGCTGTTCAAATGTGTTGAAAGCAGAGCATAGCTGAGACTGGAGTACAGTTTAAGTGTCACGTTTAGATGGCGTGACTGAAAAAAGTTGCAGACAGATTGAGCTAGAGTGAGTTGAGGTCTTTAAGATAGCCCTCAGCCTGCTCGAGAATGGCGTGTTGACTCTTTTCACCCATACGCGCCCAAGAGCCATAGAGCATCCGCATGCGATGGTTGCCGCGGAAGCGATCCTGGTGGCGCGCCATGAAGTGCCAGTAAAGGGAGTTAAAGGGGCAGGCGCCATCGCCGCTCTTGCGCTTCACGTCATAGTGGCAGCTCGAACAGTAGTCGCTCATTTTCTTGATGTAGTTGCCGCCTGCCGCATAGGGTTTGGAACCAACAATGCCGCCATCGGCATGCAGCGCCATGCCTCTGGTGTTGGGTAATTCAACCCACTGCAGTGCGTCGATATAAATACCCAAATACCAGGCATCCACCTCATCTGGAGCGATACCGGTCAACAGACAGAAGTTACCTGTGATCATCAGGCGTTGGATGTGATGGGCATAGCTGTAATCCAGCGAGTTCTTGATGCTTTTTTCCATGCAGCGCATATTGGTATTACCAGTCCAGAAATAGTCTGGCAGCGCGTTTTCAGCCTCGAGTGAATTTAGCGCTTGATAGTCCGGCATATTGCGCCAGTAGATACCGCGAATGAACTCGCGCCAGCCGATGATCTGCCGAACAAAACCTTCAATCTGCGCCAGATTGATGGCTTCGCTTTTCTCAAACACGTCTACGCAATGATCTACTACTTCCCGTGGATGCAGTATCTTTGCATTCAGGGCAAAAGACAGGCGGGAGTGATACAGGGACCAGTCACTCGGGCTTTCAGCGGTCATGGCGTCCTGGTAAGTCCCAAAATTGGGCAGACAATGACTAATAAAAAACTGCAGTAACTCAAGCGCCTGTATTCGATTTATCGGCCAGGGCAAACTACTGCGAGTAGCGCCAATTCGCTCGACTTTATGGCGATCCAGGCGGTTCAGGATTTCAGTTACGTCATTGCAAAATAACAGCGGCGCAGGCAATTCAGATATGGCGGCCTTGCTGAGTTTATTGCGATTCTCGCTGTCAAAGTTCCAGCGCCCGCCAGCGGGCTCATTGCCGTCCATGAGAATCTGGAGGCGCCGCCGCATGTTGCGGTAAAAGGCCTCCATTCGGGTCGCCTTGCCTGGCTTAAAATGCTCTGCAATCTCGTCAAATGGCAGGAGAAAGTGCTCGGTGTCCACGCAGCATTTTGCTGTCATGGCTGGCAGTTGCAGCTGCCGAAGCTGTTCGCTGAGCCGGTATTCGTCAGGTTGTTGATAACTGAACTCGGTGACATCAAAACGCTGGCACAAGTTCTTTATCAGATCATCCAGTGAGTCAAAGGTGGCCGTGTCATCCAGCTCAAGGTGCAGGACCTCGTGGCCCCGAACCGAAAGCGCGTTGGCGAATTCCTTCATGGCCGCAAAGAAGGCGCAGAGTTTTTGCGTGTGATGTTTGACGTAGCCGGTTTCCTGTCGCAATTCGGCAATGACATACAGCACCTTTTCATCAACGGTTCCGTACCAGCTATGCTGGAGGTTGAGTTGATCACCGAGGACCAGGCGCAGGCTGGTATAAGATCTTTTAGCTGGCGTTTTCACCCCCTTAACTACGGGATTTCCGGAGTTTCAGACCAGCGTTAAAGAAACTAAAGCACCGGATTATGCGTATAGTTAATAACATGAAAAATGCAGCAATCATTAATTGCCTGGGCTATGCGGGGCTGATTCCATTTTGGGCTGCAGCCTGGGCCATGCTCGGTGATCGCACTCTGTTTCAGTTGTCGCCAGCTCTGATTTTTCTTACCTATAGCGCGATTATTCTCAGTTTTCTTGGTGGCACGCTCTGGGGCAAGGCGCGAGAGCTGGCTGATGGCTACTTGAGTGCTGGTCTGTTACTGCTGAGCAACGTGCTAGCCCTGTCCGCATGGTTGATGCTGCTGCTAGGAGAGACATTCATGGTGCCTGGCTTACTGATTGCACTGATTGGCTACGCGATACTTTGCGCGGTGGAATGGTTTAGCACATCGCAGGTGCTGAGCGGTGTGGGAGAGTCCTATTTGCGCTTCCGTCTCACGCTCACGTCAGTGGTTTGTCTCGCACACGCCGTTGTCATCTACGCCGTGCTTTAGAGGAATAGTTAATTCAGTGAACGGAGTATCACTTACAATTTTTTACGATGGCCGCTGCCCGCTGTGCTCTGCAGAAATGAAGCAGCTCAGTGAATTCGATGCTGCAGGCAGATTAATTCTGGAAGATATTAACGCGCAGGATTTTCAGCAGCGCTTTCCACACATTGATCCCAAGGCAGCAGACCGCATCCTGCATGGTCAGTATGGCAGCGGTGAATTAATTTACGGTCTGGATGTCACCCAGCAAGCCTGGGCCCTGGTGGGGCGCCATCGTTGGCTGAAGTTGCTGCGCCTGCCGCTCATCCGCTGGTTTGCGGATCTGGGCTACCTGCTGTTCGCGCGTTATCGAAGTCAGATTTCCTATCTGCTAACCGGCTCATCGCAGTGCGATGAAAATGCCTGTTATCAGATTCCCTCCCGGTCAAAACGCAGTTGAAAAGCTAATGCAACATCTAGTGATAGGTGCAAGCAGCGCGATTGCGGCCGCAATCATTGATAAATACCTGGCGGCAGGTGATTCGATTGTTGCCGTTAGCCGCTCCATGCAATCTGATGCCATGGCTACGGCGGATGGACGTCTGGAGTGGTTACAGTCGGACTACTCCGAAGAGTCAATTCAAGGCATCTGCAATCGTTTGCGGGAATCCGCGTTGGTCTTTGATCGCGTCTTTATTTGCAATGGCATTCTGCACCATGCCCATCTCGCGCCAGAGAAACGCCTGGAAGATGTTGCTACCGAGCAGCTGACTGAAGTCATGCACATTAACTCCTTCCAACCGATTACCTGGGTAAAGCACCTAAAGCCGGTGCTGCGCAGCAAGCAGCACTGCATTTTGACTGCATTCAGCGCCCGCATTGGGAGTATCGGCGATAACGGCAGGGGCGGCTGGTACGCCTATCGGGCGTCAAAGGCTGCTCTGAATATGCTCATGAAATCTGCTGCTATCGAGTATCAGCGAGAGCGCAGAAACGTGCAGTTCCTGCTTTTTCATCCTGGTACCACCGACACGCCGCTGTCTAAACCTTTTCAGCGCTCGGTGTCTCCTGACAAGCTATTCACTCCCGCATTTGTAGCCAGACAATTACTGTCCATTATTGACGGGCTTGACCCCGAACTCCCTATTCAATACCTGGACTGGAAAAACACTGCCATAGAGTGGTAGTCAGTTTTCACTTGATCCGCTTAAGAAAACCTCCTGCGTAAGTATTCGAGCATCGATAACTTGCAGGGGCGGGAAGTATTCGAAAATATTGTCTGGCAATTTTCTTGAGGAATCTTTTATTCGAGTGCTTTGTGCGCGAGTTGAATCAGGTTTTCCTGATGTGATCTTGCTTAATGAAACTGGCTTGGATATGGCGCAGGTCAACTACAATGATCCGCTGCGCAGAGGGTTGATGGAATTGCAGGAGTGCAGAAAGGCGCTGCGATGCCGCAGCGCTTCCTGGCGATTTAGCGCTGGCTTAATTGTCTTTCGGGTGCGCCAGTAACCACTCTACGACCTGTGCCGCGAATGTGTCAGATAATACGGGCACGTGGGTGCCGGAGGCGATAGTCCAGAGTTCCGCGGAGCCGCCTGGTTTGCAGCCAACCTCAAATTTCAGCACGCCGGATTCATGGCCGGGCAAGCTCGCTTCCAGGTCTCGTAATTCTCGACCCACACCATTCTGGCTGCAGCCATTGTAGTTGGCCCAGCGTCGCACGGACTGCAGGGCGCTCGGATAGCGATTATCCTGGATGTCGCCGCCCTGATAGCCGATGGTTTCATCGTTGGTGCCATGGATCTGAAGTATGTGAACAGGATTTTCCGGCGCTTCACGCTGATCCATATGATTGGCTCCAGCAAGACTGGCGATGGCGGCCACCGCATCGGAGTGCTCATAGGCCATGCGGAACGACATGAAGCCGCCGTTGGAGTGCCCAATCAGGAATACCCGATTTTCGTCCACATTATAGCGTTGTTTCATCTCGTCAATAATTGAGCGGATATAACCGCTGTCATCCACTTCCAGTCCGAAAAAATTACAGCAGGCATTAGAAGCGTTCCAGAAGCGGTTCTCATCGCTGCTGGGTTCCCGCACGCCGTCCGGTGCGGCAAACAGAAAGCCATAGTCGTCCGCCAGCTCGCTGACCTGAAAATAGCTATCCTGGTTACGGCCACTGGATGTGTAGCCTTGCAGCAGGATGATCAGGGGATGGGCCTCGGATGCGCTGTAGGACTCCGGCACTTTAACCAGGACGACCGCGCCCGAAATCGATGTCCTGGGCCAGGCTCTGGGTTATGACACCCAGACCAAGCAGGGCGCTGAGTATTATATTTACATAAAACTTCTTCATAATGATTTCTCGTTTGGGTGAGTTATTCAGGGTTTTAAAATCACTTTGCCGGTGGTCATGCGAGCTTCCAGCGCCTCATGGGCAGCCCGGGCCTCGGCCAGCGGGTAGAAGTACTCAAGGGTGAGATCCAGTTTACCTTCACTGATCCAGTTGAACACATCGCTGCTGCGCCACTCCAGATCTTCCCGAGTGGCCAGGTAATCGAACAGGGTAGGTCGAGTCAGAAACAGGGAGCCCTTGGGGCCCAGGTTGGCGGGATTGAATTCTGTGACTGGCCCACTGGCGTTGCCGTAAAGCACCATAGTGCCGAAGCGCGACAGACAATCGATACTCTTCTCGAAAGTGGCTTTACCTACCGAATCATAGGCCACGTTAACGCCCTGGCCATCGGTTATACGCTCAACTTCCGCCTGAAAATCCTGCTCGCTGTACAGGATCACCTCATCGGCGCCGGCCTGGCGCGCGAGTTCCGCCTTGGCCTCGGTGGAGACGGTGCCGATCACGGTGCCACCCAGCATCTTGACCATCTGGATCAGCAGCAGGCCAACGCCTCCGGCGGCGGCGTGAATCAGGCAGCGGTCACCGGCCTGAACCTTATAGGTGGACATGCAGAGGTAATGGGCTGTGCAGCCCTGCAGCATGGCGGCCGCGCCCTGGTCGAAGCTCACGCCATCAGGAATAGGGACTAGCTTGTCGGCAGGCACAGCAGCATATTCTGCATAGGCACCAGCTACATTGGTATAGGCGACGCGGTCCCCGCTCTGCAGGCCGGTGACGGCTGCACCGGTTTCCACCACAGTACCTGCGGCTTCCAGGCCCAGAGTGGCTGGCAGAGGAATCTGGTAGAGGCCGCTGCGTTGGTAGGTGTCGATGAAATTGATACCGGCGGATTCCACTTTTACCAGCACTTCCTGCTCACCGGGTGCCGGTTTATCGACGTCCTCAAAAGACAGCGCTTCAGGGCCGCCGTGCTGGTTGACTCTAATTGCTTTCATGCTGATTTCCGGGCTGTTGTTCAGGTGTGGGCATTTATCGCAGAATTTTTGGCCGCTGACAATGCAGGAAACGGTTGGTTTGAACGTGGAAACGAGTCATGGCGGTGCTGGACCTGGTTGCGGCACGGGTTTATGCTGATTAGCAGAAATCCTCAGACGACAAGGGGGAGAACATGTCCATTAGCCTGCCCAGAATAATCTGCCTTATATCGCTGCTGTATTCGACTTCAGTGGTGGCGCAGGATGCCCAGATCGCCCTCACAGAACGCATGATTGCTGTGACCAATGAGTTTCTGGAATCCTTGACTCGGTTACAGAATAGCAAGGGGGTATACGATTTCGACCATGAGGAACGCCTGAACTGGCATTTTATCCCGAAAGAGAGAAATGGTGTGGTGTTGCGCAGCATGTCCGACGAGCAGCGCGCTGTTGCAGAACGCCTGCTTCGCACTTTCTTCAGCGCCTCGGGGTATGCCAAGGCCGAGGTGATTCGTAACCTTGAAACAGTACTGGCTGAGATAGAGGTAAACGGCCGCTTCGAGCGTGACCCTGAGCTTTACTATATTACTGTTTTTGGTGAGCCCAGTATGGAGACAAACTGGGGCCTGCGCTACGAGGGACATCACCTTGCCTTTAATTGGACCTTTGTGCGAGGGCTGGGGGTCGCCAGTACGCCGCAGTTTTTTGGCAGTAACCCTGCCGACGTTCGCAGCGGCGCACGCTTTGGAACGAGAGTGCTCGCCGCGGAAGAAGAGCTGGGACGCGATTTGCTGCGCTCCATGAGTGCCTCACAGCGGGACCAGGCGGTCATCGAACAAGACGTGCCACGTGATATTATTACCGGTTCGCAGAAACAGGTATCTCCGTTCTCCGATTCAGGCATTCCCTATTCGCAACTCGATAGCAGACAGCAGCAAATCCTTGTCAACTTGATTGATGAAGTGGCTTCGGTGCAGGCGCAGCCGGTTTATCAACAGCGCATGGCTTTGATTCAAGAGCAGGGAATGGACGCCGTGCGATTCACCTGGATCGGCTCAAGCGATCGTGGCGAGCCCCACTACTATCGTGTCCAGGGGCCGGGATTCTTGATCGAGTATGACAATACTCAAAACGGCGCCAACCACGCACACCTGGTGTGGCGAGACTTTGCTGGTGATTTTGGTCGTGACCTGCTGCGCGCGCACTATGATGCGGTGGCCGCTAGCGCCCCTGAACATGGACATTAAGTCGATGATGCTATTCAAACAAGTTCAAATGCCGATTCTGACCCTGGTGGTCTCCCTTGCGTCTACCGTCTTTGCACAATTAGAGCGAGACTTCGCGGAGGAGTTCGCTGCACCGCGTAGCATCATGACCGCGGATGCTGGCGCGATCCGGGTGGTACCTCTTGCCTCGGGCCTCGCCAATCCGTTTGATCTCGCCTTCCGTGATAACGGCGATATCCTGGTAACCGAGCGCTATACCGGTCAGCTCAGGGTGATCCGGGACGGTCAGCTGCTGCCCCAGGCGCTCACGGGGGTGCCGCCGGTCTATGGGGAAGTATTCCGAGCCGGCTTGATGTCTATTGCCCTGCATCCCGATGATGATGCCCTGGTCTATATGACCTATACCAAGGCGATTGAAGTAGACGGTGAGCCTGAGCAAACCGTGGCGCTGGCGCGGGCGCGAATCCTGGAAGATCGCCTGGTCGATGTTGAAGAAATTTTTGTGGCTGCAGGACTGGATCGGGGCATCGCGGCGGCTAAGCTCCTTTTTACTCCCGAAAAACACCTGCTTATGTCTATTGGTGGCGCCTACATGTATATGGGGTTAGGTGGTTATGCCCAAGACCCAGCCGTCCACTATGGCAAGCTGCTGCGTCTCAATGACGATGGCTCAGCGGTTGCCGACAATCCCTTTGTTGCCTCCGGTGAGCACCTGCCGGAAGTCTATTCGGTGGGGCACCGTAATCAGATTGGCATGGACTACCATCCTGATACTGGAGAACTCTGGGCCGCTGAGAACGGGCCCCAGGGCGGCGATGAAGTTAATATAATTAGACCTGGCGCGAATTACGGCTGGCCACACGTGTCCTACAGTCGGCAGTATCGTGGAGACTGGGTGAGTGAGAATAAAAGGCAGTCTGAGTTCGAGCAGCCGGAGATTATCTGGTGGCCTTCTATCGCGCCAGCGGGAATGGCTTTTTACAGTGGCGACAAGATACCTGAGTGGCAGGGCAACCTGTTCGTGGGGGCCATGATCGAAGGCAGAATACCTGGCACCGGGCACGTTGAGCGTATTGTCTTCAATAGCCGCGGTCAGGAAATACGTCGCGAGGGTCTGCTGCGGGAGTTAGGTGCTCGCATTACTGCGGTCAAGCAAGGGCCGGATGGCTATCTTTATGCGCTGGCCGACGAAGAGTATGGCGCGCTCCTGCGTTTTGAGAAACTGGAAGTAGCCGATCAATAGATCTCCGCTCGCCAAGAATACGCATAGGAAAATCCTGGTGGGCTGTTAGCCTGAAAGGCTGGTAAGTAGTTAGATAGTTGGATAGTTAGATAGACAATGAACTGGATAGACAGATAGAAAAGTTGTGGATCGTTGATGAAAAGTTTCATGAGTAAACAGGCTTTACTAGTCATTCTCACCGGCATGCTCTCTGCAGTTGCAGTGGCGGATATAGATGAGGTCTCCACCAGCGAGGGTAACTATCGCAGCGTGGCGTCGGAGTTTGCAGCTGGTGTCAGCGTCTTTAAAGGACTTACCTTCGCCGCGCCTCCGCTGCAGGAATTGCGCTGGAAGCCGCCAGCGCAGGCAATTGAGTTTTCTGGCACGCGAGTCGCTGAACGCGCGGGACCCGCGTGCTGGCAGGCCCGCAATGGCGACGACAGTGTTTATGCTCGCGGTAATCTTGGGCGTTCCGAGGATTGCCTGTACCTGAACGTGTTCAGTGGCGCTGCGGCTGCCAGCGAGCGCTTACCAGTGATGGTTTGGTTTCACGGTGGCAGCAACACCGCTGGCCACGGTGGCGCGCAAATCTTTGATGGCTCGAACCTCGCTGCTCGCGGTGCGGTGGTGGTAACAGCAAACTACCGACTCGGTCCGCTCGGTTTCCTGGCCCACCCCGCATTGACCAACGAATCTCCCCAAGGCGCCTCCGGTAACTACGGCCTGTTGGACCAGATCGCGGCACTGCACTGGGTGCAGGACAATATTGCAGAATTCGGCGGTGACCCGGAAAGAGTCACTATTTTTGGGCAGTCGGCCGGTGGCGAAGACGTGTGCCTGTTGATGGCCTCGCCGCTGAGCGAAGGCCTTATTCACCGGGTCATAGGACAATCACCTTCCGGGGGATGTGTGCGTCTACAGCGGGGCCTCGAGGGCGGGGCAGATTCGGCCCATGCCAGGGGTACAAGATTTGTCGAAGCCATGGGTATCACGGGTTCCGGCAGCACTGCGCTTGCCGCCATGCGGGAACTCTCGCCGCAGCAAATCATTGGTACGACACGGACCGAGGGAAACCCTAACGGGCCTATCGTCGATGGCTGGGTGTTGCCGGAACCGCCAGCGCAGTTGTTTGCCTCGGGTAACTATAACCGGGTGCCAATGATGAGCGGTGCGCTCTCAGACGAATATTTTGGCCTGCAGGCGGGGGCTGCTGAAATTTCGGAAACGGACCTGGATAATTATCTGACTCGCGCTTTTGGCGTGGCTGGCACTGGTCTGAGGGCAGACTACGCCGAGCTTATTACGCAGTCACCGGTGGCGGCCCGCAAAACCATTGCCGGCGACAACGGCTTCATACGCACAGCCAGAGATTGGGCACGCCTGGTATCCAGCCACGGCGATCCCGCCTATGTATATTATTTTTCCAGAGCTGTGCCGGTATTTCGCCTGTATGTGCCAGAGCGTCCTGAACTAAACGGCAATGGCGGGGCCCGCAGCCTGGGAGCCTATCACTCGGGGGAACTGGCCTATATGTTTGATAACCTGGATGCGGTCGGCATCGGCTGGGAAGAAGCCGATCACATGCTGTCGGAAATCGTTGCTGACTATTGGTTTAACTTCGCCAGCAGCGGCAATCCAAATGGGGCAGGTCTCCCAGATTGGCCAACCTATGACTCGGCTGTTGATGCGGTTCAGATCCTTGATGCTGAGGTCAGCAATGCCCAGCACCCGCGCAAGCGATTCATGGACAGAATAGATACGCTGGTTGCGCCCTGAGTCATTGGGATTGCATGTTAGGGCAGGTCAGGGTCTGGGCGTTCTTGCCTTAGGGCCCAGCTGACTGGGTAGTATTTCGTAGGCCAGCTTCACCCAGTCACAAAGCAGGGAGCGGGTATCCCTTGGATCGATAACCTCTTCAATGCCAAAGGCTTCAGCAGTGCGTAGCGGAGAACGATACTGTTCCAGCATATCTTCGAGTTCGCGGCGCCGTGCATCTGGGTTTTCCGCTGCCTCGATATCTCGGCGATAGGCTGCCTGCACGCCTCCTTCAATAGGCAGTGAACCCCAATCAGCAGAAGGCCAGGCGTAGCGCAGATTCAGGCCGTCAGTCTTGCCGTGGCCCGCGCCCGCCACGCCATAGCAGCGGCGCACAATCACAGAGACCCAGGGAATGCTGGATTGATAAACCGCCATCAATGCGCGACTGCCAAGGCGCACCGTGCCTTCCTGCTCAGCCTCGGTGCCGATAAGAAAGCCCGGATTGTCCACGAGGTTTACGACCGGCAGGTGAAAGGTGTCGCAGAGGTCTACAAAACGCATCATCTTCTCTGAAGCAGAAGCGTTTACTGCGCCGCCGTGATGTTGGGTGTCATTTGCCATGATCCCTACAGGATGGCCATCCAGCCTGGTGAGTCCAACGCAGAGTGAGCGTCCGTAGCCTGGGCTGATCTCAAAAAAGCTATCCACGTCCGCTACGCTGCTGATAATGTCACGAATCTCATACATTTCGCGGCGATTGCGAGGGATTACTGCGAGTAAGGATTCGTCGCGGCGGTCTACTGAATCACTGCAGTCTGCAACAGGGGGCAGATGCCACACATTTTGTGGCAAGTAGGAAAGAAATTGCTTAATAGCGGCGAATGCTTCCTCTTCGCTTTCGACCTCATTGTCGACAGCGCCACTTTGATGGGCATGGATTTGTGAGCCGCCCAGTTCATTTTTCTCAACCGGTTTACCAAAACCGCGCTCAACCACCGGTGGGCCTGCGACAAACAGCTGGCTGGTGTCTTTTATCATCAAAGAGAAATGAGAAATAGTGACGCGAACCGCGCCCAGCCCGGCTACTGAACCCATACAGGCACATACCACCGGCACTTGCCCCATCAATTCCATGGTAGTGCCAAAGCCCGCCAATGCCGGTACATAGGAATAGCCAACCATTTCCAGGGTTTTGACACTGCCGCCACCACCACTGCCATCCACCAGGCGCACCAGGGGAAGGCGCATCTCCAGTGCATACTTTTCGCCGTAACCCGATTTGTCACCAACTTTGGCATCGGCGGCGCCACCGCGCACGGTGAAATCATCGCCACCAATCACGACACGGCGGCCGTTCAAGTCGGCCGTGCCGAGCACAAAGTTGGAGGGCGTGAAATCTTCCAGTTCACCGCTTTCGCTGTACTGGGCCTTGCCAGCGAGCGCGCCGATTTCATGGAAGGTGTCGGTGTCTGCCAGTGCTTCAATACGCTCGCGCACGGTGAGACGCCCATTGTCATGCTGACGCTGTATACGCTCCTCACCACCCATTTTCTTCGCAAGGGCTTCGCGGTTGCGCAGCTCGTCGACTTCTTTCTGCCAGCTCATAGGTCTCGGTCCTGTCTAATCCAGATTGGTTTCTATCATGAAACTGAGCACCCATGAAAGCGGGCTAGAGGCGGCCGGCTCGGTTCCGGTGGACTTTGGGCACTTTGGCGGTGCGAATGGGATCATCTATAAGCTACTGTAAAAAATATTTGACATCAAAATCATTTCAATTTCTGCAGGAGACGAATATACAGATGAAGGCAGCATTAATTATTGCTGCGGCGGGCGCAAGCCTCGTGGCCCCCACCAAACTGTTGGCGATTGTGTTGGCTGAAATGCTAGCAGCTATTGTCTAGATCGCGCGGTATCGCAGAGACCGAGAGTTAACCGATGCCAGAGTTACCAATCACAAACTTTATCCGATAGTTACGCGCCATCCATGGTGCCATGACCCAGTTTGAGTTGGCGAAGAGTTTGGGCTTTACTAGCCAGGCTGTGAATGCAATAGAGCTGGATAAATACCCGCCTTCATTGGAAGTGGTCTTCAAGATCGCCGCGATGTTCGACCTTCACCTGGAGCAAGTGTTTCAATCAAGATGATAAAATCTGGCACAAAAAAGGGGTAGCAAATGCTACCCCTTTTTGTTTCGCTTTAAGATCTAGCTGATCTTAGAAGTCTGCGCGCAGACGGGCGTAGTAGTAACCGCCCTGCCATGGAACAACGGTGCCTGAGGAGTAGACACGACCACAGCAGTAATCGCTGATGGTGTCTCGATCAGGATACTCGTCGAACAGGTTACGTGCACCAGCAGAGAGCTCAAACATATCATTGATCTGCCACTGACCTTCAAGGTCGAACTGGTAGAAGTCAGGCAACGTTTGAAAACGAAGACCGCCAGGGCCTGTGCCGCCAGAGTTTGAGTTTGTAGACTCTCCGTACCATTGCAGACGGGCAATCAACTGCAGATCGCCAATCGTGTGCATGCCGGTGAATATGCCACGCCACTGAGGATCAAAATTCACGAAATCATAACGATTTTCAGCATTTAAGTAAGTGCTGGGATCTGATTCGAAAGAATTCTCAGTGTAGTTTAATGCCGCGGAAATCGTTGTGTTATCTGCTACCGGATAGCTAGCAACAACATCGAATCCCTCAGTGCGACTATCAAACGCGTTGGTGAAGTAGAACACACCACCAATGGTGTTTGCTCCAGCTACGCCAGCATTATCGAGTGCCAAGAAGTTAGAGTAAGCGCTACCAGATGTAGGATCTGTAGATACCGAACGGGTCGAAATCGCGTTAGTACGGTCATCGATGTCTATTCGGTAGTAGTCAACGGTCAGATCCATCTCACCAATGTTACCGGTTACACCGATGGTGAAGTTGTTAGACTTCTCTGGCTTCAGAGGTGTTGCACCCAGGGCTTGAGCCACAGGGCCACCCGCAGGGAACAGACCGGTAGCGATAGGGATACCGTCTGGCAAGCGAGTAGACACGTTTACAGTACCTTGCTGCCCTGGTGTTGGGGCTCTAAAGCCAGTACCGATTGAGGCTCTGGCATTCCAGTTGTCGGTTAGCACCAGACGACCAGCTAATTGGAATAGCACTTCTGAATCGAAGTCGTCATAGTTTTCGTAACGCACTGCGCCTTGCATGAATAAGGCATCTGTTACGTCTCCGCTCAATTCTCCGTACAGCGCGAATGAATTACGCTGGAAGACATTGGTGAATTGTGGAGAGTTTCCTGGAAAACCGTTAGAACCTACACCAACTACTTTATACACCGGGTCACTTGAGTCTGCACAATTGAGAGTCGATCCCCCCGCAATGGCATTAATACCATTCGGAGCAGCAGTTCCATCGGCATTACAGAGATCCCAAGGATCTTGCACTGCGTAAGGGCCAGCAACGTAGGAGGCTGGATCACCAGCTTTCAGCTCATACTCTTCATCCATGTAGCTCGCGCCGAAGGCGAATACAGCCGGACCGGCAATACCAGCATCGAACTCGTAGGTGAAGTCAGCCTGGAACTGAGTTTCAGTGTTAATCAGATCACTTGGGCGGAAGCTGGTCGGAGTATTGGCATTACCCAACGAGTTACCTAGTGAGGGGTTAATTGTGTTGAACAGCGTGTATCGAATTTCACTCTCACCAGTACGACCGCTGAAGTCATAAGTTAGACCATTGTCCAACTCACCGCGCATGCCGCCAACCAGAGAGAAATCGCTCACATCCCCATCAAACTGCGGAGTGAAGCCGCCAGGGAAAAGTTCCAGAGGGGTGTAAATGGATCCATCTGGCTCTCGAAGTTCCTCGATTACACCGTTACCCGGGTATCGATAGAAAAAGTTACCATCGGTGCTTGAGTCAGAATAGTTTCCGTAGCCGTAGAACTCAGTGTCTGCATCGAGCTGGTAGCCAGCATTTACGAAGACTCGTACGGCGTCAGATTGAGGCTGCCCCCAGGGCTGCACGACGTCGCTGATTCCTGCAGCGTTGGCACTCTTAGTGCCAGCTTGGTAAACCGGATCTCGGGCCTGCGCCTGCTTCGCTGCACTCTGTTGGGTGAATCCGGGCAGATTAGGATCTACACACCACCATGATTGGCAGTATTGCTCGCCGCGATTGGTTCTGTCAGTTTCCACCCACTCACCCGAGATGCTGACGAAGCCGCTATCGCCGAGGGGCAGGCCGATATTGCCTTGGACGGTAGTCATAGCGCCGTCGCCTTCGAAGAACTCACCGCTGTCGATAGTGAGGCTGCCGCCTTCACTGTTGTCATTCAACAAGAAGTTGATAACTCCAGCAATCGCATCAGAGCCGTACTGAGCCGAAGCACCGTCTCTCAACACTTCAACGTTTTTAATCGCTGCGGCTGGGATCGTCGCCAAGTCCGGGCCTTGCGTTCCGGAGCCGCCGATTGAAACTAGAGCCGCACGATGTCGGCGCTTGCCATTTACCAACACCAGCGTCTTATCTGTCGGTAAACCACGCAGCTGCGCAGGACGGATCATGGTCGCACCGTCTGAAATCGGCTGACGAGCTACATTAAAAGAAGGTACCAGCGTTTGCAGAATATTGTTGGTATCGGTATGTGAAATTGATTCGATGTCAGCAGCGCTGAAGACATCCACAGGAACAGGTGAATCAGTTGCTGTTCTGGGTCGTCCTCTGGCGCCTGTTACGATGATCTCTTCAACCTCTGCACCGTCTTGCGCGAAGGCCGCTTGATGCGTGCCTGTAGCTGCGAGAATGGCAACCGCAAGCAAGGATTTCGGGTGTTTACGAAAATTCATTCGCCTCTTACTCCTGGATTTAAAAATTGTGGGTTTCCCCCGAACCGGGAGCAATAGTTGTGCCAAGCTAGCTGTTTAGCTCGGACTCCCATCACCCCAGGCAATAAGCCTGCTGCAAGCGCAAGGGGGATCTTATTATCACTGCTATCGTAAAGCTTTTTTCACCATATTGAAACACTTAGAAACACCTGAATTGAAAGGATATTGCTGGCTTGGAAAAGCGGTTTGAGATCGCCCGATATTATTTATTAAAATTATAAATATCAATTACTTAGCTACGATTTTCAGCCTCTGCTGAAGGTTGTCATGGTGGTGCTCGACGGATTGAGTAATGTCAGACAAGGCTGAACCAGGCTGCTCAAGGTGCTCTGGAGACGTTTGATGGGCAGTGCTTTTCCCAAAAGAGCGCCCTGGCAAGCTGCCTGGCGCTGGATTCCGTGATCCACGTCACAAGCCCAATTTACAGTTATTTCGGCACTGTTATGGGGAATTGTGAACAAAACGCACCAAGACAGAATGCGAATCTAAAATCTGAAAATGCCACTAGATAGTGTGGTGTTTGCTTGCCGGCTCGGGTACATCTGCGGCTGCCGTGATGCCCGCTGCAATGCTGTGAAAATAAGCGCGCGACCAAGCGTATTCATTGCGGTGAAGCTTGTGGACATGATTCAATTCTGTTGCTTCGAGTCTGATTCTACATTGCCTGCAGTGTATTTAGGTTAGCCTTGAGGCGGCAAAGCAGCTGCGTGAATTTATGATCCACCTCATCCGAGTTTAGGCACGAGTACAGGTGTTGACGCGACATATTGCTGATAGATCGGATCTTCACCCCATCGCTTCTGCGCGCCTTCTTCCAACATGCGAACACCACTCACTTTGATGAGCAAAAAGGTCACGAAAAGCGGTGAGATCAAAGTCACCAGCTGCCAGCCACTGAGAGCGGGCAGGGCGATGAGCGCAACGCCAAACCACAGCACGATTTCACCAAAATAGTTTGGGTGTCGGGACTTTGACCAGAGGCCAGTGGTAATGAACTGCTCTGCATTTGCTGGATCTTTTCGGAAATTAGTTTTCTGCCGGTCAGCAACGACTTCGATGCCAAAGCCCACGAGCCAGACCAGAGTACCCAAATAAGCCAGAATACCCAGGGATTGTTGCTGTTCGCTGGTAATGGCCGCTAAGGCTGCGGCCATGGTGATAAATACCCAGCCACCCCCTAAAGTCCAGGTAAACGCGAAGCGGAAAAATTTCTTCTTAATCTCATTAAAGCGTCTGTCTTGTCCGGCGCGCTTGACCCTTAGGAATAAGAATGTACCCAGGCGTGCGGACCAGATCGCAACCATGAAGCAAAGCAGTGTGCCTCTGGCATCCATGCCTGGATACGCGATCAACGCTAGTCCTACTGTACACAGGTAGGAAATCCCGCCGGTCAGATCGAAATAGTGTTCAGTTTGAAACAAAAAAGACGGAATGAAGATTGCCCAATGCAGTAGGAAGCCAACTGCAGCGCAAAGCGCAAACAGGGGGTAGGGTCCGACGCTAACACTGCTCTGGCTACCGGCAAGTGCGATACCGGCACTGATCAGCAAAATAACAGTGATTCCAATCAAGGGTTTCAACATGAGGGTGTGTCCTTATTCGAAGTCGACTCGAGCCAAGGCGATGCCGCTTTCGCCAGCGACAGCATATAGCAGATAGACAATGCCTTCTTCTTCATACAGCGCCGGGTCCCGTAGCTGATTAACATGGCCATACGCTGTGCTGCGCACGCTTGGTTCAATTGGGGCGTTTGCACCTTCCCAGTCCTTCTCTGGCCGCAACACCTCGACAGGATTAGATTCTTTCCAGGTGCTCCAGTCGCCGTTGATATCAATCGTGCTGAGCAGCAGAGTTTCCGGTGCGTCACCCACGCGGGTCCAGAACACATAGAGCGTATCATCGCGAATTATGACAGCGGCGTGCCGCATATTGGGCACGAACAATAGCGGTCCTTCTTCAAATTCGGTGAAACCATCGTGGGAGCGATAAAACTGTCCGGGCATACTGATGGCGTAGGTCATTCCGTGCCACGGAAAAATACGCATATAGGTTCGTCCTATATTTTCTTCGCGGGCGGTGAAGTTTATGCCATCGCTGGATGTGGCGACGCGAGAGTGCTGAAAACCGGGACCTTCGAGGCCGTGGTAATACATAATTATTTGCTGGTTCTCTTCGTCAACATGGACGTCGGGCGATGCGATATGGGGTTCGGTGAGTTCCTTAGCTAGGTCGTGTGACACCTGGACCCCGCGGGCGCGTCTTGCTACCACCAACTCCCGCAAGCGCTCCTCGGAAATTGCAGGTCTGGTTGGTGCAAAGAATGACTCTCCAATCTGCAGGCTGCCAGGTTCGTACACCTGCCAGGGACCGGTAATAGAGTCAGCATAGGCCAGTCGAATGTACAGACCTTTATGGTCGGCAAAGTAGAGGTAGTACTCGCCCATCTTGTTGGGCACCCAGTCGGGCACCTTGATCAGGGAAGGGCCTTGGATATTTTCGCCAATGCTGGGGTGGATATCGGGGCCTATCAGAGGGTGGTCAAGGAGTCGAGTGATTCGGACATCAGAAGATTGGGCCTGGGCGTCCTGAATAAATTGCGACGAGACTGTCAGTAACAGGGAGAGCAGTATCAAATTGGACACTTTGGGCATATGGGGTGCTTTTGATTTTTATTCTTTATTAAGAGTAGAAGCAGTCTAGTTAAAAGTCTAGCGGCCGAGTAGCCTTATTACGCAAAATTGTAGCGTATGTGTAAGACGGTTGATGTTTATGCTATTGCTCATCTGCATTTTTTTTGCTCAGGCTAATTGCAATGATTTGAATTTGGTTTTGATGTTTATACCTTTGCCCATCAAGGCCGTAGAGAACTACATTGACCGCGTGTCGAGCCCTGTGCTGGAGCTGCCTTGATGGAAATTCTGCGCGACACGGTGTTAGGCATCTAGAGCCAAGAGTTAGTCACTAATCACCTTGGCCATTTTGACCTTTGGTTTGGGCAGATCGACAAAATCACCATCCCGCTTTTCCACATGAGCCAGCATCGATTCCCGAATTTCTTCATGCTGCAACATGCTGGCATTCCAGATACCGATGTAATCCAGGGTATCAGCGGTGCTGTGGTCCCGCGCGTAATTGATGATGCGCTTGCTGCCGTACACAGCAAGTGGAGCCTTTTTAGTGATCTGTCGGGCTATGTCCATCACAGCCTCCAGCATGTCCTGCTGGGTCTTATAGACGCCATTTATGATTCCATGTGACTTCGCCTCACCAGCAGACATGCGTCGACCGGTATAAGCCAACTCCTTGACGATGCCCTCTGGCAGCAAGTTAGTTATACGGGGAAATGTGCCGACATCAGCAGTCATACCAATATTGATCTCGTAAATGCTAAGGAAGGCGTCTTCGGTCATATAGCGCATGTCGCAGGCGGTAATCAGGTCGACGCCGGCTCCGATGGCGCCACCCTGCACAGCGGCCAAAACCGGCACGCGACATTGTTCCAGGCAGGTAAAGGTTTGCTGGAGATACTGCACCGTGTCGTAGAGTCTGGCGCCCTTGAGCCTGGCATTCTTTATTGGATCTTGCGTCGAGGGTTCTTTTTCACTGCTGCCGAATGCTGTGGTATCCATACCTGATGTGAAGTGTGGTCCAGTAGAAGAAACTACAATCACCCTGGCTTGATGTTGAGTTTCGATTTCCTCCACTACTCTGGGAAGCTCGTCCCAGTACGCGGGAATCATGCTGTTTCGCTTCTCAGGGCGATTCATTTTGATGTGTGCAATCTGGTTTTCCACACTCAAATCAAAACATTGGTAGGACATTACTGTGCTCCTGCAGGGGGTCGATTGTCTCGACAGTGAAAATTTATTGATTCAGCGCCACTTCTCACATTTTCAACAATGACACTGGAGTACACGTTGCCAGCGCTCGCCATGCGGCGACGGCGGTCGTCCATGTAGCGCCCGAAACTCAGCTGCTCTGGTTCAATGAGAATGCTTTCGATGTCTGCGACTACTAAACGGTAAAATTTCTGAATAAAATCCAGAGTCAGCTGGCGCCGATTTTTATATGCCTCCAATGCCTCTTCTATGCGAGCATCGCCCTCCAATAAGGAGTTGTCCCAGGCTTCGCACATCGCACGAAGATTGGCCATTTCATTGTCATTGATGAAATTCCTGGCGTTAGAAATAGAAATGAACACATCTTGAAGCGTTTCGCGTCTCAACCCAAGAACAGAGGCAGCGCGGTCAGGCTGGTGAGCAATTTCCTGCATTAGACGATTAAGCACGGCACGATCTATTTCTTCCGGCGCCAGGGTAGAGCCAATCACATTCAATTCTCTTGGTTCTGCTTGCAAGGCTGGCGCGCTTGTCAGACCGGTTACGCCA
>Ga0181558_10000878_pt1 | contig 28578 bp, 27 predicted proteins | sample 011ome_22_FD_133754 | JGI IMG/M metagenome (GOLD analysis project Ga0181558, IMG submission 133754) | Coastal salt marsh microbial communities from the Groves Creek Marsh, Skidaway Island, Georgia - 011507BT metaG (megahit assembly) | ecosystem: Environmental > Aquatic > Marine > Intertidal...
GATTCCATTGGCAAGTTTGAGGAAACTTACATTTTGAAAGAACACAGGGAATGGATGGGGCAGTTTTCAATCTTGAAGAAAAGAGGGATTTAGAAGAAAGCAAAAAGGCCAAATCGAATTGGGGCAATGATCTAAAAAGGGAAACATTAAAATTAACCGTGTTTTAAGGGATTGCCTGCCAGCCTATCCCCAGGCTTTTCCCAAGATCTAAGACCGAGACCCATAAATCGTATCTTTTTTGAAGCATGTTCCTTTTCTGGGCAGTCCAGCGAATCTTCATATTGAGGAAATCAATTTTGGAAGTAAGTCCAACCTCGAATTTTTGCATGGCAATTTCTGCTAAATCCTTAAATTGATCGGTGATATTTTTGGAAAGCTCTAATTCCTCGGAGGCATAAAGGTGATGTATCTTGGCCTTGTCGATCTCTTCAATCCCTCGGAGAATGAGCGATTTCCAATCCAATTCTGCGGCTCTTAACTTGGCCTTGTCCTCGGCAACTTTGAGCTTTCTTTTCGGGCTCCACAAGGGAATGTCTAAAATTGGCCCCCCCTGTAGTTTCCATTGGGTAAAAGGCTTGGATAGATCTCCTGACATTCCTACCCCTGTGAGATCGATTCCGATGGAGGGGTAAAGATCAAGTGATGTGGCATTAAGGTGGCTTGCCAGAGACCGAATTTTATTTTCTCCAGCTAGAATGTCGGGCCGATTCCTCAATACTGAAGAATGTGGGAAAGACGGAGAAGGAAGAAATTTATCTTTTGATAGAGGGGGAGGTTCGGAGATTTTGCTGTCATCCGAACCAAGTAAAGTGGTCATCGTGATCTTCGCTTGTTCGAAATTTTGAAGTAACAGATTATATTCTGAAGCAAGCCTCTTCAGCGAGATCTCCATCTCAATGATACTCGAATTGTCCTCCAGTCCTGCATGGTATCTATGCAAGTGCAAGGTGTGAATTTCATGATGCTGCCGGATTTGATTATTGACCAGTTGTATGTCCTCTTTAAGGAACTTCATTTTGTGCCAGACTCTGGAAATTTCATAAATTAACTCAAGCTGTGCAGCTAGAATTAGGTGATTCTCGGCGGAAACCATCTTCATTTCAGCTTCACGGAGGGCTTTCCATTTCCCCCACAGGTCCAGTTCCCAACCAAAAGACATCCGGGATTTAAACTGAGGTAATTTTTGGGTTTGATTGTTCGTCTCGCGTGACTTTTCTTTCCCCGCCTGCCAAGCCACTGACCCTAGCAATTCGGGCTGAGAACCTGTTAGGGAAAGACCCGCCTTTGCTTTGGCGACCTCAACACGAGATAACTGGACGTGCCAAAATGGGCTATGCTCCAATGCTGTTTCGATCAGGATATGTAACTCAGGTTCGGAGAATAAATTCTTATATGTAAAAAATTCGGTTACATTGCTGTCAGGTTTTGGTGGTGGTACAAGTTCAACTGGAAAAGATGTTTCCTCCGATAGGGACCGGTTGATGTCTGATTCTCTAGTAACACAACCTGTCAAAAGCCAAACAAACAAAAAATATAAATAAATATGCACCTTAGAAGAAAAGAATTTTTAGAGAAGTTCCACCCTCTTAGCATTCACCACCATAGAGCTGGGCATGGACTGTGAATCCACGATGCACTCCAATTTAATTATTTTTCCTGCCTCTATACCCATGACATTTTTTAGCGTGCCTTGGAGGATCTGCCCATGAGCGTCCAAAAGGCGAACGGTTATTGATCCGTCGATCAATTTCGCCCTGTCTTCACAACAAGCATCCCAGGGAGTCGGGCAATGATCTCCCGGAATTTTGTCGCATGTTTTAATCGACTCATCTCCAAGAATGAACAAAGCCCGGCTTTGGGTAAAAGGTTCTACCATTCCACCAATAAAGCCTTGAATGACGAGCAATTGATCCGCTTCATTTCTTTTTCTTGCTTCAAGAACAGAAATTGCCTCTCCCAGGCTTTCTTGCGAAATAAAATCAGCAGGCAAATTCGCCTTGATTGCATCTTCTGCCACGAGGGAATTTCCAGAGCTATTTGCTGGATCTTCGGACTCGCAGGAAGCGAGGAAGATAGTGAGGAGGGTGAAAAAGGTAAGCTTGTTCATCTTTGTTTTGGTTTGTTTGAATGTAAGGTGATTTATGAAGCTCTCAGGGTTTGTGGAAGAGTAGGCCGCAAGCACTTCCAGCCTGGTGGCAATCCACCAATCAAGCCGAGACCGAAGCAGGTAAACAAACCTACCTGGAAAACGGCAAAATCGAAATTGAGAACGAAAACGCCAATGGAAAAAGGGAAAGAGATTCCCTGTAACCAGAAGGCAGCTATGGAAAAGGCAAGAATGGAGCCTAGCAAACAGTATATCGTGGACTCTTCAATTAAGCTGCAAAGCAGGGCTCCCCGGCTAAACCCGATAGCTTGCATGGCGCCAAATTCACGGATTCGTGCAGAAAAAGCGGCATGGAGGCTGTTTAAGCCCCCCAGTATGGCTCCAACTGCCAGCAAGACGGCACATACCCAGGACATCCAGCGAATTGGTCGATAAAAAGCCGATAAACTGTTGTAGTATTCTGATTCCTTTATCGCCACCAACTCCAGGTCGAGCCTTGTTTTGGCAAAGATCTCGACATCGGAAAAACCATTAATTTCGAGCATGCGTACGACGACACAGGAAAGACTATCTCTTTGTGTGGCGGTCATAAGATCCTGCAAGGGCATCCACACCTCCGCTTCCATAACAGTTCCATTTGCCGCGAAGAAACCACTCACAGTAAACGATTGATCATTAAAACGGAGCTTTTTTCCAATGGTTAATTGGTCTGGGCTCATGCCTAGTTTTTGATGAGCCAGCACGCCAACCATCACTTCACCAGACCGAGGAAAGTGCCCCTCTAAAATTCTCAGCTTAGGATAAACCCAAGTGGATTGGTGACGAACTCCACGGATCAATGCCTGGGCTTCGTCTCCAGTCGGCAAGCCAATCATTCCATTGTAGTGGACCTCGGGGGAAACCGCGGGCTCGCTAATGAAATGATCAATTCCTGTAATTGCGGATGATACAATTTCAGCAACTCCGCTGGCAACCTCGCTTCTTTCGACACTTTCTTCACTTCCTGCACCCAGAAGGATGACATTTTTGGAATCCCCGGAATTGATAAGCGTATTTTCCATGGCCCGATTGGTGGCAGCAGCAAGCATGATAAGAAGCACGACCAGACCACTCCCGGCCAAAAGTTGAAGAGTCTGCAACGGCCGCCGTAAAAGGTTCCGAAATATATATGCGAGTGGAATCATAGGTTCACAAGGCCCTGAGGCTTCCGGCAATACTGTGCCTGCCAGCTAACCATGCGGGGTAAACCCCTGCCAGCAAGCCCAAGATTAAGGATACCCACAGCCCGCTTACAACGACGGAAGTGGAGGGAAGGAAAGCGAGAATTAATCCCTCATTTCCGATGGAAATGCTTTGCTGGATAAGAAACAAGCAAGCCAGGGAAATTCCGATAATCCCTCCAACCAATGAGAGCAGGATACCCTCAGTAATGATCATCCATGAGAGCAAGAGCCGAGAAAATCCGAGAGTTTTAAGCACCGCATGTTCAGATATTTTGGCCCGCACGGTAAGTAAGATGGAGTTTGCGATCAGGCCAACAATGGCCAGAGCACAGGCCCAGCCTATCCATCTTGAAAACCGGATAAGTTCTAATAACTCCAACGCGGTGCTGGCGAAAAAAGCCTTTTCCGGTTGGGTTGAGGTGGGATCGGTGTCCGGCTTGAATCGCTCATCTATTAAAGAAGCTACTTCTCCGAGCAGGTCAGCATGTTCGACTTTTACGTTGAACTGGGTGACAATCCCAAGGCCCAGTTTGGAGGCCTGTTGGAGAAAAGGAAGGTGGACAAAGGCCACGCTGTTGTTTTGCGAATTTTCTTGCGCGTCGATTATGCCGGATACGGTAACAGTCACACCTGCTGCATCGAAGCTGTCTCCCACCCGCAAATTTCGTCGTGATGCAAGATGTTTCCCAATCAGAGCACCGTCATCCCGTTTTTGCCATGTATCAATGGAGCCGTCTATTAACTCATGGTTTGGCAAAAGGGAAGAAAGGGATTCTCTGTGGATGCCCCTAAAGACAATTACATCCAGGCTTGTACCGCAATTATTGACCACAATTTGAATCGGAGAAACGGAACGCACGCCGGGAACTTTGGCAATTTCACTCTGGTAGTGTTCGGGTAATCGACTGGTTGCGGGACAGAATCGATTTTCCCGATAAACGACCAGGGTGGTGTCTTTGGCAGTGGAAGCGGTCGCCTCCTGCAGGGAAGATTGAATGGTTTCAATAGTTGTAAATAGAAACATGCCAGAAATCACCCCGAGGAGGGTCAGTATGGAACGGGTGCGGTTGCGCCAGACTTGCTTCGCTGACAAAATCCCCAAATTGAACAGGATAAAAATAAGCTTCATCTATTTTGAAGCAGCCTGCCCTTTTCAAGCTCAAGTACAGAGTTCGCTTTCTCTGCCGCCCGGGGGTCGTGGGTTACCATTACAATGGTTTTACCATGCACTTCGCTGAGTGATTTTAAGAGTTTTAATATCCCATCAGCAGATTCCCGGTCTAAATCTCCTGTTGGCTCGTCTGCCACAATTAACGGAGGGTCTCCAACCAATGCTCTGGCGATTGCCACCCTTTGTTCCTGTCCGCCGGAAAGTTCTTTCGGGCGGTGATTTTGCCGATCGATTAACCCAACCTGTTCGAGGACTTTTTTCACGCGTTTCTGCCTCTCATTTTTGCTCATAGGCCAAAGTAGCAGAGGGAGTTCTACATTTTCGTATGCGGACAGGACGGGAAGCAGGTGGTAAAGCTGAAAAATATAACCTACATTTTGAGACCGCCAGCTCGTCAGTTGGTCCCGGGTTAATTTTTCCAGATTAATCTTGCCAATACGGAGAGAGCCCGAGGTTGGGGAATCCACTCCGGCGATCAGATTAAGCAGGGTGGTTTTTCCACTGCCGGATGGTCCCATCAGGGCAACAAAGTCGGACTGCCTAACCTCAAGGTCAAGACCACTGAGCGGGGCAATGGTTTGATCGCCCTTTCGATACTCCTTTGACAAATTCCTTGCTTCAATAAAAGACATACTTTTCATGGATTGGCTATTTTGATTCGATCACCTGCCCGAAGAGATTGAGGGGGATTAGCAATGATTTGTTCCCCTCCAAGCAACCCGGAGATGATCGAAATATGGTCTCCAACGACCTTGTCACCCACTTCAACAGAGACAACCTCGGCCGTCTTTCCGTCCTGGGAAACGATAAAGAGTTGGTGATGTTTCTCTCCTGTTTCTGGGATCAGTATGTGAGGAATGAGGACACCCAATGCAGTAGCGGAAACATTTTGATCACTAGCAAGTTGGGGTGCTAAAAATTTTGCTCGGCAAAGCATTTCAGGCCGCAAGCGATCGTCAGGGTTCAGGAGTCGGACCTTGATCTCGAGAGTGTTTCTTTGGAGGTCGGCCTCGCCAGAAATCCTTGTCACCAAGCCATGAAAAACTTTTTCAGGTAGCATAGAAGAAATGATTTCCACCTCCTGACCAACGAATACATTTGCTGCATCCGCAAGGGGTACATCGATGCGAGCCTGTAATTTTCCCTTCTCGTAGAGTATAGCAACAGAGGACGCGTCAGCAGAATCCATATTGCTCATTAATCGTCTTCCGGGAGAGGTAAGAAGCTTTAGAACAATCCCGCCCGCCGGGGAAACAATCACAGTCCGATTAAGATCCAGTTCAGCCTTTTTAACCCCAATATCGAAAGCGGAGCTTATGATCTGCTGAGTTTTCCTTTTGGCTTCGAGCAGGGTTTGCCTCTTTTTGATCTCTTCCACTCTGAATTCTGATTCGAGCATCAAATGATTGAGTGCCTTCAGTTGAATTCTGGATTGATTGGCTTCAGCTCTGGAGATTGCATCTGTAGGTAATAGATTGAGCCTGCTCACTAAATCCAAGTGCTCATCCCTAATGGCAAGCCGTTGTTGGGAAAAGTTTTCCGCAGCCTGCAAACTGGCTCCAAGAACTGCTATCTCCAAAGAGATTTCCTCCTCCAGTGCCCTCGACTGTTGGTACTTTGTTATAGCATGCTGCAAAGATAATTTGGCATCCTCATCGATTAGAGTGGCCACTTTTTGCCCTTTGGTAACGGGTTGACCTTCCAGAATAAGAAGATCCTTGACCACCCCATCGAGTAAGGAAGAAATCCGGATGGCAAAAGGGTCTGGCTCGACCCATCCACTTGCCTGAAACAAGACGGAATGGGCACGATTGCCCTCCCCTATCGTTACGATCGGAAGCGATGCTTGTGGGTGGAGAATGGCTTTCTCCACCCTGACCTCAACTTCTTCGGAAAATCGGCACGAAGAAAAAAACGGAGTCCCGGCGGCCAGCAATAAAATGAGGAAAATGGGAAGGGTTACTTTTGCTTGTAACCTGCCCCTTTTAAAAAGGGTGTTTAATGGAGTCATGAAGGATGATTTGATTGCAAGATATGAAAGCACGACTGGCTTTCACGGGAAAGATGCCGATCAAATCAGACTTGGATAACCCTTAAGTGAATGTGTGACGGGGGTGTAGAGTACGAAGCATGAGCCCGCGACGGCCAAGCTGAATCAATTTTCGGAAACAGAGACTCCTTTCGGGAGGAAAACTTACAAAAGGAAAACTTTGCTTTTTGGTTACCCTCTTCAGAGGCGTAATACTCAAGCTCATCCAGGCAAATGTGCTCGCACAGATTGCCCGGCCCATCTTGTTGGCAAGCATTGCATACATCAGCATTTTCAAAATGCACTGCACAATGGCAGTTCAGCAAGGGTACTAGCAGGAGAGTGATAACCATCAAAATGCAGTTATTCATCTATATTTAAAAGAATCGTTAATCTAGTTATTGTCAATAACTCAATGAAACTTACAACCACAGTAATTCCAATTACTCTCATGTCTCCATCGACTACTTAAAAGAACTTATCCTACCTAAGAATGATTGAATTTACAACATGCTTGCCACTTCAAAGTAAAATGTCATTGTTAACCATTTGAATTTTTAACCCCCCCTCTTCGACATGTCAGACATAACTGAAACTGTTCTCCAAGTTAACTCACGTGAACAACACGGATCCAGCCTTTCGAAAAAACTCCGCTCACAAGGCTTGATACCGGCTGTTTTATACGGGAAAAACATTCACAAGCACTATTCTGTTAACGACAGCGGATTCCGTGCTCTGATGAGAGCATCTGGTGGATCCATTTCTCTTATCGAACTGGAGGAAAACTCAGGAAGTAGGGAACTCGCACTTCTCAAAGATATGCAAATTGACTCCGTGAAAGACCAAATTTTGCATTTGGACTTTATCCAAGTCACGCGCGGTCAGGATTTAGAAGCCATGGTGCCTCTGGTTGTTGAGGGTGAAGCCGTCGGGGTCAAAAATATGGGAGGCATTATGGAAGTGCATCTAAACGAAATTGAAGTACGTTGCCGTCCGAGCAAGCTGCCGAATCTAGTATCTATCGATGTAAGTGATCTTAATATTGGCGAGAGTCTTCAGTTGAAAGACCTTGCACCTATCGCTGATGTTGAGTTCATCGGTGATCCTCTTTCCAATTTGGTTTCTTGTGTCGGCAGTGCAAGTGGTCGTGCTTCCGCAGAAACGGGCGAAGACCAGCTAGAAGTTCAATCTGAGGAGGAGGCTAAAGAGCAAGAATCTCCTTCCGAAGGAGAGTAAGCTTGGGAACTCTTTTCACAAGTGGCAAACTTTGCCATTGTTGGTCTCGGAAATCCTGGAGAATTATATCACAATACCAAACACAACATTGGATTTTGGGTAGTCGATCAACTTGCCACTTCGCTTAAGCTTAAGTTCTTAGAATCCCCGACACGCACCACTCACCTCGCAGAATTTACAAGATCTGGTCGAAAAGTTTTATTAGTTAAGCCAATGATTTACATGAACCACAGCGGTAGGGATCTTCCAAAATTGTTCTCCTCTTTTGGCATTGATCAGTCTTCTTGTCTTTTGGTGCACGATGAACTCAACATTGAACTGGGGAAAGCCAAGTTGTCAGGCAAGAAGGGACCAGGTGGTCACAATGGTGTGGTCAGTGTTTTTGAGTCATTAGGTTACATGCCTGCCCGTCTTCGAGTAGGGATTTTCGCTAAGAGATCGCCCGAAATAAGCTTATCCGATTTTGTTTTATCCTCTTTTTCTGCAGATGAAATGAAGTTACTCCAACATAAATTGCCAGATTTTTTAAAGTCCATATTCAATTTCCTTGATCATGGTTTAGATAAAGCCATGAATTTAACCAATCACACTAAACCCGCCGTATGAACTCAAGAAATTACCTTGCCACAATCGTTGTAGATCCAAGAGGTGCAGAAGGTGCCAGCAATGAAATTATCCCCAAGCTCAGCGAAGCTATTCTTCAGTCTGAAGCAGAGGTTCTTAAAGTCGAAGAGCAGGGCAGTTTTGAATTCGCCTACCCTCAGCAAAAGCAAATCTCTTCGGGAAGTTACATCCAATTTGAATTCAAGGGCTCAACCAACTCACCTCGCCTTTTAAAAGAGAGGCTTAGGCTTGAGAAAAAAGTGGACCGATTAATTATCGAACTAATCTAAATTTATCCCATGGCTTCCCTCAACAGAGTTCTTTTGATTGGTAACCTTACTCGGGACCCTGAAGTCAGGATGATGTCGAGCGGTAGGCCCGTTTGTAATTTTGGGCTCGCAATGAACCGAAGCTACAAAGACTCGGAAGGAAATCGAAAAGAAGAAACCACATTTGTTGATGTAGAATGCTTTGGCCCCAGAGCGGAAGCGGTCGCAAGGTTCTTCTCCAAAGGTAGACCTATTTTTGTGGAAGGTCGTCTTAAACTTGATCAATGGGAATCCAAGGAAGGTGAAAAAAGAAGTGCACTCAGGGTTGTCCTAGACAACTTTGAGTTTGTTGATTCTGGAAAATCTGACCATTCTTCCCACGAAACACCTTCCCTTTCTTCTCCATCCACCCCTCCCCCCTCTTCTCCACAAAACGAGCCGACTAAAAACGACATCGATTTGGACGAAGATGTACCCTTTTAACCCCAACTTATAGAAGCAATGGCTCAAACAGAAATACTCCTCTTGGATCATATTGATAACCTCGGCGCGGAAGGTGATGTAGTTAAGGTGAAACCTGGTTTCGCCCGCAATTATTTATTTCCTCGGAAAAAAGCAGTTCCCTTGAACCTCGCTAATAAGAAACGTTTGGACGCTCTTAAAATCGCAAGGGCGGCCCGAGAGGCTGGCGAATTACAAGGTGCTCAAGAAATTGCCCAAAAACTGGGTGGGTTGAGTATTGCAATTGCAGTCAAGACAGGATCGGGTGGCAAATTGTTTGGCTCGGTTACCATTCCTCAAATTATTGAGAAAGTTGAAGAGCAAGGATTCTCCCTAGACAAAAAGCACTTTGTAAATTTCTCTCCGATAAAATCTCTCGGTAAATCAGAATTATCTATTCAACTCCACCGTGATGTGACCAGCTTGCTCAATGTCGAGGTGGTTTCGGAGAACCCCATTGAGGAAGACGAATAATCCGCTTTTATTCTGGAGGAAAAGGATTTATTGCAATGTCGTCCATTTCTCCTCCATTGTCAGATTCCGTAAGTTCAAACCTCTCCAACCCCCCATCCTCCCGGTCTAATCCTGCGGGCATGGGTAAAATTGAGGGGCAACCGCTACCCAGTAACCAAGATGCGGAACAGGGATTGCTGGCTGCCTGCCTAGTTGATTCTTCCGGTGAGGTTTTAAGCACATGCATCGAAAAAGCACTGCGCCCCGAAGATTTCTATTTCACTAAGCATCAGCTTATTTTTGATGCCCTGCTTGACCTCCATCAAGCGACCATTGAAGCCGATGAGATTGTCCTCATCGAAAAATTGAAGTCAAACGGGCAACTTGAGCATGTTGGTGGTGCTGATACCATTACTTCTCTATCATCAAGGATTGATACGACTGCCCATGCAGGATTTTGGTTAGATATCGTCAAGCAAAAATCATTGCTCAGAAAATGCATTTTGATGGCATTTGAAATGATTGAAGGAGCGAATCGCCAGCAAGGAAATGTCGAAGAGTTTCTTTCCACAATGGAGCAAAAAATTTGTTCCCTTGGCGATGAGCAGAACTTACGGGCATCCATCCCTTTTCGGGAACCTATACAGCACGCGATGGAGCAAATTCAGAGGATGCTGTCCCGGGAAGAAACAGATGGCATATTAACTGGCTACAATGATTTAGATGGCTTAACTAATGGGTTTAAGCCAGGAGAAATGATCGTTTTGGCAGCCAGACCATCCGTTGGTAAGACCAGTTTAGCGATGAATATTGTTGAGAATGTGGCATTCTCAACAAGGTATCGCGAGAACCCGAAAAATTCGCTTGTCTTTAGTTTAGAAATGAGTGCCACCTCGTTGGCGATGAGATTAATCTGCGGAAAGGCTCGGGTTAACATGAACGACTTACGACGGGGATTTGTGCCCAAAAGCCTTGCCGAAAAGCTCCATCAAACAAGTAGGGATTTTCAGCAAGCTCCTCTTTGGGTTGACGACACCAGCGGGCTGAGCATCAACCAGATACGGGCAAAAGCAAGACGCCTGAGAATGCGGAACAAATTGGATTTCGTGGTCGTGGATTACATGCAACTTATTTCGGCGGATGGCAGACTGCAGTCACGAGAAAACCAGATTTCTGATATTTCAAGGGGGTTAAAAGCCATGGCGAAGGAATTAGATGTGCCAGTCTTGGTCTTAAGCCAACTTAATCGAGATTCTGAAAAAGAAAAAAGGGAGCCTCGCCTTTCAGATTTGCGTGAATCCGGGGCGATCGAGCAAGATGCTGATGTGGTAATATTACTAGGAAAACATCGCAAGGGGGAAGATGTAAGAGAAGCAGACATGGGGGAGGCAGAAGTACCCGAGGAGGATTACGAGCCAATACAATTGATTTTAGCCAAGCAAAGAAACGGACCTACTGGTAAGGTGAATCTTGCTTTTCGGAGAAAGTTTACCCGATTTGAAAGTATGCAATCAGAGCATCGGCTAAATTAAAAATTAATGAACTTTTTAAAACACACCCTCTGGCTGATTTGTGCAATTTTATCAGTCAATTTTGTTTTCTTCCAAAACTCTGCCGGTGCCCGAATGATTTCTTCAATTGCTATTGAAATTGATGGACCTCAAACCGTAGGAAAATCATACATTAGGCAGAACTTGCAGGTAGAAACAGGTATGCCCTACGAAGCACTGGCGATTGATAAATCCATCCGTAATTTAATGGACACGGGGACGATTAATGATGTCAAAGTTTACATCAACCCCAAGGAGTCAGACGAAGGCTCGGTATCTTTGGTTTTTCAGATTAGAACAAAACCCCGAATCACTGAGGTACGATTCGTTGGCAATGAAGAATTATCTAACAAGAAATTAAAGGGTTCCATCTTGCAACGGGTTGGCGATTTGATGAGTGAACCAAATCTCAAAAAAGATCAAAAAATGCTGGAGAATTTATACCTGGAGAAAGGATATTGGGACAGCAGTGTGATTACTAGGGTAGAAACCAATAAGGAGGGTAATGGAGTATCGGTCGTTTTTGACATTACTGAGAATGACAAGAGAAAGATTAGGAGAGTTGAATTTTTAGGAAACGAGAATCTGCCATCGGGTGATCTTCTTGACAAAATGGAAACCGCACCATGGAGATTTTGGAGGTTTTGGTCCAACCGATCCAAGTACAGACCTGAAATTCTTGAGGAAGATATAGAGAAATTACTTTTGCTCTATGGCGACCGCGGATTTCTTGAAGCTTCTATTGACCATCAAGCGGTTTCAATTAGCCCTGCGGGCAAGAATCGACTGGATATCACAATCCCTGTAAGGGAGGGCGAAAGGTCATTTTTTGGGAGGTCCACTATTACAGGAAATGCAGTGATATCCACTGAAGATCTCCAAGAGAATACCTTGCTTAAGCACAAACAACCTTACTCTCCTAGCATTCTTTCAAGCGAAAGAAGTAGACTGACCAAACTGTATGGGGAAAAAGGCTACCTCGATGCACAGGTAAGATTAATTCGGACGCCCAACTTTGACACCAAGGAGATAGACCTTCTTTTCGAAATTACTGAAAATAATAAATTTAGCGTTAATACGATAAAAGTTCGTGGAAATGAAAAGACAAAAACCGTAGTTTTAATCCGTGAACTTTCTCTCGCCCCTGGAGAAACATTTGACCTGAAGAGAATGGAAAATGATGAGTACACCCTGAAGAATACCAAGCTATTTGAAAAGGTTAGCCTTTCGGATGAGCCCATCTCGTCCGAGGATGCAGAATTGCGTAATTCGAGAAGAAACTTGGTGGTTGATGTGGAGGAAGGCAGGACGGGGCATGTCGGTTTTGGTGTAGGATTTAGTAGCCTCGAAAAAGCGATGATGTTCGCGGAGTTTCGTCAGGGAAATTTTGATATCATGAGGTGGCGTGCCCCTAACAGGCTGCAGGGAGATAGTCAAAAATTCAGGCTTCGGCTCAAGCTGGGTTCTAAAAGTAACGAGGCTCGTTTGGCTCTTGAAGAGCCTTGGTTTTTGAATCGTAGGGTAGCCGCAGGCTTTGAGGTGTTTCGTGAAAAATCAGATTATCAAAGTTCGTATTACGATGAACTGCGTGCAGGCTTTGAAATTTACTTCCGAAAAAGACTTTTTGAATTGGTGGAAGGTAGGCTTTTTTACAGTTTTGAGGATGTTTTGATTGAGGATATTGACACTGTCTCCAGCCGTACTAATTGGATTACTGATCCTATCAATGGAGACCCAAATTATGACTCCACTCGAAATGAGATAAAAAGAACTATCTCCAAGGTTGGGCTGACCTTGAGTCGGGACACCAGAGATGTTATTTTGTTTCCTACTCAGGGAAGCGTTGTTTCAGTTCGCAAGGAGTTTGCTGGAGGAATTTTTGGAGGAGATGCTGACTATGGTAGGCTTGAGTTTCAGGGTGCACGCTTTTTCCAGACCTTTGATGCAATGGAGCAGGTTCTTACGATCTCTGGAAAAACGGGAACGCTGGGTAAATTTGATGGAAATGATGCGAATGTTCCCTTTTTTGATAGGTTCTTCCTTGGAGGTCCTTACAATTTGAGGGGATGGGATTATCGAGATGCGGGACCTAAGGATGAAACGGATCAAGAGGAACCGATAGGTGGAAATTCGATTACATATGCTAGCTTGGAGTACACTTTCAAAATTGCAGACCCCTTGCGTTTTGCTCTCTTTTATGATGCAGGATATCTTAGGAAGGGTGACTTCAAACTCACTCCTGGAAGCGGAAATGAGGATTGGCATGACAATTGGGGATTGGGCATACGTATTATGGTGATGGGTATGCCCTTACGCCTCGATCTAGGCTTCCCTCTATCTGATCCCAGCGGAACGGATTCCTCCTCGCAGTTTCATTTTTCTGGAGGAACAAGGTTCTAGGGTGACAATTCTACGAGATACATATAAATAAAAATCATGAGAGCATTCAGACGATTCAGCGTATTTGTTTTTTTAATTACGACCTCCCTTGCATTTGGCCAAAAAGTTGGAGTGGTTGATGTCCAAAAAGTCTTTGATGGATATCAGAAAGTAAAGGAGGCTCGGGAGAAGCTTGAAAAGTCCCAAAAGATTGCCATGGAGGAATTGGAAATTTTTAGAGACGAACTAGAGAAGATAGTCAACGAGCTAAAAGAGATGGAGGGCAAATTAAAAAATCCAAACATAGACAGTTCATCACTTAAAACCAAGTACCAGGAAAAAGTTCAGGTTGCTAAAGAAAAGCAGGATGACATGGTAGCTTATGACAAACGTGCCAAAGCAACGATTGCCCAAAGACAAAGAAATTTACTCGTGGAACACCTTGAGGACATAAGAACTGCTATTAAAAAAGTAGCGGGAGTAAAGGGCTTGGATCTGGTTCTGAATTCTTCCGAAACCCAACTTGGGGTCTTTTTTGCATCTGACCCAAATGATTTCACCGAGGAAGTCATCATTACCTTAAACGCTGAGTCAAATTAACAGCTTAAAGAGGGAAAGGCTTCATTCAAATGAGCTTAATCCTCGATCTCGCTGACATCATAAGCCTCTTTCCTGATGCACATACCACAGGAAACTTTAGGTCGGGTAAAATCTCTGGAATATCAAGCCTGCTCGAAGCCAAGGAGGGGGATCTATCTTTTTTAGGTAATCCAAAGTACAGGAAGCATCTCGAGCAAACTCGTGCGGGTATCTTGTTGGTTCCCTTGGATGAACCAGTCTTGCCGAAGGATGGCCAACTTTTTATTTATCTTGAAAACCCTTCCGCAGGCTTGGCCTATGTCTGCCGGTTGTTGGAGGAAAAGATTTTCCCGCCGTCGCCGGTCGGCGTACATCCATCCGCTTTTATTGAACCAACCGCTGAGGTTGATCCCACCGCATCCGTTGGCCCCTTTTGTTATATTGGGGAAAATAGCAAGGTCGGCAGAAATACAACCCTGGGAAGCCATTGTCATCTGGGGCATAATGTCACCCTAAGAGACCATAGCCAATTGCACCCGGGTGTTAAAATACTGCCCCATTGTGAGATCGGCAATTATGTGACTCTGAACGCTGGCGTAGTGATTGGATCTGAGGGGTATGGGTTTGACCAAAGCGATCAAGGTCATCAAAAAATTCCGCACCTAGGTAAGGTAATCGTGGAAGACCATGTCGAAATAGGGGCAAATACCTGCATAGACCGGGCGAGGTTTGATCAAACAAGAATTGGCCATGGCACCAAAATCGATAATCTTGTGCAGATCGGGCACAATGTAAAAATCGGGCGCGACTGCTTAATTGTTGCCCAAGTAGGTATAAGTGGGAGCGTAATACTTGAGGATGAAGTAATTGTTGGTGGACAAGCGGGATTTGCCGGGCACATCAAGGTGGGGAAAGGAGCAAAAATAGCGGGCCAAGCGGGCATTACTAAAAATGTAAATCCCGGGGAGTTTCTGAAAGGAAATCCTGCCCTGCCCTTTCATTTGTCACAAAGAATCTCAGTTTTGCAAAGAAAATTGCCCGACCTTTTCAATAGGTTTGCTCAGGAAAAAATGAACGATTAGACAAAAGTGATGCGTAACGGAACAACCCTTAAAATTTTTAGCGGAAACTCTAATCTTCCCCTGGCAAAAGAGATTTGCACCTATCTGAATACAGAAATAGGCGATGCCCTCGTCACTTCTTTTCCCGATAGTGAGAGTTTTGTTCGTTACAATGAAAACATTCGGGGAATGGATGTATTCCTCTTACAATCAACCAATTCTCCTGCAAATCACAATATTATGGAATTGCTGATTATGGTGGATGCCGCACGCCGTGCCTCAGCAGCCAGAATATCAGTGGTTCTCCCCTTCTTCGGTTACGCGAGGCAGGATCGTAAAGATCAACCAAGGGTACCTATTACCTCAAAGCTGATTGCCAATCTATTGGTTGCAGCCGGTGCCAATCGTGTTTTGACCATGGATCTGCATGCGCAGCAAATCCAGGGCTTCTTTGATATTCCGGTAGATCATCTGTACGCGTCTCCAGTATTTTTTGATTTTTTGCGTAACAGAAATACTGACAATATGACCGTATTCACTCCCGATGTGGGAGGAATGAAAATGGCCAATGCTTATTCTGAGGTCCTAGGATGCCCTCTCGGCTTTGTTGCCAAACGCAGAACTGGTGCAAGTACGGTTGAGGCAACAAATCTGGTGGGCGAGGTAGAGGGACGCGAAATCTTGATTATTGATGATATGACAGAAACCGCAGGCACTCTTACCGCAGCTGCAAAATTACTTAAATCTCGCGGAGCAAAGAAAGTCACGGCGGTAATAAGCCACTGTGTGCTAAACGAAACCGGGAAAGAGAGGCTGGAGCAAGGTCACTTGGATGAATTGATTACCACAAACTCAGTCAACTCACCTGTCGATGGCCTCCCTATTACCCAATTAAGTGTCGCCCCGCTGCTAGGTGAAGCCATTCAGAGAACTCACACGGATAGTAGTATTTCAAGTTTGTTTGAAGTAAAAGGATTTTAGAATTCACGTTTGCCCAAGAAAGACAAAGAAAGTGCCTAGGCACGCTCTTCTTTATAATTGGTCCCTAAGAATGAACTTTAAAATATGGTCTTTTGGTATTTTGCTTTTTACGGCGAGCTTGAATTGTTTTTCCGAATCAAACAGCTTTTCCTTAAAGGTTGAGGAATCAGACCTGAATCGAAATGACCATAATCCGGTTCAAAGTTACGCTCCGATATTAGACCAAGCAACACCTTCGGTGGTTGCAGTGACAACCCAACAGGTTGTAAGGAGACTTTATCCTGGAGCGGGCAATCCGCTTGAGGACATTCTTCGGCGTTATTATGGGCTCCCCAGGCTCAACCAAGGAAGAATCGAGGAAGAGAAAGTACCTGCAGGAATTGGGTCAGGGGTGATTGTGTCCCCTCAAGGTCATGTGGTCACCAATGCACATGTGATCACGGACCCTCGCACAGGAGAGCCTATGCAGGAGGTAGTTGTTCAACTTAGCGGGGGAGATGATTACCCTGCTGAGGTCATAGGTTTCGATCATAGCACTGATATTGCTGTGCTAAAAATTGAGTCAACAGACCAACTCCCCTATGCTACTCTTGCCAATAGTGATCTTTTGCAGGTAGGAGATGTAGTTTTTGCCGTGGGCAACCCACTTGGAATTGGGATGACAGTAACCATGGGTATTGTATCAGCAACTCGGAAGTCAGAATTAGGAGTGTTACGGGAGGAGGGAGCATACGAAAACTTTATTCAGACAGATGCTTCAATTAATCGGGGAAATTCTGGCGGTGCTCTTCTTGATGCAAGGGGAAGGTTGATAGGAATCAATACAGCGATTATCTCTCAAACCGGAGCAAATATTGGGATTGGTCTGGCAATCCCGGTAAATATGGTGCGCAGGGCGCTGACAGACTATCTTGAACAAGGGCATATTCGCAGGGGCTTTCTTGGAGTTGCCCTCCAGCCTGATTTGGATACAGGGATACCTATCGTTGGAAGCATTGTACAGGGAAGTGCTGCGGAAAGAGCCGGTCTTATCAAGGATGACCGAATCATAAAAGTCGGAAACAAAACCGTTTCCTCCGTGAACCAAGCAAGGGTTGCGATTTCCCAGACTTTGCCAGGCGAGAGGGTGCCGATTGAAGTGCTTCGGGGTAGCACTTCCTTAACCCTTTATGTCGTGCTCGGTTCCATGTCAGAGCAAATGGTGCCGATACCGGGCATTCAATTAGAGGTACTCTCTCCAGCGAATCGAAAAAGGTACGAAATTCCCGCCAATGTCAGGGGTGTGCTCGTTGCAGAGTCCAATGGCCAGATGGAAACATTTAAAACTGGGGTGGTTTTAGTTGAAATCAATGGCACACAAATTCTCGATGTGTCAGATGTATCTGAAAACCTGTATTCTGGAATTAACCGTTTTTATGTTTGGTATCGAGGAAAGTACAGATTCTTGGCATACCGAATACCCTAGGGATTTAGGGGCGATTGGGGTTTCAGCTTCCCGGTTTGACCGCAGGTATATTTTTGAGGTGATCGGGCAGCTCATCGGCCTGATAAGTCGGAAAGTCCATTTTCAATAAGGAGAGAAATGGCACGCCAAAATTTACTGGGGAGGTGCTGCGGTCAACTAAGCTGACTGCACCTAAAAAGTGACAGGGATGCTGATCGATTATTGCAATCGCTTCCTGTACCCGCCCTCCCCGGGTTACCACATCTTCAACTAGAAGGACCCGATCATCTGCTTGGATAGAAAAATTTCTCCTTAATGCAAGACGGTCATCCACTTTTTCTAAAAAGATAAATCTCGCACCCAACTGCCTTGCCATTTCTTGACCGATCACAAGACCTCCCATCGCGGGGGCGACCACGAGGTCCACTTTTCCGAAATCTAATTTATTAATCAATAGTTCAGCCAGCCGGGTAACCTTGTCCAAATATTGGCAAACTTGGGCACATTGGAAAAAATGCTCGCTTCTCAATCCGGATCTCAAAATGAAATGCCCCTTAAGTAACGCATGGGTATCCTCAAAAATCCTTACTACTTCTTTCTCTACATCATTCATATTATTGGCTATACAGAAAGTATGCTACAATCAGAGGCAAACTTATTGAAGAGCAAAGGGTAATGAATTGGTCTAAAGAATTGTGGTTTGCCCTGCTTTTTCTAACCGTCGGGTTTACCATATGGCCGTTGTTGGTCTACTACCTTGGCTTGGCCATGGCCTTTGACTTTTTTTTAAGCACCACTCTAAGGGTTTGGGCGGAAGACATCGTATATGGACCTATTGGGAGAATGAACCTTACTACGCTTCGGAGCCTATTATTCTTATGTTTTCCCTACTTTGCGTTTAGCCTGATTCGGTTTATCCTAAAAAAGAACTCATCATCCGTTTAACAGGCTGGTGTCCTAGGTAAGGCTTTCCTGTAAATTGCAAAAGTTAGCATAAGCACGATTAAGAAGAAGAAGTTCTTGGTGCGTTCCTTTTTCAATAATCTTACCTTTGTCTAAAAATATGATCATGTCTGCTTCGCGTATGGTGCTCAAGCGATGAGCAATAATGAGAGTGGTACGGGTCTTGATTAATTGGTGGAGTGTGTGCTGAATTTGTCTTTCTGTCTCTACATCTATGCTTGCAGTGGCTTCATCGAGTACCAGGACCGGTGACGATTTAAGAATGGCCCTGGCTAAGGTAAGTCTCTGCTTTTCTCCCATGCTTAGCCGGATCCCTCGCTCTCCAATGAGTGTGTCTAACCCGGCTGGCAGCAAGTTCACGAATTCCCAGGCGTGGGCAGCCCGCAAGGCATCTACAAGTGCCTTTTCTGAGGCATTTGTTTGGGCAAGCAAGAGGTTTTCTCTGACCGTCGTGTCGAAGAGAAAGGGATCTTGAGAAACCAAGCCTATATTCGAGCGCAGATCCTGAAGTGCAAGACGGGGTATGGGCACTCCTCCAATGGTAATTGATCCGCTATCCACATCATAATAACGAAGTAAAAGGTTAGCTATGGTGCTTTTGCCGGCACCAGTGGGTCCCACCAAAGCGGTGGTAGATCCGTGAGGTATAGTGAATGAAAGCTCCTCAACCACAGCACTTCGCTCAGGATAGGAAAAACTAACTTCTGAAAATTTAATCTCTTGGTTGTTGCTCGGAAAGAAAGCTGGATCGAGTGGATCATGTACCTCGATTGGGGCATCTAGGATCTCAAAAACACGTTCTCCAGATGCTTTTCCTGCAGCAATGAGGTTGTTTATGCCAACAAGCTGTCTAATTGGGTCATAAAACATGTTTGCATAGAGTAAAAAGGCGAAAAACTGGCCAGTGGTAAAATGTGGATCCTTCTCTAATAGGTATGCCCCCATGCCAACAACGGCGAGAATGCCCAGTGATGAAGTAAAGCTGGCACTAGGCCCCTGAATGGACCACCGATACATTGCCCGCAGGGATAGCTCTTCCAAATCGCGGGCAATTTTGGCAAATCTATTTTTTTCCCGATGGTTCAAGCCAAAAGAATGAATCAGTCGATTTCCATGAATATCTTCCAATAAAAGAGAGTTCAATTCACCGGATTTATCTCTTACTGCCCGCCAATTCCTCTTTGAAACCCGGGCATACTGAATGGCCATCCATGAAAGTATGGGAAGCGGTAGAAATACCAACGCAGCAAGCCTGGGTTCCTGCCAGAACATCATTCCAGATACCCCGACCAAAGTAAGAACAGCGACTACTCCCTGTTCGGTTCCATCCAAAATTGCCCGCTCCACACTTTGCACATCTTCAATGACTCGAGACGAAATATCGCCACTTTTTCGCCGGTCATAAAAATTAATCGGTAAATTAAGTAATTTATTGTGTAGGTCCTCCCTTAATTTGAAGATTACTTTCTGCTCCAATTTGTTGTTGATTCGTATCCGTAAGCAATTCAGCACCTCCTTAAAGAAAAAAATTGAGGCAATCAGTAAAACCCCGAGTAAAAGAACTCTTCCATTGCCAATGCCGCCGCTTAATACTTGGTCGAGGACTTGCTGAATCACGGATGGTGCCAGCACGGAAAGAGCCGTCATCGCACATGCCAGCAGAAGGGTACCGCAAAACAATACTTTGTGTTGAAATAAGTAAGAGCCCACTCGAGAAATGACTCTATTTTTTTTGGTTTGGCACATCTTTAAAAATAAAAACAATTAGCTAATACTTTTTTAATCATTTTTACAAACTTGGACGCCGAAATCATTCATGGACCCACCGGGGATACCCTCATAGGTCTTCCCTCCCCTTACCAAGCCCACCCCAATGGCTTGCTTCATCTGCCCCGATTTCTTGCCAAGATTAAGAAACACTTAGCAGGAGCCCTACCCAAGAGTTATCAGAGAAACTTCACCAAAGGATTTGATGGATTTCTTTGTCTTCATCTGGGAGTGGAGCCCCAGGAGATAATCGATCTTGTCAAAGGAGCTGCCGATCAAAAAGAAATAAACAGAAAATTAGAAAAACTTTTCCCTGATGACTTGAGGGCTCATGAGTGGAATCGAAGAGTCGTGCAGATTGGGATGTCCGATATGGCACTTGAGAAGTTGCAGGAAATTAAGAGCGGCCTCGGGGCAGCAGACCGGGAAGATCTTAGATCGTTTGCCGATGTGATTGACTATGACGAAAAAAAAATCCCCTGAGCGGTACTTAGATTTTCTATCCTTTCAAACGCTTGATGGTAAGCAGGGTCAAGTCGTCTCTATCGGGGCTTTGCAGACTAAATTTATTCAAATCTTGGATAATTTTCTGGTTTAATGATTCAGGATCAAGCTGCCAGTGTTCAATGAGTTCACCCTTGAGCCTTTCTAACCCAAACTCCTCCTTTTCAGGATTTGCAGCCTCGGTCACTCCATCGGTGAATAAGCAAAGAAGGTCACCAGACGAAAAATCGACCTCTTCGTTTGAAGCAAGGTCGTTGAAGAGCTTGGGGTTTACCATGCCTAATGCCATTCCATTTCCTCTTAGCTCCAAAACCTCAGCCTGATCTGACTCGTCCTTCCTGTTTTTTAAAAGAAGGGCGGGTTCATGACCTGCTCGTGAATAGGTAATTTTATCTGATTTGGTATCTAAAACAGCGAGGAAAAGAGTAATGAACATATCTTTTCTGATCCGAGGATAAAGCTCTTCGTTGAGCAGACTGAGAACCTCTGCAGGAGAACGATTTTTTTGAGCCAAGTGCTTTAGGTGTGTTTGGCAAAGTGCCATTAAAAGAGAAGCGGGAACGCCTTTGCCTGAAACATCGGCCACACAAAGACAAAATTTGTGATTTGAAAGTTTGTAAAAATCATAAAAATCACCGCCTACCTGAGCGGAGGGGACATATCTTGCCCCAATTTCAAGTCCTTTGATTGGGGGAAATTCCCTGGTAAGGAAGAGTTCCTGTACATCATGTGCAAGGCGAAGGTCTGCATCCATTCTGGTTTTTTCAAACCGAAGGTTCATTGCATCTGAATTTTTAATCGCTAGGGCAGCTTGTTCGCCAAGTGAGCTGGCCATCGAGAAATCTGTTTCGGAAAAAGGTAATCCATTTGCTGGATTTGCGACAGCTAGGACACCCAGCGTCTGATCATGGTGAACCAAGGGTGCGAAGATCATGGAACGTACAGATAAAGAAGCATCTTGGTGCTTAATTATCCTAGGATCCTCAAGTGCATTGGGTACAAAGACCGGTTTTCCAGTTTGGGCGACCTGACCGACGACACCCTCTCCTGCCTCTAGTACTTCGGAGCTCAAAATCTTTTCAATAAAGCGGGCCCTGGGTGCACCTTCTTCATCAGGATTTGTTTTGATCGCTCTTTGGGGTGGGAACAGCCCTTCCACCGCGACTCCCTTTAGTCTTCCATTGGGAAGTTTTTCATAGATGGAGGCACTCATTGCTCCTGTCGAGATAACAGCAGTATGTATGATTCTTTGGTAAAGAACTTTTCTATCGATTCCTTCGCCAATGGCTTCAGCAAGGTTATGCATGAATTCCACCGCGATCTTTTTTTCCTGAGAAAGTTGGGTTTTTTGTTCAATGAGGGTTCTATGCCTTTTAATCCAGCCCAACCTAAAAAAAGCCAAGGCAGATAAACCAATCAACAGCCCAGCAACAAAGCAAAGAATTGTCCACATAGCTTAAGGGAAAAAGAAGCTTATGGCTCTTTTTTTTGCTCCAGGTAGCTCACGACATCGGAAAATACTTTCATATTTTTCTCATTGAGGTTCATCAAGGCCTTGTGAGCATGATAAATAGTTTCAGCATCAGTAGCATCCCCGCGAGAGCCCGCTCTGATGTCCTCTAACTGACGGTCACTGGATAACTCATCTTGGCAGACATTGGCGATTTGATGAATACCAAGGTTACAAACTGTTTCCAGGTTTCTCCCTCTAAGATTAAGCAGCACGAGGCTTCCCTGATCTTCCCCTTGTCGAATTTGAAGAGCAACACCCACCAAGATTCCCAAAAAGGTGCTATCCACGCTGGAGCAGGAATGAAAATCTATAACAAAGTTTTTTTGGCCGTTTTTAGTTTGTTCCTCAAAGAATTTACGGAGGGGATCACAATTAAGATAGGAAGCTTTGTTGAGTACTTTGACAAAGGCTCGTTCAGGAGTAATGTGAACTTTGTAATGCGTGTCCACACCAAGCAAAATTAACAGAGAACAGCACCTCGGGTTCTTTGCAGTGCGAAAAATGGACTGCATTCAGTCAGAGGGCGAACTTCATAAAATGATTGGCCAATCGGGCTGATCTCAGAACAGGAAAACCAGGATGTAGCTAAATCAGAGAGTCTTTCAAAAGATCGGAGCATCGAACCGGCCTGACCTTAATTTAAATCACTACCAATACCACTCAAAGAGCGGCTTTGATGGCAGAAAAGTCGGGTAGTTGCTTGGGGTCATCGGAAGACCAAGAGTAAGCGATTTCCCCCTCTTTTGTGATAACAAATGCAGAGCGTTTTGCCACCCCGTTAAATCCTATAAAGTCCTCGTAGAGAACGCCATAGGAACTGGATACCTCTTTATTGAAGTCGCTTAACAAAGTGAAATTTAAGCTCTCTTTCTGAGCCATTACCTCTTGAGAAAAGGGGCTATCAACGCTAATTCCGTAAACTTTGGCATTGAGACTGTCATATTCTGACAAGTCATCTCTTACCGAACAGGCTTCGGCCATGCAAACGCTGGTGAATGCAAATGGGAAAAAAAGGAGTACTACGCTCGAGTTCCCATGATGGTCGCTGAGGGTAATGTCTTTTAAGCCATCAGCGGTTTTAGTCTTTAAAGTGAAGTCGGGTGCTTTGTTGCCTGTTTCAAGGGTCATGAGAATATCTCCTGATTGAGTTTTAAGGGTGAATTCAAATTGGTAATGTTCTCCTCGTTTCTTGCAAGCTGAATCATGAGTTCCTTCAGTTGTATGAATTAATTCTTCGCTCGTAGTAAGAAAACAAAGTTAGTAAAACGAAATGCGAATATGAGTAGAAACAATCTTTTAGAAAATGCTGAGCATGTCATTGGCAAAGAAGAGTTGCTTGAATCCATCAAGCAAGGCCAAAAGTTAAAGATTAAATTCGGGGTAGACCCCACTCGGCCGGATCTTACTTTCGGTCATTTAGTGGTATTTAATAAACTCCGCCAATTTCAAGATGAGGGGCATCAAGCCATCCTCCTAATTGGAGACTACACGGCCCGGATAGGAGACCCGAGTGGGCGCTCGGAATTGAGGCCAGAATTGACTGAGGAAGAGGTGAACGAAAATGCGTCCACTTACCTAGAGCAAGCCTTTCGAATATTGGATGAAAAGAAAACCGTGGTTCGAAGAAATAGTGAATGGTTTGGGAAGATGAACTTTGCTGATGCACTTACTCTAACCAGGTCCATGACAGTCGCCCGGATGCTTGAAAGAGATGATTTTGAGAAGCGTTTTAAATCCAATCAGCCCATATCAATGGTCGAGTTCATGTACCCCCTGATTCAGGGTTACGATTCGGTCGTGCTTGAGTCTGATGTGGAGCTTGGAGGGAGCGATCAGCTTTTCAATATGCTGGTAGGCAGAAACTTGCTGAAAGAAAAAGGTATGAGGGCCCAATCAGTTTTAACCCTTCCCTTACTGGTTGGCTTGGACGGGACAAAGAAAATGTCCAAAAGTTATGACAATTACATTGCCTTTAACGATACTCCCAAAGACATCTTTGGTAAGACCATGTCTATTTCTGACGAGGTCATGTGGGATTATTACAAGCTTCTTTTGCTCAAAGATACTATTGAGATAGAAAAGCTTCGAAACATGCACCCAATGGAATGCAAAAAGCAATTAGCGAGAGAATTAACCGCTCTTTTTTATGGAGAAGAGCTAGCGAATAATGAGCAGGAAGCATTTTCACAGGTTTTTACCAAGGGGGAAGATCCTCAAGAAATGCCAGAAATATCTGTTTCTATGATGGCAGATAAATCCGTAACATTATTACACCTATTGGAGGCATCAAATCTGTTCGAATCAAAGGGCCAAATCAGAAGGCTCTTTCAGCAGGGAGCGGTGAAGATTGATGGCGAAAAAGTAAGTTCACCGGAATTTACATTTTCGGAATTAACCAGACCATCGCATGTGGTAAAGGTGGGTAAAAAAATCTTTGTAAGAATCTTGCCTTAGGAAAAGTGGAAGACTTAATTTCTAAGAACTTTCTGAATAAAAGGTGCCGTCGGACTTCTTTTTTTAGAAAGGAGTGATTTTACAGAACCCTGGTGCAAGAGGCGACCTCCCTTGTTTCCGCCCTTGGGTCCTAATTCGATAAGGTAGTCCGCCTCTGCAATCAGATCGATATCGTGCTCAATGACCACTACCGTGTGTCCTTCGTCTACTAGGCGGTGAAGTAAGTGAATTAACTTCTCACAATCTTTGGAATGCAGCCCAATAGTCGGCTCTTCTAGGATATATAAGTTACATTTCGTTTTCCCCAAAAGTCGCCCCTTTAATTCAATTCCCTTTGCTAGTTCGGTTGCCAATTTTAGCCTCTGAGCTTCTCCCCCTGAGAGAGTGGGAGAAATTTGTCCCAATCTCAAATAGCCTAAACCTGTATCCGTCATAAGCTGAAAAGTCTCCTTGAGTTTTTCCTCGAAGGAGAAGAATTCAACTGCTTGCTCGAAAGTCATCTCTAGGATTTCAGCAATATTTTTATTTCTCCACATTAGTTCTAGCACCTCATCTTTATATCGCATGCCATTGCATTCTTCACAGGTAATATATGAGTCGGGCAGAAAGTTCATTTCAATTTTCAACCGTCCCGCACCCTGACAATTCTCGCACCTCCCCCCTTTCACATTAAAAGAAAAATCACTCGATTTAAATCCCCTCGCCTGAGCTTCAGGTAGGGTGATCATTAAATCCCTAATCCTTTTCCAGGCGCCTAGGTATGTTGCGGGAGTAGACCGAGAGGTCTTTCCGATAGGACTTTGGCTTACCTCAATTACTTTAGAAAATACATTTCCCTGCCGAAGAGAGTAACTTTCTGTGTCAACAACTGAGGAATTTTCGTCAATCGCCCTTTTGACACCTTTTAAAAGTGCTCCTTTGATGAGGGTGGATTTTCCTGCTCCAGATACCCCGCAACACACGATAAATCTGTTTAAGGGTATGGAGATATCTATGTTTTTAAGGTTTCGTACATTGACTCTCAAGAGTTCGAGAAAAAGATTTTTTTTGCCATTTTTTCGGGGGATGGTTCGCCACTTTTCACGCAAGGGGTGCTTGATCCCTTCCGGTAAAAATTTTTCAGGACTTTTCAACCTTCTTTGGGTAAGTTGATGAGGGCTTCCTTTTTGCAATACACGACCGCCCTTTTCGCCTGCCTCGGGACCTATTTCAATCACACAATCGGCCTGATTGATCGTTTCCTGATCATGCTCGACAACAAGCAGGGAGTTCCCTCTGGCTTGAAGTTCACGTAATGAATCAATCAATTTTTGATTATCTGACGGATGCAAGCCAATCGAAGGCTCGTCTAAGACATATAAAACGCCTGATAGGTTTGAGCCTAACTGACCTGCCAGTCGAATACGCTGAGATTCTCCCCCGGAAAGAGATGAAGTTTCCCGATCCAAGGAGAGATAGTCTAGACCTACCCTGCCCATGAAATTGAGGCGCTCAAAAACCTCTGGAAGAATTGCATCTAGGATGGGTTTTTCACTTGGGCGAACTTTTAAGTTACTGAGGAAGGATTTTACATCTGCGGGTGGAATTTTCAGCAACTTTGGCAAAGAGTAAATGGCAGAATTTTGAGCACGAAGAAATACATTTCTGCCGACTGGGCCCAGCCTTTCACCATTACACGAGGGGCAAAGATCACCATCTTTTAATTTCCACCACTCTCCGGATGCAGGGAGCTCGTCTTTCATCCAGTCGTAGATTTTTCCATAACCCCGACAATATTCACACCACCCTCTGGGCGAATTCCAAGAAAGGGTAGCAGGTTCCAGTTCTGGGTAAGCGTCCCCAGTTGCTGGATCAAATTTATGGATAGAAAACCAAAGCCTTTCCTTATTTTCCAGCACGGCAAGGCACCGCCCATTACCAATCTCTAGAGCGAGTTTAATGTATTGATTAAGAGAAGTTCCCTTGGGTGCGACGGAAGATGCATGGATGACAACTTCAATATCATGTGCCTTGTATCGATCGAGTCCCTCAAAGGCCTCGGTGGATACCATTTCGCCATCACAGCAAACTTCACTGAAGCCCTGCCCTCTTGCCCAATTGACTAAAGGTTTATGATGCCCCTTGCGGTTAGTAACCAAGGGAGCAAGAATCCGAAAATGTCTTTGTCCGGAAATTTTGCTGATAAGGCTGCGGCAAATCTCATGAGGGGTGGAAGAGACCAACGCCTTGCCTGAGGTTGGGCTATGCTGAACCCCCAAACGGGCGTAGAGCAGGCGCATATACTGGGAGATTTCCGTAATCGACCCAACTGTCGATTTTTTAGATCCCCGGGTAACCCTTTGTTCGATTGCTACAGTTGGAGAAATGCCCGCTATATGGTCTACCCTTGGCTTGCCGATTTGTTGAACAAATTGTTTCGCATAAGAAGACATGGATTCAAGGAATCGCCTTTGTCCTTCAGCGAAGATTACATCAAAGGCTAGAGAGGATTTTCCAGAGCCAGACGGACCTGATATCACCACAAATTGATTAGCTGGAATTTTTAAATCGATGTTTTGCAGGTTGTTTTCTTTGGCACCAAAGATTTCTAAGTCTCTCTTTCCATGGAATGCGGATTTTTTGGGAGAGCACAGTGAGCTGGGCTGAGCAGGATTGCCTACGGAATGACCCCATAGCAACTTACTTGTTGGTGTGCGAAAAGCGGAAAACTTACTGGGTATACCTTCAGCAATTACCTTGCCGCCATTCTTGCCTGCACCCGGCCCAAGTTCCACAATCCAGTCCGCTTGTCGCAGTACGGTCGCGTTATGTTCGATAACAAATAGGGTATGACCGCCGGAAACCACTTTTCTGAGGCAAGTAATTAAGCGGTCTATATCGGCTAAGTGTAGGCCTGTGGTGGGTTCATCAAGAAAAAGCACCGCGGAGCCCTCACTCTTATCGAGGGGGCCCATGTACTTGGCCAATTTTAACCGCTGAGATTCGCCGCCCGACAAGGTCGATAGCGGTTGACCGAGCTTGAGGTACCCGAGGCCCAGTTCGGATAACAAAGAGAGTTTCTTGTGAGTTTTAGGAAGATGAGAAAACCGGCCTCGCGCTTCAGAGATGGGCAGATCCAATACCTCAGCGATATTTAACCCATCGAGGGTGATCTCGAGTAACTCCTCCTTAAACCTTTTGCCGGAGCAGGTTTGGCACGGTGTCGTCAAGTCCGGGAGGAATTGTAATTCAACCACCTGATAGCCGAGGCCCATGCAGGCTTCGCACCTTCCCTGTCCGGAATTAAAAGAAAAATCAGTTGCAGAAAAACCGCTACTTCTTGCTTTTTCGGTACGGCCAAAAGCTTCCTTCACAGGACTCCAGGCATCAGCAAAAAGGACTGGATTCGAACGAGGAGAACGAGCCAGTGTATTTTGGTCAATCATTACTACTTCGGAGAAGACTTGCGTACAAGAAACCCATCCGTTGGGGAAGCCCTGGCTAAGCTCATTGTAAATTAGATCGTGTAAGAGAGTTGATTTACCAGACCCGGACAATCCGGCTATGCAAGTGAATTTTCCCAGAGGGAGCTTGGCATTAAATTTATTTAAATTATGAATTTTTGCGTTTTGTATATGAAGCCAGCCAGAGGGTTTAGTAAATTTACTGCCGCGGTCAGCGGCTTCTGCATGTTGAATTTGAGAAAGCCATTTGCCTGTCGGGGAAACTTTGGACCTTAAAAGTTGGGGGACGGTACCTTGGAAGGTGATCGCACCTCCACAATTTCCTGGCTCGGGGCCAATTTCGATCAC
>Ga0181558_10000880_pt1 | contig 28502 bp, 33 predicted proteins | sample 011ome_22_FD_133754 | JGI IMG/M metagenome (GOLD analysis project Ga0181558, IMG submission 133754) | Coastal salt marsh microbial communities from the Groves Creek Marsh, Skidaway Island, Georgia - 011507BT metaG (megahit assembly) | ecosystem: Environmental > Aquatic > Marine > Intertidal...
CTAGCCACTAGCCACTAGCCACTAGCCACTAGCCACTAGCCACTAGCCACTAGCCACTAGCCACTAGCCACTAGCCACTAGCCACTAGCCACTAGCCACTAGCCACGGCAATTATAAAAAAATGGCTGGTAACAAAAGAAAGTAAAAAAATATTTTATTCTTCAATTTTCATTGGGCTGCTTGAGACTAGCAGCTAGAGGCTAGCAGCTTTTTCCTTTTAAGGCGCCAACTGCGAGATTTCCCACACCCCATCTTGGAGGGTATATTCAAAACGGTCATGAAGCCTGTGCTCACCACCCTGCCAGAATTCAATTTCATGGGGCCTGACGCGGATGCCACCCCAGAAATCCGGTAAAGGGACTTCGCCCGCTGCGAATTTTTCTTTCATGTGAGCAAGCTGCGTCATCAGAAAGTCACGCGAGGTGATTGTTGCACTTTGTTGAGATGCCCAGGCCGCCAGCTGGCTATCCCTTGGACGTGTCATGAAATATTTGGCTGATTCAGCCACTGAAAGTTTTTCAGCAGTGCCACACACTTTCACCTGTCGATCCAGTTTGTTCCATGGAAAAAGCAGGCTGACTTTACTGTTACCTTCTATTTCCTTTGCCTTGCGACTACCGTAGTTGGTGTAAAAAATGAAACTGTTATCTTCAACATGTTTTAACAACACTATGCGCTGTGATGGCTGCCCATCCTCAGACACAGTGCTCACCACCATCGCAGTAGGGTCACCAATTCCTGACTCGATAGCCTGTGATAGCCAGGTATTGAACTGGACGACGGGATCTTCATGCAGGTCTTCTCGACTGAGACCACCTTGAAGGTACTCGCGCCGGAAATGTTCAATATCCATAATTTATTTGTTGAAGCCCTGTTTAAGAGCGAACTGAACTATTGGTTAATTGGAAAACTCGAAACGTTCGTCAAACACGCGTTTATCAAATTCAAAATTTCGCCAGGCTTTGTGACCCGTGCCATGATCAAAGTATCCCTTGCCATGTTTTTTATTGGCAGCCCAATGCCCCACGTATAGGGTTCCGTCTTCCCAGCGATAGGTTCCTTCACCGTAAAAGACGTCATTTTTGAATTCACCAAAATAATTCTCGGTGTTTTCCTTTAGCCAGTTTTCCGTATAGCGGTCTTCTTTCCAGTCCTCGACATTGAACGCCTGCAAGCCGGTGCCATTACGACGGTCATTGCGCCATTCACCCATGTAGATATTACCGTCGCTATCCCACAACGTGCCTCGCCCCCATTTTTTACCAATCATGAAGCGACCTTTGTAATGCTCTCCCTCATCATTGTAGGTAAGCCGACCAAAACCATGGAATTTCCCGTCAACAAAGTCACCGCGATAGGTGCGCAGTCCACGGCCTGTCTCTTCCACCAGTGTGCCTTTGCCAGTTTCACACTCACCGCTGATACAGCCAAGTTCATCACTTGCTGCCTGCACCAAAGGAGCAAGTAGCAAGACACATGGGACAAGGAAATACCGTAATTTCAAGAGAATAAAGCGCTTTGTCGTATGCATTTTCAGTCCAGTAAAAATTATTGTCTGGTTAGGAATGGGAATTGTAACGAATTATCAGGGCCAGTAATAATTCAACCCCGCAGCGTATTGGACATCTTCAGGAAGTGAAAGGTTTACCAGTAGTTTTCGGTAGTGATATGACCAGGTTTGCGCCGCAGGTTTTTTTGCAGGCCCCTGGCCTTGAGCAATTCAACTGCATCCTTGACCATGTCCGGGTTACCACAAAGCATGGCCTGGGAATGCTCTGCTGACAGGTTCAGCCCTACGGCTTCTTCCAGGCTGCCATCCTCCAGGGATGCAGGGATACGTCCCTGAATTGTGCCTTCCACTGCCTCCCGACTGACAAAACCCTGGAATTTAAAACGGGAGCCGTATTGCTCGGCAAACTCCCTGATCATGCCCTGGTATTGCAGATCTGCCCCAGCCCTTACCCCCTGGATCAACACGAGATTTTTAAATTTATCCCAGGCTTGCTCAGTTTTGAGTATGGATAAAAAGGGAGCAATACCAGTGCCTGTTCCGATCATCCAGAGATCCCTGGACTGGGGAACTTCATCCAACGTAAAAAACCCATTGGCCGGGTTTTTGACCAGGATTGTATCGCCGGCACTGAGCTCAAAAAGGGCGTTGGACAACACTCCCTTGTCAGCAGTATAAAAGAAAAACTCAAGCGGCTTTTCGTGGGGTGCGCTCAGAAAGGAATAAGGCCGGGCGACTCTTTCACCATCAATCATGAGGGCAAGACTGGCAAACTGACCTGCAACAAACGGATCGATATCTGCATCAATTTTCAGAGAGAACAGGCCTTCATTCCAGTGAATATTCTCAACGACCTTGCCTTCCAGCCACTCGGACATGAAGCCCCCTTCTAAATATAGTATGCGTGCAAGCTTAACATTACCTTTCAGGATTAAGGAACCCTGAAGAAAAACAGTCACAAGTTCCAAGTCACAAGGAACAACTCGTTAGCCCAAATAAGTATTACCTAATATAAATTACATCCTGGTAAATCAGTTTTAAAAGGTTTTTGATAATTCAATTAAGTGCGCGTGTCGTTCCTTGCGACTTGTAACCTGGGACTTGCGACTCCCATCTTGAGGCTTGCGGCTTTTCATGGTTCTAGTATCCTTGCCCACAACTCAAACCATTCAACCTGGATTTAATAAAATGAGCGCTAAAGTATGTTTTATCGGCCTTGGAGTCATGGGATATCCCATGGCAGGCCACCTTGCCAATGCCGGATATGATGTTACGGTTTATAACCGTACAACCGAAAAAGCTGATAACTGGAAGCAGACCTACAAAGGCAATAGTGCTCCTACACCGGCAGAGGCTGCACAGGATGCTGATTTCATTTTTACTTGCGTGGGTAATGATGATGACCTCAGGGAAGTGACTGTCGGCGCCAGTGGTGCTTTTCAGTCTGTGAAAGCCGGCGCTGTTTTTATCGACAACACAACCACCTCAGCCAATGTTGCAAGAGAGCTGTCCATTATCGCGTCAGAAAAAGGTTTTAAGTTCCTGGACGCCCCGGTATCAGGCGGCCAGGCCGGCGCCGAAAACGGAAAGCTCACAGTCATGATGGGTGGGGATGAAGCGGCTTTTGAGTCTGCAAAACCCGTCATTGAAAGCTTTGCAGCCAGCATAAAATTGCTTGGCCCATCCGGCTATGGACAACTGACTAAAATGGTCAACCAGGTATGTATTGCAGGCCTTGTACAGGCATTATCTGAAGGTATTCATTTCGCCAAGCAGGCAGGACTGGATGTCGAAAAGGTTATTGGCGTAATCAGCAAGGGGGCAGCCCAATCCTGGCAGATGGAGAATCGTTATGCCACGATGATGAACAACGAGTTTGAATTTGGTTTCGCTGTTGACTGGATGAGAAAAGACCTGGGTATTGCCATGGAAGAGGCATCCAAAAATGGAGCTAAACTACCCGTCACCGAAATCGTTGATCAATATTATGCCGAAGTACAGGAAATGGGTGGTAATCGCTGGGATACTTCTTCACTGATTGCACGTCTGGAGAAATAAAGTTTCAAAAAAATATTTTTCGTTATTGTTTTTTAAACATTCGATTAATTCCCACCGAAAGTGTTGACGTCATTTTATTTTAGGGCTACAGTCTTTCGTGAATTCGGCATGTCTGAACTGGATTAATGGAAATAGATAACAGTCACGCCCACATTCTTCGACTCAATATTGCTGGCCATCCGATCGAATGGCTCACCTGGCAGGAAGCCACTACCCTCTACGCTAGAGAACTTGTTACCTGGACACTTGGAGATACTGTACGCACAGTGCGTGGTGGTGTTTCCCGTATTACTGGTGAGCGATCCTCCATTTCCTTGCACAGCATCGTGGCTTGCGCCGGTGAACTGCATCACGGCCAACCCAAAAAACCCACTTTAAGCAACCGCATCCTGTTCCGAAGGGATCAGAACATGTGCATGTATTGCGGCAAAGAATTTCTGGATAAGGATCTGAGCTGCGATCACATCATGCCCACTTCCCGTGGAGGCGCCAACACCTGGGTGAATGTTGTCGCTGCCTGCAGACGCTGCAATCACTACAAGCAGGACCGCACCCCGGAAGAAGCGCACATGGAACTGCTTGCCCTGCCCTTCGAACCCAACTCTGCCGAATATCTCGCGCTCGTCAACAGCAAACGTATACGTGCAGACCAGATGGAATTCCTTAAATCGCAGTTTTCCAAGAACTGTCGTTTTCAGTAGCTATTACACGAATTTCTTTTCGAAAGGCCTACCTTTCTGCCTATCAACCTGGCGAACAACCTGGCGAACAACGTTCGCCCAACAAAGCCCAAATTTTGGTAGCGTCATGAGCGAAATTCAGGCTAGGCAAAAAGAAACGCTGAAACCGGGAACAGTACTGGAGTTACGGGAGCGGTTCAGCGTTTCTTTTTAACGATGCATGAATGAGCGTAATAGCTACCGTGTTTGCAAATAAATTCCTCAATCCTTGAGGAATTTGTAGACAGTACTTTGGAATAGTTCAGGTTGTTCGGCATGCAGCCAGTGTCCGGCTTCTTTGATCTCCTGAATCTCGGCATTCGGAAACAAGGCCATCATTTCCTTCTCGTATTTCTTCAGAATGTAATCCGATTTCTGCCCCTTGATGAAAAGCACCTTACCTTCAAAAGGAGTTTCTGACTTCAGGCCATCAATCAAATCAGTATAGCCCTCCCTGATGGCATCAAGGTTCATCCGCCACGAGAAACATCCATCCGTATCCTTTAACAGGTTTGCCAACAGAAAATCCCTCACCCCTTTTTCATCCACGAATTCTTCAAGGATTTCATCTGCATCCTGTCGACCGTCAATCAGGTCAAGATTCAGGGTATCCAGGCCTTCAAAGATTTTTTCATGATGGGGCTTGTACAGTACCGGGGCAATATCAACGATGACAAGTTTCTTCACCAATTGTGGATTGGTGAGCGCCAGTTGCATTGCCGTTTTACCGCCCATGGAATGGCCTATGAGATGGGCGCTTTCTATTTGATGAACTTGCATGGTTTCGCTGACATCGTCTGCCAATTCAGCATAACTCATGCCATCTTCCCATTCCGACCTGCCATGGTTGCGATGGTCCATGCCGTAAACAGAAAAAGTGTTGGCAAATATCTTGGCGTGCTGCCCCCAATTACCCTGATTACCAAACAGGCCATGGAGAATAATGAGTGGATCGCCGTTTTCCGAATATTGTTTGCAAAATAGATTCATAATGCGCAGATCAAGATATTTCAGAAGGAATGACTACTATGTTAAGACAGATTTTCCTTGATCCAGTTCATGACATCATCATGATGGGTCTTGGTATTCACTTTTTCCATGGTATACCGCAGCCGCCCATCCTTATCGATGATAAAAGTGGTGCGTTTGAGGCCCATGAATTCCCTGCCCATGAACTTTTTCAGACCCCACACACCGTACTTGTCCGCTACCTTGTGGTCTTCATCTGACAGGAGGGTAAATTTCAGTTTGTCCCTTTCAGCAAATTTGGCGAGCCTTGGGAAGGGATCAATACTGACGCCCAGAACCTCAACGCCCATTTTTTTAAGGGCTCTTGCACTATCACGAATGCCACCTGCCTGAACCGTACAGCCGGGAGTCATTGCCTTGGGATAGAAATAAAGCACCACGACACTACCAAGATAATCTTTGAGACTGCGTTTTTCACCATCCTGATCCTGGAGTTTGAATGCGGGTGCCTTGTTGCCAATTTTAGGGAGTGCCATCAGTACCTCTGGTACAGCATATTCTGATGGCGAGAAGCATACTGCCAGTCAATCTGGGGAGTCAAAAGGAAAATGCGGTATTTTTAATCTGCCATTTTGGCAAGGATTTCCTCGGGGACGAAAGGCCTGCCCTTCTCATTCAAAGCTGTTGCCGTGATTCTGGCAGAGAGCATCAAGGATTGATCCCGGCGACGTATGATGTCCTGCAGAAAGACGATTTTGAGGCGGCCATCGCGCTCAAAACGGGTAGTGATGGTAAAGCTGTCACCACTGGTCAGGGACTTCTTGTAATCCAGCTCAGCGCGAACAACAACAAGGTGAATGCCCTGCTGTGTCACCTCAGCAAAATCCACATCCCTGGATTTCAGGTATTCGTGGCGGGCATGCTCAAGATAATTCAAATAGACGGCATTATTCACGACTCCCTGTAAATCGCATTCGTAATCCCTGACGTCCATGACTAATTCGTGTACCTGATTCACCATCAACTCCTGAAAATACCGCCCGCTATTGTAGGGGAAAAATAGCTAAGAGGCGTATCAGCTGGGCAAAAAGTTATCCACAGCTGTGAATTAATCACCAGCCTGTGGATAAATCTGTGTAATAGTGCTGCAAGTCATTCGCCCTGTCTTGACCCGAAAAGAGTTCTGTACCAATAGTTTAATATAAATTTTTAATAATTTTCATATATATCAATAGGTTATAAAAACTTACCAGGAATTAATCTCATTTATCCAATCTTCTTAAACAGTATTCTTACAAGGATTAGCTATGTGCATAAAACTATTGGAATTATTTTGATATCGCACTTCCTGATCCCAGAATTCCGACGTTATTTTCATCAAAATATCCCTGGTTCTGCTGTCTGATAAATGAAGAATTGAAAGAAAAAACCTTCAGTCGAGTTCTCTTTGGGCATAAGCTAGTCGGCTTGTGACACTGACTTGTGAAAATTGCTTTTGAATAATAATAAGGAGACCCATAGCATGATCTATTCGCCCACGCTTTCTAACTCCCTCTTCATAAAAGGATTTACTCGTGTACTCCTGCTGACAAGTCTATGCCTGACCTTCTCGAGCGTATCTGCACAGGATTTTGACTGGGCCCCGGATTATCCAGTAGGGGCCACTATTCCGATCCTGGAAGCGCCAGACCAGAATGGTGATATTCAGACACTTGAAACCCTGTCTGGCGAAAATGGCATTCTGCTGATGTTTAACCGTTCCTTTGACTGGTGCCCCTTCTGCAAGGCCCAATTGGAAGGCCTGGAGGAATCCAAAGAGGCCTTCTCCACCCTGGGATTCAATATTGTCACCATCACCTATGATCCCGTGGAAACACTCAAGCTTGTTGAGGAGGATATGGAAATCAGTTTCACCATGCTCCACGATGAAGCCATTAAACATGTGAATGCCTACAACATACTCAATACCGACTATGAGCCTGGTCACTTTGCCTATGGTGTGCCTCAACCTGGCGTTATGTTTGTCAGTCCTGGGGGTGAAATCCTGGCCAAGTTCGCAGAAGAGAATTTTCGTAAAAGGCCTGACTGGTCTGATGTGGCTGATGCGCTCTCCACCCCCTGAATTTTCCTCAGAGACTGAATCGCTTATTAAATGCCGAATTCCAGGTTAATGAATTCGGCATTTTTTTATCTGAATTAAACGCTTCACAGCCTGTCTATAAATACAAATCCCGACACTAATAAGAAGTCGCATTTGATACACTCCGGGTTGATCCAAACCATCCAGGTAATCAAGTAATCCAGCCATGGCTCTGACACCCCGCACACTCATTACTGTATTGGCGCTATGCCTGCTTTGCGCCTGCACTACCCAGGAGGTTGTCGAGATGCCTGAGCTCACCGAATTTGAAGTGGTGGATATGTCTGGCAACTGGGAGAAGGATTATCAGCAAAGCGACGATTTTGAAACGGAATTCAATCTCTACATGTTTGATATCCAGCGTCAGCTCAGCCCCCAGCCAGACGGGGTCAATCGCAGTGCAACGATCGGGGGCGGTGCCGCCACGGGCTCAATGGAGACCATCGTCGGCCTGGCCCGATTTACGGAAGAAATCACCCGCATGCCGGTGCTGCAAATTGACCAGGACCGCTTCAGAATCCAGATTGACCGTGAAGATGATTTCGCCCTGCTGTGCGAATACTTCAACCGCCAGACCATGATCACTGAAACCCCCTTTGGGACTGAACAGTGCAGCTGGAATGGCAATCAGTTGCTTTTTTTACTGACATTGCAGGATGGCCTGCGCATTTACTACCAGGTGACGCTTTCCCCCAACGGACAGCAATTGAACATCACCACTACGGTCTCATCCGACCGCGTTTCCACGCCAATGACCATCAGTAATTACTACCGGCGCTATGAAATACCCGAGAGCAATATCGACTGCATTTTGACCCTCACTCGAAATAACGTTTGCCGAAGGTCGTCCAACTGATGCGTACGCTATTATTCCTGACCCTGGTTTCGGTCTCTTCGTTGCTGATGGCACAGGCAGAAAAGCCCTTTCTGGATGTCAGTATTGAAATTTTTGACATGAATCTGCCACAGGATGTACTCCGGCAGGAACAGGCACAGATTTACCCGGCTGTTCGCCAGGCTGAAGCCCGTTACCTGCCGTCCTTCCTGAAACTGACGCTCCAGGAAAGCGGTGCCTGGGGAGCCGTCAGATTGTTACCTGATGCGGACATTGGTGCGGAGTTACAGATTTCTGCCAGCATTCTGAACTCCGATGGTGCCACGCTCGAGCTTGAGCTTCTGGCGATGGACGCGACAGACAGGGTTTGGCTCTCGAAGCGCTACCAGAATGTGGCTGTCGACAGTGTCTCCCTGAATCAGCCCTTACTGGGCACAGATCCCTTTCTCTATCTCTATGCTGAAATCAGTAACGACCTGCTTGCCACCTACAGGACACTTACGACGGAGCAAATACAGGAAATCAAGGAAGTGGCCACCCTGCGCTATGCCGCCTCACTTGCCCCTGAAGCATTCGGGGATTTCCTGGTTCAGGAAGAAGGTCTCTATCGTTTAAACCGTTTGCCAGCCGATAACGACCCCCTGCTCCTTCGTGTTAAGGAGATTCGTGAGCATGAATATGTCTTTATCGACGTGGTCGATGAGCAATTCCAGGATTTTTTCGTCTCAATAAAGCCAATCTATGATATGTGGCGCAAGTATCGTCGGGACCAGATGGCCAGTGAAGCCGATAAAATCCGGCGAGAGACCCAGCAGGGCAATGATATGCGCCGAGGCAGCTATATATCACTCAAGGAAAGTTACAACAATTTCCGCTGGGCACGCATGCAGGATCAGTACCTGGACGAGCTGAATGAAGGGTTTACCAACGAAGTGCTGCCGACGGATATCACGCTCGAAGATTCCATCTACCAGCTCTCCGGCACACTGGAAGAGCAATACCGGGAATGGCGGGACATTCTCAGGGAATTTTACCTGCTGGAAAATGCAGGCCAATAAGTTTAAATGTTAAAAGATGTCTGATGACAGCCCTACGCGCTTTTTATGCGCTACAGCTGTCTCAACCTACACTGAAATTCAGGTAAGATGTATTATTGAGATTCTCAATAAACAGGAAACAGCATGACTGACTATTCGTTACCTGAGGAAAAACCCAAAAGCCTGGAGAATGTGATGGAGAACCTGAACAGCCAGGTTGCGAATGTGCCCGGCTTCAAGCCGCCGCATGTGGAAAAGGAAGCACTCTATTGCCCCTTACCGGATTCCTGCAGCCAGGAAGAAAAAAACGAATTTCGCAGTGCTGCCGTGTTCCTTGATTCACTGGCAACCGAAGTGAAAGCCTGGCGCACTCAACTGCCACCCAATTATCAACCGGCCGTCATGGCCATACTCCACGGTGGTGTCCAGGTGAATGTCATGAGACTGGCCCAGGTATCCTTTGACGGTATACGTATTGAAGGCCTTATGCAGGGAAACCCTGTGACCTTGTTCGCCCATCAGTCCACTGTACAGATGATGTGCTTTGCCATGGAATTAAAAGAGCCGGAAGAACGCAATCCTATTGGCTTTATCTGGCCGGACCGGGACGAGGAAGTGTAACGGGAAGTCAGGCAATCAATCTTTCGTGAACAGTATTATAAGTCTCAATAACGCGTACAGCCTCTTCCACCTCTGAATTCAGCGCATTCATTGTTCGAAGTACAAATATATCCAGCAGTAACACGGCAATCGATAGACCTACCAAAATACCTATAAAAATAGGAAATTTGGACCCAGCACCAAGTTCCTTGTTGGCGATTTCATTATCTTTTTCCCACCCCCTGGTGCGATGAGTCGCTTCAAAGGCCCAGGCCAACATCATAATCAGGGGATAGCCGCCAATGAGCATGAAGAGCAGACCCCCGACCAGGATCCCTGGTAAGTTGTAAAACGCTGTAAGCGTTATCATCACCTGCACAAGGAACCAGGCAATCGCCAGGTAAGCTATGCCAATTTTGTAGATGTTTCTGTGCTTGGAGTTTTTGATAAAGGACATTTATTCCTCCGGTCCCATTCACCCTTGGATAATCGTTACTGTATCCTGACACAATGCGTGTTATTCATTAAACTTTCAAGGATTTAAGGGCTATTCCCAAAGGGTCGAATTTTGTCAAAAACATGAATTTTCACCCTATTTTCAGAGAAAATTGCCGGATTCCTCTTCTTCTTTTTAGCGTGTCTTGTATAGTTGGATTATTAGAGCCAATTTTGACAGGAGAGATTTGATCAATGCGAGTGCTTAACCGACTACTAATCAGCTTACTGGCAGTGTTTGCTGCCGGCTCCGTAATTGCCCAGCCACCTGGTATCACGTTTGAACAGATCAGACGTCAGCTTCCACTGGAAGGTGCCCCTTTGGCAGAACCAGGCCCCTACCGTGTCACCTGGGAAGCTGCTGTCGATGATTTTGATGATCCGGGATTTCTGGTTATACGCCCGGTCGATCTTGGTAAATTCCCGAACGAGGACACCATGCCCGTAGTGATCTGGGTTCAGGGTGGGTGCAATATAGACGGACGTCGTGCAGGTGGTTTCCTGGGTACCATTGCCTCTCACGGTTTTCTCGTCGTAACCACTATCCCGATTGAACCGGCAGAAGGGGAAGAAGCCCGCACGGTAGCTGACGCCAATGATTTTCGCCGGGCGATGGATTGGGCAGAAGCAAAAAATGCTGAGGTAGGCTCACACCTGCAAGGTCGGATCGATACCAGCCAGATGGCCCTGATGGGACAATCCTGTGGTGGCATGCTGGCGGCCACAGCCGGCCTTGATCCCAGGGCGGATACTATCGGGATGTTTAATACCGCCTTGTCTGCTCCTTCCGAAAATACTCCTGCTGGTCGCGGCACCACTGATTCACTGGCCTATTTGAACGGCTCTGTTTTGATCATTAATGGCGGTGAAGTGGATTTTATGTATGAACCTTCCCAGGAAAATTTCGAATTAATTAACCATGTTCCGGTCTTTTACGGGGCACGCGAGAATGCTGGCCATACGGCCACCCTCTATCATCCGGGCGGTGGTGAATATGCCAATGTAGCATCGAATTGGCTGTTGTATCATTTCAAGGGAGATGAAGCAGCAGGCATGATGTTCAAGGGCGATGACTGCGGACTTTGCACCAATCCCAACTGGGAAACAGATTCTAAAGGGCTTGATTGATTGCTCTTCAAACAAAGGAACTGAAACTTGTGAAAACCAAATTATTAACACTTATTCCAATGGCCATGACAGCCATCATTCTCAGTGGCTGTACAGCTACTGATCCCGAAGTGGCTCGTGAGCGTGAATGCCGCACAGTAGACTCAGCCACAGGGAGTCGCATGAAAGAATCCATTTGCATGTCCAAGACACAGTGGGCTCGGATTGATGCTGCAGAAGCGGAACGTATTGCCCAGCAAAATGATACTGATGCATTCCTGCGCCAGTCACAGGAATATAATGCACAAAATCCAGTTTCACCGGGTGATGTGTACAATCCGTATCCCGGTTTTTAATTCAAACAATCCTCATCACAAACAATAGGATCAACACGATGACTTTTAAACTAATGACAAAGCAGTTTACCCTGGCAGGTATTCTTGGCCTGTCATTACTCGCCTCTGCTTGTGCAACACAAGATGGAAGTGAGGTAGCTGATGCCGGTAGTGAAAGAGAATGCAGAACCCAGGCTACCAAGGGAAGCAAGATGCGTCAGTCAATTTGTTTGACGAAAAAAGAGTGGCGACGCATTGATGCGCAACAGGCAGCTATACTTGCAGAAAGTGATGCCACTGAAGAGTATTTGCGTCGAGTACAGGAATTTAACTCACAATATCCTGTCGGGGCAGCGGACAGGTACAACCCCTATCCTGGTTCACAGCAACCTTTTAAGTAAGTGCTTTTGGAAACCGGTTAGATCTGCATCTGGTCTTTGCCAACGATGATCTCGCCATCGAAGTACTTGCGGATCCCCTCAAAATACACTTCATCCGGCAAGTCCATTAACGCTCCCGGCAACACATGATTCAGCACCAGGGTTTTAACGCCTGCTTCGGCTGCCATGCGCCCGGCCTGTTCAGTGCTGGAATGGGTTTCAATGATATGTTTCCAGATCCCTTCACGGGCATCCTGGTATAAGTCCCCTTCACCTCCGGCACTTGCCATGTCGAACCACTCTCGGGTTGTGCGCAGCTCAATGGTTTCACACACAAAAACATCCGCATCTTTTGCAAGTGTCACCAGGTTTTCAGAATAGGTCGTATCTCCGGAAAAAACGACACTGCGATCTGCCGTGTCGAAACGATACGACAGGGCACGGTAAGGCATATCGGCTTTAGCCCACTCAGGGAAATGCGTATTCTCAATGGTGCTCACACGAACACGCTCATCTTCATATGCATGATTGATAGTTTGTGTTGCAGGAATGACGACACCACTGAACACATCGGAAGGATGTAATGTGCGCTGCTCATCAATAAAACGGATTTCGATATTTGCCTGGGAAAACTGCAACGCTGCTTCCACCAGGGCATCAGTCCCGAAGGGTCCATACACCGTGGTTGGGTCTACCCTGCCCTGAGTCCACTGGTGACTGAGCAATGCCGGGATATCGGAGACATGATCATCATGAAGATGGGTCAGAAAAATATTAGGCAAGACCAGGAAATTAATACCTGCCTGAAGCAGTGCACGCTTGGTGCCGTAACCACAGTCGATTAGATACGGGACATCCTCTACCACAAGCAGTGAAGATGTTTCCCCGCGCTGCAGATTGAAATTGGGACCTCCCTGTGTTCCCAGCAAAATAATCTTTGTGCTTGAATCCTGCGCCATTGCACGCATGGGTACTGCCGCCATCCCGGCACTGGCAAAAAGTGCTTTTAACGTGTTTCTTCTACTTGATTGCATGGGTATCGCTACTCTGTGTATCTGCTGATTTCAGGGGAAAGCCTATCATAAACAAAAAAGCCCGACCTGTTTAGATCGGGCTTTTGTTATATAAGACTGCCACCATTCTCAGGCAGCAAAACCTTCTAGCGATGTTATTTTTTCCGGCAAAGACTACTGGCTGATATGCCCAGGACCTTGGCTGCTTCAGCCTGGTTGCCATTTGTCATGGTCACCGTATGAGAAATTAATTGTCGTTCAATTTCATTCGAAAATGCTTTCAGATTCACCGTGTTGCCTACTGATGTTTCCAGCATGAAATCCTGAAGATTACGAGTCAGATTTTTCATGGTTTTATACTCGAGGGTATAAGGTGTTTTCATCAGGAAGTTGAATAAGCCTTTTGCACTTTCAGTCAGAACCAGGACCAGTAATAAATAAGTGGTGGAAAATGGAATAATTACAGCACCTGTTACTTTCAAACCCGTCTGCATCAACATAATGAGTACAAACACCATCAACATGAATGGCAATGCAGAACAGAGAATGGCTTTACAGCGACGCTGGCTGATCTGGTTGATATTCTTCCGAAACAATCCGAAAACCAGAAAGCTGATTGCTGCCACGATATTCAATGCGGCAAAAGCAGCTGCCAATGGAAAGTATTCTGCGGGAATTCGTGTGAAACCATAGCCCACTACTTCGTAACCGGAGATGAACAGGTCTGTGGAAACAAACACTACAAAAAACCCGATACTGAACACACTATAGAAAAGCGGGAATTCTGTTTCCGTAAATAACCTGACCTCTGCAATCCTGGCAGTAAAAATCATCAGGAAACATAACGACAGCAAAATCGAGCCATTATAGAGCTTGATGAATATTGAATAAAAAGCCGGGCCAAAGGATGTTGCGTAAGTGACAACTTCCACCAGGTTGAATATTGAAATCGCCAGAAAGAAAAGTGCAAGCGGCCAGTTTTTAACTATCAACTGTCTCTTGTCACTATTGACGACCAGCCAGAGTTTTATAGCGAGCGCTATGAAAGCAGGTGTTGCATACCAATAGATTGATTCCATTTAATCCTGTTCCTTTTGCTATTTTTATTGTCCGTTATTCCATTGATGGTTATTACTACCAAACCATCCCTCCCTGAAAGCTGGAGAAGCCACTGCCTCCGCCCATAAGGAGTACTTTGTCACCCCGTGACATATCAGTATTATGCATCGCCAACGGGATTGAGCAAGTCGTTATATTACCATGTAGTCGGTAAATTTCGGGCATTCTTGATATTGGCACACCAGAAATGCCACTTAGATCACGGTGTGTCTTTTTTCCAACCTGGTGACAGAAAAGATAATCAATCTCATCCGCATCCCAACCCAGGTAATGATATGTATTTGATGTCAGTGACGTGTGCAGTTTGTCGATTTCATCTGTCATCCCTTTCATCAGCATCTGGCCCTCAATCTGGCCACCGACATACCGGTAATAACAGTGTTTTTCCCATCCGCCAATGGAAATGATTGACAGGTTTTTCAGGCCGGATCCATCCTTTTCCCGAGTCACCACAAAAGCTGCACCGGCATCACCACAGGTAAGGATGCCCAGGCGATCCCTGAGATATTCCTTGGGGTTTTTATTGATCAATCCAATAAACTCCTTCATCACCGGGCTGGTTAAGGCAGAAGTGCAGATCAGTGCAGTGTCTATTTGTTTAGCAGCAATCATGGCATCAACTTGTGATAGCGCATTGATAGCACCCTGGCAGGCATTGTTGATGTCAAAACAAATCGCGTTGTTTGCCTCAAGGGCATGCTGGATTACATGAGCCGTACTGGGTTCTATAAAATCCGATTCAATACCCGAGTAAATCACAGCACCAATATCACGGGGGTGAATACCCGCATTTTCAATGGCATTCCTGCCTGCATGAATAGCCAGCGTGGAAGGCAATTCATCAGGTTGAGCCATTCTGCGTTCAAGAATTCCTATTCGCGTTTCAATCCAGTTATATGGCAACCCAAATCTGGTTTCACTATAAATCTCTTCCATTAAGGAGGAACTGCTAACCCTTTGTTCAGGCAAGTAGACACCCACACCTGCGATCATTGTGTTCCCTGTAATAACCATGGTTTTTCCTTAGGTAAATTTCCAGCAGGCCAATGTATTGGACTGGTTATTTCAAAACACTGAAATTTAAGCGAATTTCATTTTTGAAATTCACTTCATTACAGCAGTATATTTTGAAAGACCCCCTCAAGCCTTATCTGAAAGATACTGTAATTGAACACATTTCCCAAGAATTCTTGCAGGGTTTTTACAACAGAAAACAATCCATAAAAAAAGGCAAGCTGTTTAGGCTTGCCTTTTCATGGAATTTAATTGGCTATTAGATAGCGACAATATTTTCCGCTTGGGGGCCTTTCTGACCCTGGGCTACTTTGAACTCAACCCTCTGGCCTTCAGCAAGGGTTTTGTAACCCGAGCTTTGAATTTCGCTGAAGTGAGCAAAAACGTCCGGTCCGGACTGCTGCTCAATAAAGCCGTAGCCTTTTGATTCGTTAAACCATTTTACGGTTCCATTAGTTGTATCTGACATAATAAATATCCTGTATTTAAAGTATAAAAGTGCCTTCATGAGGCATGAATAGCGGAAAAATAAACAAAAATTTAAAAACTACAGGACGGAGAAATATTAGAAAAACCACGAAATGAAGAATATAAAGAAGTGCCTTACTTTCTAGCTGTGCGCACGGTATAGACTACTGGAGCCAAAGTCAATGAAATTCTAAATTTATAAATGCCTGGCTTAAATTGTGGCCGTACACCTGCACGGCCGTAAATGCAGGTAATATAAATGAAGCAGGGAGTAACTGGACTACCTATCGACTGCCTTTATCTTTCGATTTTGTGCCCTCCAACTTAGAGGGATCATCAGAGACTCTAAGAAATTCACGGGCTGATAAAAACAAACCGACTAGCATAAGAAAAAAAACCAGTATTGCTATATAAGCAAGAGTCATCGTACTCATTTCTTTTCTCCCATTAACGCCATAAGTTTAAAATAAATACCAAAACATAATATTGAGGGTACCCATACCGCGGTGAAAAGACCTTCTTCTTGTTGCCCTGCAAACCATAGATATGCAGAGACAAAAAAAGATATTGCTACTGCTAAAAGAATAAAAAAATCAGATTGTTTGAACATTTTGAAACTCCTCTTATTTATTATGCAGACCAATAGCCGCCATTAAGCAACCAGATACTGCTAAGGCTGCAACACTACGTAAGCCGGAGTGACCAATAAATTCAAACTGACTTAACTCAAATAATCCAAACAGAACACTCAAAAAGATTAAAACAGAAAGTGTTAAGAAAAATAGGCCTGTAAAAACGAATAGCCTTTGGATATTAGTTACCTTGTTAGAATTCATTTAATTTACTTTGCACTCCATTCTATCGATTTCTACGGAAAATCTTCATGGATGGATTCATGAATATAAATTTTTTTTAACATCCCCAAACCTTGCAACAAGTAAATCTTGCAGAGGCTGTTAAGTGTCTAAGAAAATGATAGCGATTCATTCAGTCTATTTGGCAGCAGTCTATGAAGAAGGCTCTATTGGAAACCAAGTTACAAAACAGATTCACAGAACATGATTTACGTGCGAAAGTGGGATCAGATTTCGACACCGATCTGGAAGCTCAAACACTTCTTGCACATGCCAGCATCAATGTCACAAAGAAACACTATCGAAGAAAAGGATCTGTCGTGACTCCAGCTCAAGGCTTCACACTGACGGGCAAATAGAGCAGATTTATTAGGTTCTGTGGGGAAAGGCTTTAGCCACTTACAAACTGCTAAGTTTGTAAGTGGCTAATTTTATTACCTTGTTTGGTGCCGCCACCAAGAGTCGAACTCGGGACCTACTGATTACAAGTCAGTTGCTCTACCACGGCTGAGCTATAGCGGCAAAAATCTTTAAATTAATTCTATCTTACTGACATGTTGTCAGTTGCTTCTCTTTATTCCACCGCCTGAGCTATAGCGGCAAAAATCTTTAAATTAATTCTATCTTACTGACATGTTGTCAGTTGCTTCTCTTTATTCCACCGCCTGAGCTATAGCGGCTTATTTTCCATCGCCGGTTGATCTATGCCGAAGAAAGGCGCGCAGTTTATCAACGCACACCATTTTGTTCAATATTTGCGGTAGAATTTACCTAACATTCTGACCTCCGGGAATTATCGTGTCATCCCTTACTTCCAGCCCTGAATGGAAAGCCCTTCTGGCGCATCAATCCGCTGTTTCAGGCAGCCAGATCAGCAGCTTTTTTGCAGAAAACCCCAATCGTTTCAATGAATTCAGCCTCGAGTCGGCCGGCATTCTGCTGGATTATTCCAGGAACCTGGCAGATTCCACGACCATGGAACTGCTTCTGGCCCTTGCTGACAAGGCAGATCTGAAAGCTGCCATCGCGGCCATGTATGCAGGGGAGCATATCAATTCCACCGAGGATCGCCCTGCTTTGCACGTGGCCTTGCGCTCCCCTGATAGTGAAAGCGCATTCGAACAGGCTGTTCAGCAAGCCCTGGCCTCAATGGACACTTTTGTTAATAAAGTCACTTCCTGGGAATGGCAGGGTTGCAAAGGTGACCCGATTACCGATGTGGTCAATATAGGTATTGGTGGTTCGGACCTGGGACCGGCCATGGTCTATACCGCTCTGGGCGATTACCACCTTGATGGCATCCGCTGCCATTTTGTCTCCAATGTGGATCCTGTACACCTGGAAAGCACGCTTGAAAACCTGGCACCTGCAAGCACCCTTTTCGTCATCGCCTCCAAGTCATTTACCACGCTTGAAACCAGCCTCAATGCCCAGGCAGCAAGACGCTGGTTTCTTGATGCCAGTGGCAATGAAAAGGACCTGGCCAAACATTTTGTTGCTGTCAGCGCCAACGTGGACAAGGCTGAGGCATTTGGCATTGCCAGGGAAAATATATTTCCAATGTGGGATTGGGTTGGTGGACGCTATTCACTCTGGTCAGCAATCGGCCTGCCGATAGCTCTGGGTATTGGTATGGACAACTTCAGGAAGCTGCTCTCAGGCGCACATACCATGGATACTCATTTTCAGAACGCCCCGCTGGATTCAAATATTCCGGTAATCATGGGTCTGTTGGACACCTGGTACAACTGTTTTTGGGGAGCACAAAGCAAAGCTGTGCTGCCCTACAGCCAGCAACTTCATCTGATTCCCGCCTGGATGCAGCAGCTCTCGATGGAGAGCCTGGGTAAAGCCGTGGACAAAGATGGCAATTATGTAGAACAGAGTGGAAATATCATCTGGGGAAGTGCAGGCACCAATGGACAACATTCATTCCATCAGCTTCTGCACCAGGGCACCTTGCTAATACCTGCAGATTTTATTGCCGTAGCAAAAACCGATTCAGAAAACACAGAGCAGCATGAGCAACTGTTGGCCAATTGCTTTGCCCAGAGCCAGGTACTCATGGAAGGAAAAGCATCAGATGATCCACACAGGAATGTTGCAGGCAACAAACCCAGCAATACTTTTCTTCTGGACAGATTAACGCCTGAAACTCTCGGCAGCCTTCTGGCAGCCTATGAGCACAGTGTTTATGTACAAAGTGTCTTGCTAGGCATTAATGCGTTTGATCAGTTCGGTGTCGAAGCCGGCAAGGTAATGAGCAAGGATGTCTATGAGGCGTTGATTGGCGATACCGAGGCATCAGAATTTGATGCCTCAACAAATGCACTGATTAACCGCTGCAAGAATTAGTTTCAGAAAGAGTAAACCAGGCTAATTGACGTTAGTGTGTCAGTTTTCTTTCTGCCCACAGGGACCTCAGAATTATTCCGCGCCTGGAACGCAATCTTGGTAGTAATATCACCAATGATGTTCGTCTCCAATCCCAGCTCAAGAACAGAAACCGTTCGCTCATCACCAATTTCAGTATTTAAGCTCTGGGTCAGTACTGCATTGTCACTGATATTCCAGTTAAATGTTTCACCCAGGGAGACAATTATTTCCCCTTCACTACCGGCATTGATGATGTCATTTTCACGATAACCGATACCGCCATAGGCCTGCAGTTCAAACCGATCATCCATAATTAAATGCCTGCCATAACCACCTGACACTGTAGCCTGGTATTCGAAACCACTGAAACGATCATCTGTGTAACTGCCTTTAACAAAAAGGTACTGATCGCCATCAAGACTGTAATCGGATTTGTCTTCCAGGAAGTAACGCTCAGCCTTGGCCTGAGAATTTTCCTGAGAACCCAGTCCCTGGAATTTCATGTTGTGAACCCAGCGTTCAGTGTTCAGTGAAAAAAGGACTTCTGTATTAAAGGTGTCAGTATCGGTATTTCCCGAAGTGCCAACATAGCCAAGTGCAACGCTGGCTTCGTAATTTTTTTCATCCTGGGCAAATACCTGGCCGGACGTGATGCCAAGAATTGCCACACTAAGTGCCGAGATTGTTCGCTTGTTCATGGAAACTCCTTGATCAATAAAAAAGCCGGCGACCCAGTCACCGGCTTTAAATAATTTTGGTGAATTAATTTTTTGTGAAATACGCTATGCGGTCACCGCTGTAAGTACCTACCCAGATTTCATCATTAACCTGAAGAGCAGAACTGATTCCCTGCATGGCGACATCTGCACCAAAGGAACCCACCACGGTGACCTCCAGTGTTTCTGCATCCACCTCAACCACGGACCAGCCTTCCCCATCGGCATTACCACCGGCTGTCAGCAGTTTACCCGGCTCACCCCATCGCACATTGTCGAGCACAATGCCTACAGGGATGACTTCCTTCGTCATGGGATCCTGGGTTCTGTCAAAACGCACAAGCTCACGTGTACCAAATGCGGCAACAAACATGTAGCGTTCATCTTCGGTCACAACAATCCCGTTAGGACCGGATAACCCTGTTCCATCGAGAACAACTGCTTCGCCACCAGGATGCCATTCTTTAACACCGCCATTTACTTCACCGGCAAAAATCGGTTCAAAACCATCGGCTCCTGCAAACTCTGTTGTGACAAATCCCCCATCCCCAAGGATGGCAATGCTGTTATGCATGATCGAATCATCCAGTGTGACGCATCCTTTCCAGGTCAGTTCGGCAACACCTTCGCTCATATCAAGATCAAATACCTCGATGGCTTCGCGACCACCATGACTGGTGATGTACAGATCAAAACGATTGGCTTCTGTCTCATTCAGGGCCAGTCCATGGGCAGAGTAATTACTGACATCCATTGGACCCGGGCAGTCAGGGAACATGCCTGTGTCATGGTTAGTTGAATAATTCGGGCCTGAGACCAATTCTTCCCAACTGTCATCCAGTGGGTTGACCAGGTATATATGTCCGTTGACATCTTCGCCACTCATGCCCGAAGTCAGAATCATCCCTGTGTCACCCAGAGAAAGTAGATCCTCGGCATTCAGCAGGCCACATATATAATTAATACCAGGATCGGATGGACAAGAGACTACCTCCTGAACAGATGAATCAGTAGCAGCACCCATATCAGGTGCGCTGGTTGTTCCTGTTCCTGCCTCGTCTGAACCGCAGGAAGTCAGTACAAAACCAAGGGCCATTACGAGTAATCCCTTGCAAGTGTTCGCTGTCATGGTTTTCTCCATTATTTATAAAAATCCGAAGGTGAGCCTTGATTGCCTAACTTAGCTGCCTAAACAGGCCGGATAACCCTGTTTACGCCCGGAAAAGGCGACATATTAGACCATCCTGCCCGGTAAAAAACAAAAACAAGATGAGATCCTGCTGTCATTTCCAGCAGCAATTTTCTATGCTCTATCGTTATGGAAGCATTTTTCATCTGGCTGGAATCAGGCGACCTGAGCATGTGGGTTCGCGGAGAGTCCGGCTGGCACATGGCTTTTCCGATAATCATCTCTTTCCATGCCCTTGGAATGGGCTTTCTGGTGGGCGTGGCATTAGCTATCAATGCCCGTATCCTGGGTGCCGCAAAAGCAATTCCCCTCACCCTGCTGAAAAAATTCATGCCTGTTGCCATGCTGGCCCTGCTGGTCAATGCCGTCTCGGGTATCTTGCTGCTCATTGGTTATCCCACCAAGGCCCTGACCAATCCGGTGTTTTATATCAAGCTGCTTTGTATTGCCCTGGCGCTATGGAATCTGCGCTGGTTTACCACGGCAATTCTCACCAATCCGGTTTATGACACAGGTGCCGTCCCAAAACGGGCCAAAAAACTGGCAATCATCTCCACCATTCTTTGGGCAGGCGCCATCGTGGCGGGCAGACTCCTGGCTTACACCTATAACCAGATCATGACACTTTAAAAAGAGACAGGAGGCACAATGCTGGAAACAATTTCTGACTGGTTACAAAGCACTGCCCTTTCCCATGCCTTCATATCCCAGGGCATGTGGTCCTGGCCAATGAGCGAATCCCTCCATTTCATGGGCCTGTGCCTGCTGGTGGGTTCAGTCGGCCTGGTAGACCTGCGTATGCTTGGCATGGCAAGGGGGATTTCCTTTGATGCCATTCATAAACTGATTCCATTCGGTGTGGCAGGATTTTTAGTCAACATGGTTACCGGCACACTTTTCGTCATTGGTGATGCCGACCAGTACATTTTTAATGATGCCTTCCGATTCAAAATGCTTTTCATGCTAATCGCCGGCATAAACGTATTGTTTTTCTACTCCACAGCATTCCAGAACACCCGTCTGCTGGGCCCAGATGCCGATATGCCTGTTAAAGTGAAACTGATGGCCGGAATTTCGCTGTTTTGCTGGATTGCCATCATTTGCGCCGGCCGTTTAATTACTTTCTATCGCCCCTGATTTCTGCATTAAGAAATACGTCCACACCCATTGAATATGCCCGCCTAATCAAGCAAGCCAATTCTTGGTCATTTTGACCTGATCTGCAGGCCGAAAATAACTAAGTTTTCACCTATCTTATTGTTTTTTAATATATATTTTCTTATGGCCTGACATTTGCTTCTTCTAGTGTGTGATAAGCCACGAAGGAGTAATAAAGGTATGCTGATCGAGCTGCTGATTCACTTGATTCTGACTTCCATCATCATTCTGCTGATTGCCAATCAGCTCAAGGGTGTTGAAGTGGATTCCTGGTGGGCCGCTCTTTGCGGCGCATTAGTGCTTGGCGTGATCAATGCCATCCTGTTTCCGGTCGTCGCATTTCTTACCTTGCCGTTTACGATTCTTACGTTTGGATTATTCCTGCTCATCATCCATGCCTGCATGTTCAAGTTTTCTGCAGCGCTAGTATCCGGTTTCCGGGTAAACGGTTTTATCCCCGCTATCTATGGCAGTATACTGCTAACCCTGTTTGACCTCGTGATTTCAATCTTCATCTGAAGCCACACACAACACAGGGAATGCCAATGAAAAATTATCGCCAGGGACACCAGATTGTCCTGCTGGTGCTGTTTATTCTCAGCAGTACCATCTCCCATGCCCAGGATTTTCAACGAACCAGGCCGGAACGGCTGGGTTTTGACAGTGACCGGCTCGATCATCTTGATGAATCACTTCAGGACTACATCAATGAGGGGTTAATCGCAGGCAGTGTGGCTCTTGTGCTTCGCAATGGTCGCATTGCCTATTCTTCAGCAAAGGGAATGCAGGACATTGAAAATGACATACCCATGGAGGAAGACACTATCTTCAGGATAGCTTCCCAGACCAAGGCGATTGTCAGTACTGCCATTATGATCCTTCATGAGCGAGGGCAACTGAAAATTTCTGATCCGCTCAGTATGTATTTTCCTGCCTGGGCTGACGCAAAAGTTGGCGTTCTTAATGATGAAGGCGAACTCGACCTGGTTGATTTGAATCGCTCAATTACCCTTCGCGACCTGCTGACCCATACCTCTGGTATCGGTTACGGTAACTGGATTGGCGGTACCGAGGCGCATCGTGCAGCCTGGAGTGAAGCGGGGTTCAACGGCTGGTATTTTGCCAGCGAAGAAGAACCTATCGGAGAGCTGGTCACAAAAATGGCCAGCCTGCCCCAGTTCGAACAGCCCGGTGTGCAGTGGATCTATGGCTATAACATCGACATTCTGGGTGCTGTTGTAGAAGTGGCAAGCGGCCAGCCCCTTGATGACTTTTTGTCCCAGGAAATATTTGAACCACTTGGTATGGACGATACCCAGTTCTTTTTACCTCAGGATAAAGCCCTGCGCCTGGCAAAGGTTTACAGGGGAGTATTCAATGTTGGCATGAATCAATCAGACCAGAATATAGAACCTGCGCCAGATGTTGGCAGCCGTTTAGGACAAGGCCAATATATTGATGGTCCACGTACAACCTTTTCCGGTGGCGCCGGTCTGACGTCAACTGCCAGTGATTATGCAAAGTTTCTGCAGATGACACTCAATGGCGGGGAATTCAATGGCGCGCGTATTTTAGGCCCAAAAACTGTTGAACTGATGGTGACAGACCATATTGCGCATATTGGCTTTAATCCGGGCTCGGGAATGGGACTGGGTTTTTCCGTGCTCAAGGATGTCGGCGCTCGCGGTACCCATGGCTCCGTTGGAGAGTATGGCTGGGGTGGCGCCTACCACAGCACCTACTGGGTGGATCCGGTTGAAAATCTGGTCGTGGTTTACCTGACCCAGATATTAGAGCCCAGTGCCGAGCTTGATGATTTCGATACATTACGCTCAGGAATATACTCGGCAATCATGGAATGAATGACAGGTACAGGATTCAGGATACAAGAAGAAGGTGTCTGTATCTTTGATCCTGTATCCTTAATCTTCTCAATGTTTCTGAAGCGATATCAAAAAAATAATATTAACCACAAGAATTTAAAGAGTAGTTTATGCAGTTAGCACAAAGCATGTCCCGACTGGGCACAGAATCCGCTTTTAAAATCCTGGCCAAAGCCAAGGCCATGGAAGCCGCCGGACGTGACATCATCAATCTTGGTATCGGCGCACCGGATTTTCGTACACCGGACAATATTGTCGACGCTGGCAAGAAAGCCATGGAAGATGGTTTTCATTTTTATACCCCCGCCAAGGGTCTGCCCCAGCTCAGGGAAGCTGTTGCTAATGACATCCAGAAGTACAGAGATGTCACCGTGGATCCGGAAAACGTCATGGTTGTGCCCGGCGGCAAGCCCACCATGTTCTTTGCCATCATGATGTTTGGCGAACCCGGTGCAGAAATCATGTACCCCAATCCCGGTTTTCCTATCTACGAATCCATGATCAATTATTCCGGCGCCAAGGCGGTGCCCATAGAACTGCTGGAAGAAACCGGCTTTGCTTTTGATCCTGACCGTGTGCTTTCACAGATCAATGACAACACCCGGCTAATCATAATCAACACGCCTGCCAATCCAACAGGTGGTGTGCTTGAACGTGACGTTATTGATTATTTTGTTAAAGGCCTGGAGAAATTTCCAAACGTTGTGCTCCTGTCAGATGAAATCTATGCCCGCCTGCTATACGACGGTCTGGAACATGTTAGTTTCCTGGAGTATGAATCCATTCGTGACAGAACCATCCTGCTCGATGGCTGGAGCAAAACCTATTCCATGACAGGGTGGCGCCTCGGCTATGGCGTGTGGCCAGCTGAACTGATTGATCATGCTGAAAGAATGCAGATCAACAGCAATTCCTGCCCTTCTGCTCCTGTGCAGATGGCGGGTGTGGAAGCCCTTACCGGTCCACAGGATGCTGTAGATGTGATGCACAGGACTTTTGACGAAAGACGCAAAATTATTGTCGATTTGCTTAATGATGTGCCGGGTTTTTCCTGTATTGTGCCCAAAGGGGCATTCTATGCATTCCCCAATATTACCGGGACGGGAATGAAATCAAAGGAACTGGAAGAGCTTCTGCTTGAAGAAGTGGGTGTTGCAACGGTATCAGGCACCAGCTTTGGCCATATGGGCGAGGGATATATTCGGTTTTCCTACGCAAGCAGTACAGAAAACATAAGAGATGCGCTGGCAAGAGTAAAAGACTGCATGGCAAGCAGACTCTAAAGGACAGTAGATGGTCACAGTAAAGCCATTCAGGCTTGGCGTCGTCGAAGGCTTTTTTGGAAAAAGCTGGTCCTGGGAAGCCCGCCGGCAATATGCACAGTTTCTCAGTGGTAACAGCTTTACTACCTATCTGTATGCGCCCAAGAACGATGACAGTTTTCGCAAGCACTGGTCAAAACCCCTCCCCGGTAATCATCTTGATGACCTGACCCGACTCGCCTCTCATTACCGGGATTCAGGTGTGGAATTTGGCATTGGCCTTAGCCCATTCGAACTTCACATGGATTTTTCACCACAGGGGCAGGATGCACTGTTGATGAAGATAGAAGAAATCAACACGATCAATCCTGACACACTCTGTATTCTTTTTGATGATATGCAAGGCGATGTGCCAAACCTGGCTGACCAGCAATTGCGCATCATGGATTTTGTTACGCGCCACAGCAAGGCAAGGCATTACATCTTTTGTCCTACTTACTATTCAGATGACCCTGTGCTGGAACAACATTTCGGCAAAATGCCGGAGAATTACCTGGAAGATCTTGGCAGTCATCTGGACTCAAGAATAGATGTTTTCTGGACCGGGCCTCATGTATTTTCAGAAGATTTCCCCGAGGAACATCTGGCCGAGATTGCTGAAAAAATTGCCCGTAAACCGCTGCTCTGGGATAACTACCCGGTGAATGACAGCGAAAAACTGGTGGACCGCTTGCATCTGTCACCTTTTCAAAACCGTGACCATGATCTGAAACAGTACGCGCAGGGGCATATATCGAATCCAATGAACCAGGCCAGTCTGTCCCAATTACCTCTTTATTCATTGAGCAAGATCTACAATGAAGTCGACGTCAATACCGAGCTACTGCTTGAAGAAGCCTGTCGTGTGTTATGTCCCGAAAAGCTGGCCAATCAACTGATCGAAGACTGGCCGCTGTTTGAAGAAAAAGGGCTGTCTGTATTAACAGACAGTGAAAAGGCCGAGATCGTCGAACGCTATACGCCTTACCAGGATCATCCCATGGTGACCGAGCTGTTTGACTGGCTTAAGGGAGAGTACGCATTCGATCCGGAATGTTTAACGTAAACTGACCATGAGTAACAGAACAGAAGTACTGACGAATTGTTTGCAGCAGAAAGTCACGGTGTTCAGTGACGACCACATCAGCAAACACATTAAAAAATACGGATTGCATGAAAAGGAAAAGCTTGATGTCTTTAATGCCATTCTGTCCCGCTTTTCCGCGCCGGTTGTTCTTGATATCGGTGCCAATATCGGTAACCACGCCCTGGCATTTTCAACAACCGCCGGGCATGTGCATGCCTTTGAACCTATTCCTGATATTCATCACCTGCTGGAAGAAAACATCAATCAGAATAATGTAAACAACATCACCGCCCACCAACTCGCCCTTTCCGACTCTGACGGCTCCGATACCATATACATGGTCAGTGACGGCAACCTGGGCATGTCCAGTTTTGACCAGCGTGAATCCGCTTCTGAACCTGTCACTGTTAACAAACAAACCGGTGACCAGTTTCTTATCGACAACAACATCAACAAGGTGGATTTCATCAAGATAGACGTGGAAGCCCACGAGTATTTCGTTATCAAGGGGCTTTTTAAAACCATTGAAGAGCAGCGACCGATCATTACACTCGAATGGAATGACGTGGTTGCCACGGACCGCTTCAACGACACCGAGGAGTTTCGTTTTCTCCAGGAAAACTACCAGGCGTTTGCTGTGGGCATCAATCACGACCGCACCTACTGGCGCAACAAACCGCTGTCATGGCTGAAACGTAAATTCACCCGGCTTTTCCTGCCCAGAAAAGGGGTTATTTATAATTTCAATCCCGCCTGGCATTATGACAACGTATTATTCATACCGAAAGGCAGGGAATCTCTTATGGACGGCCTTGTCTGAGAGAAAGTTTTTTCTCAAACCGGGTCTAATCAAACTGTATCTGTTCAAAAACAATATTCTGAAGTATATTCCCTGCTCATGAATTCACTCAGGACTTTCATTAGGATTAGCCTCATCACACTGGCACTTGTCGGTGTGCAGGTAATCCAGGCCTCACCACTGCACGATCACAGTGATCATGTGGTTGACTGTGGCCTATGTCATTTCAGTTTTTCTGAAATAGCCGTCGATGATTCACCTGCAACTACCCTAACCATTATTCCACGGCACTATGCTGTTCCAGACGCTGTCAGAGTTGCATCAGAGCCAGTAAGACTTGCCTACCAGGGCCGCGCGCCCCCACGCTTCAATAAATAATCTCACATTTTTTTTCAAATTCAGGGCAAAAAACTGCCCCGAATTCTTGTTCAAGTGTTTTATTTATTGAGGAATGTAATGAAGACTTTAACTGCATCTATTTTGACTGCTTTAGCAGCACAGGCTGCGGCACAGGATGCCACTAATGATCAGGAAGCTGATTACGAGCTGGTAACCACAGCAATTCACACAATTCGTTCCGAAACCGCACTGCCAGTAACAGTGCTTGCGGGTGATGAACTACGCAATGCTACCCGGGCTACTATCGGGGATACACTCGCCAATCAGCCTGGTATCAGCAATGCCTCTTTTGGTCCTGCAGTCGGACAGACAGTGATCAGGGGTCAGCAGGGGCGACGAGTCATGAACCTGACCAATGCCATGGGCAATGCCGATGCATCTGGCAATTCAGCCGATCATGCCAATACTGTAGAACCCATACTCGCTGATGCCATTGAAGTCCTGCGCGGGCCGGCGACTCTTCTCTATGGCGGCGGTGCAATTGGTGGTGTGGTGAATGTCATCGATAGTCGCATACCCCGATCAATTCTGAATAAACCCGAATTTTCATTTGAGTCACGTCATGATACCGCCGCCGACCAGGACAGTGTTGTCGGCAAACTGGAGTTCTCGACAGGCAATGTGACCTGGCATCTTGACGGACTGCATCGTGAATGGAATAACCAGGATATCCCGGGCCTTGCGATTGCACCTGAATACCTGGAAGACGATGAGCATCATGATGATCATGAAGGAGAAGAGCATGAAGACGAAGAAGATCATCACGAGGATGAGGAAATTGAAAACACTGACGGCTTCATAGGTAACACGGCAGGCGAAACAGAAGCCTACACGCTTGGCGCCTCCTATGTCTTTGATAATGGTTTCTTCGGCATTGCTGTGAACCATATCGATAATTATTACGGCCTTCCCCCGGGCGTCCATGGCCATCATGAAGAGGA